>Ga0316628_100005128_pt1 | contig 10423 bp, 5 predicted proteins | sample OWC_Aug_M2_C1_D5_FD_207648 | JGI IMG/M metagenome (GOLD analysis project Ga0316628, IMG submission 207648) | Wetland soil microbial communities from Old Woman Creek delta, Ohio, United States - OWC_Aug_M2_C1_D5_C | ecosystem: Environmental > Terrestrial > Soil > Wetlands | place: USA: Ohio... | reverse complement strand
AACTTCGTGCTGGTCGCGGTCGGCCTCACGCTGCTGATCGGCCGGGGCTGGTGCGGCTGGGGCTGCCCGCTCGGCTACTCGCAGTACCTGGTGGGGCGGCTGCGCACGCGCCTGGGCCTGAGGTACCGAGAGCTGCCGTACTGGGCCGTCGCTCTCATGGACCACGGCAAGTACGCCATCATGTTCGTGATGGTGCTCCTCGCCATCTCCATCGGCGTGCCCGCGATGGGCCTCGGGGCCTGGGACCAGGCGCTGGCGCTTCCCTTCTGCCAGGTGTGCCCCGGCAAGCCCCTGTTCACGGTGCTGCAGCTGGGCGTGGGGCTCCAGCCCCTGGCCACCTCGCTGCCGTTCGTGGCAATCCTTATGCTCCTCGCGCTCCTGGTGGGCGCGTTCACGGTGCGGATGTTCTGGTGCCGCCTGTGCCCGATAGGGGCCTTCATGGCCCTGTTCAACCGGCGAGCGCTGCTGTGGCTGCGCAAGGACGGGCCCAAGTGCACCAAGTGCCGCGTGTGCCTGCGGGTGTGCCCGATGGACATAGAGGAGATCTTCGTGGAGATGGAGCGCGAGAACGTGACCGCGCCCGAGTGCATCATGTGCGGCCGGTGCGTAGAATCCTGCCCCGAGGCCGGGTGCCTGAGCATCAATTTCCTGGGCAGGGAGCTCGTCCGGTCGCGCACGGTCGCCGAGCGCGCGGCAGACCGCGCGCCGCCGCCCGACCTGCGGGCGGCCGTGGAGGGGGACATGTGACGGAGCATCCGCTGGGCTGGGCGCCCAAGGGCCGGTACGTGAGGCCGCAGGGCGACGAGAGCGTCGAGGAGCTGAAGGCGCGCGTGCGCGAGGCCTACGCCAAGCAGTCCGGGGAGATGCGCGCGCGCCTCATGGCCGTCAAGGACCGCCCCGAGGGCATGCGCTACTTCGACGACGTCGCGCGCTACGACGGGCCTCGGGTGAAGGAGCTCCAGGACGCGAAGGGGCGCGGCCGCAAGGTCGTGGGGACGCTCTGCGTCTTCGCCCCCGCCGAGGTCGTGCGCGCGTGCGGGGCCGAGGTCGTGCGCCTGTGCTCGGGCATGCACTACGGCGTGCACCCCGCGAACGAGCTGCTGGGCGACGCGGGGCTGTGCCCATGCGTCAAGTCCACCCTCGGCGGGCGGCTCTCGGACGCGGACGCGTTCATGACCCTTGCTGACATCGTGGTCGCGCCCGCGAGCTGCGACGGCAAGGTCAAGCTCGGGGAGATGCTCGAGGACTGGCTGCCCGTCATCATGATGAACCTGCCCCGCGTCAAGACCGGCGACACCACGGCGCAGCTTTGGGTCGAGGAGGTCATGTGGATGGGCCAGCAATTGGGGCGCCTCACGGGCACCGAGATGACCGTGAAGGGCCTCAGGGAGGCCATCGGCGTCTACAACCGCGCGCACCTGGCGCTGTCGCGGCTCACGCAGCTGCGGTGGGGCGACCGCTCGCCCATCTGGGGGCGCGACGCGCTGCTCGCGGCGCAGATGGCGCTCGTGGACGACGTCGAGCGCTGGACCAAGAGGATGGACGGGCTGTGCGACGAGCTCGGCCGGCGCGCGGCCGCGGGGCAGTGGGTGGGCACGGGCGAGGAGGCGCGCATCCTGCTCGCGGGCTCGCCCGTCATCTGGCCGAACTGGAAGGTCCCGAACCTGGTGGAGGAGTCGGGCGGGCTCATCGTGGTGGACGAGCTGTGCACGGGCGCGCGCGTGCTCGGCGACCCAGTGGTCGCCGACGAGGGGACCCTCAGGGACCTGGTGCGCGCGGTCGCCGAGCGCTACTTCTTCCCCTGCACGTGCCCGTGCTTCTCGCCCAACGACGAGCGCGAGAGCCGGATGCTGCGGCTGGTCAAGGAGCACAGGGTCGAGGGCGTGGTCTACCACGCGCTGCGCGGCTGCCACCTGGGCATGTTGGAGGCGACGCGGCTGGAGCTGGCGCTGCGCCGCGCCGACGTGCCCATGCTCAAGGTCGAGTCCGAGTACGACGAGGGCGACGTCGAGCAGATACGCACGCGCGTCGAGGCGTTCGTCGAGATGATACAGGCGAGGAGGGAGTTCGCCCGTGGCTAGGGTGGGCATCGACGTCGGGTCCCTGTACACCAAAGGGGTGCTCATCGCCGAGGACCGGCGGTTGCTGGCATCGGCCGTCGAACCGACCACGACGGACGTGCCCGGCCTCACAGAGCGCATGCTCGCGCGCCTGCTGGCGGAGGCGGGCCTCACCATGGCCGACATCGAGGGCATCGGGGCCACTGGCACGGGCCGCCGGCGCGTCAAGGTCGCCGACGTCGCGCGCACCGAGATATCGGCGTTCGCCTGGGGCGCCAAGCTCCTCCACCCGCCCGTGCGCCTGGTCATCGACGCTGGCGGCCAGGGCGTGCGCGCCATCGAGATGGACCAGTGGGGCATGATGACCAACTTCCGCACGAACGACAAGTGCTCGTCCGGCACCGGGTGCTTCCTCGACACGATGTCCTTCGCCCTCGGGGTCGACATGCCCGAGTTCGGCACAATCGGCCGCGGCTCGGCGTGCCCCTCCTCCATCATGCAGACGTGCACCGTGTTCGCGGAGTCCGAGGTCGTGTCCGCGGTCGCGCGCGGCGGCTCCAAGGCCGACATCGTCGCGGGGCTCAACGCGATGGTCGCCAAGCGCATGGCCTCCCTGGCCAAGACCCTCGCGGTGCGGGGCGACGTGGTGTTCGCGGGCGGCATGGCGCGCAACCGGCAGGTGGTGGAGCTGCTGCGCTCGCAGCTCGCCCACCGCGTGGTCGTGCCCGACGACCCGCACCTCGTGGGCGCGCTGGGCGCGGCCGTCCTCGCCCCCAAGAGGAGGAGGGCGGGCGGGGCTGCGCCCGAGGCCAGGGAGGCGGCGCCCGCCTCACCCCCAGGGGAGGCGCGGGCATGACCGTGACCGCGGGGCTGGACCTGGGCTCGACGTACGTCAAGTGCGTCGTCATGCGCGACGGCCAGGTGCTGGGGCACGCGGTGCTGCCCACAGGGCCCGACCACGACGCGACGGCGATGAGGGCCCTGTCCAAGGCGCTGCTGCTCGCGCGCCTCGAGCGCGCCCAGGTCGAGTACGCCGTCTCGACGGGCTACGGCCGGCGCGTGGCGTCGGCCGCGGACTCGACGGTGTCGGAGATATCGGCCAACGCCGAGGGCACGCGGTGGGTGGGGCGGGAGCTGGGCGTGCGCACCATCATCGACATCGGCGGGCAGGACACCAAGGTCATCGCGCTCGACGACGACCTCCAGATCACCAACTTCCAGATGAACGACAAGTGCGCGGCCGGGACGGGGAGGTTCCTGGAGGCCCTCGCGCGCGTGCTCGACATCCCGCTCGACGAGCTCGGGCCGGTCTCGCTCACGTCCAAGAGCCCGGTCGACATCACCACGACCTGCCTCGTGTTCGCGAAGAGCGAGGTCGCGAGCCTCGTCACCGAGGGGCATGCCAAGCAGGACATCGTCGCGGGCATCCATCGGGCGGTCGCGCGGCGGCTGGCCTCGATGGCCAAGAAGGTCGGGGTGCGCGAGGTGGTGTTCTTCGACGGCGGCCCTGCCCGCAACATCGGGATGAGGCGCGCGCTCGAATCCGAGCTGGGCGTCAGGCTCGCGGTGCCCGAGATACCGCAGATTGTGACCGCGACGGGCGCGGCCCTGCTCGCGGCCGAGCGGCTCAGGAAGGTCAAGGCCTGAGGCCCGAGGACGAGAGCGGCTGCCCCACGATGATGTCCCTTCCCCCTGTTGGCCGCATAATGTCCAGTGTGCTGGCGACCTATATTTAGATGGACGGGCAGTGTACTATCAAGGACCGAACATTTTTATCAATCCCATCCCTATGAGAATGCGTGCCTCTCGCAGTTGAATCATCCAGGCCCAGTCACCAACCAGGACTGCCGAGACCAAAGGCTTGGATGTCCACTTTGGTGAGGATTTGCCCTTGCGAAAAGATTGCCCTTCAAGGCCTCTCGATAATTATCATAACGTAAAGACCTTGGCAATCGGCTCCTTATAACCTTGGATATTGTTACTTTTACTATCCATTATGGACAGTAATTGAAATACTTGGTCCAAAACCTTCGTATTTTTCTTATCCGAATTATAATAATTAAAAAAATATTCTATTTCTGGCCAGAGATTATCGGATGATAAAATCACTATTTGGAAGCGGGGATTCTTCTCTAGCCATCTCATGACTCTCCCTTTGACATCTAATGCATTGGAATTCATAACAATGAAGACATTCATGTTCTTGACCTTACTCGCTTCCCGTTCTATATTTCTGAGGAATATCAACAATTCTGTATAGCGATGCTTATTCATTTTATGGGTGGTGTGATACATCTCTATCATATCTGCCAACTTGTCATATTTTCTCCGTGCTATCTCTAACTCCCGTTTGGTATAATGATGGGAAGGTACCTTTGTCCTGCAGCAGGGGTCATTATTCTTATCTATATAGAACGCGATGACTTTGATTTGTGAAAAAATGAAGAGGCCCCCGATACCGACCAATGTATTAAACAATGCAATGTCGTTTTCCCTCGCTATATTTCGAATGAAAACAGTATTTCGATATCTCTGAAGGACCTTATAGGCCTTATTGATACTTATACCGCATTCATCTGCAATAGATCGAGTGGTCCAATACAGACCCTTGCTGGGCATATTATTTGAAATGTAATAGAGGATTTCACTTATCGTCTGGAGATCCAATGATGTCTTTCGGCCTAGGCGGGGTGCGCTATCTTCTATCCCCCTTAGTCCGTGGAGCTGGAAGCGGTGTTTCGTTTTCGATACAGTGATGCGGTTTATATTATTGGTCTTGGATATTTCTTGAATATTCTTGCCCGAATAGCATTCAAGGATTACATGAGCCCGCAGAGCCCGTCTTGGATTTGCAGATTTTTCTGACGCCCATCCCTTCAGCTGGTGAATCTCATCAGTAGTGAGTTCAATTCGCTCCATTTTCCTCAACCACATATGTCAAAAACGTGTACATAAACATTTGGACATTCTTGTATATGTTATTCACGAACAATGATGAAACATATTGAAAATACATCACAATTCATTTATACGACAGACTGATTTTTCATCACCGGTAGGAATATGTACCGCGACTTTAGCAGACTGATTTTGTGCGCGTGTGCCTTGACGATGGTCTTCGCGATAGGATCGAATATCGCCAAAGGAGAAATGAGCGACGCATCCAAACCGACGCCTTCAACAAGTTGGGACAGCATTACGAACACCGTATTATATAGGACGGACTTTAATCACATAAACGACTTTACTGAGGCTCACGGGGATGGAGGATCTATCGGCATCAACAATGGGCACTTGGAGATCGACTCACCAACCGAAGATAGCTATTCGATTTGTCTATCAAGACACGTGGACGACTACGTGATAGACCTTCGATCAGAATTCGATTTCCCCGTCTACAGCGCGGAGACGGTGTTCGACAGTGATGATAGCGATTACGATGGTCATTTCTATGTCCTCTACAACTCTCACATTAAAATCATCGCGACCGATCACTTCAACCGAAATTCACTTGCGATATTGTCGAACAATTACCAGATTCCCGGGAATCCGACCGAGCACTACTACGAGCTCGTCGACCTGACCAACCCCCCATCTGAGCACAAGATCTACGTCGAGGTCTACGGCTACCAGAGCGGAGTGTCCTATATGTATTGTAGGATATTCATTGACGGCATCATGAAAATCGAAGACTTCCCAACGGAGGACAATTATCAACTTAGCCCGATGTTCCGGTTCGGAGATACGTATACGGATGCATGGTATGGTAGCGGCTTGTGGGATTATTTGGAGGTGCGTGGATTCTCATCGGCCAAGTATTTCGAAAATTTCAATGACAACAATATGCATGACTGGTCAAATTTCTTCGCCTCGGAAGACGCGACGTGGCGTGTCTCAAACGGACAATTGCTCATTGACAGCACTTGGCAGGGATTCATCCCCATTCAAAGGGATGGCTGGGCGGAGACGCAGTACATCGATTACAATCCGAACGACGTGTGGACCGTATCACTCGATTTCTATCTCTTACCAATCGTCATGGAGTCGACCTATTCCTACCTCGCTCACAATGGTCAGTTCTCTGTATATGTTAAAGCGGATTCATTGTACTACGAGGACAACTTGGGGGAGCATTTTGTGATGAATCTCCAGACGAGCAGATGGTATTTCCTCGAGATTGTCCGTGTTGGCGCAGGGGCCTCACAATACAACATAATGATTGACCGAGTCCCTAGGGCCACTAACTGTGCATTCTATTCGACAACGGCCATCCACCCGTTCATCAGGATTGGTGATGATTTCGACTGGCAGTTCGCGAAAATAAACATCGACAACCTAAAGATGGAGATCCAGGGTGACACCTCTGTCGATACTGACGATGACCTGTTGAGCGATGCCTTCGAAACCGGCGTTTTCAATCAACAGACCTGCGAGAAAATCATCCTGTGGTATGATGACTTCGAATCCTCGCTCGATTTCGAGGAGGCGGGCTGGGATGACAGCATGTCCAGACCAACCACCGACAGTGGTCTGGGGAACAATCATAAATGGGAGGTAGGGAGACCGACCGTCAATTACTTCGGGGTTCAGGCGGGCGATCCAAAGCACGGATGGATGGATGTGTCAACCAGCCTCTATGAACCAGATAGAGGGGGCGTTCTCGCCACGGCGATAGACAATGATTATGGTGTGGCAAATGTGATAGACTATGTGACAACTCCACCCGTAGATATGACCAATGTCGAGACCGCGCGTCTCGTATTCTGGCATTGGTACCATTTCGAGGCTGGGGATGACGGCGGACGGATACTCATTTCCATAAACGGCGGCGCGTACGCTCTCCTTGGCTCATATCCTTCTTTCTACAATTACAACAATGTTGGAGCCCTATCAGGCGCGGGATTTTCCGGTAACAGCAACGGTTGGGTGAGGACTGAAATAGGTCTCCCACCTGCCGCGCAAGGGAATATAATCAAGCTTCGGATACTTTATGCGACGGACAATGACAACAATAATTATCCGGGTTGGTACATCGATAGTGTCCGGATCTATGGAACCAGTGATGAAGAGGACAGTAATATCGATGCAGATTATTCAGAAAGCTGGATTCAAGGCTTGTTGGGCGGGGCGAACGGAAAGCAATATCTCCTTGACGGCGAGGAATATTATTATTTCGGAAGTTCGCCATTTCTACGGGACACGGATGGTGACTGCTTGTATGATAACATGGAGGTGTTCCATACCGATTTCAATAATGATGGACTTGCCTCCGGACGAGCAGACGTCTTGACCAAGGATATATACATTGAGGTAGACTATATGGACGGTTTCAAGCCAGCAACGAGTGACTACTCTAGTGCTGTTGACGCCTTTGATGACCATGATATCGTCCTGCACATTGTAATCGATGATGAGCTCGTTCACGCCTCGCCCATTTCAACATCGACAGCCCTCGCATATTATAGCACCTATATGACAATTGAAAGGAGGAAGATATTCTACTATTGCCTTGTCGCAGATGATTGCACGACACAATGCTATGGTGTGACAGATACCGGGGGGATTTCATCCAGATTCGCTTTATTCCATGGTGCAATTGATAATCATATAGTAAATTTCAATTCGGTATTAATGCATGAACTGGGTCATGACATGGGTCAAAGACATTATGATTGGGATTGGACTTGGGACACACAGAAACCTGATTATGCGGCCATGAAGACTGGATCCTGTAATAACCCAGACTATATGAATGAGAATAGCGATACATTATATGCCTATAAAGTTCAGGTAGGAGACCCATGGAAATATGATAGGTTTGGAGGGTGGGAATACGCCTGTACAGTGTCCGGTTACAGCAATCCACAATTCGGTCTCTGCTTCAAAGGAGTACTCCGAACGACATTCTAGTAGGAAAATTCACCACCTCACCCGCTGTCTACCAGTACTCATCATGGTGCTGGCACTGCTCGCCCTGCTAGCACTTGTCTCTAAAGCGAGCGAGACGCTTGAGTTGAAGAATTCGCACAATATTACCGGGATCAAATCGGAAGAAGATACCCTGGACTTCGATCCAATCCAATGGACGGCGCTAGTGGCCATCAATGAATTCCGCGACCGATTGGATATCTGGAATGCGACCAGTGAATCCCTGACAGTGAGCCTCTATACGAGTCGGTTGATACGAGATGTCATCTCCTCTCCCAATGGTCGATACATGGCAATCGTCGGCAGTGATAATGAGACCAGTCGGCATACAATCGCGATATACGACACGACAACTTGGGAGGATACCTTCACTGGTACAGAGTCCCCATCAAGGTGGAGCATCGATGGAGCCTGGTCATCGGACGGGAAGAGGTTCGCCGCGGGTTCGCAGGACGGGCAGGTCTACATCTACGACACCTCCGATTGGCACAGGCTCGTGTATCTGGAAGGGCCCGAGGTAGCCGAGGTCACGGAGGTGGAGTTCTCCTCCGACAGGACGCTACTGGCAGCGGTGATCGGCGACTACCTACGGGTGTTCAATCTGACCACATCACGGGAGGTATGGTCGAATTACAGCGGCGACGGTATCGCAAGATGGATGCCCGGGACCCACAAGCTGCTTCAGAACCTCCGCGACGTCGTCGATGGAGACGACAATTGGAGGCTCGCCCAACGAGTTGATGGGGTCTTTGGCCGTTTCCACCCGAGCGGTAGGTACCTGGCCATGGGCGGGTTCCAGGACCTCATCATCTACAATACGACTGATTGGTCCCATTATCAGCAAGCGATATACGCTACCGAGATCATGGACATGAAATGGGGGATGGACGGAGACGTCCTATACACCTATGGCGACAGCAGTACCATCAGATGCTGGTTCGTCGTGGGCGGTGCTCTTGACGACCAGCCGCCCTCAGTGAACATGACATCGCCCATGGATGGTGAGACGCTCAAGGGTCAGGTTTCTGCGTCCGGGACGGCCTCAGATGACCATGGCATCCAATATGTGTTCCTGAGGATCGATGAGGGCCCTTGGCAGCTCGCCACAGGCACGAGCACCTGGGCATGGACGGACTATCCGCGGACGGTCCTCCCCGGCGTTCACGCGCTATACGTCCGCGCCTTCGATGGGCGATTCTACTCCGCGACGACTGTCATCCATTTCACGTTGAAGGATATACCCGTGCCCGACCTCCCCCCTCGACTATACCTCCTCTCGCCCCAGGAGGAGGACGTCGTCCAGGGATATGTTCGAGTGATTGCGCGCGCTGAGGACGAGAATGCGACTCTCGCGTACGAGGTGGGCATCGACGAGAGGTCTGTTCTCAGCTTCACCGAGGGGCTAGTCTGGAACGTGACATTGGACCTAGATGCGGTCTCGGAGGGGCAGCATCGGATATGGGCAAGGGCATTCGACGGAGGCTATTGGTCCGACTCGGCCGAGGCAACCGTTCAGATAACAAAACCACCCGAGCCCGACCTGCGGCCCATCGTGAGCATTGCCATGCCGACGAATCTCGAGATTGTCTATGGCAACGTGACAATCAGTGGGAGCACGTTCGACGATCATTCCGTTGATTTTGTGGTCCTTGAGGATGACGGGCGAGAACTGGCGCTGATCCCCGACGCTTGGGAATGGTCCTTCGTCTGGAATACGACCACAGTGGCTGATGGCTACCACGACATCACTGCGTGGGCGTGGGATGGTCACCAGAGGTCCGAGAATACGACCGTCATGCTCCTTATACGGCAACCGTCAAATTACTACAAGAGTATAGGGGTGGATATCCTACGACCGCTTCCAGGCCAGCAGGTATCCGATACTCTTGTGGTCCGCATCGATGTTTCGTCTGAACCCATTGGCTACTTCCCGGAACGCATATGGCTGAGGATAGATCGGCTCTCGTCGATCAGCATGGCTGCGGATGCGAACCTCAGTATGGTCTTCGATACGCATCTTGTGAACAACGGACAGCATGTGCTCTATCTTTGGGTGACAGGCTATGGCCTTTCGAGTGATGAAGCAGAGGTGCAGGTAACAGTACTCAATACAATTCAAGCTCCCAATGAGCCGCCCACGCTCCATGTGGAGTACCCATGGCAAGATGCGCTCATTAGAGGAACCGTCGAACTCAAGGGTACCGCAACCGATGACCATGACCTCCTGGAAGTCGCTCTGTCTATAGACGATGATGCATGGGTGAGGGCGAATGGTGGAGAAAAATGGTCATTTCAGTGGGACTCGACCACGGTCCCTGACGGGGCTCATCGGTTCCAAATCCGGTCATTTGATGGCGATAAGTACTCTGATGAAGTCTCTATAAGGATACTTGTGGACAATGCGCAGGAAAACGCGGATTCCTCGAACAATGCCA
>Ga0316628_100005127_pt1 | contig 10425 bp, 10 predicted proteins | sample OWC_Aug_M2_C1_D5_FD_207648 | JGI IMG/M metagenome (GOLD analysis project Ga0316628, IMG submission 207648) | Wetland soil microbial communities from Old Woman Creek delta, Ohio, United States - OWC_Aug_M2_C1_D5_C | ecosystem: Environmental > Terrestrial > Soil > Wetlands | place: USA: Ohio... | reverse complement strand
CACCGCCAGCAAATCGCCCAGCACATGTGCCACGTCCCCGACGATAGGCACGTCCACTTTCACGCGCTTGGCGATGGACGAAGGGTCAATGTCTATGTGTATGATTTTGCGCGGCACCTGGGCGAAATGCGCCACATTGCCGATCACCCGGTCGTCGAAGCGCGCGCCGACAGCCAGCAGCACGTCACAATTCTGCATTGCCAGATTCGCTTCGTAGGTGCCGTGCATGCCCAGCATGCCGACGAACTGCTTGTCCGTCGCGGGGAAGCCCCCCAGCCCCATGAGAGTATTGGTTACCGGGAATCCCAGCAGATGCGCCAGATCGGTCAGTTGCTTGGCAGCGCCGGACAAAACCACGCCGCCGCCCGCGTAGATCATCGGACGTTTGGCTTCGAGCAGCAACTGCGCCGCCTGCTTGATCTGGCTGACCTCGCCGTGGGCAGGCGGGTTGTAGGAACGGATAGCCACCGACTGCGGGTAGATGTATTCAGCCTTCTGGTTGGACACGTCCTTGGGAATATCCACCAGCACCGGACCCGGACGCCCGCTCTTTGCCAAATAGAACGCCTTCTTGATGGTGGAAGCGAGTTCCCTGACATCCTTGACCAGAAAATTGTGCTTCACGCAGGGACGGGTGATACCGACGGTATCCACTTCCTGGAAAGCGTCTTCGCCAATGAAACTGCTCGATACCTGGCCGCTGATGATCACCAGCGGGATGGAATCCATATAGGCCGTGGCAATGCCTGTGACGGCATTGGTGGCGCCGGGGCCGGAGGTTACCAGGGCCACGCCCACCTTGTCGGTGGAACGCGAGTAGCCATCGGCGGCATGCACCGCCGCCTGCTCATGGCGCACCAGTATATGCTTGACCTTGTCCTGGTTGAACAGTGCGTCATAGATGAACAGCACCGCCCCGCCGGGGTAGCCGAACACGTATTCGACCCCCTCTTCCTGCAAACACCTGATGGCTATTTCCGCGCCGGTCAGTTCCATAAATAACTACCTTAACAAACAACAATTAGAAGAACCGCACAAGATAAAGGTTGGACGGACTTTGGTCAACCCCTGCGCCGCCCCCGAAATTTGCCCCACCGTGTGCAAGGTCAGCGCCAAGTGGCGGAATTTGCTAGTATGTCGCACCAAAAAATGGAGCACTCAAACTGGCCAGCCACGACGAACTTTCCCGGTTTCTCGCCGAAAGCGAGCGCCGCGCCTACAAGCAAGCGCTATTCGCGGTGCATGACGAGCATTTGGCGCTGGATATCGTGCAGGACGCGATGATCAAGCTCGCCGAAAAATACGGCGATCACCCGGCGGAGGAGTACCCCATGCTGTTCCAGCGCATTCTGCAGAATACCATCCGCGACTATTACCGGAGACAGAAGGTGCGCTCGGCATGGACCACGCTGATGTCCTCGCTGATCCCGCAGCATGAGGAGACCGAATACGACCCGCTGGAAATGCTGCAGGACAAGGACAATCCCAGCCAGCCCCTGGCCCCCGACGCCGACCTGGAGCAGTCGCAACTCATTGCCCTGATTGAAGAAACACTAAAAAGTCTGCCCGCACGTCAACGCGAAGCCTTCCTGCTGCGTTACTGGGAGAATCTGGATACTGCAGAGACTGCGGCGATCATGGGATGCACCGAAGGCAGCGTAAAAACGCACTGTTCCCGCGCGACGCACGCCCTAGCCGCCGCCCTGAAAGCCAAAGGAGTGACCCTGCCATGACTGACTATTTGAATTCCGATGCAATCCGGCAGTTGCTCAACCGTTCGGCTGGGCAGCTTGACCCATCCACCCTTGCGGGCCTGCGCCAGGCACGCGAGCAGGCGCTGCTGCGCCATGCGCCCGTCGGCGCGGGCTCGCAGACAAGGTGGCATTTTGGCGCGTGGCGTCCCGCCGCCGCAACGTGGGTCGCCACGCTGCTGCTGGCAGTCTGCCTGTTCGGCGGCATCACCTACTACTGGCAGCAGACACGTGACAGCAGCGAAATCGACCTCGCAATTCTCACTGACGAGATGCCGGTTGATGTCTACGTAAATTAGCCGGACGCATGCGCCCGTTTCGCCGTTCCATCCTTTTTGCCACGGCCGCCTTGCTCATTTGCGGGGCGGCGCCGGCGTTCGCCAAGCCCTGGACGGAGCTCACCGCGGGGCAACGGGAAGCCTTGGCTCCGCTAGCCAAGGAGTGGGACGCCTTGCCGGAAAAGAAACAGCATTACTACCTCAACCTTGCCCGGCGCTACCCTTCTCTCACCGTGGCGGGAAAACAGCGCCTGCATGAGCGCCTTGATTACTGGAGCAAGCTGACACCGGAACAGCGCGAGCAGGCACGCCAAAAATACAAGGCATTCAAGAAAGTCCCCGCGGACCAGCGGGAGCAGGTCAAGAAGATGGTGCGTGACCGGGAGGCCCAGAAGAGCGCATCCAGCGGTGTGCCGCCTGCCGCGCCAGCCCCCAAATAGGACGCCCGCCAACGCAGACAGGCAAACTGGCCGCAGGACTGCGTTCGCCCGCCCCGGGCCCGGAACGCAACTTGGGCCACGCCAACTGGGCCAAAAAATCACCCGGCAACTGCCAGTTGTGCTAAATTCGCGCGCATCATTGCAGTCGCGCGCGCGACGCACCACGCAAACAGGAACTAAAAAGATGCTCACATGGTTCGACGCGAGTGCCGCCAGGGATTTCGGACAGTCGCTGGCACAGTTCTTCATCTCCCGCATCCCGCTCTCTTCGGCGAACACCAGCAACAAGAAGCTGGTCAGGAAGCTCGATGCGGTCGATCAGATGTATGTCCAGATTGAGCAGTTCAAGCGCACTAACCGCCTGAACATCTACAAGAAAGCCAAGCTGTGGAGCGCCTTCAAGGAGGAACTGCTCGGCGCCGGCTATGACCCTGAGTTGGTCGACCAGGTGGTCCGGGGCCTGATGCCCAAGCTCTGAACCCGCCGCCCCCGTTTTCGACCATGACCCCGACAGCACTGCCTTCCGATCCCATCGCGCGCTACCAGTTCGCGCTTTCCCTGCACAATTCCGGCAGGCTGGACGAGGCCGCCGAGCTGTACCAGTCCATGCTGCAGCAGTTTCCCGGCAACCCGCTGCTGATGACCGGCCTGGGCATCATCGCGCTGCAACACGGCAACCTGTCCGAGGGTGTGAAGCAGCTCGAGCAATCACTGCAGATCGAACCGCAGCAGCCGATGGCGCATTCCAACCTTGGCCTGGCGCTATGGAACCTGAAGCAGCCGGACAAAGCGCTGGCCAGCCTGGACCGCGCGATTGCGCTGGCGCCGGATTTCGCCGATGCCTACAACCATCGCGGCAACGTGCTGCGCGACATGAAGCGCCTGGACGAAGCGCTGGCGAGCTATGACCGCGCCATTGCACTGAACCCGAATTTCGCCGAGACCTACAACAACCGCGGCGTCACACTGCATGACCTGAACCGGCTGGATGAAGCGCTGGCCAGCTTCGACCGGGCGCTGGCGCTGAAACCGAATGCCGCCGATTCCCATTCCGGCCGCGGCCGGGTGCTGCAGGACCTGCGCCGCATGGACGAGGCGCTGGCGGCGCAGGACAAGGCCATCGCGCTCAAGCCTGACCTGGCCTTGGCCTGGTGGAACAAGGCGCTACTCCTGCTGCTGACCGGCGATTACGCGGAAGGCTGGCGGCTTTACGAGTGGCGCTGGAAGTACTTACAAAAGGAGGCCGACCGGCATTTCAACCAGCCGCTCTGGCTGAACGACCAGCCGGTGCATGGCCGCACCCTGCTGATCCATGCCGAACAGGGCTACGGCGACATGGTCCAGTTCTGCCGCTATGCGCCGATGGCGGAGGCGCTGGGCGCACGGGTGGTGATCGAGGCGTTCCCCCCCCTACTGCCCCTGCTCTCCACGCTGAAGGGGAATTTCACCCTGGTGCCCCGGGGAGAGCCGTTACCCGCATTCGACCTGTACTGTCCGGTGATGAGCCTGCCGCTGGCGTTCAAGACGACGGTGGCCACCATCCCGGCCGGCATCCCCTATCTGTTCGCCGATCCCGCAAGGCTGAGTGGCTGGCAGCAGAAACTGGGGCCGCGGACCCGGCTGCGCATCGGGCTGGCCTGGTCAGGCCGTCCCACTCACCCGAACGACCACAACCGCAGCATACCGCTCAACCTGCTGGCGCCGCTGCTTCAGCTGCCCGCAGAGTTCCACGTGCTGCAACAGGAGATCACGGCCGCCGATGCGGCAACGCTGGCGGGATACCCGCAGGTGAAGATGCACAGCGGCGAGCTGAAGGATTTTGCCGATACCGCGGCGCTGATGCAGGAGATGGATCTGGTGATCTCGGTGGATACCTCGGTCGCGCACGTGGCGGGCGCCCTGGGTCGCCCGCTCTGGGTCCTGCTGCCGTATGCGCCGGATTTCCGCTGGCTACTGGACCGGACGGACAGTCCCTGGTACCCCGGCGCAACCCTGTTCCGGCAGTCCGCTCCGGGCGCCTGGGCGCCAGTAATCGCCGAAGTGGCCGGCCGCGTGCGAGCGGAAAAAGACAGCGTCAGAGAAGAACAACTCGGACAGGCAGGCTAGGACTGAGTCCGCACCCAGCTTGCGCAGGGGTGGCAAAAGCGCGGCGTTGTCCCGGCTAGCGCCGCTCCGTCCACCAGAGCATCCCCCCCGCCATCGCCAGGAACACCCAGGTCATTGCGGTGGCGCTGAGCAGAGGCTGCCAGTCGTTGAGAGCGCCCAAGTCGGAGAAGAGTTTGCCGATGAAGCGGTAGGTGAGACCCAGCACAATGCCGACGAAGATCTTGCCGCTGATGCCACTCGAACGATGGTGGTGGGTAGCGAAGGGCAACGCCAGCAGCATCATCACCAAAACGGCGAAGGGGTAGATCAGCTTGTTCCACATGGCGATCTCATAGCGCGCGGCCTTCTGCCGGTTCTCTTGCAGGTATTCGGCATACTGGTAAAGACTCCAGATCGACATCTGTTCCGGCACCACCAGCAGGACGCCGAGCAGCTCCGGGGTGACGGAGGAGCGCCAGTCCAGTGTGGCGGTCTTGCCTGCGGAAGCGCTCGCCCCGCCGGGGGCAAACTCGGTGCGCGCCACGTCCTCCAGCTTCCAGTGGCCGTTTTCCTGATAGACCGCGCGCTTGGCGGAAGTCACGGCGAGCAGGTTGTAGCTGTCGTCGAACTGGTAGATGCTGAGATTGAGCAGCGACTGGTCTGGCAGCATGCGGCGCGCGTTTACGAAGCTGTGTTCGTCCTTCACCCACACGCCGGAGCGAAATTCGCGCACTGTCACTTCCTGGTTCTTCGCCTTGAGGCGCATCTCCTGCGCCATGCGTTCGCTGGGCGGGGCCACCACCTCGCCGAACAGCAGGCACAGGACTACCAGCGGCAGGCCGATCTTGGTGAGTTCTCCCGCCATTTGCCTGAGCGAGGCGCCGGAGGCGCGGAACACGGTGAGCTCGGAATGCGCGGCCAGCTGCACCAGGGCGACAATGGTGCCGATCAGCACCGCCACGGGGAACAGCTCATAGACATGCCCCGGCAGGGTGAGGACCACGAACATCAGCACGAAGCCGAGGCGGTAATCGCCGTGCATGTCCTTCAGCTCGTTGATCAGATCAAGGAAGGCGAACAGCGCGAGTAGCGCGACGAACACCAGCAGGATGCTGGAGTAGATTTCGCGCGCCAGATAACGAGAGAGCAGCCTCATCGCCACAGCCTCTTCCACGAGGATGCCGAGCTGCGGAGGTAAAACATCACCGCTGCCGCCCCCAGCATCACCCCGTGCAGGACGACGAAGCCCGTGACCGCACCCACCCTGCCCTGCCCCACCCAGGAATTGCTCACGCTGATGGAGTTGTTGTAGACCATGTAGATCACCAGCGCGGCAACCAGGTTGAGCGAGCGCCCGGCGCGCGGGTTGACGTAGCTCAGGGGGATGGCGAACAGCGCCAGCACCAGGGCGGAGAGCGGCAGACTCAGGCGCCATTCCAGCTCCGAGATGTTCCAGCTGTCAGGCTTCGCAAGCAGGTCCGGTGTGGCGATGGATTGCAGCTTCGGCACGGGGCGGCGCGCCTCCTCGGTCTCGATGCGCATGGCGTAGCGCTCGAACTGGACGACGCGAAAATCGGCCTGCCCGGGCACGCCCTCATAGCGCGTGCCATGGAGCAGGATCAGAAAGCGATCGCCGTTTGGCGCGGTCTCCTGCAGCCCCTCTCTGGCCGACACAGTGCCCACCTTGCCGTGCTGCACCGATTGCACGAACACGTTGCCAATGCGGTTCTTTTCCACGTCGAGGTTCTCGATAAAATACACGCGGTCGCCGTTGCCTGATTCGCGGAATACGCCGGGCGTGGCGGCGGTCACGTCGTCGCGACTGGAAAGGCGGTTCTTATATTCTTCCGCCTTGGTCAGCGCCCAGGGGGAAAGCACCAGGCTCAAAATTGAGATCACCGCCACGATCGGCAGTGCGTACCACATCACCGGGCCGATCCAGCGCGTGAGCCCGATGCCGGAGGAGAACCACACCACCATCTCGCTGTCCCGATAGCAGCGCGACAAGGTGAGCAGCACCGAGAGGAACAGGCTGAGCGAGAGCAGCACCGGCATGTAATTCAGCGCCGCGAAGCCCATCAGCACAGGCACGCCCTCGACCGCCAGCACGCCGCCCACCGCATCGCCCAAGAGGCGCACCAGTTGCGTCAGCACCACGATGCCGAACAGGATCGAGAACACCAGCAAGCCCATTACGGCGAACTCGCGTACCAGTGCGCGACGGAATATGCCCTTGCGGTTCTGTCGCGGCGCTTGCGGCTTTGACTTTTGTTCGTGAGTTTGCGGATAATCCGGCATGTGAAGCGCTACGCGTTATCAACCTGAAGGGAAAACAGATGGAATTTAGCATAAAACAAGGCAGCCCGGACAATCTGCGCGCTGCGTGTATCGTCGCCGGCGTGCACGAAGGGGCCAAACTCTCCGCTTCGGCGCAGGCGCTGGACAAGGCCGCCAAGGGCCAGATCGCCCACATCGTCAAGCGCGGCGACATGAGCGGCAAGACGGGCTCCACCCTGCTGCTGCAGAAGATTCCCGGCATTGCCGCCGAGCGCATCATGCTGGTGGGCCTGGGCAAGCCGGGCGAGCTCAACAACAAGACCACGGTAGACATCGTGTCCGGCGTGTTCGGTGCGCTGACCAAGACACCCGCGGCTGACGCCATCCTGTGCCTGGACGACGGCTTCGGCAAGGATGCGGCGTTCGTCCTGCGCCAGGCGGTGATCGCCGCCGCCGAGGGCGTGTACCGCGCCGACGGCCTGAAGAGCAAGCCCGCCAAGCCCGCCGCGCTGAAGGCGGTCACCTTCCTCACGCATGCGCGCCCCGCTGCCGCGCTGACTAATGCGCTGCTCCAGGCCGAGGCCACCGCGCACGGCATGGACCTCGCCAAGACGCTGGGCAACCTGCCGGGCAACGTGTGCACCCCCACCTACCTCGGGCAGCAGGCGCAAGCCATCGCGCGCAAGCACGGCTCGATCAAGACCACGGTGCTGGATGAGAAAGCCATCAAGCGCCTGGGCATGGGCTCGTTCCTTTCCGTGACGCAAGGCAGCGAACAGCCGCCGCGCCTGATCATCCTAGAATACACCGGCGCTGCCAAGACGCAGAAACCCATCGTGCTGGTGGGCAAGGGCATCACCTTCGACTCCGGCGGCATTTCGCTCAAGCCTGGCGCCGACATGGACGAGATGAAATATGACATGTCGGGCGCGGCCAGCGTGCTGGGCACCCTGCAGGCCGTGGCCGAGATGGGCCTCAAGCTCAACGTGGTGGGCGTGATCCCCACCTGCGAAAACCTGCCCTCTGGCCGCGCGGTCAAGCCCGGCGACATCGTCACCTCCATGTCCGGCCAGACCATCGAGATCCTCAACACCGACGCGGAGGGCCGCCTGATCCTGTGCGACGCCCTCACCTACTCGAAAAAATTCAATCCGGACACGGTGATCGACATTGCCACCCTTACCGGCGCCTGCGTCATCGCGCTGGGCCATGTGGTAAGCGGCATGTTTGCCAGCGAGGACAAGCTCGCCCAGGAACTGATCGCGGCCGGCAACGAAGCGCACGACCGCGTGTGGCAGCTGCCGCTGTGGGATGACTACCAGCCGCTGCTCGACAGCAACTTCGCCGACATGCAGAACATCGGCGGCCGCGCGGGCGGCACCATCACCGCGGCCTGCTTCCTGGCACGCTTCACCAGGGAATACCGCTGGGCGCACCTCGACATCGCCGGCACCGCCAACAAATCCGGCAAGGACAAAGGCTCCACCGGCCGTCCCGTGCCGCTGCTGACGCAGTACCTGGTGAACCGCGCGGCGAAGTAACACCAAAACCTCTCACCACAGAGGCACAGAGAAAGGCAATTCGTGGATAAAGGCCGCAGGCCCTTACCTGGTGGACACACGTCGGGCTTCCACCCGGCGCACACCACGATGTCAGTTTATAATGACGCTTGCATTTCTCGGCGTCTCTGTACCCGCAAGGGGTAGGCCGTGGTTGTAATGGGCAGAAGCCCAAACGACACACGCTCTGTCTCAGTGGCAAGGTTTTGAATTTAACCTCAAACATGACCAAAATCGACTTCTACACCGGCTCCAGCGACAAGCTGCGCACCGCCTGCCAGCTGAGCCACAAGGCAATGCAGAACGGCATGCGCGTGCTGCTATACACCCCGGATGCGGCCAGTACCGAGGCGCTGGACAAGCTGCTGTGGCACTATCCGCCCACTGCCTTTATTCCGCATTGCCGCAGCGACGAGGCGGACGCCCGTGACGCGCCGGTGGTGCTGAGCCATGATGCAGGCGCGCTGCCGCACAGCGACCTGCTGATCAGCCTGCATACCGCCTGTCTGCCTTTCTTCAGCCGTTTCGAGCGCCTGATCGAAATCGTCGGCGAGGATGGGGAGGACGTGCGCCTGGGACGAGAGCGTTTCGGTTTTTATCGCGATCGCGGTTACGAGATGCGCCACTTTGATTTGCGAAAAAAGGCGGATTGAAGTAGTGTCCAAGCCACCCAAACAGCCCGCTAAATTGGCCGACCTGCCGGTACTCACCGAGCTTTCGGTAACACATGCGGCACTGCCGGTGCTCACCGAAATCCTGTCCCAGGAACCGTCGCCAGCCAAACCGGACATCACAACGCTGTCCGATGCACAGTGCCGGCAGCTTGCGGCACAAATCGCCCCGCATCTGGAGGCGCTGCTGCGCGACAAGCTCGCGGCCCGCCTTGACGCCCTGTGGCCCGAGATCTGGCGCGAAGTGCAGTTGGAACTGCCCAAGCTGATCCGCGCCCAGCTTGCCGTACCGGCGCGCCGCGCACGGAAATAGCCCCCTCTGCTGGTATAATCCCGCCTTTTCCGCGCAGCGGAACCGACCGAAACCAAGAAGTGAAAATGGAACTCGCCAAAAGTTTTGAACCGAAGGACATCGAATCCCGCTGGTACCCCAACTGGGAGAACGCCGGCCATTTCAAGGCCGGGCTCGACGCTTCGAAAAAAGACAATTTCTGCATCCTGCTGCCGCCGCCCAATGTGACCGGCACGCTGCACATGGGCCACGGCTTCAATCAAACCCTCATGGATGCGCTCACGCGCTATCACCGCATGCGCGGGGACAACACGCTGTGGCAGCCGGGCACCGACCATGCGGGCATCGCCACTCAGATCGTGGTGGAACGCCAGCTGGACGCGCAAAAGATCTCGCGCCACGACCTGGGGCGCGAGCAGTTCATCGAGAAGGTGTGGGAGTGGAAGGAATACTCCGGCGGCACCATCACCAAGCAGATGCGGCGCCTGGGCACCTCGCCCGACTGGTCGCGCGAGCGCTTCACCATGGATGCAGGGCTCAACAAGGTGGTTACCGAGACCTTCGTGCGCCTTTACAACGAAGGCCTGATCTACCGCGGCAAGCGCCTGGTGAACTGGGACCCCAAGCTGCACACCGCCGTATCCGACCTGGAAGTGGTGCAGGAGGAAGAAGACGGCTTCATGTACCACATCCGCTATCCGCTCGCGGATGGCTCTGGTCACCTGACCGTGGCCACCACCCGCCCCGAGACGCTGCTGGGCGACGTGGCCGTGATGGTGCACCCGGAGGACGAGCGTTACCAGAAATTCATCGGCAAGCAGGTGCAGTTGCCCTTGTGCGACCGCACCATCCCGGTGATCGCCGATGAATACGTGGACCGCGAATTCGGCACCGGCGTGGTGAAGGTGACGCCTGCGCACGACTTCAACGACTATGCCGTGGGCCAGCGCCACCAGCTGCCGATGATCTCGGTGCTGACGCTGGACGCCAAGATCAACGAGCACGCGCCCGCGAAATATCGCGGCATGGACCGCTTCGATGCACGCAAGCAGATAGTGGCCGATCTGGAAGC
>Ga0316628_100005126_pt1 | contig 10425 bp, 8 predicted proteins | sample OWC_Aug_M2_C1_D5_FD_207648 | JGI IMG/M metagenome (GOLD analysis project Ga0316628, IMG submission 207648) | Wetland soil microbial communities from Old Woman Creek delta, Ohio, United States - OWC_Aug_M2_C1_D5_C | ecosystem: Environmental > Terrestrial > Soil > Wetlands | place: USA: Ohio... | reverse complement strand
CGGGCTGGCCGCCCAGGACGTCCAGTTGCCCCTCAGCGCCATCCAGGTCAAGCACTTCGCCCTGGCCGAGGGCGTCGACAAGACCCAGGACTTCGTCAACTACTTCTACGACGGCCTCCTCGGCTACCTGCCGAAGACGAAGGTCGCCGCCCAGGTCGTCCCCGAGGAGGGCGCCGTGGCCGAGGCCGACGCCGGGAACGCAGTCCTCGTCGAGGGCAAGCTCCTCTTCGTCGGCCGCAAGGGCATGATCGGCCTCGTCCGCTCCGAGATCAGCCTCTATCGCGTGAGCGATCACAAGCTCGTCACAACCTTCACTGCCGAGGTCCCCTACAAGCGCTCGCCGCTCAACAAGGACAAGAACGTCGGCGAGAACACCGGCCAGCGCACCGCGATCGCCATCCAGAAGGAGCTGAAGAAGCTCAAGGCAGCCTGATACCGGCGCCGCGCAGGCCCTGCCCCCGACCGAGGAGGGACAGTCCCCGGCCGGTTGCCTTGACAATCCCGCCCGGCTTTCCTTAATGTTGGCCTGGCCTCACGATTCTTCCCGCAAAGGAGCCGGCCATGCGGATCATCCCTCTGTCTCCCGAAAACGAATCTCTGTATTGCCTCTGCCTGGAAGACTGGTCGGACGAGATCAAGGAAGGGGGCGACCACAAGGTCCGCTGGCTCGAGAAGATGCGGGTCCGAGGCCTGCGGGTCCAGCTGGCCCTCGATGACCGGGGCGAGGTCGGAGGCATGATCCAGTACGTCCCCATCGAAGAGGCTTTCGTCGAGGGCCGCGGTCTCTATTTCATCCACTGCATCTGGGTCCACGGCCACAAGAAGGGGCGGGGCAATTTCCAGAAGAAAGGGATGGGCACGGCCCTCCTCGAGGCGGCCGAGGAGGATGCCCGGGAGATGGGGGCCAAGGGCATGGCCGCCTGGGGCATGGCCCTGCCCGTCTTCATGCGGGCGTCGTGGTTCAGGAAGCACGGCTACAAGAAGGCCGACTCGGTCGGGATGCAGGTTCTTCTCTGGAAGCCCTTCGTCGAGGGCCTCGAGCCGCCGCGCTGGATCCGAGACAAAAAGAAGCCCGAGCCCGTCCCCGGCAGGGTCGCCGTGACCGCCCTCGTCAACGGCTGGTGCCCCGGCATGAACATGGCCTTCGAGCGGGCCAAGCGGGCCGCCGCGGAGTTCGGCGACAAGGTCGAGTTCCGCGAGGTCGACACTTCCGAACGCGCCGCGTTCGAGGAATGGGGCGAGCCGGACGCCATCTTCGTCAACGGCAAGGGGATCCGGCTGGGACCTCCCCCATCCTACGCAAAGATCCGGAAGGCCATCGCCAAGCAGGTCAAGAAGCTCGACTGAGGAGGACGTCATGATCAGGCGGATCGCGCCGCTGATCCCGGCATAGCCGGAGCCGCGAGGAACGGCGTCGGCTATTCGACGACCTCGAGCACGCCCGTCATCCCGCGGTCCTTATGGCTCTTGGAGGACAGCGGCGCGCGTTTGGTGCACCAGAAGGGGTACGTTCCGACCTTCGTGGGTGTGAACTTGATCGTTTTCGGCTCGTTGCTCAGGGATACGTTGAAGTCGATCCCCGCTTCCGGAGCTTTGAGGTAGATGCTGTGAGGGGCAGACCCTCCCCCCTTCTTGACGACGAGCTCGACCGGGACGTTGACCTTGACCACGATATCGTTCGGGTTGAAATAGTAGCTCCCGCCCGTGATCTCCACCTTCTGGACGCCGTCCGGGCCGATGACCGCGACGAATTTGTTCTTTGCGGTCTCCTGACCCAAGCCGGCCGAGCCGAGGAGGAGGACGAAGACGGCCGCCGATACCTGTAATGTTCTCATTTTGACCTCTCTTGGAACGCTGTTCTATCGCACGTCGATCCGCTTGGGATAGTATCCAAGATTCGTGCCAGGGGCGGCGCGTCCGGTACGGGAGGGTCAGAGCTCATGACCCGTGACGCTGGACTGAGGCGAAGACCTCCGCCCGAGAGGGTGATAATGCACGTGAACGCGCCGCAACAGGTCGATGTCCCGATGGAGGGACCGTTCCAGGCGGCTGGAAATGGCGTCCCCCTCGGCGACGGTCATGGCCCCGTCCACGGCGATGGTCAGGTTGATGACGATGTAAGGACCGAAGCGATGGGCCTGCATCTCCTCCAGGGCGAGGACCCCGGGCATTCCGGCGACCGAAGCTTCGACCTTCTTCCTGAGCTCCGCCGTGGGAACGGTATCCATCAGGTCCCCTGAGGATTTACGCAGGATCGCGAGTCCCGTCCGCAGGATCGCCAGGGCCACCAGGGCCCCGGCCAGGGGGTCGAACCACGGGTAGCCGTGGCGGGCCAGGAAGATGCCGATGCAGGCGGCCGCGGCGGAAAAGATGTCGTTGCGGTGGTCGGTGGCGATGGCCAGGACGACGGGATTGCCCGTTTGCCGGCCGATGCGCTTGGTCTTCCAGGTCAAATAGATCTTCAGACCCACGGTGAACAACGCCGCGAGCTGGGCCCCCTGGGTGGCCCCGGCCAAAGCGGTCCCCGAGGTCAGAAGGTCATACACCCGGTTGATCGCGTCCCAGAGGATGGCCACCGCGGTCGTCAGAACAAAGGCGCCGACGATCAGGGCGGCGATGCTCTCGAGCTGCCGATGTCCATAAGGGTGCTCGTCGTCGGCCGGCTTGCGGGCTTTCCGCATGAAGACCTTGACGATGATCCCGTAGGCGACATCGGACGTGGAATTGATCCCGTCGGCAAGGAGCGCGGAGCTGTGGCCCACGACACCGATAGCGGTTTTGAGCGCCGCCAGCCCGGCGTTGGCGAGCAAGGCGAGGTTGACCGCCTGCAGGTTCCGTCTATCGGAATGCTCCGAAGACCTATCCATTCGTCCTCTCGTCAGCTTTTCCCCGGCTTCAGGAACTTGTCGTACCAGGCCAGGTAGCGCACGTACCGGTCCCGGACGTAGCTCGGCAGCGAGATGCCGTGGAACTGGCCCGGGTAGATGACCAGCTGCGTCTCGACCCCCAGGCTCTTGAGGGCCTGGTACATCTGCTCGCCCCCGATGATCGGCACGTTGAAATCCCTGTCCCCGCCGAGGAACAGCGTCGGGGTCTTGATCCGGTCGGCCTTGAAGAACGGATAGGAGATGCGGAGCCACAGGTCCGTGGCCTTCCAGGGGACCCCGATCTCCTGCTCGTACTGGCGGATGTACTGATCGCTTCCGTACATCGACAGCTGCAGGGCGCTCCCGGCGCCGCTTGTCGCGGCCTTGAAGCGCGTCGTCGTCGCGATCGTGTAGTCCGTCAGGATGCCGCCGTAGCTCCAGCCGCCGATGCCGAGCCGGTCCGGATCGGCGATCTTCAGGGCCACGGCACGGTCCACGGCGCCGAGGAGATCGAGGACCTCCTTGCGGCCCCAGTCCCCGAAGATGGCCTTCTGGAAGGCGCTGCCGCGGCCCGAGCTGCCCCGGTAGTTGACGGCCAGCACGACATAGCCGTTGGCGGCGAAGAACTCCCGTTCGAAGTTGAAGCTCCAATCGTCCTGTCCGTTCGGCCCGCCGTGGATGCGGAGGAGCAACGGGTAGAGCTTGGCCGGGTCGTAGGACGCCGGCTTGGTGAGGAGCCCGTTGACCACGGCGCCATCCTTGCTCGTCGAGGTGAAGGGCTCGGTCGCCCCGAGCGCCAGGCCGGCGAAGAGGGCGTCGTTCTGATGTGTCAGCCGCCGCAACTGGCCGTTCTCGAGGGCATAGACCTCCGCGACCTCCGTGGCCGAGCCCGCGAGAAGGGTGATCGCCCCGTCCTTACCGAGGGAGATGTTCGAAACCGTACGCTGTCCGGAAGTGAGCGGCTCAACCGGCCCGCCGGCGGCGGGGACCCGTCCGACATACTCGGCCCGGTCGTCCTCCACGAGGACGGTCAGGCTCGTCCCATCGGGCGACCAGAGGAGGGGGCTCGAAACGGCGCGGTCGAGCCCCTCCGTCAGGACCTTGGGCGCGCCGCCCGCGGCCGGAACGAGGGCCAGCCGGCTGAGGTTGTAGGCCGAGAACTTCGGCTCGTCGCCCCTGAGGTAGGCGATCGATCGTCCGTCCGGGCTCCATGCGGGCTGGCCGCCGTCGGGGCCGGGGAAATCCGTCAGCCGGACAGGCGCGGCGCCGGGCTTGGCCTCGATGACGTAGAGATCGGCATCGACCTCGCGATCGAGATCGGGGCCGCGCTCGCTGAGAAAGGCGATGCGGCCGCCGTCCGGGGACCAGACCGGCGACGTGTCGTTCGACGCTCCCGCCGTCAGGGGCTCGGCCTTGCGCGCGGCCAGGTCGAAGACCCAGAGGTGGTCATAGAACCTCTTGAGATAGCCGTCCCGGTCGCGCTTGAAATGATAGCGGTCGATGACGATGGGCGGCACAGCCTTCCGCTTCCAGCCCTCCATTTTTTCGGGCTCATCGGCCGGGTCCTGGTCGCTGACGACCAAAACGAGGCGCTTCCCGTCCGGCGACCAGGCGTATTCGCCGATCCCGCCCTTGATCTCCGTGAGGCGCTGGGCCTCGCCGCCGCGGCGGTCGAGCAGCCAGACCTGGGCGCCGAGCTTCTTTTCCTCCTCCGTGCCTCGGGAGGCGAGGAAGGCCAGGTAGCGGCCGTCAGGGCTCCAGCGCGGCCTGGACTCGCCGTCGGGGCTCGAGGTCAGCCGGATCTCCTCGCCGCCGTCCCAGCCGACCATCCAGAGGTCGGTGTCCCTCTTGTCCTTTTCCGCGTCGGTCGTCCCGACGGTGTAGGCGACCCAGCGGCCGTCGGGCGACCGCTGCGGATCGCCGACGGTCCGGATCTTGGCCAGGTCGTCCAGCGAGATAGGACGCTTGGCCGCCTGCCCGCTCGCCGAGGGACCGAAAACCGCGGCCCAAAGGAGGCCGGCCGCGAGAACGAGACAGAACTTTGCCGGGGACTTGATTCTTGGGATTGACATGGGGGACTTATATCGCCCTCCCCCACGGGCTGTCAAGACGGGGTCCGTCCCGCCGAAGCGAAGGCTACAGCGTCAGGGTCGTCAGCGCCACGTCCTCGGCGCGGGGCGTCTGCTCGTCGTCGCCGAGGCCGTCCTCGACGAAGATCTGAATGACGTCGCGCAGGTTCTCGAGGGCCAGCTCATAGGTCGCGCCGCGGGCCCGGCAATCCGGGAACTCGGGGCAGTGAGCCGTCCATCCCTCGCTGTCGCGGACCACGTAGGCGGGGAATCGATAACCGCTCATGTCGGCCTCCGTTCCGACATTTCCGGGGGCTCGCCGAGCCCCCTCGATGTCCTCAGAAATCAGAATCTGCCAGAATTGTGCCAATTTTGGACAACCTCAGAATGTCCTCAGGAACGCACATTTGATGATCTTGGGGACGCCCTCCCCGTCCTTCCGGATCTCGCCGCGCAGGAAACAGACGGGCGGAGTTCCGTAGGTGAGGCAGCGCGTCTCGCCGACGCCCTCCAGGAGCCCGGTCTCGTCCTCGAAAACGTAAAAGAACTTTGCACCGCCAGGGGCGCTGCCGTAACCTCCCCAGCCCCCTTCGGCCGGTTCCCGGTCCTCGCCGTCGACCTCCTCGCCGGGCCCTTCGCCGGACGCGCCGTACCCGCCGAATCCCCCATGACCGCCGTGGCCGTTGCCCCCGCCGCGCGAAGCGTTGTAGGTCACCCGCTGGCGGGCATCGACGACCCGGACGACGAGCTCGACCATGGCCCCGGCGCAATTCTTGAGGTCTTTGACCCGCAGCTCCGGCCGCTTCCCCTCGAAGAGGTCGAGGTCGTCTCCTTCCGGCAGGAAGCCGAGGGCCTCGTAGAGCATGCGCCGCTTCTCGTCCGAGGCGATGTCAGCCACCTCCTCCATGTGGTCGAGGCCCTGGAAATAGCGCAGGACCTGGCGCGTCCGCCGCGGCTCGAGGGCGTCGAAGACCCCGGCCTTGATGAGCGAGAGGAGCTCGGCCTTGCCGGGCTTCGTCCGGGCCAGGAAGTCCTCGACGGAGAGGTACTCGCCGCCGGCCCGCCGCTCGTCGAGGAGGCGCTCGATCGTCTTGAGGGCCAGGCCCTTGATCGAGGTCAGACCGACCCGGATCCCCGCGCCGCCGCCCGGGAGGGGCTCGACCCCGAAATCCAGGCCGCTGCGGTTGGCGTCCGGTCCGAGGATGCGGATGCCGTTCCGCTTCGCCTCGGCGACGTACTCCGGCAGGTCGTAGTAGCCGCCGCCGGCGTTGAGCACCGCCGCGAAATAGGTCACCGGCTGGTGGGTCTTGAGGTAGGCGGCCTGGTAGGCCATGTGGGCGTAGGAGGCGCTGTGGGCCTTGTTGAAGGAGTAGGAGGAGAACTTCTCCATGGTCTTCCACAGCCGCTCGATCTCCGGCGCCGCGTAGCCGCGCTCGCCGGCCTCGCGGGCGAACTTGGCCCGCAGCGCCGGGTCGCCGCCCGGCTTCTTCAGGCCCCGCCGCAGGAGGTCGCCCTCCTCCGGCGGCAGGCCGGCCACCCGCTCGGCGATCTGCATGACCTGCTCCTCGTAGAGGAGGATGCCTCCGGTCTCGGGCAGGATGCGGGCGAGGAAGGCGTCGTCGGGAACAGCCGAGGCAGACGAGCGGCCCCGCCCGCCGCGACGCCGCAGCAGGGCCTCCTTCATGCCGCTCTCGGTCGGCCCCGGCCGGACGAGGGCCAGGGCCTGGGTGATCTCGTGGATGTCCGCGGGCCTCATCCGTCGCAGGAGGTTCATCATGGCCGGGCTCTCGACCTGGAAGCAGCCGACCGTCCGGGCCGACCGCAACATGGCGTAGGTGGCCGGGTCGTCCGGCGGGATGGTCCGCAGCTTGAGCGCCTCCTTCGTCTCCGAGATGGCCGCCAAGCCGCGCACCGAGAGAAGGTCGAGCTTGATCAGCCGCAGGTCTTCGACCGCGTCCTTGTCGAAGTGGGTCATGCGCAGGCCCTTGGCCGAGGTCTCGAGCGGCAGGTAGCGCTCGACCGGGCCGGGGGTCAGGATGACGCCGCCGACGTGGAGCGAGATCTCGCGGTAGACGTCCTGGAGCTCGGCGGCGAGCTTCCAGACCTCGAGCCGGCCCGGGGCCGGGGCGGCCAGGCGCAGGCTGGACGGCTCGGCGAAATACGGCACGCGCTTGGACAGGCTCCGGGCCTCCTCGGGCGGCGCGCCGTAGGCCCGGAGCGTCTCGTAGAGGGCCGAGCGGCCGCCGAAGTCCTTGAGGCTGCAGACGTAGGCCGCGCCGGTCCGGCCGGAGCCGTAGCGCTCGAGGACGTAGGCCAGGATCTCGTCGCGGCGCCGGGAGTCGAAATCGAGGTCGATGTCGGGCGGATCGGGCCGGCCCCGGTTGAGGAAGCGCTCGAAGTAGAGGTCGAACTCGAGCGGGTTGATGTGGGAAAGGCCGAGGAGCCGGCCCAGGTAGGACGAGGCCCCCGAGCCGCGCAGGTTGTGGAGGATGCCGCGGCCGCGGGCGAACTCGACGATGTCGTGGACGACGAGGAAATAGGGGCCGAAGCTCGACTGCTCGACCGCGGCCAGCTCGCGGCGGGCCCGCTGGCGCTCCTTCCAGGTCAGGTCGGGCGCGGCCGCGAGCCGCTCCGCGACGACCTCGCGGAGGGTCCGGGGGAAGAGGTCGGCCGGCAGGTTGGGGACGACGTTCTCGAAGACGAACTCGCACTTCTCGGCGACCTCGAAGGTCCGGGCCAGGGCCGCCTTGGCCGCGTCGCCGAAGCGGCGCAGGGCCAGCGCCTCCTGCGGCGGGCCGAAGAGCCTCATCTTGCCGAGGAGCCGGTCCCGCTCCGGCGGGTAGGGGATCTTTTGCTCGATGGCGTGGAGGAGGATGAGCCGCTCGGGGCTGGTCAGGTACTTGACCGGGTTGGCCCAGACGGCGGGCAGCCTTTCCCCTTTGTACGTGTCCCCCGATTCCGATATCCGCCGGAAGTTCGCGAAATCCGCCCCGAGGTAAAGATCGCCCGGCGCGACCTTCTCCCGCAGCTCCGCGATCATCGCCGCTTCGCCGCATGGGGACATGTACTCTTTGTACGTGTCCCCATTCTTGATCTTCTCAGCGTCTCGCCCATTCCCGTTAGAGGGGGACAGGCCCTCCCGCCCGTCCGGGACGTAGATCGCGATGAGACCCGTGGCGTCGCGGATCTCCTTGCGGTTGAAGATCTCCATGAGGTTCGAGTAGCCCTCGCGCGTCTTGACCAGGAAGACGAGCCGCCGGCCGCCGATCTCGAGCTCGCAGCCGAAGACGGGCTTGAACCCGGCCGCCGGTGCGAGGCGCTTCCACTGGCCCCAGCCGTAGATGTTGCCGATGTCGGCCAGGGCCGCGGCCGGAAGCCCTTTCCCGCCGGCGAAGCCGGCCGCCTCCGCGAGCGTGACGCTGCCCCGTCCCCGGCTGTAGACCGAATGAAGGCGAAGCGGCACGAACATGGCGCTCCCGTCCTCCTCCTCATTTCGTCAGGGACGCCGTCTTGAGGACGTAGCCCCGCCGCGGGTCGAAGGCATAGACGGCGTCGAGCATCTTTTCCCGGATGGTCAGGACCGATCCGAAGCCGTACTTGTCCCGGACCTTGTCGATAGCCCCGCCGAGCCGCTCCGGCCGCTCCGAGTAGGGCTCGAAGAGGGCCAGGGGCCGGACGCGGACGAGGTCCGAGGCCTTGACCCCGACCAGGCGCAGGGCCAGCCGCGAGCCGGCGACGAGCTCGAGGAAGAGCGCCTCGGCGATCTTGTAGATCTTGCTCATCTCCTGGAGCGGCGAGAGGACCAACCGGCGCTTGATCTCGGTCTTGAAGTCGGCGTAGCGGGCCTTGACCTCGATGACGTGGGCGTAGAGCCGGTCCTCGCGCAGGGCCAGAGTCAGCCGGTCGCAGAGGTAGGCCAGGTGGGCCAGGAGCAGACGCTTGTCCCAGAGGTCCTCGAGGAAGGTCGTCTCGCGCGAGACCGACTTGGGCACCGTGCGCGTGATGAGCGGCCGGCAGTCGATGCCGCGCGACTGGAGGTAGATGTCGTCGCCCGCCTCGCCGAAGAGCGTGTGCAGGGTCCCCCGCGGCAGGTCCCAGAGCTGGCCGATCTTGTGGATGTTCATCAGCCGCAGGACGACCTGGGCCTTGGGGCCGATGCCGGGCAGGGCCTCGATGCCGAGGTCGCGGAGGTATTCCCGCTCCTCGCCCTCGCGGATCTCGAAGAAGCCGGCCGGCTTGGCCCGGCGCGTGGCCAGCTTGGCCAGGATCTTGTTCGGCGCCGCCCCGACCGAGACCGTGACCCCGATCTCGCCCTCGACCCGGCGCTTGAGGTCGCGGGCCGCCTCCGTGAACGAAGGATAGAGGTGGCCGCAGTGGGTAAGATCGAGATAGGCCTCGTCGAGCGAGGCGTCCTCGACGTCGGGGGTCGTGGTGTGGAGGACGTGGAAGAAGCGCTCGGAGAAGGCCTGGTAGACCTGGAAGTTGCCGCGGAGAAAGACGCCCTGCGGGCAGAGCTTGTAGCACTCGCGGAGCGGCATGCCCGAGTGGACGCCGAACTCTCGGGCCTCATAGGAGCAGGTCGAGGCCACGCCGCGCTCGTGGGGCAGGCCGCCGACGATGACCGGCTGGCCCTTGAGCGTCGGGTCGAGCAGGACCTCGACCGCGGCGAAGAAGGCGTCGATGTCGACGTGGACGATGTAGCGACGCCCGTTGTTCGACAGAGACACCCGTCCTCCTCTTTCACGCGATCCGATCGTCTGTCTCTCCCCTTCCGCGAAGGGGACGCGATATCGGGGGCCCGCCCCCGTTCAGTACTTGCGCATGATGCCGATGACCCGGCCCAGGATCTTGGCCGCGGAGGCCTCGATCGGCTGGTAAGCCGGGTTCTCCGGGACGAGGAAGACCCGGCCGTCGGTCCGGCGCAGCCGCTTGAGCGTGACCGAGCCGTCCTCGAGCATGGCCACGACCATCTCGCCCGAGTTGGCCAGGTTGGTCCGCTCGAGCAGGACGTGGTCGCCATCATCGATGTAGGCGTCGATCATGCTCTTGCCGTCGACCCGGATGCAGAAGACGTTGCCTCGGCGGCGGCCGACCATCCAGCCCGGGACATCCATGGCCTCGCCGGTCGCGTCGAACGACTCGCGCGGCCCGCCGGCGGGAACGAGACCGGCCACCGGCACCCGGACCTGGCTCTCGACGAGGGCCGGCAGCCCCGCGACGCGGATCTCGCCATCCTCGCGGCGGATGTAACCCTTGCGCTCCAGGCTCTGGAGGTGCTTGAGCACGGCCGAGGGGCTGGGGATCTTGAGCGACGCGCCGAGCTGGCGGATGGTCGGGGCGTAGCCGTGCCCCAGGATGAAGCCCTCGACGGCCTTGAGGACCTTGGCCTGCCGCAGGGTCAGCTCGCGTCTCAATGTGTTTACCATTTTGTTCACCATTTATAAAATAAGCCCGCCCCGGGCCTTTGTCAAGAGGAAATCGAAATTATT
>Ga0316628_100005125_pt1 | contig 10426 bp, 8 predicted proteins | sample OWC_Aug_M2_C1_D5_FD_207648 | JGI IMG/M metagenome (GOLD analysis project Ga0316628, IMG submission 207648) | Wetland soil microbial communities from Old Woman Creek delta, Ohio, United States - OWC_Aug_M2_C1_D5_C | ecosystem: Environmental > Terrestrial > Soil > Wetlands | place: USA: Ohio... | reverse complement strand
CTGCCAGATACAAGATGGCATTGCTCACAATCCTGGCACTCTACCCGCCGCTCCTTGCTCTCAGCACGTTACTTTCATACCTTCTTCGCGGCTGGCCCAGGCCTTTGCTTATCCTGCTAACCGTGGTCCTGTTGGTCCCGGCCATGACCTACTACATCATGCCGTGGATGACCCGGCTATTTCGTTCTTGGCTTTATCCGGAAGCTGCCCCCAGCTAACAACTTGCTGGAGCCGACCCGGCCAGCGAGGTGTCAAGATCATCGTGAGCCTGGGCTCGGCTAGCTGGGTGGCTCAGCTCGAGGACGCTAGACCCGAAGGTTCGAGTTCCTGCGGCTCTGATAGGTAGGTTGAACTTGATTAAACGAACGATTCCTTACATCGAGTTGACTTGCGCGATAGTTGCTGCCGCCCTGTGGTACACGCAGGGCGGTGCTACGTGGCACGTCGGCGCGTGGCCACTGATCTTGCTGGCGATCCCCTTGCTTTCGCGCCTGGTCACGCGCAGTCTGGCCCTTCGCCCGACCGTGTTCGATGTTTTGTTGTGGGCGTTCCTGGCCTCCGCCGCAATGGGAGTTTGGGCAGCCTATAACCCTGGCCCGGCGTGGGACAAGTTCTGGCTCATCGTCGGCGCGGTGGGATTGTACTACGCGCTGGCTCGCCAGCCCGATTCTGAACATCTCTACATCGCACTGGCAATTCTGGGATTGCTGGGGATTGGGTTGTCGTTCTATTTCTTCATGGCCAATGATTGGACAACCGCAGCCTGGGTCGAGCACACAGCCAAAGCGCCGATGCTGGTCGCTTGGGGTGAGCGAATTTCCGCATGGCTGCCTGCATTGCCCAAGCAAGATATCACGCCGGATATCTTGGGCGGCATACTGGCCGTGTTGGTGCCGGTGTATGTGGCATTGGTGGTCTTCCGTCGAGTCGCACGGCGATGGCTATCCGTCGTGTGGATGGTCGGGCTTGCAGTGGTCGGCATGGCTTGGCTGGTCAGCACGTCACGCGGAGCATGGTTCGCTGTGTTGGGTGTAGCCGGCATCTGGACCGTGTGGCACCTCTCAGGTTGGTGGATTGGCCGGCGCAAGATGCAAGCCGAGCGAACATGGACGGCGCGGTGGTTGACATTGGCAGGTTTCCTGCTCATCGGGTTGGCCTCAATGGCTGCGGCGCTGTTCATGGCGCGGTCGGGCCGTTTGCCTGTCCTAAACGGTTGGATGGATCGTCTCGTGCTGTGGCGTGACGGGTGGCTATTGGCGCGCGATTACGTGTTCACGGGCGTGGGGCTGGGAATGTTCCCCATGCAATATTCGATCTATACGTTGTTGATTCACGTCATTTACTTGCCGCAAGCCTACAACGTCATTCTGGACTTGCTGATCAACCAGGGGCTTGCAGGGCTGGTCACCTATGCGCTGCTGGTGAGTGTGGCCGCCGTTTCGGGCTTGCGCCGGCTACACCACGCAACAGGTCAAGCTGCCTGGATTATCGAAACAGGACTCGCTAGCCTTGGTGTAATAGTGGTAAGCGGATTGCTTTCCGACGCCGTATATGGCAGTCGTGGCATATTGCTGTTGTTCGTGCCGTTTGGTCTGGTCATGACGGCGGGAGGCCAGAGCTCGGAAGTCAGAAGTCAGAGTCCGGAAGCTAGAGGTTGGGGGTCGGTGGTCGGTGGTCGCTTGGCGGCAGGCGTTGCCTTCATGGCGTTGGTGGTTGCGGTGGTGATATGGCAGCGTCCGATAGCGGCGGCCTGGTATGCTGATCTGGGTGCATTGGAACAGTCGCGCGTTGAGTTGAGCGCGTATGACCCAGATCATTTTGACAACCCCACGCTAGACCAAGTGCGGCAGCGTGCGAACCTGGATCGCGCCATCGCGTTGTTGGAGCGAGCGGTACAAATCGACCCAGCCAATCCGACGGCCCGGCAGCGACTGGCGGCAATAGAACTCTCGCGCGGACAATATGCTTCGGCATTGTATGAAATTCAAGCAGCCTGGGATGCCGGCTACCACGATGAAGTGACGCGCAAACTATTGGGTGATGCCTATGTCGCCAACGGGCGTGTACAAGAAGCGGCCCAGTTGGTGCAGGGGTTATCCTGGGCTGACGGGCGACTGGCGGGTCAGGCGTGGTATCGCTACGAGGTGAATCACGACTATCAACGCGCTGCCGAAGCATGGGCGGCAGTTGTGCTTCTGAAACCCGGCGATACTTCGTTGGTCGCAGCGCAGACCGAAGCAGCGCGCAAAGCCGGGCAATGACAGGCGCAGAATGAGACACAATATAAAAGTGATTCAGCCACACAGCCGCGTCAGACGAATGATTTTGCTCATCTCGTCGCTGGTCATCGCATTGGGTGTCGGACTGGCAGCACGCAGCCTGGCCCAGGCGGCGGATGGTCCCTGGGCGATACCGTCGAATGTCTCCAAGTCCGGTGCGGCTTCGCAGCCGGTCATTGCCGCCGCGCCGAACGGCACACTGCATGTCCTGTGGTGGGATCCGCTCGAAGGAGAACAGTACGTGCGCACGACCGGTGTGACCAGCACGACTTGGACCCCACCGGTCGGCATCGAGCCGATCGTGGGCAAGCGCGAGGTAAATCAGGAAACCAACAAGGTGACGCTCACCGCGCCCCATGGGGTGAGGCTGCTTTCCGACGCGCGTGGCACAATTCACGCATTTTGGTCTGATGTTGACAATCAGTTATTCGAGACCCAGACGCAGGGCGCGGGTTGGAGCACTGGAGCGGCATTGGCCGAATCTGCCCTGAATATGGATGTCGTTGCCGACGCAAACGGGGCGCTGCACCTGGTCTACGTGCGACCTCTCAATGCGGCGGGCGCACCTGCAGGCGTGTACTATCGTGTCTCAACTGGCGCAGGTTGGAGTGCGCCGATTTTGGTGTATGCTTCGTCTTATTTTCGGACTGCCAAGCCCGATGAGGCCAATGTGAGTGTGGCTGGCGATGGAAAAGGGCGAGTGATCGTTACATGGGATGATCCGCGTCTGGAGCGCAGCCTGTATGCGCGCTCGACGGATGGCGGCAGGACGTGGAGCGACCCGCAGCCTGTGAGCGGAGATCAGACTAGCCCGGCATCACCGGCGCATGTAGCCTTTGCGAACGGAGGCTTTTTGCTGCTCTGGCAGGAAGCCAGTACAGGCGGTGGCTGCGACTTGAGTCAGCGTCGCTCGACAGACGCCGGGCAGACGTGGTCCACGCCAGAGCGCGCATTGACCAACCTCGATCAGTGTTCGGGACGCTGGGCTTTTGCGACGGGCGGTGATGGTCGGTTGTGGCTGTTGGGAATGCCAGTGGCGTCAAGCTCCGGCGCAGGCAGCGTCGCCGGAATGCTGGCAGCCTGGGATGGCAGAACCTGGGCCATCCCAGTGGACGTGAGCTTGAGCTTTGCAGACACGGCGACTGGGCGCCCGATCAGCCTGGGGTGCCTGGGCATGACGCTGGCGGGGCGCAGCGTGGGCGTGGTGGGCTGCGATGCAAACGGTGACGTGTGGGCAGTGCGAAACGCAGTTGGGCTGGAAAACTTGATCCCTGCACTGAAACCAGCCTGGAATGTCATTGAGACACTTTCAGATCGCACCGGTCCGGCAGCCGTGGATGGCGTCACAGCATTGACGACTGATCCACAAGGCAAGCTGTATGCCATGTGGAGCCAGTCGGCTGCCGAAGGCGAGCCGGGCACGTTGCTCTATGTGGCTGTCTGGGATGGCACTCGTTGGTCGCGTGGTGTTCCGGTGTTGGCTCCCCAGAACACAGCGGGGACGATTGGAGGCGATCGTGTCGCCCAGCCTGCTCTCGCCGCCGACACTCAAGGTCGGCTGCATGCCGTTTGGAGCGGCGGGGCTGGAGGGCAAATCTTCTATAGTTGGAAGTATGCCCGCGATGCTGGCACGTCGCTGGGGTGGGCCACGCCGGTCGCGCTGCCATCACAGGCAGGGTCAGGCAGTTGGCCGGATGTGGTGGCGGACCCGCGTGAAGATACGTTGCACGTGATCTATGCTGTGCCCTATAACGAGGGACGCGGCATCTATTACGTGCGATCAAACGATGGTGGTACGACCTGGCAGAAACCTGTGCTAGTGTTCGACGCCGTCGCGGCCAAGTGGGAGAGTGCTGACAAGGCACGATTAGTGTTGGACGCCAACGCGAACGTGCTGCACGCCGTCTGGTTACGCGCCTCGCTCTTGAGCGGAACCGGAACTCAGGCAGTGTATTACGCTCGGTCGTCCGATGGCGGGCAGACGTGGAGTGCACCGGTTAAGGTAGCCGAAGGAGCCGTGGATTGGCCACGCATCGTCGTCGGTAGTGCAAATCAAGTCTACCTGGTGTGGAACCAGGCGCGTGCGCGGACTGCGGGCGCGGACGGTTTACCCTCGGCTGAGGTGTGGGGCCAGTTTTCGACCGATGGCGGCCAGCGTTGGTCGGAGGCGGCGCGTGTGCGAGGATTCGAGCAAGTCAGCGGGCCAGTGGGGTTGACCTCAGACAGCGCAGGTGGATTGTATCTGTTAGGCGTCGGTCAGCAAACGGGAGGAGAGAGTGCACTGCTTTACGCTCGCTGGGACGGTCGCGCCTGGGGAGAGAATGAAACGTTTGGCATGGGCCAGAACGCCGTGTCGGGCAATGCGGCGAGTGCGGCGTTTGTTCCAGGAATGGGACGATTAGGTGTGGTCGTTCGTGAATTGATGCGGCTGCCGGATAGTGTTACAACTAGTGGGAGTCCACAGGGTGGGAGCGCACAGTTTGAAATAGTTGCGACAGGCCGAGACGTGAAAGTGGCAACTACCGCAGCGCCGGCACCTACGTTCACGCCAATGCCGGTGGAGACGCCCGAGCCGACAGCCACGCCGAGTCCTACGCCCACGGCTCTGCCACAAGTGAGTTCGACGTACCTGCCCAGATCGACTAGCCGGAACCTGTTGCCTCTGATACTGGGCATCGTGCTGGCGGCAGCGATTGTGATGGGCGTAGTAGTCGGGCGGGTGGTCTGGACAACCAGACGTTAGTATGCGTAGCGATTTCAACGCCAAGGCGGTGCAAGGCAGCGATTGCGCTGAAGCGTCTTTGTAAAGTCTTAATTGAAAACTAAAAACGAAGGAGAATGCTCAATGAGCGAGCGGCAAAACGTCAAGATTCATCCAACCGCCGATGTCTCGCCTGAAGCTGAAATCGGCGCAGGCACGGCCATCTGGCATCAGTGCCAAGTTAGGGAAGGTACCAAGATCGGGGCAAACTGCATCCTGAGCAAAGGTGTATACGTGGACGCTGGTGTGACCCTTGGTGACAACGTCAAGGTCCAGAACTATGTTTCCATCTACCACGGTGTGACGATTGAAGATGGCGTGTTCTGCGGCCCGCATTGCGTCTTTACCAACGACAAGAACCCGCGTGCCGTCAACCCCGATGGCTCGCGCAAAGCGGCCGACGATTGGGTGCTCAGCCAAACGCGAGTGTGCATGGGCGCGGCGATTGGAGCGAATGCCACCATTGTGTGCGGCGTGACGATCGGGCGGTGGGCCATGATCGGCTCCGGGTCGGTCGTCACGCGCGACGTGCCTGACTATGGCCTGGTATGGGGTAACCCGGCGCGCTTGCGTGGCTTTGTCTGTCCATGTGGTGGCCGCTTGCAGGAATATGGAAAAGAGAGAACACAGGTGATGACCCGTTGCCCGACGTGCGGGCGATTGATCCCGATTGACCAAGTTCTATGGAAGGAGATCAAATGATTTCCATTGCCAAGCCCCTCATCGGCGAAGAAGAAAAGCGTGCAGTCATAGAAGTGCTCGATTCGGGCGTCCTGGCCCAAGGGCCCAAGGTCGCCGCTTTCGAGGAAGCCTTTGCCCGGATGGTGGGCGTCAAGTACGCCATCGCTACATCGTCTGGCACGACAGCACTACACACGGCGCTGCTCGCGCACGGCATCGGCGCTGGAGACGAAGTGATTACATCGTCATTCACATTCATCGCTTCGGCCAACAGCATCCTGTACGTGGGCGCGCGTCCGGTCTTTGTGGATATTGATCCTGCCACATTCAACCTCGACCCAGCCAAGATTGAGGCCGCTATCACACCGGCTACCCGCGCGATTATGCCGGTGCATCTCTTTGGCCTGCCCGCCGACATGGATCCGATCCTGCAGATCGCTCGCAAGCACAGCTTGATCGTCATCGAAGACGCTTGCCAGAGTCATGGCGCGCAGTACAAGGGCAGGCGAGCCGGGAGCATGGGCACAGGCTGCTTTTCGATGTATCCCACCAAGAACATTACGTCAGCAGAAGGCGGCATGATCACGACGGATGATGCCGAGATCGCGGAAAACTGCCGTGTCATTCGCCAACACGGTATGCGGCGGCGCTACTATCATGATGAGATGGGATTCAACTTTCGTATGACAGACGTCCACGCGGCGATCGGGCTGGCTCAACTGCAAAAACTAGAATCGTTCAATGAGACCCGGATTGCCAATGCCCAATTCCTCAGTGCACATTTGCGCGGGGTCATCACGCCGCAAGTTCCACAAGGCTATCGCCATGTGTTCCATCAGTACACCGTGCGCGCGCCAAACGGGTTGCGCGATGCGCTGCTCGAACACCTAAAGCATCGCGAGATTGGCAGCGGGGTATACTACCCAGTTCCTATCCATCAGCAGACGTTGTACACGCAAGAGTTGGGCTACGATGTGCGTCTGCCAGAGACAGAAAAAGCAGCGGCAGAGGCCCTGTCTTTGCCGGTGCATCCGGCCCTCAGCCGGACCGACCTGGAGGCGATCGTCTCAGCCGTGAATGAATGTACGGGAGTGTAGGCCCTCATCCCTAACCCTTCTCCCGTCCCGCATAGAGCGCGGGACGGGAGAAGGGAGCGGGCCTTACGCGAATCTAGTCTGTCCCCTATTTGGCCGTCCTCCGCTTGTTATATGTTTGTTATATCGCCGCTGTTCCTGTTATGTCCTCGTTACGCTTTTCCTTTATGCTTCTCTCCTGTTAGGGTCTGACTTTTTCATCTCAATGATGATATAGGCTGGCCGCTTCCGCTTGTGCCAGCCGCCATATTCCACAAGGTAGGCAATCACATGGAACGCTTGAGGATTGGCGTGATCGGCACTGGCATGATGGGGCAGCGGCACTGCCGTGTTTATTCGACGTTGCGCAAGGCGCAACTAGTGGGTGTGTGCGATGTATCTCTGGAATTGGGCCAGCAGGTGGCACGCCAGCATGAGATTCCATTCTATGCGCAGGTGGATGATTTGTTGGACCACGTGGATGCCGTCAGCGTGGCCACTCCTACGCCAGCGCATTATGACCTGGCCATGCGCTGCCTGCAACGTGGCGTGCATGTACTAGTAGAGAAGCCCATCACTGAAACCGTCGAGCAGGCGGAAACGCTGACGCAGGCCGCGGAAGCGAGCGGCTTGGTGGTCCAGGTGGGGCATATCGAGCGGTTTAACCCGACTTATCTGGAACTCAAGAACGTTTTGGAAAGTATGACAGCGCTGGCGATCAACTTGCGCCGGCTCAGCCCTTACGAGGGCAGCCGTACTGATGTGGATGTCGTGCTCGACCTGATGATCCACGATACGAACCTCGTGTTGGATTTGGTGGGGCGGGAGCCTGCCTCCGTGTGCGCTTATGGGTTGACGGCTTTTAGCGGCGCGATTGATCATGCCGTGGCGCAGCTCAGTTACGAGTCAGGCCCGCTGCTGACGATGACCGCCTCCAGGGTTACGGAACAAAAAGTTCGCTCGATCGAAGTGACAGCGATGGAAGCCTACCTGGAATGCGATCTGCTCAACAAGAGCATTCTGGTGCACCGACGCACGATTGGTGAATATGTGAACTCGATCCATCCTGGTGTCAAGTACCGGCAAGAGAGCCTGGTCGAGCGCATCCAGGTTCCCAACTCGGAGCCGCTTTCGTTGCAGTTGCAGAGCTTTATAGATTGCATCATTCGACGCACGACGCCATTGGTCTCAGCCAGGGAGGGACTCAAGGCGCTAAAGCTCGCGACCTGCATCCGCGACGCTATCAACGAGCATTTATGCGCCGGCGAGTTGGATCTCAAGTCTGTGCGGCAGCGCTTGCCTGTGTTAGTGGCAGTTGAATAGAGGCTAAAGTGGATTTATCTGTTATTGTGCCATGCTACAACGAAGCTGAGAACGTCCCCAAGCTGCGACGCGAGTTTTTCCCCGTTGTGGCCGAACTCGCCAAGACCCATTCGGTCGAAGTGGTCTTTGTGGACGACGGCAGCACCGACGAAACATACCAGGCTCTCACTGATGCTTTTGTCGGCGAGAACGAATGGCATGTGCCAGTCAGAGTTGAGCGACACACGGTCAATCGAGGGCTGGGCGCTGCGCTACGCACAGGCTTTGCGGCGGCGCACGGCGACATCATGGTAACCACTGATAGCGATGGGACATACCAGTTCTCCGAGATTCCTGTTTTGCTCTCGCGCCTCACCTGCGACGTGGATATGGTGACGGCGTCGCCTTATCACCCGATGGGCGGTGTGGCAGGTGTGCCGCCTTACCGGCTCGTTCTCAGTAAGGGATCGTCAACTATCTACCGTGTGTTGGTCAGTTGGAAGGTGCACACCTACACGAGTTTGTTCCGGGCGTATCGCCGGAAGGTCGTCGAGTGCGTGCCGTTCGAGTCGGACGGCTTTCTGGCGGGCACCGAGCTTTTAGTGAATGGAATGTTGATGGGTTATCGAGTGGCCGAGTATCCGGCGGTCCTGTACTCGCGGGTACACGGTACATCCAAAGCAAAGCTGGCGCGGACGATCCTGGCGCACTTGAAATTTCAGGCGCAGGTGTTCTTGCGCCGGTTGAACCTTGCGCCGCGCGCCGAGCCGCGCCAGGCATTGGGAGGACGAGCGTGAGTGCAATCGAAGCCGTTCTGGGCAGGAGGAAATTCGAAATGAATGTGGCAATCGTTTATATCTTGATCAGCGTCTTGGGTGGTGCAGCGGGACAGGTGTTGCTCAAAAAGGGTATGGGGAGCATGGGGCCGCTGACGCTCTCGGTGAATCAACTGGGCAGCATCCTCTGGCGCATGGCAACGAACCCGTATGTGGTGTTTGGTCTGGGCGTTTACATGCTCAGCACCATCTTTTGGCTGACGGCACTTTCGCGTGTGAACTTGAGCTACGCCTACCCCTTCGCCAGCTTGAGCTACATCGTCATGCTCGTCGTCTCCTGGCAGTTGTTCAAAGAAGACATTTCATCCTTACGCTTGCTGGGGTCGCTGGTAATCGGCATTGGCGTGTTCTTGATCTCCCGAAGTTGATGGAGATCATGGATCGCGCTTGAAGTGTGCCTGTGGAAAGGAGTTCCGGATGGACAGAAACCTGATCGCCAGGGCTTCTATAAGCATCAACGCTTCCAACGATCAAGTCTGGAAGGCACTGGTGAACCCCGAAGCCATCCAGCAATACATGTTCGGTACCCGTGTTGTTTCGGACTGGCGCGAAGCAAGTCCAATTGTCTGGAAAGGAGAGTGGCAAGGTAAATCATACGAGGACAAAGGCGTGATTCTCCAGTTCAAGCCGGGACGAACCATTCAATACAGTCATTTCAGCCCACTTTCCGGACTCCCGGATAAACCAGAAAACTATCACACGGTAACGGTCGAGTTGTCAGCCGATGGAAATCAAACAACCCATGTCTCGCTGGCCCAAGACAACAATGCGACCGAAGAAGAGCGTGCTCATTCCGAGAAGAACTGGGAAATGATGCTTGTTGCGCTGAAAAAGTTCTTGGAACAATAGATTTGCCGTCCACGATTATGAAGATTGTATCTGTCGTTGGAGCGCGCCCCGAATTTGTCCAGGCCTGGCCGGTGAGCCAGGCTTTGCGCGATAACCATCAGGAAATCCTGGTGCACACCGGCCAGCACTATGATTACAAGATGTCGCAGGCGTTCTTTGACGACCTGGGCATCCCCGCTCCCGATTACAACCTCGAAGTCGGGTCGGGGGCGTATGGCCGGCAGACAGCCGAGGTGTTGGCTCGCCTGGAAGAGGTGCTCGTCAAAGAGCAGCCCGACCTGATGATCGTGCGTGGCGATACCAACTCGACATTGGCGGGCGCTCTGGCCGCCAGCAAGTTGCACATCCCCACAGCGCACATCGAAGCAGGAGAGCGCAGCTTTGACCGGCGCATGCCGGAAGAGATCAACCGGCTCGTGTCCGATACGCTGGCCGACATGCATTTTTGCGTCAGCCACACGGCGGTGCAACACCTGGCCGCCGAAGGCATCACAGATTCGGCGCATTGGGTGGGCGACGTGATGCTGGACGCGCTGATCCATAATCGGCCCATCGCCCGCCGCAAGTCGGACGTGCTGACACGGCTGAGCCTTGCGCCGGGCGGGTATGCGCTCGTTACGATTCATCGCGCGGCCAACACGGATG
>Ga0316628_100005124_pt1 | contig 10426 bp, 9 predicted proteins | sample OWC_Aug_M2_C1_D5_FD_207648 | JGI IMG/M metagenome (GOLD analysis project Ga0316628, IMG submission 207648) | Wetland soil microbial communities from Old Woman Creek delta, Ohio, United States - OWC_Aug_M2_C1_D5_C | ecosystem: Environmental > Terrestrial > Soil > Wetlands | place: USA: Ohio... | reverse complement strand
CTGAGCCAGGATCAAACTCTCATTTGATTTCTGGTTACTCAAAATACATTTGGAATTGTCAGGTATGCTACGCACCTTTTCTAGTTTTCAAAGAACGAGCACATAATATAACTTAATAAAATCCTATTTGTCAAGAAAAGGAGAGGGGGGAAATATATTTATTTTTCAGCCCCTTTTCCGTTAATTGAGGCTATAAATATAGCATTTTCTCAACTAACATTTCCAGTATTTTTTCGTGTAAAATGAATAGTATATCGATCAAGCGGAGGCATATGAAGCAAAAAAATTTGTTAATTCCTGAAGAATCGCGCACGGTCCTTCGTAAGGAATTCCGCCAACTTAATGAAGACATAAAGCTTATCGTCTTCACGGACGATAAGGCAAACAAGCCCTTTAACGAATATACGGTAAACCTCATCAGTGAGCTTGCCGAAACGAGTGAAAAGATCAAGCCGGTATTCGACAAAATCACTGAAGATACGGTTCGGAAGTACGGGATATCGAGGACGCCCACACTGCTCGTCCAGCCCGACAAGTATAATATCCGTTTCACCGGGGCGCCCGCCGGAGAAGAGACGCGGACCCTCCTCCTATCTATCATAATGGCGTCAACGGCAGGCACAATACTTTCAGAGCCGTCGAAAAAAAGATTGACCGCTCTTAAAGAAGAACGTTCTATTAAGGTATTCGTGAGTCCGACTTGTCCTTATTGCCCGCAACAAGCTGCGCTGGCAATTTCCGCAGCGATCGAAAGACCAGGAATGATATCCGCGGAGATGATAGAGATTTATGAGAACAGAGACCTCGCGTCGCAATATGGGGTGGTCTCTGTCCCTCAGACTTTTATAAATGATCAGCTGGTTGCACCCGGCCTTCAGCCGGAAGAGGTATTTGTCGAGGAGATAATTACCGCCGCGCCTGTCCAGATCCAGGCAGCCGAACTCCATGAAGGTCTCGAAAAAGATTTAGTCGTCATCGGGGCAGGACCGGCAGGCCTCACCGCCGCGATTTATGCCGAGCGAAGCGGCCTCAAATCGATCGTTTTAGAAAAAGCCAATATCGGCGGACAGGTTGCGATCACTCCTGTAGTTGAAAATTATCCGGCCTTTACTCGTATTGCAGGCAAGACCCTAATGGATATGATGGCACAACAGGCGATCACCTATACCGATATTCACGACGGCGAAGAGGTAATGGATATCAGGAAAAATGGCGACGTCATCGAAGTCCTTACAAACAGGGCAAAGTATTCCGCGAAGGCTGTCCTGATCGCCGCAGGTGTAGAAAGTAAAAAGCTGGAAGTGCCTGGGGAGAAACAATTTCAGGGGAGGGGCGTAAGTTACTGCGCCGCGTGTGACGGATACTTTTTTAAGGATGGGAAAAAAGTTATCGTAGTTGGCGGAGGCAACACAGCCGCTACTGAAGCGCTGTACCTGAAAAACATCGGAGTTGATGTCACTCTCGTCCATCGTAGAGACAAACTGAGGGCTGAACAGATTCTTCAACAAAGTCTTGATGAAAACAAAATACCTATCATCTGGAATTCCATCGTCAAGGAGATAAAGGGAGACAGGCTCGTTACAGAGGTAGTATTAGAAAACATCGCAGACAAATCCATCAGCGATATCAAGGTGGACGGTGTCTTCATCGCAATCGGATATGTGCCTAATAACGAACTCGCAAAAAAGCTCGGGGTGGAAACAGATGAAGAAGGTTACGTAAAGGTCGACCATTCTCACAGGACCACGGTGCCCGGTATCTACGCTGCAGGAGACATTACGGGTGGATTTAAGCAGATAGTTACGGCAGTGGGACAAGGTGCGGTGGCGGCGATGTCGATATTTGAAGACATATCTCATCCCTACTGGATAGAAAAAAATAATGAGAAACACGGGAGATAAAAAATCCCTGCCGAGTAGGCCGCCCGTGGCCGGGTAACGCGAAATACCTGGAAATCACTGCTTCCTTAGAATTTCACGGCACCGCTTCAGATCTTCATCATGCGGAGCAATTCGGCATATTGGTCTCTTTAGATTTCCCACTTCCTAAGCGCCTCATACTCCTTGATCCAGACGGCAAGATCCTCTTTTTGCCCGGCGATTTTTCCGCTGTTTAATTCCACTGCAAGGACCTCCGTCTTCATCTAGTAATTCGTTCCATACCAGTAAGGACCTGTGTGATTTTTCTATCTTTTTTTCACAGGCAAGCAGTTCTCTTGAAGGGGATATCCCGTATTCGTCGGTATAACATCGTGCCTCAATAACCGACTTTATGTGCGCTGCAGGGATTCTCCGGAGGCCTTTTTCTCTATCCTGAGTTCCCCTACTATAAAGTCTGATGCGGGAGAGACCCACAGACTCAGGCCTTCGGCGACCCCGCTGACCACCTTAACGTCCACCGTGCCTAATCTCCTGCCGTCTGAGTATCGCGCACAAAGCGCGGCGGCGGTCAAGATCGCTTCTTCATCCGTCCTTCCTCTCAGTAGAGTCATGGGGCTTCCATGTCCAAGGACTCTCATTAGGGGGCTCCGGTCATCCGCAAGTTTAAGGAGGGCTTCGTTTTCGGATTTGTCCCGACCCACAATAACCTTGCATTCACGAGATATTCTGAAATGTCTGCCGATCCTGAGAAGCTGGAGATCCAGTGGGGAAGGATCGGGGTCGTGGTCCAGAAGCTCCCTCAGCCTATATGCATAATTCGGCTCGGTGAGAAGACATCCGCCAGCAGGGGCAGGATATTCCGTCAGTCCAAACTCTTCAGCAAGCGCCATCTGCGGCTTTCGTGACCGTCCGCCAAAGTCGTAGAGCAGTCCCCTGTTAACTATGTCTGCCTCTTCGGGGATAGTGGGCTTCAGCAGCTTCGCACTCAAGGGCCTCAACACGAGACCTTTCAGCCCCGCCTCCCTGTCGATGATATTGAGTGAATCCCGCCTCTGGCTCATCGGCCTCTGTCCAAGAACTTCTCCGGTGACGATAAATTCAGCCCCCGTCATTTCCATAAACTCCTTCGCTTCTTTCAGCATTAGGATCCTGCAGTCAACGCAGGGGTTCATGTTCTTGCCGTGGCCGAACTTGGGTTTTTTTACTATATCCATGAATTTATCCGAAAGGTGGCTCATCTTGACTTCGAACCCGAATTTCTCTGCGGCTGCAAATGGGTTCTTGGAACAGGAGGACCTGTCGGAGACATCACAGCCGAAGTGGTTCATGAACGTGACCGCCGTCACTTCAATCCCCTGCCTCATGACAGCAATAATAGCGAGTGTACTGTCAAGCCCTCCCGAATATAACGCAACTGCCCGATGTCTTTTCACGTAATAACCTCTGTTTGATAATTGGCGTTATTGAAATGATTCGATTATCTGCTCAGGCGATGCCACGGCAGTGCCAACTTCACCCACCACAACTCCGGCGGCATGGTTTGCAAGGACAGCGGCTTCTTCCATACTCGCGCCGGAAGCATGAGCGAGCGTAAAGGCCGAGATGACCGTATCTCCTGCGCCGGTCACATCATAGACCTTCCTGGCGACAGTAGGTATATGAGTAACGCCTCCCCTCTGAAAAAGACTCATGCCCTGTTCGCCTCTCGTAACCAGGACAGCCGCGCAACCCAGTTTTCTCATAAGCGCCCGGCCTGCTTGCAGAAGGGTTTTTTCATCGCGAATCTCGACGCTGGAACCGCTCGACGCCTCCATAACGTTCGGTGTTATCAGCGATACGCCTTTATAAAGGTCGAAGTGACCGATTTTGGGATCGACCGCAACGAACATCCCCCTGCGTGACCCTGCCCTTCCGGCCTTAGAGTTTCTCAAAATACCTTTAATAAGTTCCCTCGAGACCATGCCCTTTTTATAATCCGACAATATAACCGCATCATAATGCGCGCTGACTGATTTTATGTAGTCAACGACGCCTTTCAATATCCTGCCACCGACGTACTTACTGTCCTCCCTGTCGAACCTGACGACCTGCTGATTATGCGCGATAACTCTCGTCTTCACCGTCGTCGGCCTGTTTTCAAAAAATACGCCGTTGCAGTTCACGCCCTTCTCAGTCAGCATGTCGATGAGGGTTTTGCCGGCCATGTCCCTGCCGCTTATACCGATTACCGCAGCCTTGCCTCCCATGGATACAATGTTGTGGGCAACATTGGCCGCGCCCCCGAGCATGAAGCTCTCTGTCGTGACCTGCACTACAGGCACAGGCGCTTCCGGAGATATCCGGCAAACATTCCCCCATATATAATGGTCGAGTATAAGGTCGCCGATAACGAGGATGCTTCTGTCCCCAAATTTTTCCAATATTTTTTTGCAATTCATTGTTTTACTATAACTAAATGAAGATTTAAATTCAAAATTGCGAAAAAAAAGGCGGGTCTTTCGACCCGCCTTTTGAGAATCCAGTTCTAAGTTTTAGACCTTAGAAGCTGAGTGTAAGAGCATGTCTGAGAACTGTTACACCCTTATTGTCTGAACCGTAAAAGTCTCCTGCCTTGAAGTAGCCTGCGTCTACCTGATAGGTAAGGTTCTTGGCTACGTTATAAACAATCTTTGCATCAGCTTCCCAACCAAGGTCTTTGTCCCCACCTGGTGTTGTTGACTTTGTGGCCCTGAGGTAGTACCCATCAAGAGAGGCCTTCAGGTCCTTCATAGGAGCAATATCTAAGCCCACGTTAATGTAGGTCGTGTTGCTGATACCGGTGTTTACTGCGCCAGCTGCTGAAGCAACCCTGTATTCATATACGAGGGTATAATGCTGGTCGTTGCCGAGGAAGGTGTCGAACTGCTTTTCTGGGTCAGCGCCGTCATCGTCGGGACCACTACCATAAGCTGCGCTAAGTCTTAGACCAACGGGATCTATCATGTAACCCAGGCCGAGCATGAGGCCGTAGCCCTTTGCACTTACGCCGTCAGACTTGTCGCCGAACTGGAAGTCGCCTGAAGCCTTATAAGTAAAGCCGGAGATGTTGCCGTTTGCGTGAATGCCAAGGTCAGACTCTTGCTTGCCTGACGTAGACTGATTTAGGTAGGTGAAGTTTACGCCGATAGCGTTCTTGGGGTCCCACTTGTAGACAGCCAAACCGACATAGCCGTCGAGGTCATCGGAGTTAACAGTCTTCAAACCTTCAACAAACTTAACAGCGAGCAGTCCGATATGGAGTTCCTTCGTAGGGTCCATAAAAAATACGATAGCGTCATCACCGAACTTGGTGTGATCGAAGAACTGCTTTTCGCCCAAGGCAAGAGGCATATGGCCGATCTTAAGTCCTGCCGGGAATCCGAAGAGTCCCTGGCCGGTGTAAAGGATCCAAGCCTGGAGGATATCCATTGTGCCGACTTTGGAGTTGAAGCCGGGGGTGCCCCATGTGATGAGGTCGTTCGTTCCGTTGCCGGACTCAATCTGGATGAAGCCTTCGACATTCGGGGTTACCTTTGCGTCGACTGAGAGTCTTACCCTCTCGTCGTACCATGCCTGCGACGATGAGTCGATGGGAGCGCCGGCGACTATGTTCTTCTGGTACCAGCCCCTGACTCTCAGTTCACCGTCTATGGTGATCTGCGTTGCGCCTTTTGCTACAACGGCCTGGGTCTCTGACGGGATCTCAGCATGAATGGCAAAGGCACTTGCTGCAAAGCTTAATACGAATATTGCGCCTAAAATTATCGCTAAAAACTTTTTCAATTTGCTAACCCTCCTTCTATGAAGTTGGAAGTTAGGCATTAGAAGTTATTTACTAACTACTAACAGCTAACTAAAGATATTTTGTCCGCCAAGGGCGGATTTTCCATAATTACTGCTAAATTATTGTTGACTTCTGCTTTTTGCTTCTTCTTATCACCTCCCCATAAAAGGTTCTGCCTCCCATGGAAGCTGCGTGCTGAAATATCAAAAAAGTAAACCACATCTCCCGTTTTGAAATGAAAATTTATATCATTCTGATACATAGTTTGTCAAGAAATTTCGTATGCTTCTTTTCTATTTTTCACAATCAGCGACCTATTATCTGCAAAAAAAAGGCCAACTTCTTTATATTCTTCACAGGGAGTGTGTTTGCATAATATATCTTTTATCTACAGTATGTTATGAAGGTGTTAGGGGGCAGGAGCAGCTGATCACCTGTGTATCTATTTTTCAACAGTCTCTTTGCAAATATGAGACAATCATTCAAGGATGCCTGACGGGGGGGAACGGCATAATCCACCCGGTCTTTGTGCTAAAATGTCACCTATGCCGAAAATCATCTACAGGTCGCTTCTTAAGGACCTCCTTTTGACCTTCTTCGTGACACTCGCTTTTTTGAATTCCATCCTCATGATGGAAAAAATCCTCAGGTTGAGCAGGCTGCTATCGGGGGTGGGTGCAACGGTGAGCGATATGGTGAGGATCATTTTCTATCTTCAGCCCCAACTCCTCATTCTGACCATCCCTATGTCATTGCTTTTGTCGGTCCTTCTCGTCTATGGGAGGATGCACCTCGACAGTGAAATCATCGTTTTGAAGACAGCCGGCATGGATTATCTGGGAATTTCTTTCCCGGTAATGATCTTCGGATTTCTCTGTTTTCTGGCGAGTATCACGGTAAGCTTTTACCTCGGCCCCGCAAGCAGCGTACGCCTCAGGGAGGAGATAACGAAAATTATTGCGGTAAGGTCAACGCTGGCTATAGAAGAAGGAACTTTCAACACGTCGTTTAAAGACCTGGTGATACTCGTGAAAGGCAAAAAGTCAGCTGATACGCTCGAAGACATTTTCATTTACGATACGCGTTCAAAGGAGGAACCCCGGGTATTAATGGCAAAGGAAGGGAAGATATTCATGCAGAACGATTCAACCGTAGGTCTATATCTGCAAAACGGATATATGAATATCTCAAAAGGGGGCAACTCCACCGAGCTTTTTTTCACGGCCTACAAAATGGCCCTCTATCTCGATGCCCAATCCTCTACGCCTAAAAAAATCGAACTCACCCCGATGCAGCTTTTCCAGAGGGCAAAGAACGCCGACCCGGGAAAGGGACGAACCACTTTTTATCTCGAATTTCACCGGCGTCTTTCGCTGCCCTTCGTATGCCTTATCCTTGTTTTCCTGGGCCCCCCCCTCTCTTCCATGTCGGGGAAGTCAGGCAGACTGGGAGGACTGGCCATAGGACTCCTTGTCTTTACGCTGTACTATATGATGCTCATTTACGGTGAAAATCTCGCAACGGCATCGCATATACCCCACTACGCCGGCTCTTGGACAGCAACGCTGACACTGGGTATTTTCGCGTTCGTCATGTTCAAGTCGGAGAGTAACCGTTGAAGATAATACAAAGGCTTTATCTTAAAGATTTCCTGAAGCTGCTTCTTCTGCTTTCAGGCGGTCTGTCGGTCATCTTCAGCCTGCTGGACATGATAGACAAGATAGGCAATTTTATGCCCGGGAAGTCTACTCCAGCCGATCTGTTGATTTATGCATCTTACAATATCCCGAAACTGTTTCTTTATGTTCTCCCGATGTCAGTGCTCATATGCAGTCTGTTTACGTTCAGTCAGGCCGTTCGCAAGAAAGAGATCACTGCAATAAAAGCAGCAGGCGGTAAATTACGAGCGTTGACCTATCCCTTTATCGTTATGGGCATGCTTCTCAGTCTCTTCGCTTTTATTACCGGAGAAATCATCGTGCCGGACTTTTCCAGAAGGGCCGCAGACCTCAAAAACGTCCTCGAGGGCAAAAGCAGGCGGCTTAATGTTACCGAAGGAGGACTTTGGCTCAGAAGTAAGGACGGGTCACCTGTCAAAATTGACCTTTATATCACCGAAAGAAAGGCCGCGGAAGGGATAAGTGTTTTTATAATAGGCGATGACTCCCTGAAAGAGAAGATCTTTGCCAAGAAGGCCTTCTGGAACGGAAATACCTGGGTCCTTGAAGGGGTGATGATATATAGTATCAAAACCGGGTCTGCGGAGCATTTAAGCACAATGACCTACGACGGCCTCGAATCTCCGGACTTCTTCGCCGGGGAGCTTAAAGGCGCCGGGGAAATGGGGATTGCCGAACTATATCGGTATATTCAAAGGCTGAAGAGCGCAGGATTCAGGAATGTGAAACTGGCTGTTGACCTCGACTCGAAGATCTCGTTTCCTCTCGTCAGTCTGTTCATGATGATGCTCGGCATAGCGCTTTCTTTCAGAATGAGTTTAGGCGGCGGTCTTTTCAGCGCGGGACTCGGGCTCCTCATATCCCTTTTCTACTGGCTCAGCTATACCTTTTTACTGTCGATGGGTTACGCTGGGGTCATTCCGGCATTTCTTTCCTCTTGGACGGTGCCATTTATCTTCGGTGCGCTGTCTTTATATCTCCTCTTGCGTATCCCAGAATAGTAATCGTAATATGAAGCAGGACGTCCGGTCATCTTCCGTTTCTGGAGACATATGCCTCTACTTCAGATCTGTACAGGCTGCGCAAGGTACGCGTGATTTCCCCGACTTCGAATTTGACGTCTTCCACGCCGGCAACGGGCATTACCTCGGCAGTCGTATTCGTAAAAAAAACCTCCGATGCCCCAAGCAGGTCTTTGGGGTAAAACATCCCTTCCTCAACCTTCAGTCCGTGCCTTCTCGCAAGACCGATGACAAGCTCCCTCGTGATCCCGTCGAGAATGCCGGCCTCTTCAGAAGGGGTGCAGAGGATTCCATCTCTCACAAAGAAGATATTGCATACCGTACCCTCGGTAAGAAAGCCTGCCGCATTCAGCATAACGGCTTCATCGGCGCCCCTTTCCTTTGCTTCCATCTTGGCCAGTATATTATTGAGGAAATTCAGGGACTTGATTTTTGGGTCAATTGCATCTGAGAGGTTCCTCCGGGTCTTTGCAAAAATAAACTGCACCCCTTTCTCATAACAGGTAACAGGGTATTCCCTGAACTGCTCGGCGATGACTACCAGGGTGTGCCTTGCGCAGAGTCCCGGATCAAGTCCTATAGGCCCTTTTCCCCTCGAAAGAGTGACCCGGATATAGGCATCGGAAATTTTATTTGCCGCAAGGGTCTGATCGACCGCGTCGATTAGACTTCCTGCTTCAGGCACCTTAAGCCTTATCAAAGACGCAGAGCGCGCGAGCCTGTCCATGTGACGTCTCACCATAAAAACGACGCCGCCATAAGAGCGCATCGTCTCATATACCCCGTCGCCGTATAAAAAGCCGTGGTCATACACCGACACCACGGCCTGCGATTCCGGCACAATCACTCCATCAAGGAAAATGTACATATCCGATCAGCTCCTTCCGCAATGTTTACATTTTGCATTTTCCTATCGTCTTTTGCAAACCCTTTCATCTTGTCCTATGCGCGCATATCGTGTATGATTTCTTCTATATGCAAAATTGTTCTTCATCAAGGCCATCAGGCTATCTTTCGGTCGTACTGCACGCTCACCTGCCGTTTATCCGCTATCCCGAATACGCCGGCCATCTCGAAGAACGATGGCTTTACGAAGCCATCACTGAATCATATATCCCATTGCTTGATCTATTTGAAAACCTGTTGTCAGACAACGTAGATTTCGGAATAACCATTTCCCTTACCCCGACGCTGATCGAGATGCTCCGCGACGCACTTTTAATGGAGAGGTACGGAAAATATCTTGACAGCCTTATGGACCTTGCCGAAAAAGAAGTTTGCAGAACCCGCGGGCACGCAGCAATAGGGCCCCTCGCTGCAATGTACCGCCGTCGGTTTTTGCGAATACGGCATCTCTTCGATAAAGTATACAGAAAGGACCTGATCTCAGCATTCGGGTCCCTGACAAGTACAGGCAAAATTGAGCTGATTACTAGCACCGCCACTCATGCCTATTTGCCGGCGTTAATCACAACGCCTCTCGCAGCAGAGGCCCAAATACAACTTGGTGTCGGCCATCACTACAGGACATTCGGGAAAGATCCGGAAGGCATGTGGCTTCCTGAGTGCGGTTTTGCGCCGGCCCTCGATGCAATATTAGGCAAGAACGGCATAAAGTATTTCTTCCTCGAAAGTCACGGACTACTAGGCAGCACCCCTGCGAGCAAATACAGCATTTATGCGCCTGTAATAACACCTTCGGGCGTTATTGCCTTTGCACGGGACGTGGAGTCCTCGAAACAAGTCTGGAGTTCGACGGAAGGATATCCCGGTGATTTCGACTACAGGGATTTTTACCGTGATATCGGTTTTGATCTTGACGACGATTATCTGAAGCCCCACCTCCCTGACGGTATCCGGACCTTTACCGGCTTCAAGTATTACCGCATAACCGGCAGGTCAGAGAGGAAGCGGCCCTACGTCCCATCTCAGGCACTGAAAAAGGCAAGAATCCATGCGAATCATTTTGTGTCCGAAAAGAATAAGCAGGTAATATTCCTCAGTGAGCGCTTAGGAATCCGCCCTATCGTCACAGCGGCTTAT
>Ga0316628_100005123_pt1 | contig 10427 bp, 8 predicted proteins | sample OWC_Aug_M2_C1_D5_FD_207648 | JGI IMG/M metagenome (GOLD analysis project Ga0316628, IMG submission 207648) | Wetland soil microbial communities from Old Woman Creek delta, Ohio, United States - OWC_Aug_M2_C1_D5_C | ecosystem: Environmental > Terrestrial > Soil > Wetlands | place: USA: Ohio... | reverse complement strand
GTTTGAACGCCGGAGGATGGCTGCGGCGCTCCTCCTTGTTCAAATCTCCCCCACTGGTAACTCTCCTGTGGGGTAACGCAGAGGGGGAGATTTGAACTCCCGAAGAGCGTTTGCTCCACCAGCTCTCAAGGCTGGCGCCGTCGGCCTCTTGGCTACCTCTGCACCGAGATGGGATGCGGTTGGGCCGATAAATCGTTTTCCCTATGCGCGCGGCCCGGCTCGCTTTCTCTGCCAGAGGAGGGCGTCGGCCTCGGCGTAGCTCTCCTTGGAGCCGATGTCGAACCAGATGCCTTCCATCGCCAGGCCGAAGACCGGGAGCCGCTTGCAGAGCCACGCCACGAAATTGCCCGCGGCGTCGGGCGGGTTCCCCTCCTTGATGTAGATGTCCAGCGAGCGCATCGCCTCGCCTGTGAACAGGTAGCAGGCGGTGGACGCCAGCGTGGAGGGCGGCTCCCTGGGCTTTTCCAAAAATTCAAGGACGCGCCCGTCCGGGCCGAGCTTCACTATCCCGTAGAGGGATGCCTTCGCCAAGGACCCGACATCGTGCAGGGCCACCACCGAGGCTCCCACCTTCCTGTGGAACTCCGTGAGCCTGTCGAACCCGAAATCGAACAGATTGTCCCCACCGACGACAAGGCAGTCGCCCCGCAATCCCTTCTCGGCCGCCAGGCGATGGATGGCGCCCACGCTCCCCAGCTTCTGTCCCTCGCTCTCGGCGTCCTCTATGTAGAGCTCGGTCTCCAGGCCGGCGCACTCCGTGCGGATGAAATCCTGGAAGTGGTGCCAGAATCTCCTGTTGGTGGTGATGTAGACCCGCTCCACGCCGCCAGTTGCCCGGAGCTTGTCGATGATGTATGCGAGGATGGGCCTTCCCCCGACGGGCAGAAGGGGTTTGGGGGTGTTCTCGGTCAGGGGCAGCAGACGGCGGGCGAACCCGCCGGCGAGGATGATGCACTTCACGAGCCCACCCCCAGCGGCCTGGTCATGAAGTGCGCGTTCTCGCCGTCCTTGTAGTAATTGGGTATCAGACCGGCGATGGTGAATCCCATGCGCTGGTAGAAGACCACCGCCCTCTGGTTGCTGACCCTCACCTCAAGGGTCACGGTGTCGGCCGGAAGGGCCGCCGCTCCCTGCATGAACTCCCAAAGAAGGCGCGTTCCCAGCCCGTGCCCCCGAAAGCCGGGATGAACGGCCAGCAGGAGCACCCTGGCCTGCCTTGGCCCGGAAACCATCCCCAGGAGGAAGGCCACAATCGACCGTTCGTGCTCCACCACCCGGAAGCCGTCGGGCCAGCTGTTGAACAGGTTCATGTACATGGGAATCTCGTAGCGCTCCCTGAAAACGCTCTCCACCATGGCGACCACCTGGGGAAGGTCCTCCCCGCGGAATCTGCGTATCACAAACATGGCACTTCCCCGGGACCGGCACCCGTCCTACCTGCCGCCCGGCGTAGTAATGAGTGGTCCGTCCTGGGGAGCCTTTTCGGGCATCTTCCAGCTGCATTTCTGGTAGAACTTCGGAAGCACCCCGAGTATGGTGTCGCACTCCGAGCACACAATGAAGAAAAAGAGGCCCTTGTCGCGGATGGCGCCCTCTGTCTCCTTGGCGCAATGGGGACAAATGCTTTTGGGCTTGACCTGCTTGACCATGCGTCTTCCCCTGACGCCCCACAACACCGCCGTTTGGATAATTAAGCGTTTTGCAATGTGGCCCGCCACGCAATCCCCTCGTCATGGGCGGGCCGAATCCGGCCAGATGCTGCCGTTTTTCATCCTAATTAAAATCGATGGTGCTCTAAGAAACAGTTATATAGAATAGAGGGAATAAGCATTTATTGATAATAGGTTTGGGGGACAACGGATGAAAGGCAGACGCAACATGTCTAGGCTGGTCGCCATCGTTTCCGTCCTGATGATGACGGTGTCCGGATTGGCCGAATTCCCGCTTGCCGGGGCCCAAGGGAGGGCCGGTGCCCAGGATGCATCGGCAACAGGCTTCCCCAGCCACAAGGACATCGACGACCCCAACCCGGCGGCGCTGCCGTACGCGCCGACGAACACCTCTGTCAGCGCCACCGTCAGGAACACCGGCCAATCGGCGATTGCCAGCCAGTTCCCCGTCTCGATGGAGGTCGGGAAGGGGACGCCGGAGACGAGGTTCTACGAGGATGCCGAGGGGCCCTGGATGCCGTCCGACTGGTCCGTCACGGATTTCACCGGGCCGAAATGGCACGTAACCAATAAGTCATTCGTCTCCCCGTCGACAAGCGCCTGGTGCGGCCTGGAAGGCCAGGCGGCGATCCAGTACGGCGCCAACTGGGCGGAGTACATGTGCCTCACCAACCCCGTGACGGTCCCCAGCGCCAGCACGCCGTACCTCCAGTTCAGCCATTATTACGACACGAAGTTCAACACCGACGGCGGCTACCTGGAGATTCGCAACATGTCCATCTCTCCCGAGAAATGGGAACGCAACACGACCGGCAACTGGTCATTCACATCCATGGGCTACAACGGCAACACCTCCTCCATAAATCCCGCGCAGACCAACGATACCTGGAGCTTCAGCGGCTCCAGCGGCGGCTGGCTGCCCGCCAACGTGAACCTGGCGCACTACGCGGGCTACCAGATCAAGGTCCGGTTCATCTTCAGCAGCAGCCAGAACAACAACCCCGTCACCCTGTACGGATGGTTCATAGATGATGTAAAGATAACCGATTCCGTGACCACGCCTTTCCAGGATGCATTCGACAGCATGGCCAACTGGACATGCGCAAACATGAAGAGCGGCGGGGGCGTGACCCCCGGCTGGCGACGGGACAACGGCGGCAACCCGAACAACGCCACGGGCACCAAGTGCTTCTCCAACAACAACCCGCTCAACAACGCCTACTCCGACGGCGAGGATTCCGCGCTTGTGACCCCCAGCATATCGCTGGCAGGGGCCACCAATGCCCGCCTCTATTTCTGGCAGCAGAACCGCACCCAGGCGTTGAACGACGGCGGCTTCATCGAGGTGCAGGTGGCCGGAGGCGACTGGATTCCCCTGCAGTCCCCGTGGCTGACCGACTGGCTCCAGGGCAAACTGGACCCCAGGTCGCCCTACGGGGACAGGAATGCGTACAGCGGCGACAGCATCCCGCCCGCGCCCAGGTGGTACCGCCCGGTCTTCGACCTTTCCCAGTACGTGGGGAACAACATACGCATCAGGTTCCACTTCTTCTCCAACGAGGACGGCAACACGGGCTTTGGCTGGTACCTCGACGAGATAACCGTGGTGGCCTGGAACTTCACCATGTCGGGCTCCGCCCAGCGCAACGCCCCCCCTCTCAACCCCGCGCAGACCGCCACCCTTACGTTCAATTTCGACCTCTCCGGCGGCGAGGGCATCTACAGATTCAAGCTGATAACCAACCTGCCGGGCGACGAGGACACATCCAACGACGCCTACACGATAATTATCGAGGTCAAGAAGAACCTGACCATCGACCTTGGCTTCGCCCAGAACCCGGTGTCGATCATCCACGGGAGGACCGATAACATCACTGTCAGGGTCACCAACACCGGCAACATGCCCAACGACGTGACCCTGGGGCTGGTGTCCTATCCTCCGTCCTGGAACGTCTCCCTCAACCGCAGCAACATCTCCGCCATCAAGGAGCTCACGACGGCCAACACGACCATGCGCGTCAGCGTTCCCGTCAACGAATACTCGAACCTGTTCTTCATAACGGTGAATGTCACATCGAGGCTGAACTCCACAATCAAGAAAGAAAGGACGTTGCAGGTGCAGGTGATAAACTCGCCGCCCACGGCCTCGCAGAAGCCCCCTTCGCCCAACCCCGCAAGGGTCTTCGAGCTGGTGTTCTTCGACGGCTCCGCCAGCAGCGACGCCGACGGCGACCCGCTCAACTATTCCTGGGTCTTCGGTGACGGCACCGGCCCGGCGTACGGCCAGAAGCCGAGCCACATATTCGAGGTGAAGGGCATTTACAATGTGACGCTGAACGTGACGGACGGGAGCCCGGGCTCGTTCTCCACGGCCCAGTCACAGGTGCAGGTAGATGACGGCTCCCCGATACCGGTGATAAGGATAATCACCACCCCCTACAACGGGACCTACCAGATCAACAGCCCGGTGGAGTTCTCTGGCAGCGGTTCCGGGGACGAGCAGATATCGTCGCTGACATTCGAGTGGGATTTCGGCGACGAGACGGAGGCGGAGTCGGGAATGGTGGTGTTCCACAACTTCACATCCAGGGGCAAGTTCAACGTCACCCTCACCGTCACGGACAAGGGCGGCCAGTCCAACGTCTCGGACCCCAAACAGGTCACCATCAACGACTATCCCGTGGCCGTCATTTCCTCGCCGCTGGAGGGCGCGATATATTACACAGGCGACGCCTTAAGGTTCGAAAGCAACGGCAGCAGCGACCCGGACGGCGACCCCCTGACATTCGAATGGTACGACAACCAGGTAGGGGCGGACGTGATAAGCACATCGGCTTCGTTCACCCGCGTGTTCGACGTCGGCGGCCTCACCCACATCATCACGCTCAATGTCTACGACGGCCACGGCAAGCTCAGCTACAACTACACGCAAAGAAAGATATTCATCGACAACCGCACCAACCACCCGCCCAGGCTGGAGAACGGCACGGTCAATCCCAAGGAGGGCGACCAGGGCTGGATATTCAACTACACTGTCCGCTACTTCGACGAGGACAACGACCCCCCTTCCTACCTCAGCATACTGATTGACCGCAACGCCCCCCAGTCAATGCTTCTGACCCCATCCGACCCGATGGACAACAACTTCCGCGACGGCAAGGACTACTATTTCGTCCCGCTGGGCACCCTGCTTCGGGGCCAGGATTCGCCCCACAATTTCTCTTTCGAGACCGCCGACAAGAAGAGCGGGCGTGTGGCGACGGATTCCCAGGATGGCCCGGTCGTCAAGTGGAAGATGCCTATAGGAAAGGATTCCTGGATGCCGGAGACTGTCACCGGCAGCGTCTACCTGATAGGGAACTTCCGCACGCTCCTCAGCGGGGTCGACGTCACGCCGCCCCAGGCCCCGGCCAACAACGAATCGCTTGGGCTGGCATTCCTGATGAACACGACCGCGCCGGCGGACAAGTGGTTCTGGGCCAACATCACCATCAAGTACAACAACCTCAACTACAGCAGTCTTTGCGAATCGTCCCTGCAGGTCTACTGGAGCGTGGACGACCAGCCGTGGACCCGGGTCCCGAACTCCAGCCTCAACATGGCCGACCATTTCCTCTGGCTCAACGTGACCAGGCCCGATGCAAAATACGCAGTCTTCGGGACGCCTTTGCCCGAGCCCCCCCGGCCGCACCCGCCCGAAAAACCGGTCGATTACACCATGGCGTTCGCGGGCGCGGGAGCCGCGGCGGTGGCGGTGGTCGGCATCGGGCTATTCCTGCTGATTCGCAAAAAGAGGGCGGCGCCGCCCGAGCCGGCCCGCGACTCGAGGGTCGAGGAGCCTGTAGGCGAGACGGTGTCGGGGGAAGCATTTCCCCCCGCGCAGGTGGAGAAGGCCGGCAAGGTGGTGGCGGTGGGCGGCGAGAGCGTCAAGACATTCCAGCCCGGCGGCAGTGGCGGCGTCGCCATATTCCGCCCCGGCGAGGGCCACAAGACCAAGGTGTTCAGGCCCGGTGGCGTGGAGGAGCCGGTGGTGGCCACACCCTCCACTGAGGCGGAGGAGAAGATATTCAAGCCCGAGGTGAGGGATGTCGAGGATGGCGAGACCGCAGAGGGCCCAATCGTCGAGGAAGAGGCCGTGAAGGAGAAAGTGGTGGAGTACACCGACGAAAAGGCGCTCGAGAGCGAGCAGACCCCCCAGATGCCCGGCGCCCGCCCGGCCGAGGAGGAGATCGAGGAGGTCGAGGGCAAAAAGCCGATCACGAAGCCGCCCGAGCCCAAGAAGGATGAGGATAGCCTCGACAACCTGATGAAGGAGCTGGATAAGTAAGGCAACGATGGGAAATGCGGGCGGGCAAATGACCCGCCCGATGCACTGCGAGAAGTGGGCTGGACAGATGGGTTTCGGCCTGGCCCGATGGACAGTCTACTGCCCCGATGCCCGCGAGGCCCTCTGGCGCTTCCTCAGGTATATGTAGCCGGCGGCGCTGGCGACGATTATCGCGGCCCCGCCTCCCCAGCCCCAGGCCGCGGCCGTGATTGAGACCGGTGGCTGGGCTCCGGACGTCACATTGAAGCTGAAGCTGGTAATGAGCGAACTCATGTTCCCGGCCAGCGAGCGTGTGTAGAGCGTGTGGTTGCCGGGCCCAAGGCCGGCGAGCTCGCATGTCCAGCAATACTGCGCCTTGAGGGGCCGCGCCCTCATCCACGAGCCGTTGTCGACCCTCAGCTCGACCCTGTCCAGCTCCCCGTACCTGTTCCAGGCCAGCAGGGAGACCCGCGCCTTGCCCGGGCCCGACGGCGTGACGTTTCCGACGAAGCTCTGCAATCCGGCATCGACCGCGTCCATGTCCTCTATCCTCTCCACCATCCTGCAGGCCTCGTAGGCGTCCACCACTCCCCAGCCGAAATCCTTGTTCCAGAACGGGTCAATGTCGTAGTACGTGGCATTGTCCCGCCTCTGGGCGCTCGCCCGTAGGACCTCCTTTACGATCTCGGGCGAAAGGTCCCGGTTCGCCTCCAGCATGAGGGCCACCACGCCCGCCACAAGGGGGGTGGCGTAGGAGGTGCCGCTCCCGCGGGAGCCGTATCCGTTGCCGGAGCCGTCCCCGAGGCGGTCGAACTCGGCCTGGGTTATCCCGGTGCCCGGCGCGCAAACATCGGGCTTGAGCTCGTTGTATGGGTCCGCGTCGCCGTTGTCCTTCCTGGGGCCGCGGCTGGAGTAGCTCGCTATAATGTCGTCGGCGCGCTCGATCGTGTCGCGGTCGTCCGTGGCGCCCACCGTGATGACATTCGAGGCCGCGCCCAGGCCGGTGAATCCGTCGTTGGATGGCCCGTCGTTGCCGGCCGCCACCACGACAATGACGCCGGCGTCCACCAGCTTGTCGAGGCCTGCCGAGTAGGGGTCCGAGCCGTCCGAGGAGCCGCCCACGTCTATCCCCCACGAGAGCGACAGAATGTCGATGCCCTCGAAATCGCCTCCCCCGGAGGGCCACTTGTCGTCTCGGTGCGCCAGCGCCCACTGCTCCCCCTGCAGGGTGGCGTCGTAGAGCTTTATCGGCGAGGGGCCTTCCCCGGGCGCCGCGCCGAATATGGTTCCTATGCGCAACTCCACCAGCCTCGCGTCCGGGGCGGTCCCCTGGTAAATCTTTTCGGGGGCGCCGGTGCCCATGGCTATTCCGGCGCAGGTGGTGCCGTGGCCGTGGAGGTCGTCTGCGTTGAATGTGCCGTCCCTCGGCGTAAGGGGCGTGTCGGGCTTGCTGCAGTCCACTCCTCCCAGCCACTTGCCCGCCAGGCTGGGATGGCTGTCGTCGCAGCCGGTGTCCATTATGCACAATGCGACGCCCTTGCCGGAATAACCCAGCTCCCATGCCGTCCAGGGGCTGTATTCCTTCGATTGCTTCGCCCTGGCGGCGGGCGTGGCGATGTCGGAGGCGGAGCCCAATGGCAAAATTGACGCCATCAGAACCAGTGATGCCATCGCGATTGTCCAAAGCCCGGCCGTCCGCCTCATGCAGATGCAAATATGCCTCCCGCGATAATAAGATTGTTGGTGGGGGCCGAGGGATGGTTGTTTCACAGCCATCTTATTCTGTGAACGGCGAGAAGCTCGAATTCGAGCTTCTTTTCGGCCACCACATTCACCGCCAGTCCCTCCGGAATCGTTTCGGGAAATCCGGAAAGGGAGGACGATACGATGTAGGCGGCCCCGTCCCGGCACAGATGGTCCTTCAGGCCGTCCAGGAAACGGCCCGAGAATTGCAGGCCGTCACGGCCTCCATTTACCGAGGCATCGAGCCACCGGTCCGATGTCAGCTCATCCGGCGAGGTGGGCAGGTAGGGCGGGTTGAACACGATGGTGCCGAACGGCCCCCTTATTCCGTCGAAGATGTCGCAGCGGACTGTCGCCAGCTCCACCCCGTTTATGCGGGCGTTGGCGCGGGCCAGCCTAAGCGCGTGGGGATTGATGTCGGTGGCGGCGACCTCCAGGCCCCTTTTGGCCAGGTATATCGCAACCATGCCGCTACCGGTGCCTATCTCCAGGGCCCGGCCGCGGGCGTCCCCGACGGCCTCGGCGAGCAGGAGTGTGTCGTCCGAGGGCCCGTATACCTCAGGGTGGCCGGATATTCGCAGCTCGGTGCCCTGCACATTGTACGAGACCATGTCGGCGCCTCTCGCCCGCTGGATTCGGCAAGCGATTTGCGCCCGGGGATATAATGGCATTGCACGTGGACCAAAGACCCAAAACGCTGTCGATTCGTTCGTGCGGTGCATGATAAAGGATATATACGGCTTGTGTAATGCGGTTATCCACTCGCCCTGAAAGACGGAGGCAGTGATGCCGATGGAAGAGTCCCTTTGCAGCATCGAGATAAGCCGAAGCGCGAACCAGTTCGTTGCGCGCGTTCAGACGGAACTGGGAGGGCTTCGGGAGTACAGGAGCCGCACGTTCGAGGAGATCCTGGAGCAGCTCGTCATCGACCTCCAGGAGGAATTCGAGACCGGCTGAGCCCTCGGGCAGTTGGCCCGATTGGCTAATTTTAAAGGGCTCAGCCCAATTATATCTCAACGCGAGACCAGCTTATTCGGTGTTCGGGGTCAGACCTTCAGCTCTCCGCGGTCCATGAGGACCCTGGTCCTGCCGCCCTTCAGGGAAGCGACGATCGTGGGCTCGTTGATGATTCCGTCGTAGTGGATGAGGGCGGGGGCGTCGTCGTCGTAGTTGGAGCCGATTGCGATGTGGCATGTGCGGAAGACCTTCTCGTCCTCCAACACATTTCCTACTATGCGCGCTGCCCGGTTCATCCCGATGCCCAGCTCCCCGAGGTTCCGGCAGTTGCGCACATAGGTGTCAAGCGAGGCGCGGGGAAGCTTTCCCTCCCGAACGAACCTGCGGGCCATCGTCTCGCCTGCCTCGACCGCCTCCGCGAATCGCCCGGCCTCCTGGCCGCCGGAGATGGCCTTGACGAACCCCTTGTGTACGTCGACCGCGATGGGCTCCCCTATCACGATGGCGCCCTTGTCGGTGGATATGCTCCCGTCGAAGACTATCCGCCCCTCGGAGCTTTTCAGGGCCGGGGAGATGAATACCTCGCCGGCGGGAAGGTTGCCCCCCGAGCCGGGCTTCGAGAAGTCCCCGTCGTCGCGGCGGCTGCGCCGGCCCTTGAGGCCGATGACGAGGTCCGTACCCTTCTCCGTCGTGATTCGGACCGATTCCGCCGCGTCCAGCAGCCTGGCTGCCGCCTTGCAGTCCCTTTTCATCACGGCGTAGTCCACCGGCACCGTCCTTTCGAACATGTCCCTCGTGACCGACGGGGACCAGAACGAGCGGGACCGCTTGGTGCCCAGAAGCCAGTTGAATGCGCTGTCCCACTTCCTCCCTTTTGCCCTGTAGGGCTTCTTGAGCGCCCAGGGGTCCTTGCCCAGCTTCTCCTGGCTTATCGAGATGAGCACATCGGGGGCGCTCCGGATGGCCGCCAGGACGGCCTCCTCGGCGAAGTCCAGCTGCGTTTTCTTCGTTTGGGTCAGCAGGACCGGCAGGGCCCCCCTTTCCAGGGTCGCCCGAAACAGCGCCCATGATATCGCCTGGCCGTCATCGTGAGGGTTGGTGAATATTGCCACCCTTTCGCCCTTCCTGACCCGAAGCACCGTCGATATCGCCACATCCGCCGCGCTGTCCAGGGCATCGACCACTTTTCCCACCATTCCCACCCCGTATCCTCCGGTCCATTAAAAATGATGCCCCGCCATAAATCATTAAATGAGCCCTTGGGCATCCCCCGTACCGGGCAGGTAAATCCTATGGCCATCTACGAGTACGAGGGCAGGCGGCCCGCGATGGGCCCGAGGTGCTTCATATTCGAAACCGCCACGCTGATAGGCAATGTGGTCCTGGGCGAGAACGTGTACATCGGCCCCGGCGCCGTCCTGCGTGGTGACTACGGCCGCATCGATGTCGGGGACAGGACAAGCATCGAGGACAACTGCGTCATCCACGCCAGGCCCAACCAGATGACCACCATCGGCTCCGACGTCACCATCGGCCACGGCGCCATAATCCACAACGCCACCATCAAGGACTGGACCGTGGTCGGGATGGGCTCGGTGGTGAGCGACTTCTCGGAGGTGGGCATCTGGTGCGTCATAGGCGAGGGCGCGGTGGTGAAGAACAAAAGCATCATTCCGGACGGAAAGATAGCGGTGGGGGTCCCTGCAAAGCCCGTTGCCGACGTCTCGGAGGAGTACCGGACCCAGTGGACC
>Ga0316628_100005122_pt1 | contig 10427 bp, 7 predicted proteins | sample OWC_Aug_M2_C1_D5_FD_207648 | JGI IMG/M metagenome (GOLD analysis project Ga0316628, IMG submission 207648) | Wetland soil microbial communities from Old Woman Creek delta, Ohio, United States - OWC_Aug_M2_C1_D5_C | ecosystem: Environmental > Terrestrial > Soil > Wetlands | place: USA: Ohio... | reverse complement strand
CTCCCTGACGGCCTCGCGATCGGTGGCATTCTGCCGCGCGAAGATCCCCGCGACGTCTTGATCCTGCCGCTTGCGCGGCAGCGGGGCGAGGTGCAGGCCGACGCCGTGCGGCAGCAGCTCGGCGCCGCGCCGCGTGTCGGGACGAGCAGCGTGCGCCGCATCGCGGAACTTCGCCGCTTCCTGCCCGATGCCCGGTTCGAGGGGATCCGCGGCAACCTCGATACCCGCCTGCGCAAGCTCGACCGGGGCGATCACGACGTCCTCGTCCTGGCGGCTGCGGGCGTCCGGCGCCTGGGTTTCGCGGATCGCATCTCCGCGACGCTTCCGCTCGACATCTGCATCCCGGCTCCGGGCCAGGGCGCGATCGCCGTCGAAGTGCGCGCCGACGACGAGGAGACACGCCGCCACGTGACGTCGATCGAGGACCCGGTGGCCGCGACGATGGTGGCTGCGGAGCGTGCCTTCGTCGAGCGGCTGGGCGGCGGGTGTCAGACGCCGATCGGCGCCATCGCAGAATGCGACGGCACGACGCTGGACCTGCGAGGGGTCGTGGCATCCCTCGACGGGACGCGCGCGGTCCGCGGTCGCCTGCGCGGAGATTGCCCGGCAGCCAACGACGTGGGCTGTCGCCTGGCGGATCAACTGATCCGCGACGGTGCACTGGAGATCCTCGAGGAGGTGCGGCGCATGCAGGCGCCGGTCGACGGGATTCAGCCGTAGCGGCCGGGGTGCTCAGGAGAGGATCAGTGGACAGCAGCGGGTGGGCCGTCTTCTGCCGACTGCGGGCTGCTGTCTGCCGTTCTCGCTGTACAATGCCCGAGCGATGACAAAACCTGCCGTTTACCTGATCGGGGCGGGCCCGGGAGACCCGTTGCTGGTGACCGCCCGTGGAATCCGGTGCCTGGCGGCTGCCGACGTCGTGCTCTACGACCACCTGGTGAACCCGCGGGTGCTCCGCCACGCCCGCCCGGATGCCGAGCAGATCGACGTCGGTCCGGCGTCGCCGAAGCCGCTCCAGCAGGAGGCCATCTGCTACCTGCTCGTCGAGAAGGCGCGCGAGGGGAAGGTGGTGGCGCGGCTCAAGTGGGGCGACCCGTTCGTGTTCGACCGTGGCGGTGAGGAGGCACTGTTCCTGCACGAGCACGGCGTCCCGTTCGAGGTCGTGCCCGGGGTGCCGGCCGGCATCGGCGTGCCGGCGTTCGCGGGTGTGCCGTTGACGTACCCGGGCGGCGGGGACACCGTGACCTTCGTGCGGGGATACGAGGACGAAAGCCGGAGCCGCCCGCACATCGACTTCGGCAGCCTGGCGAAGCTCGAGGGCACCGTCGTGTGCTACGCCGGGGCGCGCCAGATCAAGGGAATTCTCGAGGGATTGTTGTCCCACGGGGCGAACGCGGACGAACCGGCGTGCCTGGTCTACAACGGATGCACCCCGGACCAAGAAACGACGGCGGGGACGCTTGGGGAGCTCGCGCGCCTGGTTCACGAACCCGTACACCGGGCGCCGGCAATCCTCATCATCGGTCGCGTGACCGCGTTGAGGGAGCACCTGCGCTGGTTCGACGTCCGGCCGCTGTTCGGCAAGCACATCGTGGTCACGCGGCCGCGGGAGCAGTCGGCTGAGATGGTGGAGATGCTGGAGGGGCTCGGCGCGAACGTCACCGAAGCGCCGACGATCCGCATCGCGCCGCCCGAGGATTTCGGCCCGCTAGACGCGGCGTGCGCGGCGGCGGGCACGTTCCACTGGATCGTGTTCACGAGCGCGAACGGCGTGGACTACTTCATGCAGCGCCTCCAGGCGGGACCGGGAGACGTCCGCGACCTCAAGGGCCCGCGGCTGTGCGCGATCGGTCCAGGCACCGCGGAACGTCTCACACGGTTCGGCATCAAGGTGGACCTGATGCCCGCCGAATTCCGGGCCGAGGCCGTCGTCGACGCGCTGCGGGCAACCGGCGACCTGCGCGGCCAGCGCATCCTGCTGCCCCGGGCGAACATCGCCCGGGAGCTGCTCGCCGAAGAACTGCGCCGGTCTGGCGCGGACGTCGTCGAGGTCGCCGCCTATCGCACGATCGCGGTCGAGGGCGAGCGGCGGGGCGAGCCCGACATCTACCGGATGCTGCTCGACAAGCGCGTGGACGCGATCACGTTCACCAGCGCTTCGACGGTCCGCAGCTTCGTGAAGATGGTCGGCGCCGAACAGGCGGCCGACCTGCTGCGGTCGACCGTCGTGGCGAGCATCGGGCCGGTCACGGCGGAAGCCGCCGCGCAGCACGACATCGCGACGACCGTCATGCCTGCCGAGTACACGATCCCCGGCCTCGTCGACGCCCTCGTCAGGTATTTCGACGCCGCGGGGCACGCCGAGGTCGCGCACAGCTCGTAGCGCAAGCGCCGGGCACCTGTCAGGCGCAGCCAGCGCCGGCACACGGCACGCATCAATCGCACGTGGCACTCTGCACGTTGCACGCGGCACTTCTGCAAAGGGGTCCCATGAACACGCTCCCAACCGAAGGCGGTCTCGAACTTCTTCGTCGCGGGCGGCGGCTTCGCCGATCGCCGGCCATCCGTGCGCTGGTGCGCGAAACACGGCTGTCGCCCGAGTCGTTCATCTACCCGCTGTTCGTCTGCGAAGGCGAAGGCATCCGGCGCGAAGTCGGTTCGATGCCCGGGGTCTCGCAACTGTCGGTCGACAAGGCGGTCGAGGAGGCGCGTGCCGCGCACGCGGAAGGCGTGGGCGGCGTGCTGCTGTTCGGTCTGCCCGCTTACAAGGATGAGGTCGGTTCGGCCGCCTACGACCCGGAGGCGCCAGTCCAGGCGGCGGTGCGCGCCATCAAGCGGGAGAACACGGACATCCTGGTGGTGACCGACGTCTGCCTGTGCGAGTACACGTCGCACGGGCACTGCGGGATCATCGTGGACGGGGAGATCACGAACGACGGGTCGGTCGCTCAGCTCGTCCGCGCCGCGCTCTCGCACGCGGTCGCCGGCGCCGACATCGTCGCGCCTTCGGACATGATGGACGGCCGCGTCGGCGCCATCCGGAAGGCACTCGACGATCGCCGCCTGGAAGACGTCGCCATCATGTCGTACTCGGCGAAGTACTGTTCCGCGTTCTACGGGCCGTTCCGCGACGCGGCCGACTCGGCCCCGAAGTTCGGCGACCGCCGAACCCACCAGATGGACCCGGCCAACTCGGACGAGGCGCTGCGCGAGGTCGAAGAGGACATCGACGAGGGGGCGGACATCGTGATGGTGAAGCCGGCGCTTCCGTATCTCGACGTGATCCGCCGCGTCAAGGACGTCTTCCAGTATCCGACGGCGGCCTACAACGTCAGCGGCGAGTACGCGATGCTGAAGGCCGCGGCCCGCAACGGGTGGATCGACGAACCGCGCGCGATGATGGAGATGCTCACGGCGATCCGCCGCGCAGGCGCAGACATCATCATCACGTATTACGCGCGGGAAGCGGCCCGCGCGCTCGCGTAGCCCATTCCGCTTCGCGGACTCGAGGTCCGCGCTCGACCAAGGCGGCCTTCGTGGGGGGCGACCCGTCGGTCGCGCCTCGCGTCACATCGACACCGACGCCATGCGCAAACTGAAGACTTCCCGCTCGGCGAAGCTCTTTGCCCGCGCGCAGCAGGTGCTGCCCGGCGGTGTGGACAGCCCGGTTCGCGCCTTCAAGGCCGTTGGCGGCACGCCGCTGTTCATCCGCCGCGGCAGGGGCGCGTTCATCGAGGACGTCGACGGCAACACGTACCTCGACTACGTAATGTCGTGGGGACCGCTGATTCACGGCCACGCCCCGCGCGGGCTGGTCAGAGCCCTCGCCGCCACCGCGCGCGACGGCACGAGTTTCGGGGCGCCGACCGCGCTCGAGGTCGAGCTCGGGGAGCGCGTGCGGGAACTGATGCCTTCGCTCGAGCGCGTGCGCTTCGTCAACTCCGGCACCGAGGCCGCGATGAGCGCGATCCGCGTGGCCCGCGCCGCGACCGGGCGCGACAAGATCGTCAAGTTCGAGGGGTGCTATCACGGCCACGCCGATTCCTTCCTCGTGCGGGCCGGGTCCGGCGCGCTGACGCTCGAAACGCCCAACAGCCCCGGCGTCCCGCTGGCCGCCGTCGCCAACACGCTCGTTGCCACCTACAACGACCTCGCGTCGGTGGAGCGGCTGGTGGAAGCCAACCGCCGCGAGATCGCCGCCATCATCGTGGAACCGATCGCGGGAAACATGGGCGTGGTCCTCCCCGCCGACGGGTTCCTCCCCGGGTTGCGCCGCATCTGCGATCGCGAGGGCATGCTGCTCGTGTTCGACGAGGTCATTTCCGGGTTCCGCGCCGGGCTCGGCGGTGCGCAGCGCGTCGTCGGCGTCCGGCCCGACCTGACCTGCCTGGGCAAGATCATCGGCGGGGGGCTGCCGGTCGGCGCGTACGGCGGTCGTGCTGACCTGATGGACCTGGTGTCGCCGGCAGGTGCCGTGTACCAGGCAGGAACCCTGTCGGGAAATCCCCTTGCGATGGCGGCAGGACTGTGGGCGCTCGGCGAACTGTCGGCCCGCCTCTATCGCCGCCTCGCCCGCCTCGGGTCGATGCTCGCCAACGGCCTGGCCAGCGCGGCGCGTGACGCCGGCGTTCCGCTGCAGGTCAACGCGTTCGGTTCGATGATGACGCCGTTCTTCACCTCGCACGCGGTGCGCGACCATGGTTCGGCGCTCACCGCGGACGCCAAACGGTACGCGGCGTTCTTCCGCGCGATGCTCGCGCGCGGCTTCTACCCGCCGCCCTCGCAGTTCGAGGCCTGGTTCCTGTCGGCCGCGCACGGCGAACGCGAGATCGTGAAGACGATCGCCGCGGCGAAGGAAGCCATGAGGGAGTTGGTCCCTGGTTCCTAGTGCGACCCAGGCACTCGCGCCAGGGACCAGGGACGAGGGACCAGGGACGAGGTCAGCGGATGACCACCGGCTGATCGAACCGCATCCGCAACACGGTGTCTGGTTTCAGCTCCACGTCCTTGCCGGTGGTCGCGGCAATGGTGCCGCCGCCGCCGATGAGAATGCCCGCCAGCGCTCCTTTCACGCCGCCGAGGATGCCCCCGAGGATCGCGCCGACCCCGGCGCCGGCGCCGATCTTCCCGACCTCGCCGCGCATCCCCTCGCTCTCGAGCACCTGGTCAACGGTGGCGTGGATCGGATACGAGCGGCCGCGCACCGTCACCTGGTCGAAGCTGAGCGTCAGGCTGCCCTTCCGATCGAGGCGGCCGGCCTTGTCGACCGATGTCACGACGCCACGAACCGCGGACCCGGCGGGGATCAATACGCGGTTTCCGTTGTTCAGGTCCACCATCGTCGTGGCTTCGAAGCGATCCTCGACCTGTGCGGTTGCCGAGCTCAACGGGTTCAGCAGGCGCACGTCCATCTCGGTTCCGACAGGCACCTCGTTGGGATTGGCCGTCGTCGGCTGGACGGGCGGCGGCACCGTCGCGGGCTGCGTCTGAGCCTGAGCAGGCGTCTGGGTACCGGTACGGGACGGGGCCGGAGGCGGCGGAAGCCCGGCGTCCGCCCCCAGATTCTGCCGGACGTCGCTGCGCAGCGTGTCGATCCGATCACGCAGGTCCCAGTACTCGGTCCGCGGGACGCTGCCTTCCTTGCGGAGCTTCACCTTCAGGTACGCCACCTCGTCGCGCAAATCGTCGAGCTTCGCCTGAAGCTGGTCGGCAAGGCGGGCGTCATGCTCCCGCAGCTTGGCCAGGTCGGTGGTGGCATCGTAAACCGCACCCTGCAACCGCTGGATGTCCGCGCTCGTCACGACCTGCTGCTGCTCGACCGCGCTGACACGAGACGGCGCGGCAGCGCCATTAGCCGCAATCAGCAGCCCGAGGGACATCACGGCTACGAACAATCGCAATCGCATTTGGCGCCTCCCATCCTGTTCAGAATACAGACTCGACGGCAAAAGTAAACAAATAGATGAGCCGTCCTGGAGTGACGACGATCACCCCGGTGCAGTGGAAAATCGTGCAAGATGCCCACCGGGGGCGCGCGCGACCCCGCGGTCGCCGCTGCTGCCAAAAGCCGGATGGTATGATGAGGCGCGGGGGAAGTTCGATGTCGATGAGCGCGCGCAGGCGAACGATCGGCGTAACGGTCGGCGGCGTCCAGGTCGGAGGCGATGCGCCGGTCGTCGTGCAGTCGATGGCGAACACGGACACGGCCGACGTGGAAGCGACCGCGCATCAGTGCGTCGAACTCGCCCGCGCCGGTTCCGAACTCGTGCGCGTTACCGTGAACGTGCCCGAGGCTGCCGCGGCGGTCCCGGCGATCAAGCGCCGACTGCTCGACGCCGGCGTCAGCGCACCGCTCGTCGGTGACTTTCACTACAACGGCCACATCCTCCTGCGCAGATTCCCGCACTGCGCGGCGGCCCTCGACAAATACCGAATCAACCCCGGGAACGTCGGGCAGGGACGTCACCGGGACGAGCAGTTCGCGACGATCTGCCGCATCGCGATCGACAACGGCAAACCCGTGCGCATTGGCGTCAACGGAGGATCGCTCAACCAAGACCTGGTCGTGCGGAAGATGCAGGAGAACACCGACCGGGCCCTGGACAAGACCTCCGACGAGATCATCAGCGAGTGCCTCGTCCTGTCCGCGCTCGAATCGACCGATCTCGCACTGGACGCGGGGCTGCGCAGGGACCAGATCATCGTTTCGTGCAAGGTGTCCCGCCCGCCGCAGCTCGTTGCCGTCTATCGCGACCTCTCCGCGAAGACCGAGCAGCCGCTGCATCTCGGGCTCACGGAAGCGGGCATGGGCATGAAGGGACTGGTATGGTCCGCGTCCGCGATGGCCATCCTGCTCAACGAGGGTATCGGCGACACCATTCGAATCTCGCTGACACCGCGCCCGGGCGGCGACCGCCGTGAAGAGGTGTACGCCGCCTGCGAGCTGCTGCAGGCACTCGGCTTGAGGTCGTTCGCGCCGAGCATCACCGCATGCCCCGGCTGCGGCCGGACGACGAGCACGACGTTCCAGGAGCTGGCCGAGCGAGTGCAGGGCTACGTGCGCGAGCAGATGCCCCGATGGAAAGAACGCTACGAGGGCGTCGAGGGGATGACCGTCGCGGTCATGGGGTGCATCGTGAACGGGCCGGGCGAGTCGAAAGCGGCCAACATCGGGATCAGCCTGCCCGGGACCCGCGAGACGCCGCACTGCCCCGTCTACATCGACGGGCAGCACTTCACCACGCTTCACGGCAGCTACGAGGAACTCTCGGCCGCCTTCACGCGGTTGATCGACGACTACGTGGAGACGAAGTTCACCGCCAGAACATGAGCCGCTCGATCCACTGGATGCGGGCCAGGTCGTTGTAGATGACCGTGACCATCAGCATCATGAGGATGACGAAGCCGGCGAGCAGCATCTTCTCCTTCACCTTCATGCTGAAGTCCCGGCGCGCCACCCCTTCGATGGCCATGATGAAGATATGGCCGCCGTCGAGCACGGGGATGGGCAGCAGGTTCAGCAGCCCCAGGTTCAGGCTGATCGACGCCATGAGCAGGAAGTAGGGCAGCCAGCCGAGTTCCGCGTACTCCCCGGACAACTGCGCGATCGCCACCGGGCCCATCAACTGCTTCGGCGACGTTTCACGCGTCAGCAGCCCGACCAGGGTCTGGTAGATCAAGCCGGACCACTGGTAGTTCTTCTCCACGCTCATCTTGATGGCGCCGAGCGGACCGGGCCGGATGATCTTCGTCTGCTCGAAGATCTGGACGCCGATCTTCCCCTTTCCCGGCGGGCCCTCGGGGGTCGGATGCAGATCCATGCGCTGGCCATTCCGGCTCACCGTCAGCGTGATCGGAGTGTTCGCGTTCTTCGCAACCTCCTGTATCAGATGGCGGCCGAAGATGACCGGTTTGCCGTTCACCGCCAGCACCATGTCGCCGCGCTTCACGCCAGCTCTCTGGGCCGGGCTGCCCGGGGCCGTCGCTTCACCGAAGTGCGGATGCACGTTGGGCAAGACGCCGATGTCGCCGACGTCGTACTTGCCTTCCGAACCGGTCTTCACCGGCAGTTCGACGTCGCGGCCGTCGCGCTTCACGACGATCGCCAGTTTCTGGTTGGGCCGCGCGCCGATACGAACGTAGGCGTCTCCCCAGGTGGCGACGGTCCGCCCGCCGACCGATAGGATCTGGTCGCCGGGGCGGATCCCAGCCTCCTCCGCGGGAGATCCCTGCTCCACCGCGCCGACGACCGCCGGCTGGTCCTCGAAGATCGGCACTTCCGCCCCGAAGGTCAGGACGACGGCGGTCAGCACGACGGCGAGCGCGATGTTCATCACCGGGCCCATGATCAGGACCTGGAAGCGCTCCCACTTGCTGCGGGAAAGGAACTCGTCGGGCTGGCCGCTTCGCGACTCCTCCGGCGTCTCGCCGGCCATCTTCACGTAGCCACCCAACGGGATCGCGCTGATGCAGTATTCGGTGTCGCCGCGGCGGAAACTGAGGACTTTCGGGCCGAATCCCAGCGAGAAGGTCAGTACCCTGATGCCGATGCGCTTGGCCATCATGTAGTGACCAAGTTCGTGCACGAAGATGAGGACGCCGAGCAGGAAAACGAACGCCAGGAGGGTCGTTAGCACGGGAAAAGCCTCAAGTATCTAATTGTAACCGCCGCGTCAGGTCCCGGGAGTACTCGCGCGCCCACGTGTCGAGTTGCCGCACCTCATGCAGAGTTCGCGCCGGCCCCGGCGTGTAGGCGTTCATCGTTTCCTCGATGACCCGCGGAATGGCAGTGAAGGTGAGGCGATCAGCCAAGAATGAGGCAACGGCCACTTCGTTGGCGGCATTCAAGACGACGGGAAGGCCGGCCCCCCCTTCGAGCGCCCGGTAAGCCAGGCGCAGACACGGAAACTTATCGTAGTCAGGAAGGTGAAACTCCAGACGTCCGAGCCGGGCCAGGTCCAGGGAGGGCAGCGGCGCTGCCCACCGGTCCGGATAGGAAAACGCATACTGAATCGGCAGGCGCATGTCGGTCACCCCGAGCTGCGCGATGACCGATCCGTCCGTCAATTCCACCATCGAGTGGACGATGGACTGAGGGTGGATGATGACGTCGATCTGCCCGGCCGCCACCCCGAACAGCCAGTGCGCCTCGATCACCTCCAGGCCCTTGTTCATGAGGGTGGCCGAATCGATCGTGATCTTCGGGCCCATGCGCCAAGTCGGGTGCCGCAACGCGTCTTCCGGGACCACGTCTTCGAGCGCTTTGGGTGAATGGCCGCGGAACGGCCCGCCGGACGCGGTGAGGACGAGGCGCCGCACCTCGGTCGACGGGCGGCCGTGCAGGCACTGATGGATGGCGTTGTGCTCGCTGTCCACCGGCAGCAGCCTCACGTTGTGGCGGCGTGCGGCTTCGGTCACGATCGCGCCCGCCATGACCAGCACTTCCTTGTTGGCGAGGGCGATCGTCTTGCCGGCCTCGATGGCCGCCAGGACGGCCTCGAGGCCGGCCGTCCCTGAGGTCGCGCACAGGACGATGTCGACGTCCGGGTGAGTCGCGACGGCCACGAGGCCGTCGGGGCCGGCGACGCGAATCACGCGAGTCGCGCACGCCTGCTCGAGATCGGCCACCGCCTGCGCGGTCGCCAACGCCACGACGGCAGGATGGAAGCGCGAGACCTGCCCTGCGAGCAGCTGCACGTTGGACCCGGCCGCAAGGCCGACAACCTGCAATCGGTCGGGGTGCGCGGCCGCCACCGCCAGCGCACTCCGTCCGATCGATCCGGTGGAACCGAGAATGGCAATGCGTTTCACGACCCGTACCGCAGGAACAGGTAGTAGGCTGGCGCCGCGAAGAGGACCGCGTCGATTCGGTCCAGCACCCCGCCGTGCCCGGGGATCAGGGCGGAACTGTCCTTCAGCCCAGCGGTGCGTTTCAGCTGGGACTCGAACAAGTCGCCGAGAATGCCGGCTGACACCACCACCACTCCGAGGCCGACGAGCGAGGCCGTGCCGAACCCCGGCAGCCACCACCGACCGACGACGACGATGGCACCGACGCCCGCCGCGAACCCTCCAACGGCCCCTTCGACGGTCTTCTTCGGGCTGATCGCGGGTGCCAACAGGTGACGGCCAAGCGACGATCCGACGTACAGCTGAGCGGTATCGCTCACGATGATGGTCAGCAGCAGCAACAGCACGGCCTCGCGGCTGACCAGCCAGCGAACGGCGACGAGCGCGCCGAGCGAAAGCCCGAGATACAGCGCCGCGAACAGCGCCGCGACGACCGTCGCGAGCACGTCCGCCCCGACGCGGGCGGTGGCGATCGACAGCGCGCCCATGACGACGACAGCCGCCATCAGCACCGGATCGGCGCTACCGGCCGGCCACGCCACGGCCGCACACACGCCGGCGGCCGCGAATCCCGGGAC
>Ga0316628_100005120_pt1 | contig 10428 bp, 6 predicted proteins | sample OWC_Aug_M2_C1_D5_FD_207648 | JGI IMG/M metagenome (GOLD analysis project Ga0316628, IMG submission 207648) | Wetland soil microbial communities from Old Woman Creek delta, Ohio, United States - OWC_Aug_M2_C1_D5_C | ecosystem: Environmental > Terrestrial > Soil > Wetlands | place: USA: Ohio... | reverse complement strand
CCTGCTTTCCTCGTTGCGAACTTCGGCCGATAGCCTGGGGGTCTATGAAAAGGCCCTCGAGGTGACGCAGAACAATGTGGCCAATGCGTCCACCCCGGGCTATGCGCGGCAGCAGTTTGCACCGGTCGCCCAGCGGTTCGAGCCCGACCGGGGTTTGTCCGGGGGCGTCGGTGCGGGGCCCATCCAGAGCGCCCGCAGCCAGTTCGCGGAGCGGAACGTGCGGCGGCAGTCGGAAGGCCTCGGGCACGCGAGCGCCGGGGCGGAGCTTCTGGCCGGCGTCGAGGCCGCCTTTCCGGTATCCGCGGACAGCGGCATCGCGGGCGCGCTGGGCCGGCTTCTCCAGAGCTTTTCGTCGTGGAGTGTGACGCCCAACGACGCCAACGCGCGTGCCGCCGTGCTGGAGAGTGCGCGGGGCCTGGCACAGAGTTTCCAGGACACCGCCACGCAGCTCGCCGATGCGTCCCGCCTGGCGGAAGCCGAATTGAGCGGCACGGTTGGCCAGATCAACGCCCTGGCGGGGCAGTTGCGCGATTCCAACGCCGAGATCCGGCGCGGGGGCGCGCACGATGCAGGGCTGGAAGCGCGCGTGTACAGCACCCTGGAGCAGCTTTCCGAACTGGTCGACGTCACTGTCCGTCCGGAAGCGGACGGCAGCGTGACGGTGCTGGCAGGGGGCTCCGTACCGCTGGTGATCGGCGACCGTCAATACCCGCTGCAGCTTCGGTTCGCGCAGCCCGCCGGCCCCGCCTACCCGGACGGACCGGCGGCGGCCCAGATTCTGGATGCCGGCGGGGCCGGCGTGACCGGACAAATCGCCGGGGGCAGACTGGCGGGAGCCCTGGAGGTGCGCAACCAGGTGATCGCCGGGCTGGCGGGCGACAGTTCGCAGCCGGGCAGCCTGAACCGGCTGGCCTTGGCGGTGGCGGACGGGATCAACGGGATTCTGGCGCAAGGCCTCACGGCGGACGGCACGCCGCCGGCCGACAACCTGTTCGTGTACGACACGGGCAACGGCACTGCGGCGGCCAGGACCCTGGCGGTTAACCCGGCGTGCGGTCCCGGCGCGCTGGCGGCCGTCGCTCCGGGCCCCCCGTATGTCAGTAACGGGACGGCCTTGAGACTGGCGGGGCTCGGCAATCCGGAAGACGCCACCACGGATGGAATCGGCGGCGCCAGCTATTTGCAGTTCTATAGCGGCTTGGCATCCCAGGTTGGGCGGCTGAGCGCCGGCGCCGGCCTGGATAAACAGATGCAAGCCGAATTCGCAGCGCAGGCGCGCAGCCTGCGCAGCGATATCCAGGCGGTTTCGCTCGATGCCGAGGCCATCAGCCTGGTGGAGTACCAACGCGCTTACCAGGCGGCGGCTCAAATGATTTCGGTGCTCAGCGACCTTACCGAAGTGACGGTAAACCTGCTGCGATAGGACGGGGGAGCGATGATTTCAACGGTAGACCCGGGGGGACAGATGCTGCTGGCGCAGTTGGATCGCATGGCGGCGCGCCTGGTCACAGCACAGCGCGAGATCTCTTCGGGGCTGAAAGTCAACACCGCTTCGGATGCTCCGGACCAGGTGAGCGGGATCCTGGCGCTGCGCGCGAACCTCGGCCGCAACACGCAGGTCCGCACCAACCTGGAGCGCGCCAAATCCGAAACGGCGACGGCGGACGCGGCGTTGCAGCGGGCCGTCGAAGTGCTGGACAGCGCTATTTCGCTAGCGAGCCAGGGGGCAGGAAGCCTGGCGGGGGGCCAGCGCCAAGCCTTGGCGGAGCAAGCCCGCGGTATTCAGCAGGAGATGGTGGGGCTAAGCCGCACGACCTACGAAGACCGCTACCTGTTCGGTGGGGACCTGGACCAGACGCCCACTTACCAGCTCGACCTGGCGAGCCCTACGGGGGTGGACCGGCTGGCAACTCCGCAGGCTACCCGGCAGCAGGAGCACCCCTGCGGCGTCTCGTTCGCCATCTCGAGAGCCGCCCCGGAAATTTTCGACGACCGCAACCCCGACGACACCCCTTCGGTGAAGAACGTGTTTGCGGCGGTCAACAGCCTGGCGACGGCACTGGAAGCGGACGACCAGGCCGGTGTGGAGGGGGCACTCGGGTCGCTGCGGCAGGCTTCCGCGCATGTCAATGCGCAACTGGCTTTTTACGGCGCCGTCGAGAACCGGATCGACAATGCCATCGATGACGCGGGCGCGCTGGAGACTCGCCTCAAGGCGGCTCTCAGCGAGCGCGAAGACGCGGATATCACCGCTTCCATCCTGGAACTGCAGCAGGTGCAGGTGCACCAGTCCGCAGCCCTCCAGGCGCGCGCTGCCATCCGGAAGAACAGCTTATTCGATTATTTGAAATGACGTCCCCCGTTCCCAGTGCGCCGGCCCAGGCGCTCGACAGCCTCTTGGCCGGCTTCGACCGCAACCCCGTGGCGGCGGGCAAGCGCCTGCACGATCTCCTGCACGGGGACCGCGCGGGATTTCTGGCGGCGGCGGTGCCTTTGCTCAACGGCTCCGCGGATACAGCGGGGCGGCGGTACCTGTTGAACCTGCTGGTGGCGAGCGGGCTGCTGGCCGACTGCCTCTGCGATCGCGCCTTCACGACGGCGCAGGCGGCGGCGCTGGCACGCATGACCTCCACCATGGACAACCCGACGGACTTATGGCTCGCGCGCTGCCTGGCCGAAAGCCAGCCCGGCAAACGCGACGATGCCTCCACCACACGGTTGCTTGAAGTGCTGGAAGCCATTCTGGAACGGCCGCGGGCGGTTGCGCTGCTGAACCCCCTGTTGCAGCATCCCAACGCGCGGGTGCGCTCGAAAGCCGCGCTGCTGGTAGGCCGCGCCAGCCGCAACGCGAGGTGGGCCGAGCGGCAGCTCGCCTCGCCGGACGCGCGCGTGCGCGCCAACGCCATCGAGGCGCTCTGGCAGGGCGAAGCCGAGAGCTGCCGGCCGGTATTCCGGGCGGCCACCCGGGATACCAACTGCCGGGTGGCGGGCAACGCCGTTGTGGGGCTGTATCTGCTGGGAGACGCGGAAAGCATCCCGTTGCTGCTGGAACTGGCCGGCCATGCGGCGCCGGAGTATCGCGCCACGGCGGCCTGGTGCATGGCGGAAATCCAGGACCCGCGTTTCCTGCCGCTCGCGATCCAGCTGTTCGGAGAGAGTGGCAGAGTGCGGCAGAATGCCCTGCGCGCCATCTCCCGCATGCGCCGGAGCCTGGCACGTATGCGGGAGGCCGGTACGCTCCAGGTGGAAGTAGTGGAAGTGGCTTGCCTGGGCGGCGGCGCGCGCCGCCTGCGCGTGACGGTGGCGCCGGCACAGGACCTCGCCCAGTTGGCGGCGAGCCACTTTGCGGTGACGGAGAACGGCCACATGGTGCGGGTGTACCATCTGGCAGTCCGGGGGAACCCAGAGCCGGGCAAGCCCTCCCGCTACGAACTGGTTTACCGCGCCGAGAGCGGAAGCGGCGAGCCGGTAGAGATCACGGTGGCGGTATATTCCCAGGCCGGGTGGGGGGAGGCGAAACACACGGCAAAGTTCAGCGCGGAGGCGGCGGAATGCGAACCCTTCTGATGCTGCTGGCAGCCGTGGGCGCGGCGGTGGCCGGCGACCCCGCAACGGCGGCGCGGGCGGCCCTGGAAGCGTCGATCGCGCGCCAGCGGGCGGCGGTGGCGGTCCAGGTTACCACGGTAGCGCGGCAGGACGCGGCATCGCGGGCTGTGGCGGAGTGCGCGGCCAGGCAGCGGGCCGTGGCCGAACGCCAGGTTCGCCCGCCGGAGTTTCCCCCCTTGGCGCTCTGGCAGGCCGCCTGCGGCCGCGTGCCGGCGGCGGACGTGGACGCTTTGGTGGCATCGGCGGCTACCCGGGAAGGAGTGCCGCCCGGCCTCCTGCGTGCAGTCATGGAGCGGGAATCGAGCTTCCTGCCGTGCGCGGTTTCGAGCAAGGGAGCGCTCGGCCTGATGCAACTGATGCCGTCCACCGCCGGGGAACTGGGCGTCGCCGACGCTTTCGACCCGGGCGAGAACGTACGTTCCGGGGCGCGCCTGCTGGCGCGGCTGCTGGAGCGCTACGGTGGCGACGTGCCGCTGGCCCTGGGCGCCTACAATGCGGGTCCAGCCAGGGTGGACGCGGCCGGGGGCGTGCCGGACATTCCCGAAACCCGGGACTACGTGCAGGCGATTCTCGGCAGCATGGGCCGCGCGGGGCCATCCGGAGGCCCGGATTCGCGGTAACATAACGCCCGATGGAGGTCTCTATGCAGCCGGACCGCCGCGGGTTCCTGAAAACAGCGGGTACCACCGTGCTGGTGGGCAGCCGGGCGCGGGGCGCCAACGACCGCATCCGGATCGGCGGCATCGGCACCGGAGGGCGGTGCTCGTATCTGCTGGGCCTGGCCGCCCAAGCGCCGGGGACCGAGATCGTGGCAGTCTGCGACGTCTACGAACCGCGCCGCCTGGCGGCGAAGGAGAAACTCGCCCCCGCGGCACGCGACTATGCCGATTACCGGCAACTGCTCGAGCGCCGGGATATCGATGCGGTCATCATCGGGTCGCCCGACCACTGGCACGTGCCGATGTCCATCGATGCCATCGAGGCCGGCAAGGACGTGTATGTCGAGAAGCCCGTCAGCCACAGCATCGAGGAGGGTGAGCGGCTCGAAGAGGCGGTGACCGGCTCGCGGCAAATCCTGCAGGCCGGCTACCAGCAGCGCAGTTGGGAGCACTTTCAGGCGGCGCGGGAGATCGTGGTTTCGGGGAAGCTGGGGCAGATCACCCTGATCCTCGCCTCCTGGTACCAGAATTATGTGAAGAACATGGCCTCGCGCCCCCAGGTGGCCGCCACCCGGCTGGACTGGAAGGGCTTTTTGGGCTCCGCGCCGGACCAGCCTTTCGACGCGCTGCGGTTCGCGCGCTGGCGGTGGTTCTGGGACTTCGGCGGCGGCCACCTCACGGACCTGTACAGCCATTACGGGGACGTCATCCAGTGGTACATGGGGGAGACCGCGCCCCGGTCCGCGCAGGCGATGGGCGCCAGCCATGCCATTCCGCAATTCGAGTGCCCCGATACCCTGAACGCGTGCTACGAGTACCCCGGCAATTACACGGTGGTTTACAACGGCACGCTGGCGGGTTCGCTCGACGGCGGCAACATCCTGTTTCGCGGCACTCAGGCCATGCTAAAGATTAACCGGGACGGGTTTGCGGTGTATCCGGAGGGCGTCGTTCCGGGCGAGAAGACCTACTACCCGGAACCGGAGACGGCCATGCGCTCGGCGGCGGACGGCACCATCGCCCACATGGCCAATTTTCTGGCCTGTGTACGCAGCCGGCAGACGCCCAATGCCGCCGTAAAGGGGGCGGTGGCGGCGGCCCGGACGGCGCACCTGGGCAACCTGGCGTACCGCCGGGGTACCCGGGTGACGGCGGCATAGGCGGCGCGGGCCGGCGGCTGAAAAGCGCGCGTGTCACGCCGGACGCGCCAGGCGCAACCGGCAGGCGCCGGCGTGGAGAGGGGTAAGCCGGCGGTTCCGCGGCGCGGTGCACGCGGCCGGCGAGGCGGGCTGGCAGGGGCGCCCAGCCGGCAGTCCCGGCACCCGAGAAACGCCACGAGCCGCCGCCGCAGGCTCCCACGACATCTTGGCCGCCTTCGCCGCAAGTCTTCAAACCAACAGAGCCAGGCCGGTACCCACTCCAGGCAGGCTGCCGCTGGAGGCGAGGGCCCAGCGACTTGGACGGAAACTGCGGGAGGACATCCCGCCGCCTGCCACCAAGGGGCCCTTCCGAGCCCCGTCTCGTGGCGCCTCTCCGTTACCGGGAGCGGCGTGGGGTTCATGAACTATGCCGCCCACAACCAGGTCTCGGAAGGACCAAAAGGAACTGACCAGGCTGTTGGGCGGCGGGGTACAGCAGGCCGGGCCGTTCTGCCCATGCCGTTCCGTCCCGTGTTCCACAAACTCCTGGCCGGGGCGCCCTGTGGCGCCGCCCGCTTCCGTGATACGTTTGGACCGAGGCGGCACATGATACTCGGCACCCCGGATTGCGAACGCATTCATGAAGCGGCGCTAGGAACGCTGGAACGCGTAGGCGTCCGCGTGGACGACCCCGAGGTTCTTGGCAAGTTGCAAGAGGCCGGCGCCACCGTCACCGGCGAAGTGACCCACATCCCCAGAAGTCTCGTCGAGTGGGCGCTGCAACAGGCGCCCAAGGCGTTTCCCATCGCCGACCGGCGCGGCAATCTCTGGGATGTGCGGCCCGGTTCGCCGCCGCTGGTGCTTACCGGCAACGCCCTGTACGTGAGCCGTGGCCGCTGCCGCGAGGAGTTGAAAGCGGCGGACATGGCCGGACTGGCGCGCGTGGTGGATGCCTGCCGGAACATCCACGGCATGGTCGGGACCACGGTGAGCGACTACCCGCCTTCCTGCCGCGACTTCGCCGGGTTCCGCATCATGGCGCGGAACACGGCCAAGCACCTGCGGCCCTGCATTTACACCCCCCGGGGCGCGCGGCTGGTCATGGAGATGGCGCAGGTGCTGGCCGGTGCGCCGCTGGGCGAGCGGCCGGTGGTCAGTACGGGCTTCAGCATTCTGAGCCCGCTGCACTGGACGTCGCTCGCGCTGGGGGTCTTCAAGAATACGGCGGGACTGCGCATTCCGGTGATGATCAACTCGGAGCCGCTCGGAGGGGCCACCGCGCCCGTAACGCTGGCCGGCTGCCTGGTGATTGGGGACGCCGATACCCTGAGCGGGCTGGTGATCAACCAGTTACTCGAACCCGGCCGCCCGTGCTTTTATAACATCGGGTTCGCGCACGTCCTCGACATGGCCGCCGCCATCGCCCTCACGGGGGCGCCGGAAAACGCCCTGCTGCAAGCCGCCGGCGCGGACCTGGCCCGGTTTCACGGCCTCCCCTGCGCCTCCTGGATGTCCACCGAATCCATGACCATGGACGCCCAGGCGGCGCTGGAGAAGATGATGACGGGCCTGGCGCACGCCATGGCCGGCGTGAACTTCATCTGGGGTGCCGGCAACCTGGAATCCACCTTAACGATGTCGCCCGAGGCCCTGGTGGTGGACGATGAAATCGCGGGTTACTTCCTGCGCTGCCGGCAGGGCATACCGGTGGATGAGGAGAGCCTGGCCGCCGAAGCCATCGCAGAGGTCGGGTTGACCGGCGATTTTCTGACCTCCGCCCATACCATGCGGCACTTCCGCACGGTGCTGAGCCGGCCGCTCCTGGCTGCCCGCATGCGCCGCGCGACCTGGGAATCGCGCGGTTCCCGCACCATGGAGGAAGCGGCCGCGGAAAAGGTCCGCGCCATCCTCGCGGCCGAGCCCGCCAGTTTCCTGGACCGGCACCAGGAGGCGGAGTTGCAGCGCATCGAGGAGAGCGGAATGCGCGCCCTGGCCGGGTAGACGGCGTACTGCCATGCGCCGGGCCGGTATGGACATAAGCTTGCAGTCCACCGGGCGCAGATGGATCGGGAGATCGCGCGTGAAATCGTGCAGAACGCGCGGGTGCCGCCGCGGTATTGCCTGCCGGTGATCTCGCTTGCCGGAATAGCCGCCGCTAATCCGCCAGTTCGACTTCGATGCGCTTCTGCGCCGCGTCCAGCCGCGCGATGCGGAACGTGCGGACCTGGCCGGAGCGCAGCGCCTCGCCCTTCGCCGCCGCGCCCGCGCCGCCCTTCCAGCGCGCCGCCAGCATCGAGGAGAGCGCGCTCAGGTCCACCGCGCCCTGCCCGCCGCCCGCCGCTCCGCCTTCCGCGCTCTCCGCCGAAAGGTTGCAGGTGGCCCACACGCCATCGCCCAGTTCCACCTTGGCGCGGCCGCGGCCGGCATCCGCCACCCGCCCGCTCACCGTATCGCCTTCCTTGTGCTCGGCGATGTACTCGTCCAGGCTGGTGGGCACCAGTTGCTTCATGCCCAGCCGGATGCGCCGCTTGGCGGGGTCGATCTCCAGCACCAGGGCTTTGACCTTCTCCCCCATTTTGAGCACATCCTGCGGGTGGTTGATGCGTTTCTCCGCGCTGATGTCGCCCACGTGGATCATGCCCTCCACGCCTTCCTCGATCTGCACGAAGGCGCCGAACTTCTGGAGGCTCACCACGGTGCCCTCCGCCACGCTGCCGGCGGGCCACTTCTTCGCCGCTTCGGCCCACGGGTCGCCCAGGGCCTGCTTCAGGCCGAGCGAGATGCGCCGCTCCGCCTGGTTCACCCCCAGGATTATGACCTCCACGGCGTCGCCGGGCTTCACCACGTCGGAGGGCTTCCGCACCTTCTTCGACCACGACATTTCGGAGAAGTGAATCAGTCCTTCCACGCCCGGCTCCAGCTCCACGAAGGCCCCGAAATCCGCCACGCGCGTGACCGTGCCGGTGATCTTGTCGCCCGCCTTGTGGCGCTCCCCGACAGTCTCCCACGGGTGCGGCGTGAGCTGCTTCAGGCCCAGCGAGATGCGCCGCTTGGCGGCGTCCACCTTGAGCACCTGCACGTCCAGCTCCTGGCCGGCCGTGAGCACGTCCGCGGGTTTGTTCACGCGGCTCCAGGAAATGTCCGCCACGTGCAGCAGGCCGTCGAAGCCGCCGATATCCACGAAAGCGCCGTAGTCGGTGAGGCTGCGCACGGTGCCGTGCAGCACCTGGCCTTCCTTCAATTCCGTGAAGCGCTGCTGGCGGGTCTGGGCCTCTTCCTCTTCGAGCACCACGCGGCGGTCCACCACCACGTCCTCATCGGCCACATCCAGTTTGATGATGCGGCACTTGATCTCCTGGCCCGTCAGCTTCTCCAGCTCCGCGGCATCGCGCACGCCGCTGCGGGAGGCCGGCATGAAGGCGCGCACCCCCACGTCCACGCTGAGCCCGCCCTTCACCACGCCAGTGACCACGCCCGCAATGGCGGCCTTGTCCGCGAAGGCCTTCTCCAGCGCGGACCAGTCCCGGGGACGCTCCACCTTGATGATGGAGAGCTGGTAATAGCCCTCGCTGTCGCGGCCCTTGATGGAGACCTGCAACTGGTCGCCCGGCTTGGCGGCCGGCCGGCCCTCCGCGTCGCGCGGGAACTCGCCAACCGGGATGACTCCTTCGGTCTTCATCCCGATATCGAGGACAATATTCTCCGGTGTCACCGCGATCACCGTCGCGCTGCGCCCTTGCCCCTCCTCGGGACGGTGCGAGTGCGACTGCTCGTACTGGGAGAGAATGTCGCCAAACGAAGCGCCCGTCTCGGGCGCGGTGGAGGAGTCGGAACCGGCTTCCCGATCCGAATCCAGCGTCATGGGGTTGGACATTGTGAGACTACCTGTTTTTATTGTGGCATAATCCCCGCAGGGATTCATGCTCGTACCGCTCGCCCGCAGGGCCGGCCGCCTGGCCCGCCTGTTCCGCGCGCAGGATGCCGTCTGGCTGCTGCTGTTCGCCGCGCTGGCCTGGTTCAGCCACCCTCACGATGTCTCCATTAGCGGCCTCGCCGCGGCCCTCGCCGCCGCCCAGATCGCCGAGCCGAAACTCGCGTACCTGGGTACCACCAGGGGCAAGATCCTCTGGATCATCTTGAAACTGCTGCTCGGGTATTTGCTGATCGGCTACACCGGCGGGCTTGCCAGCAGCTATTATCTCATCCTTTTGCTGCCCGTGGTTTCGGCCGCCACCTCGCTGGGGGTGGTGGCCACACTACTGTTCACGCTCCTCGCCTGCGGCGCGTACCTCTCGTTTCTGCTGTTCATCGACTGGTCCCACTGGATGGTGGGCCCGGCCGAAATTCGCGAGCTCGCCCTCCGTGTGGTCTTCATTGCCATGACGGGCAACGTGGCGAGCGCGCTCGCCGAGTTCGTACGCGTGCAATCGGGCAACTACAAGGCCGCCGCGGAGCAACTGGCGGAAGCCAACCAGCACCTGCGCGAAGCCGAAGAGGCGGTGCGGCGCGCGGACCGCCTGGCCGCGCTAGGGCAGCTCTCCGCCGGCCTCGCGCACGAACTGCGCAACCCCCTCGGCACCATGCGGGCCTCGGCGGAAATGCTGGCGCGCAGCGTCTCGGCAGAAAACGAGGTGGCCCGCGAGGTGGCCGGGTTCATCTCCACCGAGGTGGACCGCACCAACTCGCTCATCACCCGTTTCCTCGAGTTCGCGCGGCCGCTGGTCCTGCGGCTGGCTCCCGCGGATCTCGGCCAGGTGCTCGACCACGCGATCGCCCTCGCCGGGCGCGAGCCCGGGCTCCCCCCGGTCAACTTCTGGAAGAACTACGCCCCCGACATCCCCGCCATTCCCCTGGACGCCGAGCTGATGGAGCGGGTCTTCTACAACCTGCTGCTGAACGCCGCGCAGGCCAGCGCCCCGGGCGGCACCGTCACCGTGCGCACGCGCGTGGTGGACGGCACCGCGGAGGTGGCGGTGGTGGACCGCGGCTCAGGCATCGACCCGAAGCTCCGCGACACCATCTTC
>Ga0316628_100005119_pt1 | contig 10429 bp, 7 predicted proteins | sample OWC_Aug_M2_C1_D5_FD_207648 | JGI IMG/M metagenome (GOLD analysis project Ga0316628, IMG submission 207648) | Wetland soil microbial communities from Old Woman Creek delta, Ohio, United States - OWC_Aug_M2_C1_D5_C | ecosystem: Environmental > Terrestrial > Soil > Wetlands | place: USA: Ohio... | reverse complement strand
AGACGTGGGTCCACGACATTCCGCAAAGCGCGACGCCGTATCGCGAGTACGCGCGCCTGTTGCTCGGGAAGAACCAATCGGAGGCGGCGGACAGCGTGCTGCGCCGTGCGCGCGAGGCGCTCGGCACCGCCAGGGACCTCCAGCTCGAGGTGGCGCAGACGCGCGCCGCGCAGGGAGCGTGGGTGGAGTCGGCGCGCGCGTGGCGCGAGGCGCTGCTCACCGCGGACTATCTGGAGCAGGCGGCGGCGTACGCGCTCGCGCCAACGCCCATGGCGTCGCGCGCGCAGGTGCGCGAGGTGTTCCTCGCCCTGCCGGTCGAGGTGCCGTCGCGGCGGGCGCTGGCCGAACTCGAGTCCACCTGGGGTTCGCCGGCCGACGGCTGGAACGCGCTCAAGGATTTGCCGGTGGACAGCCTGTCGGCCGACGCGTGGTCGGAGTTCGCCAAGCGCGCCGAGAGCGAGGATCGGTGGGTGATCGCGCGCGGCGCGCTCGAGGCCGCGCTGCAATGGAAGCGCACCCCCGAGCTGGCGATCCGCGCCGCCACCGCGGCGATGAACGCGGGCGACGCCCGGGCCGCGTTGCGGCTCGCGCCGCTGTCGGACGCGCGGGGCGACTCGGCGCTCGTGGCGCGCGCGTATCTCCCCTTGCATGCGCGCGCGCTGGCGCTGCTCGGCCGGCCCGCCGACGCCGAGCGGCTCGTGGACATGTACGACCGCTTTCTCTCGCCCGGCGAACACAACTCGCTCACGCGGACCATCGCGTGGGGCTGGGTGCGAACGGGGGACATGGCGCGCGCGCGCGCGGCGCTCGCCGCCGCCGGCCCCGAAGCCGACTCGAGCGACGCGGCCGGCTGGCTCGCGCTCTATGAGGGAAATCTCAAGTCGGCGCGCACGCTGCTGCGCGGCGGCACCGAGAGCTCGCCGGAGCTCGCCTCGGCGCTCGGCCTCATCGCGCGGCTCAAGGCCGATTCCGCGCCGGCGATCGGCCGTGCCTTTCTGGCGCTGGCGCGAGGGGACAGCGCCGCCGCGAGCGCGGCGTTCATCATGGCGGCGGACAAGACGCCGGCGGTTCGATCGCTCCTGCTCCTGCTCGCCGCGCAGGTGCAGGTGGGCCTCAAGCACGAGGGGGCGGCCATGGGACTCTGGCAGCGAATCGTCGACCACGACGCCGACACGCCGGAGGCGCCGCAGGCGGAGCTGGAATGGGCACGCGCCCTGCAGCGCGCCGGAGACACCAGTGGCGCGGTGACGCACCTGGAGCACATGATTCTGACGTATCCGCAGAGCGCGCTCGTGCCGCAAGCACGACGCGAGCTCGAGACCGCGAAGAGCGCCATTCCTCCGGGGATTCGAGGATGATGCACATCTGGACGTTGGGCCGGCGCGCGTTGACCGCCGCCGTGGGGCTGATGCTGGCGGCTGGCGCGGCGCGCGCGCAGCGCCTCCTCGTGCCGATGGACGACGCACAGCAGAACCACCTCAAGGCGTACGGTCTCACGTACTCGGCGATCAAGGCGGGAGCGTCGGCCGAGTGGCTGCTCAACTATCGCGGCGGCTCGTTCCTCCTCGCGGACACGCCCGAGCTGCGCCGGCAGGCCGGGCTCGCCGGCGTGTCGATCGAGCCGGTGGACAACGGGCGCCTGTCGCAGATTCGCGCCGAGATCGCGGCGAACAACATGGAAGCGGTGCCGCTCGAGAAGGCGCCCAAGATCGCCGTCTACACGCCGCCCGACGCGCTGCCGTGGGACGACGCGGTGACGCTGGCGCTCAAGTACGCGGGCATCGAATACACGCCGATCTACGATGACGAGGTGGAGCGCGGCGATCTGTCGAAGTACGACTGGCTGCATCTGCACCACGAGGATTTCACCGGGCAGCTCAACAAGTTCTATCTCAGCTATCGCGACGCGCCCTGGTTCATCGACCTGCTGCAGAAGAACACGGCGGCGGCCAAACGGCTGGGCTTCGCCAACATGCCGGCCCTCAAGAAGGACGTCGCGAACAAGATCCGCGAGTTCGTGGAGCGCGGTGGGTTCCTGTTCGCGATGTGTGGCGCCACCGAGACGCTCGAGCTGGCGGTCGCCGGACAGAACGTGGACCTGGCGCAGGCCTTCATCGACGGCACGCCGATGGATCCCGACGCCGATCGCAAGATGGATTGGACGCGCACCTTCGCCTTTCAGAACGCGCACCTCGAGCAGTCGCCGTTCGTGAACGCGATGAGCGACATCGACGGGCACCAGGTGAACGTGCCCGGACGCCGGCAGCCGCTCGGCACGTTCACGTTGTTCAACTTCTCGGCCAAGTTCGATCCCGTCCCGTCCATGCTCGTGCAGGATCACCGCGCCGTGATCAACGACTTTTATGGCGTCACGACGAGCTTCAACAAAGCGGTGCTCAAGCCGGGCGTGACGGTGCTCGCCAACGAGGAAGGCGCGCCGTGGGTCAAGTACATCCACGGCGACTACGGCAAGGGAACGTGGACGTACTATGGCGGACACGATCCCGAGGACCCGCAGCACGCGATCGGGAATCCGCCCACGGACCTGTCGCTGTTCAAGAACTCGCCCGGCTACCGGCTGATTCTGAACAACGTTTTGTTCCCGGCCGCAAAGAAAAAGCCCCTCAAGACGTAGGGTGCGCTCCGGCGCCGGCGGCTAGATTTCGCGAATGGCCCCGCCTCCGTCCGTCGCCGCCGACCCGGCCGCGCGTCTCGCGCCGTCCGTGGCCGTCGCCATTCGCGCGGCCATCCGTCTGGCCGGTGGGCGCGAAGTCTGCTTCGTGTGCGGCGTCGATGGATCCGGCATGGTGGAGACGGCTCGTGTCGTCTCGCGCGGCGACGTGCGGAGCGTGCTCGCGCTTCCCGGGTTCGCGAGCCGCGGCGAGATGCTGGTGCACAACCATCCGTCCGGCCTCCTCGATCCGTCGACCGCCGACCACGAGGTCGCGGCGCGCGTTCACGACGACGGGATTGGCTTCGCCATCGTCAACAACGACGCGACGGAGCTGTACGTGGTCGTGGAGATTCCGTCGCGCCGCGAGCTCACGCCGCTCACGGCCGCGACGGTCGATCGCGACCTCGGGCCGGCCGGCGGCGTGGCGAAGGAACACGCGCGCTACGAGGACCGGCCGAGCCAGCGCGCGATGGCGGTGGAGATCGCGCGGCTGTACAACGAGGGCGGCGTCGGACTCCTCGAGGCCGGGACCGGCGTCGGCAAGTCGCTCGGCTACCTCGTGCCCGCGCTGCGCTGGGCGGCGGCGAACAAGGAGCGCACCGTCGTCTCGACGAACACGATCAATCTGCAGGAGCAGCTCGTCGGCAAGGACCTGCCGTTTCTCGCTCGCGCGTTCCCGGAGCAACCGGTGCGCTTCGCGCTGCTCAAGGGATGGCGCAACTACCTGTGTCTCGCGCGGCTCGCGCAGGCGCGCGCGTCGGGCAACGCGCTCTTCGACGACAATCTCCAGCAGGAGCTCGAGGCGCTTCGCGCCTGGTCGGAGCGCACGAGCGACGGCTCGCTGAGCGATCTGACGACGCCGCCGCGACCCGAGCTATGGGACGAGGTCTCCGCCGAGCCCGATCTCTGCCAGCGCGCGCAATGCCCGTCGTACGGCGCGTGCTTTCTGTTCAAGGCGCGGCGCGAGGCGGCGCAGGCCGACGTCATCGTCGTGAACCATCATCTCTTGCTGTCCGACCTCGCCGTGCGACGCGTGTCGGGCAACTGGGGTGAGGCGGCGGTGCTGCCGGCGTACACGCGTCTGGTGATCGACGAGGGACACCATCTCGAGGACGCGGCGGCGGCGCACCTCGGTGCCACCGTCTCGCGCCGCGCGCTGCAGCGGCTGTTCAACCGACTCGATCGCCGCGGCAAGGGTCTGTTGCCCGCGCTCATCGTCCGCCTCTCGGCGTCGAACGATCTCCTCAGCACGGCGAGCCTCGACCTCGTGCACACCCGGTTGTCGCCCGCCGTGACCGCCGCGCGCGAGAAGAGCGGCGTGCTCTTCGACCTGCTCGAGGTCCTTCTCCAGGAGAGCGGCGAGCCGGTCGTGCGGCTGACCGAGGACTTTGCGTCGCACCCCATCTGGCGCGGCGGCCTTCGCGTGGCGCTCACCGACACGGTCGGCGAGATCGAGCTGGTGGCGCACGGGCTTCAGCTCGTGCACGAGCGGTTGGAGGGCGCGAACCGCGTCGACGAAGCGGTGATGCCGCTGATGAACGAGATGCGCGCCGTCACGCGTCGCTTGCAGAACGCCGCCGACGGGCTGCGCCAGGCGCTCGATCCCGAGCGAGGCGAGCGGTCCATTCGCTGGGTCGAGACGCGCGGCCGCGAGAAGATGGTGAGCGTGTCCACGGTGCCGCTCGATCTCGCGCCGATCCTGCGCGAGGATCTGTTCAAGCGCGTGGCAACCGCCGTGGTCACCAGCGCGACGCTCGCCACCGACGGGCGGTTCCATTTCCTCGCGTCGCGTCTCGGGCTCGACGATCCCGAGCTGGAGCCGCGCACCGGCATCTATCCGTCGCCGTTCACGTACCGCACGCAGGCGCTCCTCGCGGTCCCCACCGACGTGCCGGCGCCCAACGTCAACGCCGCGGGTCATTTCTCCGCGCTGGGCCGGCTCACGCTCGACCTCGCGCGGGCGGCGGATGGCGGCATGTTCGTGCTCTTCACCAGCCACCGGGACGTGCGCGCGATGGCCGCCGAGCTGAGAGCGCGGCCGGGCAACGCGCCGTGGCCGCTGCTGGTGCACGGAGAGGAATCGCGCGACACGCTGCTCGACCGGTTCCGCGCCGCGGGGAAGGCGATTCTGCTCGGCACCGCGTCGTTCTGGGAGGGCGTGGACGTTCCCGGCGACGCCCTCCGCGCGCTGTTGATCGCCAAGCTGCCGTTCCGCGTGCCCACCGAGCCCGTGACCGCGGCACACTGCGAGGCGATCGCCGGACGTGGCGGAGACCCCTTCAAGGAGTACATGCTTCCGCACGCCGCGCTCCGCCTCAAGCAGGGATTCGGACGGCTCATCAGGACGAGCACCGACCGAGGCGTGGTGGTCATCGCCGATCCGCGTGTCGTAACGAAGAACTACGGGCGCGGCATGATCGACGGGCTGCCACCGGCTCGGCGGATCGTTGGGCGCTGGGACCAGTTGCTGGGACAGATTCGAGACTTCTACACGAACGCCGACCCTTCGAGACCATGAACCGACCCGGAAAGATCGTCTGCGTGGGCCGCAACTACCGCGAGCACGCGAAGGAGATGGGAAACGATGTACCCACGGAACCGCTGATCTTTCTCAAGCCTCCCTCATCCATGATCGGCGACGGCGACGCCGTGGTGCTGCCGCCCCAGTCGTCCCAGGTGGAGCACGAGGGTGAGATCGGCATCGTCATCGGCCGGCGGATGCGGCGCGTATCTCCTGAGGAGGCGCGCGCGGGCATCCAGGGCATCCTCGCCGCCAACGATGTGACCGCTCGCGACCTCCAGAAGAAGGACTCCCAGTGGACGCGGGCCAAGGGATTCGACACGTTCTGTCCCGTTGGCCCGATCGCTGCCCCTCCTGCCGACCTTGGCAGCCTGTCGATCGTGACCCGGGTGAACGGCGTGGAGAAGCAGCGTGCCAAAGCCACGGAGATGGTTTTTTCGATTCCGGATCTGTTGTCGTTCACGTCGCACATCATGACGCTGGAGCCTGGCGATCTCGTGCTCACCGGCACGCCCTCCGGCGTGGGGAAACTCTCTCCCGGCGACGTGGTAGAAGTAGAGGTGCTCGGCCTGAGCCGGGTGCGGAACCCTGTGACCGTGGAAGCCTAGTGCCTCAGTTCGCCGGCCGTTTCCGAACCCTGCCCGAGTATCCGCTCGCGACCATCCCGCAGAGAAAGCGGGAGCTCGCGGCGCGCGGGGTGGACGTCATCGACCTGGGCGCCGGCGACGCCGATCTGGCACCCCCGCCCAAGGCGCTCGAGGCGCTCGCCAGGGCGTCGCGCACCCCGGCGATGCAGCGCTACGGATTCGGGCTCGGCCTCGTGGCATTCCGCGAGGCCGTCGCCGCATGGATGGGCCGGCGCTTCGGCCTTCGCTTCGATCCGATCACCGAGATCGTGCCGCTGATCGGCTCCAAGGAAGGCATCGCGCATCTCGCGTTCGCGTACGTCGAGCCGGGGGCCGTCGCGATCATTCCCGAGCCGGGATACAACGCGTATCAGGGCGGGGCGATGCTCGCCGACGGCACGCCGTATCGCTACGCGCTGCGTCCGCGCACGGACTTTCTCGTGGACCTGGACGAGATCCCCGAGGACACGCTGAAGCGCGCGCGCATTCTCTATCTCAACTATCCGAACAACCCCACGGCGGCGATCGCCCCGCGCGACTACCTCGAGCGCGTGGTCGCCCGGTGTCGCGCGCTCGACATCCTGCTCGTCTACGACAACGCGTATTCCGAGCTCGCGTTCGACGGCTACGTGCCGCCGAGCATCTTCGAGATCGACGGCGCGCGCGACGTGGCCATCGAATTCCACTCGTTGTCCAAGACGTACAACATGACCGGCTGGCGCTGCGGCTGGGCCGTGGCCAAGCCGGAGATCGCCTCCGCGCTCGCGCGGGTGAAGTCGTTCACCGACACCGGCCAGTTCATGGCGGTGCAGGCGGCCGGCGTCGCGGCGCTCGAGAGCTACGACGAGTTCGTGCCGGGCAACGTCGCCACGTTCAGGGCGCGTCGCGACGCGGCGGTGGAGGCGTTTCGCGCCGCCGGCTTCACGTGCGAGGTGCCGCGCGCCACGATGTATCTGTGGATCCCGCTCCCCGAGGGCGTGACGAGCGCGGCGTTCGCCAGCAAGCTGCTCGATGAGGCCGGTGTCGTCGTGATGCCGGGATCCGGGTTCGGGGCCGGCGGGGAGGGTTTCTTTCGTATATCCTTCATCACATCGCCTGAGCGCATCGCCGAGGCGGCGCGCCGGGCGGGACGCGTGTTGGCGTCCATGGCGGTGGAGGTCGGATGAAGCGCTCGATGTTCGAGAAGCGCCGGCGGCAGGGCGGGTCGATCGCCATCTCGGTGGCGGTCCACGTGATCGTCATCGCGCTCATCGCGTCGATCACGTTCCGCTACCCGCTCGCGGCCTTCTTGGGCTTCGGCAAGCAGGTGGTTCCCGCGGAGCATGTACGGTACGTGCAGATCATGCCGCGGCCGCGCGGCACCGTGGGAAATGGCGCGAGTGAGAAGCCGGCGCGCGCCGCCAAGGCCATCAACCCGGCCGCGCTGCTGCCTCCCACGACCATTCCCACGGCGCTGCCGCCGATTCCCTCGCCCGCGGCGAGCGTGGGGGCGATCTCCGGAACGGCAGGGGGGCGTGGCGGTGCGCCGGCGGGCGTGGCGACGGGCGTGGAGCCGGCGCTACCCGATCCCCGCATCGCGCTGCGGCCGAACGGTTTGCGGATCCCCCTCTCCACCGCGGAGCGAAACGACAGTGCGGTGAAGGCCATCTACCTGGCCTATCGTGAGGCGGAGCTCGAGGCCGAGGCGAGCCGGGGCCGAAACCCTCGCGATTGGACGGTGGAGCACAACGGACAGAAGTACGGCATCGACTCGCAGTACGTGTATCTGGGCAGGTTCAAGCTGCCGTCGGCGATTCTCGCGGCGCTCCCGTTGAACCGCGGCGGCGTGGAGGGAAGCCGGATCATCGAGAATCGGAACGCGGCGTGGATTCAGAACGACATCTACACGCACTCGCAAGGGCTGAGCGAGGACGATTTCCGCGCGGCGGTGAAGCGGATCCGCGAACGAAAGGACCGGGAAAAAAAGGAAGCGCAGGAGCGAGAGAAAGCCGCCAAAGCGGCCATCGTTCCCTGAGCGTCAGCTCACCGGCAGTGCGTCGTGGCCCATCGTGGGCGGGGGCTCTTGCTCCCAGTAGGGCCTGAAGACGCCGCACACCACGCCGAGCACGGCGAAATCGTCTTGCGGCCCAACTTCGATCGCGCGCTCGCCGTCGTTCGCGGGCTCGAGCATGAGCGACGCACCGCGGTGCATGAGCGTCTTGACGGTCGCGTCCGCGCCGAGGCGGGCCGCGACGATGTCGCCGTCCTTGGCGCGCGCCGACGGCGAGACCATCACGAAGTCGCCGTCGAGAATGCCGCGCCCAACCATGCTGTCGCCCTTCACCTTGACCACGAACACGTCTTCGCTCGGCAGGAAGCGGCGGTCCACGGTCACATAGCCTGTCCGATGTTCGGGCAGCAGCGACGGCTCCCCGGCGTGGATGCGGCCGTAGATCGGCACCGGCTGCGTGCCGCCCGCCGCGGCGTAGCCGAGCAGGCGAACGCCCCGCGAGCGCGACTCGTCACGCTCGATGTAGCCTTTGGCCTCCAGCGCGTGGAGCAGGTCCGACACCGTCTTGGTCGACTTGATGTGGAACGTGCGCGCGATCTCGCGAATGCTCGGCTGGTAGGTGTTCTCGGCAAGAAAGTCTATCATGTACTGATAGACCCGTCGCTCCAGCTGTGTGAGCGGCTCGGGCATGGGACCCCGGTAGCGTGTGAAGATCCGGCGATTTCAACGTGCTGAAATACCGGTTTCTTCAGTCGAGCTAATGTACGCCAGCGTGCCGTAGCCGGTCAACGCTTCGAATCAACGATGCAGTGTGACATATCGCACCGCGCCATCGATTCGCGCGAGCGATCGCTCGCGCCCGAGCAGCTTCAGGACGTCGAAGATGCCCGGACTGGCCGCGCTGCCGGTGAGCGCCACGCGAAGCGGCTGGAATAACTTACCCGCCGAGATCGCGAGAGATTCCCCGAGCGAGCGCAGGGAGGTCTCCATGGGCTCCGGCTCCCATGGGTCCACCGCGGCGAGCGCCTCCCGCGTGGCGGCGAGCACCGTCCGCGTGGCTTCGCGGTCCTTCCATTGTTTGGACACGGCATCGGGATCGTACTCCACGGCCTCGCGCAGGTACGGGGTCGCTTGACGCACGACGTCGTTGAGCGTCCGGGCGCGCACCTTGAGCAGGTCGAGGAGAGTCGAATACCAATCCTGGCGAGCCGCCAGCTCCGCCTCGGTGGCCAGGCCGGCCGCCACGAGCGCGCGCGTGACGTACGGCGCCAACTCGGCGGCGGGCATCGCCGCCAGGTGCTGGCCGTTCATCCATTCGAGTTTCTGCATGTCGAAGATGGCGGCCTTCTTCGACAGGCCGTCGCGCGAGAAGCGCTCGATCATCTCCGGCACGGTCATCACTTCCACGTCGCCGCCCGGCGACCACCCGAGCAGCGCGAGGAAGTTCAGCATCGCCTGCGGCAGGATGCCCATGTGCTGATAGTCCCCCACCGCGGTCGCGCCGTGTCGCTTGCTCAGCTTCTTGCCGTCCATGCCGTGGATCATGGGCAGGTGCGCGAACTCCGGCGTCGGCGCGCCGAGCGCCTGGTAGAGCAGGATCTGCTTGGGCGTGTTCGAGATGTGGTCGTCGCCGCGCATCACGAGCGTGATGCGGCTCGCGATGTCGTCCGACACCACGGCGAGGTTGTAGATGGGCGTGCCGTCCGAGCGAAGGATGATGAAGTCGCCCTCGCCAATGTCCTTGTTGGCGAAGGTGATCGGACCGTGCACGAGGTCCGTCCACGACGTCTCGCCCTGGGGCATGCGGAAGCGGAGGACGAACGGCGTGCCCGCGGCCATGCGGCGCGCGATCTCGTCGGCCGCCAGATTCGCGCACCGCCGGTCGTACCTGAACGCCTCGCCGCGCGCCTCGGCGGCCTTGCGCTGCTCGTCGAGCTCCGCCGACGTGCAGAAGCAGCGATACGCCGCGCCCTGATCGAGCAGGCGCTTCGCGTCCGCTTGATGCCGCGCGAGGTTCGCGCCCTGGAACGTGACCTCTTCGTCCCAGAGCAAGCCGAGCCACTCGAGGCCCTCGAAGATCGCTCGCGTGCTCTCTTCGGTGCTGCGGGCGCGATCGGTGTCCTCGACGCGCAGCAGAAACTGTCCGCCGTATTTTCGGACCCACAGCCAGTTGAGCAGCGCGGTGCGCGCGCTGCCCACGTGCAGGTAGCCGGTCGGAGATGGAGCGAAGCGCAGGCGATGGGACATGAGTCGAGCGGTGATCATGGAAACAGCGGGAGACAGCAAGAGCCCGCCGGAGAGCGGGCTCTTGTCACGGGAAGGGAGGGATTCGAACCCTCGATACAGGTTTTAGCCCGTATAACGGTTTAGCAAACCGCCGCCTTCAGCCTCTCGGCCACCTCCCCAACTCCGTTACACAATGACGTACGGTGTTCTCGTGGCGACCTGCACCTCGCTCGGCAGCCTTCACGACAAACGCGGGCGATAAGGCACCGTGCCCTCAAATCTACGTCCCCCGACTGACGCGCCGCAACGTGTTGGCTTCGGCGAGCCGTTGTCGCCGGCGGGCCCCGCTGGGGTTCTCCCGCACGCGCTGCACCCCGAGTTGTTCACGTGAC
>Ga0316628_100005118_pt1 | contig 10429 bp, 4 predicted proteins | sample OWC_Aug_M2_C1_D5_FD_207648 | JGI IMG/M metagenome (GOLD analysis project Ga0316628, IMG submission 207648) | Wetland soil microbial communities from Old Woman Creek delta, Ohio, United States - OWC_Aug_M2_C1_D5_C | ecosystem: Environmental > Terrestrial > Soil > Wetlands | place: USA: Ohio... | reverse complement strand
CCTTCGCATGTCATTCTGAACCCTTCGCATGTCATTCTGAACCCTTCGCATGTCATTCTGAACCCTTCGCATGTCATTCTGAACCCTTCGCATGTCATTCTGAACCCTTTGCTTGTCATTCTGAACGAAGTGAAGAATCTCGTAGTTCGCCTCAGGATAAACTCCGTGAAGAATCTCGGATTTTCAGGCCCTTGAGACCCTTCGCTCTGCTCAGGGTGACATAAAAGGGACTTTTCAGCAGCCTGCTAATCTGTGACCAATCTGTGATTCCTGATGTTGTAACATGCTATTAAGGAGTGTGAAATATCACAGTTAAATTGAGGCTAAATGAGGGTGTTGCTTGTCTTTATAAACTAAAAAATGTTATATATTCTTTCAAAAGAATAGTATATTGACAGAGAAGCACTGTATTGTTTTCTTTAAGATTCCCGGGGGGGAGACATTCTTACGACTTATTCCAGAGGTCGTCTTTTCAAGCCGCTCATTTTAGGCTTGCTTATTGGAATAGCAGGAGTCGGGATAAACATTGCTCCTTTGGGGTCCGAACTCGAAGAAAATTTCGGCCTTGACCTGTTATTCACTCTGAGGGGAGTGAGGCAAGCCCCGGCAGATGTCGTGATCGTCAGCATAGACAAGGAATCCGCCGATGAACTCGGTCTGCCGGATGACCCCAGAAAGTGGCCCCGCTCCCTCCATGCAGATCTGACAGAAAAGTTGTCTGCCTATCGCGCTTCGGTTATTACCTTTGATGTCAATTTCGCTGAGAAACATTCCCCGGCAGAAGATGATTCATTTGCAAAAGCACTAAGAAAGTCTCGCAATGTGGTTTTATGTGAGTTCATGAAACTGGATAATATTCCTGTGAGGCCTGGTGGAGGATTGACTCCGGGTGAACTGAATATCGCAAGAATTTTGACACCGGTTCCTCCCCTTTCGCAGGCTGCCGCAGCAACAGCGCCTTTTCCATTACCTAAGGTTTCGAATAAAGTAAGCCAGTACTGGACATTCACATCAGTGGCGGGGGACAAACCGACTCTGCCGGTTGTAGCCTTTCAGATTTACATGATGCAGATATACGATGAGTTTATCCATCTGTTAAAGAAAGTGAGTCCCGCTCAGGCAGAAAGACTGCCGCCCGATAAGGATGAAATAATTGGTACCAGAAGCGTCGAGAGACTCATACGTGACACCAAACATATCTTCGAGAGCGACACGCTGGTAGCAAAAAGGATGTTCGAAGAGCTGCAGAAATCTGGTTTGCTCACCGTTGATCCGAAAAAGTACCGGATGGTCAGCTCACTCATAGAGATGTACCGGAAGGACACGAACAGCCGGTATCTTAATTTCTACGGCCCTGCCCGCACGATCACCACAATACCTTATTATCAGATATTGAAATATGACAAAACAGCGGGAGAGAAAAGTTTCGATTTGAAGGGCAAGGCGGTGTTTATAGGTCTTTCTCAACTCTCTCCCATAGATCAGAAGGAGGGATTCTTCACTGTTTACTCGGAAAAACACGGACTGGACATCAGCGGGATAGAGATTGCTGCAACCGCCTTTGCGAATCTGGTCGAGAACATGCCTGTTTTGCCCCTTGATTTTCGATTGTATCTCACAATCATTTTTCTCTGGGGTCTGGCCATCGGCTTTATCTGCAGGCAGTTTTCAACTTCTGTCTCCTTCTATAGTATGACCGTGGCAGGTGCGCTGTATCTGATTTTTGCAGTATATCAGTTCAAGAACAAAGGCATTTGGTATCCGATGATAACCCCACTGTTTTTTCAGCTTATCCTTGCCTTCCTGGGAGGCCTGCTATGGCATTATCTCGATGTGAAGCGGGAACGGCAGAATATCAGAAAGGCCCTGGGATTCTATCTGCCCGATGAGGTTGCCGATCAGCTTACAAGGAATATCGAAAATATCCATTCGAGCCACCAAATTGTATTTGGAATCTGTTTATCTACTGATGCGGAACAATATTCCTCCGTGGCCGAGGTGATGGACCCGAAGGAACTTGGAACCTTCATGAATAAGTATTACGAAGCTATCTTCAGACCAATAAAGCAGCACGGGGGAATCGTGTCGGACGTCATCGGGGACTCGATGCTGGCGATCTGGATATCCCCTCATCCTGAGGCAATGCTCAAACAAAACGCATGTCTGGCCGCTCTTGATATTTCAAAGGCTATACAGAAGTTCAACAGGGAATCTGATAAGCTCAGGCTGCCCACGCGCATAGGCCTGCATTCCGGGCATATCCTGCTCGGGAATATAGGAGCAATCGACCATTACGAATACCGGCCTGTCGGCGACATCGTCAACACCGCAACGAGAATAGAAGGACTTAACAAATATCTCAACACCCAGATATTGGCGACCAAAGAAGTAGTTACCAATCTTGACGGTTTCCTGACAAGAGAGCTCGGGGAATTCACATTAGCAGGAAAAACAAAACCTGTGGTGATACATGAATTAGTATGCAGACTGGACGACTGTGATGAGCAGCAGATGGTGGCCTTTACAATGTTTGCAAAGGCTCTCGAAGCATTCAGAGGGCAATCATGGGATGAGGCGATAAGGGGTTTTCGTGAGACGATAGAGATTCTCGGTACCGACGGTCCTTCGGATTTTTATATAAAGCTCTGCAAGCAAAATAAGGAGATTGCAATAGGAGAGTTGTGGGATGGAGTAATCCATATGGAGAAAAAGTGAATCGACGCATTTCAGGGTTAAACGTGAGATACTACATTCCAATATTTTGTCGGTTGTCTTAATAGAAAAGGGGGAGAGAGATGAAGAAGATCCATTATAGTCTTTTAAGTTTTTTCTTATTTATGATCGCAGTGACGGTATTGCTATTACCGCTTGATGCCGTTGCAGGGTCTTGTGAGAAATGGGTTGCCCAGGTGGTATCGGTGCAGGGGAGTGTGGAGACAAAAAAGGCAGGAGAAACTCAGTGGCAGCCGGCAGAATCAAAAGATGTTTTTTGTCCCGGCGACATGATCAGGATACTGGAACGAGGCCGGGCCGCCATTGTCCTTGTTAACGGGGTTCTCATTCGTCTTGATCAGAATACTGCTGTCACCTTCAACGGAGTCGAAAAGGAGACGACCTCTCTCATAGACCTCGTTAAGGGAGTTGCCAATTTCTTCAGCCGATGGCCACGGTCGTTAAAAGTATATACCCCATTTGTGAACGGGACCATAGAAGGTACGGAATTCCTCGTTAAAGTTGAGCGTGACAAAGCCCTCATATCTATTTTTGAAGGGCAGGTTTTGGCAGAAAACAAGGCAGGAAGCGTAACATTGACGAGCGGCCAATCTGCGATAGCGGAGGCGGGGAAGTCTCCGGTATTGCATGTTGTAGTTCGACCACGGGATGCTGTCCAATGGGCACTCTATTATCCACCTGTAAGCTACCATCGTCCTGAAGAATTGAAAGAAAGTGATCCACGTTTTTACACCTATCGCGCCTCATCGCTGCTCCAGGTGGGACGTGTTGACGAGGCAAATGCCGATATCGAAAAAGCCCTCACCATGGATCCGAACAACAGTCTGGCCTTTGCGCTCCAGTCTGTTATTGCCGTAGTTCAGAATGAGAAAGACAAAGCTTTATACCTCGCAAAGAAAGCGGTTGAAGCAGACCCCCGCTCTGCTTCAGCGCTTATTGCTCTTTCATACGCACGGCAGGCCGGCTTTGACCTAAAAAGAGCACTCGAAAGCCTCAAGGAGGCGGTCAAAGTCGAACCTGAAAATGCCCTTGCCTGGGCGCGGTTGGCTGAGATGCGGATGTCCTTCGGTGAACTCGATGAAGCTTTGAAGACGGCAAATAAAGCAGTTGAACTGAATCCTAACATCGCAAGGACACAGACCGTTCTGGGATTTGCTTATCTCACACAGGTAAAGATAAAAGAATCCATGGCGGCTTTTGATAAGGCGATCGAACTCGACCAGGCAGACCCGCTTCCGAGACTCGGTCTTGGGCTGGCAAAGATCCGTAAAGGATGTCTGGAAGAGGGCAGGAAGGAAATCGAGATCGCCGTCAGCCTTGACCCCGACAATTCACTCGTCAGAAGCTACCTTGGTAAAGCCTACTATGAAGAAAAAAGGGACAAGATGGCAAAAGACCAGTACGGTATGGCAAAAGAATTCGATCCGAAAGACCCAACACCGTTTTTCTATGATGCCATCAGGAAACAGAGCATAAACCGGCCTGTTGAGGCACTGCATGATATGGAAAAGGCGATTGAACTGAACGACGACCGTGCGGTCTACCGTTCGAAACTCCTGCTTGATTCCGACCTTGCGGCGCGCAGCGCAAGCCTTGCGCGGATTTACAATGATCTGGGATTTCAGGATCTCGCCCTTGTAGAGGGCTGGAAATCGGTAAACACCGATCCTTCGGACTTTTCAGGGCACAGGTTTCTTGCTGATACATATTCCTCTCTGCCGAGACATGAGATCGCGCGAGTAAGCGAACTGTTGCAGTCACAACTGCTCCAGCCGATTAACATTAATCCGGTTCAGCCTCACCTTGCCGAGAGTAATCTCTTCATCCTCGAAGGCGCCGGGCCTTCAGACCTCTCATTCAATGAGTTTAACCCGCTCTTCAACAGGAACAGGTATTCTTTGCAAGTTAGCGGCATCGCCGGTGAAAACAGTACCTTCGGAGACGAGATTGTTGTGTCAGCAGTAAAAGGTAAAGCATCTATCAGCGCCGGGCAGTTCCATTACGAAACAGACGGATGGCGTGAGAACAACGACCAGCAGCAGAATATTTACAACTTATTTGCGCAGGTAGAGCTTTCGCCGAAGACAAGCGTTCAGGCCGAATTCAGGTCGAGAGACTTTGAAGGGGGTGATCTCACGCTCTTCTTTGGCAATGATAATTTCCTTCCGAAAAGTCGACAGAGTGAGGAAGAACAAACAATCAGGTTTGGTTTCCATCATGCCTTTTCACCAGGTTCCGACCTTCTCGGTTCCTTTATATATAACACGTGGGACACGAGTTTTCATGATACACCTGATAACCCTGTTACAAAAGGATTCGACATAAAAACCGACGACGCGGAGGCTTACAGCGGCGAGATTCAGCACCTGTTCAGCTCCAAATACATTAAACTTGCAAGCGGTATCGGATATTTCAACATAGACAGAGAAGATGAAGTTACTCTAAAATTACTTATTCCCGGAGGGCCTCCTTTTCCCATAAAAGTTACTGACGTCAACGATTTTGATACGCGTCACACTAATCTCTACGTGTATTCCTATATCAACTATCCCAGGAATGTGACCTTTACTCTCGGGGGCAGCGCAGACTTTTATGATTCGGATGCCGAAGGAGATACTGATCAGTTCAACCCGAAATTTGGTGTTACATGGAACCCCTTCCCGGCAACCACGCTTAGAGCAGCCGCTTTCAGGACCCTGAAAAGAACTCTAACGACAAACCAGACCCTTGAGCCGACGCAGGTGGCCGGATTCAATCAGTTCTTTGACGACTTAGATGCAACAGACGCCTGGCGATATGGTGTGGCCATAGACCAGAAATTCTCCAAGAATATTTATGGAGGAGCAGAGTATTCACAAAGGGATTTGGAATATCCAACCTTCGTTGTGACCGAAGGTGCTGCGTCTGAATTAAAGAATCTTGACGGCAAGGAAAGGTTTGGAAGAGCTTATCTTTACTGGACACCGCATCAGTGGATAGCGCTCAGCGCGGAATATGATTATGAGAAGATAGAAATGGATAAAAAGGATTTGGGAGTTTTTGAGTGGCTGAGAACGAACCGTTTTCCATTCGCAATCACTTTCTCACACCCGTCCGGATTCAGTGCGAGACTGAAAACTGCATATATAGACCAGGAGGGGAAATTCAAGCCCCAGGGGTCGCAGGCTGGCTTTGTTGTCGATGGCTCTGATAATTTCTGGTTGTTCGATGCATCGGTCAGCTATCGTCTGCCCAAAAGGTTGGGGATCATTATGATTGAAGCACGCAACCTTTTCGATCAGTCTTTTCAGTATCAGGACATAGATATTGCAAACCCGTCAATACAACCGGAACGAGCTGTATTTGCCAAATTTACGCTTGCATTTTAGGGGCATTCACTCGAACGACTTTTTACGCCGATGAAAGGAGGTGAAGAAGGAAAGGTTTTATTAGGAGGGGGGTAATGTGTAGAAAAATATCATCTACGCATGTAAACGTTGTAATAGAATATAGAATAGAAAGGGGAGTACAAGAAATGGCAAAACATGTATTTATCAAAATTTATGATGACGATAGAGTCGAAATACTCGATGAAAATCAGAAAATAATACCAGAGACCGCACGGGACGCGACTATCAAGACTGGTAAGAAAGTTGGTCAGGCTTTTTGGTGGAATGAGAACCCGACATGTGTCTGGTATAACGGGAAACAATACTGATATTAGTTGTTAGAGGGTAGTTACCCTTAAATAAACCCACGCATTGCATAAAAGACGTATATTCATGTCGTCATTCCCGCAGTCCTTAGGCGGGAATCCATTATAAAAAAGACTTGGATGCCCGACTGAGAACTTCGGGCATGACGGAAAAGAAGATAGGTTCTGGTAAGCTTGCGAATACAGGCCGGTCTTGTGGCCGGCCTGTTGAATACAAATTTAGAATATTAACAGGTTTCTGAAAAAGTCAAAAAACACTGGTAACGTCATTCTGAACCCTTCGCCTGTCATTCTGAACGAAGTGAAGAATCTCGTTGTCCAGCTCAGGATAAACTCCGTGAAGAATCTCGGATTTTCAGGCCCTTGAGACCCTTCGCTTTGCTCAGGGTGACATAAAAGGGATTTTTCAGCAGCCTGTTAAATGATAAGAAACAAGTAAATGGAATCAATTAAAATACGCTATCATTTTAAACTTTCCGATAACCGGGATGAGGTCATAGATTTACATCTTGATGCAAAAACCCTCGACCTAATGAATGAGATCCCTGCACAATTGCCTTCATGGACGAACCTTGATTTTCATCGGTGTCCAAATTGTCTTCTGACTGTTAAAAGCCATTCAAATTGCCCCGTAGCCATACATTTGGTGAAGCTCCTGAAAGTATTCGAGGAACTGTTGTCCTATGACACAATCCATGTCGACATCATTACCCCGCAACGGATTATTTCAAGGGAGACCAGCGCACAGAAAGGTGTGAGCTCTTTGATGGGTTTGATTATGGCGACGAGCGGCTGTCCCCATATGGATTTCTTCAAACCCATGGCACGTTTTCATCTTCCCCTTGCAAGTGTGGAAGAGACCATATACCGTGCTACCTCCATGTACTTGCTGGCACAATATTTCCTCCGGAAAGAAGGTAAAGATGCAGATCTTGAATTAGAGGGGCTGAAAAGGATCTACAGAAATATCCAGCTTATTAATGTATCAATGGCTGAGCGTTTACGGGCTATTACCGATAAGGATGTGGCGCTGAACTCCCTGACAATTCTTGATATATTTGCTCAGACCCTGCCTTTTGCCATAGAGGAATCGCTCGAAGATGTGCGCTATTTATTTACTGCCTACTTTCAAAAAGAGCTTAACAAGCGCTGAAGGCTGAAGCGCTGAAGTTTTCCGTTCGCACCTCAGCTCTTCATCCTTCAGCTTTTATTAAGCTCTCGCTTTAACAATATGTGACCAATCTGTGACCTGTGGCATGGTATCTTGATACCAAGGGAGATAACTTTTTCAAGTCCTCCGGGCATGATGGAGCCCGGAGGTCTCTCTCTCAAGGCAGGGCTTACGGGCCCTGCCTCTTAATTACTGAACGGTATTAGCTGTTTTTTTTCAGCGCTTTTGCTTCAGCACTTCAGCCTTCAGATCTCTAACTGTTTGACACAAAAATCTTTCTATGATATCGTGAAGCAAAACAACAGGCGAGCGAGAAGGTTAAATCCTTCGTGCGCAAGGAATTGGAGAGGAAGGCCTTCATAACCCCACCTTCCTCCCCTTATCTTAAGGGGAGGGAAGGATCGGTTGGGCTTTTCGGTTTTTTTCGGGGGGGGAGATGCTGTGGGATAACTAATCCTCACATTGCAGGAAAACAGGTATCACTTGCCAAGATTACCCGTCAAAGAACAACAGGGATATTTCTGCGAAAAAGACTGTTCAGTTTACTGGACAGCGCGCGGGAATCTTCCATTATCTATATCATTAGTCCGCCGGGCTCCGGCAAGACTACACTCATAGCAAGTTATCTCGATGAACGTAAACTGCCATGTTTATGGTACAAGATCGACGAAGGCGATGCCGATATCGCAACTTTCTTTCACTACATGGGCATTGCCGCAAAAAGAATAGCGCCGAGAAAAAAGAAATCCCTGCCTGTTTTTACCCCTGAATATATTCAGGGCGCATCTGTTTTTTCAAAGCGGTATTTTGAGGATCTCTGCAGCAGAATCGATACTCCTTTTATCTTTGTTTTTGATAACTACCAGGATATTCCCCATGATTCGGAGTTTCACGAAATGATCAGTCATGGTATTGCTGATATGCCCGATGGAATAAACGTTATTATTTCGAGCCGGCAGGCCCCCCCTTTACCCTTTGCTCATATGTATGCTGACAGGAGAATCCATTTCCTTGGATGGGAAGAGATCAGGTTTAACGTGGATGAAGCAAGACAGTTTGTCCGCATGAGGGTACCGGGTAAATTAACGGGTGAGACCATTCATTGTTTTTATGAAAAGACAGATGGCTGGGCGGCAGGTCTTGTGCTTATGCTTGAGGGTTTTAAAAGAGAGCATGTTGAGTGCAAAACGTTGGAGGGACTTTCTTCAGGTAACATCTTTGATTATTTTGCCTATGAAATCTTCCGGAAACTGAACAGTGATACACGGGCATTCTTACTCAAGACCTCTTTCCTGCCGGCAATGACAGTACAGATGGCCGGACAACTCTCCGGTATCCGTAATTCTGAAGAGATATTGAACAGACTAAGTAAGGACCATTACTTTACCGAGATATATTCCGAGGATAAATCTGTTTACCGCTATCATCCCCTGTTCAGGGAATTTTTGTTATCGATGGCAAAGGAATCGTTTGCGGCGGATGATTTAGCCATCATAAAAAGGAATGCCGCCATACTCCTGGAGGAATCGGGGAGGATAGAAGATGCTGTTCAACTCTTCCAGGAATGTGGTGAAGTCGAAAGGTTAAGCCGGCTTATCGGGATGCAGGCAGAAACCCTTAGCGAACAGGGAAGATATCAGACACTCCTTAACTGGATGAATTATTTGCCGAAAGATATTCTCTCAAATAATCCCTGGCTGCTTTACTGGATGGGAGTCTGCCGTCTGCCTTTCAGTCCGGGGGAAAGCCTGATTCACTTTGAAGTGGCTTTTCAGGAGTTTAAGTCTCAGAAGGACACACCCGGTGCATTTCTTTCGTGGTCAGGAATTGTTGAATCAATCATGTACGGCTATGAGGGTCTGGAACCTCTCGGGCGGTGGTTCCCTGTGGTTGATGAACTGCTGAAGAAATCCAGGGGGTTTCCGTCCGAGCAGATTGAAGCAAGAGTTACATGCGGCATGGTCAGGGCGCTTGCCCTCAGGAGACCTGACCATTTTGACATGAAAAAGTGGGTTGATCGCATTCAAACCATCGCTCAGACAAGTGCAGATATTCCTGTAAGAATCAGGGCACTGGTTAACCTGGCGTGTTTCCTTTACAGTGAAGGGAATTTTCAAAAACTCGAAATCGTCCTCGGGACATTAGGGGAATTGCTGAAGCGTCACGAAATTCCACCCCTCGCCAGACTGACCGTGGACTGGGTGCGAGCCGCATATCTCAATGTGATGTCTCTTTATGATGATTGCGGGAAGGTTGTGTCCGACGGTCTTCAGGTAGCGCATGCACTCAAGATCAACCTTATGGAATACCTGCTTCTGGGACACGGGGTGCTGAGTTCATTAAAAAAAGGTGATTCTGAAACAGCAGTAAAACAATATCTTCAGAGGATGGCATCCGCCCTGAGTTCCCTAAAACCCTGGGAGGCGAGCTTTTTTCACTATTGTTCGGCCTGGGAAGCCCTATACCGGAACGATCTTGCTCACGCCCGTACTCATTCCGAGCACTGTATAAGACTGTGTGAGCGACTGGGAAATCCCTGGACTTTGTCCACTGCACATCTTTTGGAAGCGTATGTCTCTTTTGCAGCCGGAGAACCGAAGAAGGCTGCCGAGCATGTCATGCAAGCCCGGTCTATAGGAATGCGGAGCAAGAATGAATTCACCCCGTTCATATGTTTATTGACTGAAGCTTATTTTTGCCTAAACCAGGGGAAAGAGTCGGATGCGCTGCAGGCGCTCCGCAAAGGATTGCAGATTGGAAAGGAAAAAGGGTTTGTGAACCTTTTTATGTGTCAAAAAGATGTTATGGAGGTGATCCTGTCAAAGGCTCTT
>Ga0316628_100005117_pt1 | contig 10430 bp, 8 predicted proteins | sample OWC_Aug_M2_C1_D5_FD_207648 | JGI IMG/M metagenome (GOLD analysis project Ga0316628, IMG submission 207648) | Wetland soil microbial communities from Old Woman Creek delta, Ohio, United States - OWC_Aug_M2_C1_D5_C | ecosystem: Environmental > Terrestrial > Soil > Wetlands | place: USA: Ohio... | reverse complement strand
GCCTCTATCGCGTCACCACCTGGACTGTGCCGGTATTTCCAGTCCTATGGTCTAGGGCTAAGATAGAAATCTTCTGTTTCGGTTGGAGTACGCTCACCAGGTCGACAAAACGCTCCATACTGTCGAGGGGCTGGTTATCGATAGCGAGGATCATATCTCCAATCTCGAAACCCGCTTCTTTCAAAGGGCCTTTTGGATCCTCCCACACGATCACCACTCCCTCATTAGCGCTTATCCCGTATTTGTCGACCTCTGCTGAATTGGGAGACCTCACCTCCACGCCCAAATGATCCTTCACTGCGGCGGCGAGGATTTTCGTCGAACCCTCCAAACTTCCAATCCTAACTGTCCGTTCTTCCTTCTTGCCGTTGCGAAGAACTGTAATTTTCGCCTCAGTGCCGATGCCACTCTCGGCGACATCACTTCGCAATGCGCTAGAATCCGGGATCTCTTTACCTCGGTAAGCAATGACCACATCGTTTTTCCTTAGGCCAGCCTTCTCTGCGGGTCCTCCTTTCGCAACATCGACAATCAAAGCTCCCTTAAGACTCTCTGTATGAATATTCTTAGCCAATTCCGGGGTGAGATCCCGAATGGTCACACCCAGCCAGCCCCGTTCCACCTTTCCGTGGGCAATAAGGGTCTTGGCAATATATTGGGCCATATTGCTGGGAATAGTGAAACCGATCCCTTCAAAACCGCCTGATTCCGTGGAAATCGCAGCATTGACACCGATCACCTCGCCCTGGAGGTTTAAGAGGGGACCGCCGCTATTGCCCGGATTAATGGCGGCATCGGTCTGAAGAAAATCTTGATAGCCTGTCGGGTCGGTTATTCCTCGACGATGTTTGGCGCTGATAATCCCTTGGGTGACCGTTTTCTCGAGAGCACGAGGAGCTCCAATGGCGACGACCCATTCTCCCACCTCCACTTTGTCCGAGTCTCCAAAAGTGACATGGGGGAGGCGTTGTTGTGTTGAAATACCTATCACCGCCAAGTCTGTTTTTGGATCCCCTCCTACGAGTTTCGCATGGTGTTTGCTTCCATCGGCCAGAGTGACTTCCATTTTGGTAGCGCCTCCAGCCACATGGTAGTTGGTGAGGATATGACCCTGGGGGTCAATGATCATTCCCGATCCTAGCCCCTTCATTTCTTGTTTGAACTTCTTGGGCATTTTGGGAACACCAAAGAAACGTCTGAAGAACGGGTCATTTTCAAAAGGCAGAAAAGGATTGGTGACTTCTCGGCTTTCGGTCACTTCAATGTAGACGACCGCGGGAAGGTTCTGCTTTGCCACCTGGATAATGGCTGTGCTTAGATCGATTGGTTTTGTCCTCTCCGCAGCCTCGACAGAGGCCTGAATTGAGAGCAAGATCATCCCCAGCATGAGTAGCGCGGAAAAACCAACAGAAAATCGACGAAAACGCATATAGCTATACATGTTCATTCTCCTTTCTTTTTTTATAGAGATACATCATCCTGTCATTCATTATAATTCTCATTATGATTCAGAAAAATGAATAAGGTAATTCCCGTATTTTTTGCGCGGGAATGTCGTATTTTAGGGCGATTCCTTTGGGGGCTGGTGTCCTCCCTTCCTTGCCATATTGCTTGAGCGTGATTATCTTAGGGGTAAGAAATTTGGAGGTAATAAACCATGGCACAACGTAGAGCAGAAAAGCCAAAGAAAATGAAGCTCAGCCCAAAACAGCAGGAATTCTATGACAGGCTGAGATTATCCAGATGAAACCGTTAATTCTTGCTAACCCAAGTCCGTTTTTACAAAGGGAGACAACGATCAAGGACGAAGGCGATGGGACGGGGGCACGAGCCGCAATCATTGTCTCCTAATATAATTTTTCTACGGTTATGATGTGGCAGGCGACACCGTCAATTATAATTTCGTCTTCTTCACATACGTAACTCGTGCGCAGACGGACGATTGACAATGGATCAATCTCACAATTTGGTACCTCAAGACGCGCGAGGGGCCTGGCTCCTGCATAGAAGACGAGTCTATGTGAAGTTTCGACAATCCAATTGGTGAACCTCCCAAGATCTACACAGTCTGCCGAGACGAAAGTCGGAAGAAGTATTATTGCAAGGCTTAATACAATCGCAATTTTTCTCATCTTGAGCCCTCTCTATTCGGTCAACGAATGATGTTAAGGAGGTCATCGGCATAATTAGGGTTTTTTCATAATGTTCTTTCAAAAAGATCACCGCCACCAGTACGGATGGTACCAATAATAGGGATATGGATAGTAGTAATACTCTCCCCAGAGGTAAATCTGCTTGCTCAAAAGAAGAGGGTAGGGATATTCCAATTCACCGAGGCGCATGACTTTCTTCCCCAGGACTTCACCTGCAACGGTGATTCTCCTTCCTCTTCTGAAGACATACGGGTCGACATATCCTTCAATGAGGATGATGAATCTACCTTCGGAGCGTTTGAACGTAGGTTCTTCCGTCCAATCAAGAGGGCGCTGCAAAACGAAGATAAAGGTTGTTCCGTCTTTCTGATTGATGGTCTCAATAATCTCCCCACCCCATATCACGATTTTGCCCTTAAACGCCTCCGGATTTTGGGAAACCTGTAGGAAGCTGAGCGTTCGGTCTGCCTGGGTTCTCAATTCTCTTGAGATGGGAGTACAACCTGAAAAAAGAATCAAAAGAAGGAGGCTAAAAACCAAATGGGACGTGCCTGACGGAAATCGATAAAATTTTTCCATTGTTCTCCCTCATTTTGGGCCGGTCATTCAACTTCCATTTAAGCAAATAGATTATTAGAAGTGTATAAGGTGAACCTTGTATTTTATGCGGGGGAGCGCAGTATTTTAGAAATCCATTTCCCTCAGTCGGTGCGACTGGTAATCAAAGAGAAGAGCTTAGAAATGGGTCATCGCAGGAAGAGGCTGTAGGTGAGCACGCTGAGGACAAAGCCAGTGAATAGAGTGTACTTCCAGTTGTGCTCCACGAAAGCGAAATAAAAAACAGAAGCCAGCACACGCGCAAAAGGGGTCAGCATTAAAACCCCGATCCCCATATTGATGAAGAGACGAGGACGAAAGGCCTGAGAAGACATCTGCCGAAGGGTGGATAATATGAACTCGAAGAAGTTCATTCCAGCGATCGAATGTTCGAATCGCAGATTGCCCACCCTCAGCCAACGCCAGACAAAACCAACCGCGAGGAGAGCTATACTTAATAGAACCCCCGTCAGGAGGATATAGCCGACCAGGCTTTCCATATCGAAATGGCAATCACTCTGCGCTTTGTCAGAATGGTCGGTCGATACCTGCATTTTTGCCCTTCAGACGCCCCAAATGCCCCGGAGCAGCATTTCGATTCCCAAAACCAATAACACCCCTAAAAATATATGACGTACCGTCTGGTTGGTCAACCGGACGAGCACGCGTGTGCCCATGAAGGCGCCGGAGACAACACCGAGAATGATCGGAGCGGTCAGTCCCGGATCGATCATCCCCGCTGCGAGGTATACACTGGTACCCGCCAGGGCTGTCACACCGATGATTAAGTTACTGGTGGTTGTGGATACTTTTGGCGGGAGTCCCATCACAAGATCGTGGATCAATACCTTAAGGGCTCCAGCGCCGATGCCCAAAAGCCCGGCAATCAGGCCTGCGCCAAACATTAAGGGACCCCCGAGATAGGCTCGAGCACCCTGATAAACGATCGTTTGGCGAGCAGACCGGTCATAATAACTACCTTCCAATTCGAGCCAGCGGGAGAAGAGATCCTGGCGAGCGGCTGGTCGCCAGCCTTCATTTCTCTGCCGGAAGAGGGCGATCCATGAAGACAGCAGAACGATACCAAAAAGGATGAAGAGGATCCTTCTGCCAGAGACGATTGTGATAGCAGCTCCGGCCAGCGCCCCCACGATCGTAAACATTTCGAGAAACATGCCAACTTTGAGGTTTGTAATACGGTCCCTCACATACGCCGAGGCCGAACCGCTCGATGTGGCGATGACGGAGACGATGCTCACGGCGATGGCGTGTTTGATGTCCATTCCAAAGAACGTGAGCACTGGAATGAGGATCACGCCGCCGCCCATTCCGCTCATGGCACCTACGAACCCGGCAACGATAGAGACTATGAAAAGGAGGTGAAATGACATTTCACTGCTTTCTATGGCTTATGAACGGGCCCCTTAAATCTTGGGATGGGGGGATATTCGACATTTCCCGTTTCCTTGGAACGAATAGCTAAAAGGTGCATGTACTTTATTCCTGCGGGCACATCCCCAACAAAGTCAGCATGGTTTATATTGAAAACGACATTGGCTTGCTTCAGGGTCACGGGAGTATCGATGTGAACCGGCTGAGCTTACACCTCTTGACCGATCATGACAAGATACATTAGCACTCCCAAAGCCATCGATAAAAGCATCACCGTGAAATTCTTGATCGGGGTAATTCTCGGGATATCGAGCCTCCTGAGGGGGTACGTCGTCCACTTAAGATGTAATGATCATCGGTGGTGGGGCCTTATTCCCTACCATGTATTTCCATCTTGCTCTTGACGACCATGCCGGTAAACGTGTCCAGAACATAGTAGCCACTTCGGGGTTCGGTGCCCTGTGGCTGAACTGCCCACGCACCGATCATGTATCTTATCTTCTGCTCATCTCCAGGGGTTGCTAACGCGGGTTTAGACGAGAAGAGACTGTTCACAAGATTGATGAGAAGCAGCGCCACAACGAGGCCTAAAAGCACTTTGGTCATTCGATCAACTCTCATAGGTTAACCTCCTTTTGGACAAAAGATTGAAGTTAGAAGACGGTTGTTTTGTACCAAGTCGAAATGGTATCCTCTGTTTTCAACAGGTAAAACTCCACCAATGATTAGTTTCTAAGAATATCGGGGTAAAATAAATACGGGGAATCCAGTATTTTACGTCTCGAAATGCTGTATTCTGATTTCGTCTATGACATGTCTCCATGGAATCCGATAGTCGGGCGCCAAGCCGCCATCACCAAGACGATGACCAGGATCGGATGACAGGGTGCAAAGGTCTCATTTACGAATAACGGTTAACACCGGGCAGGGAGCATGCCGTGTCACCCTAAGCGTTGTTGTTCCGAGAACCGTTGTGTCGTGGAAGTGTTTATGCTGTCCCCCAAGGACGATCATATCGCAGCGTGCAGAGGATACTACTTCAATAATCTGTTCAGCTGCGTTTCCCTGGCGAACAATTTCTTTGAGACTGCACCGTGATCGGATGTCATCAGGAATCCATGCACAAAGACGTTCAAGTTCGTCTTCTCCTTTGATGACGGTTGAATGGGGTTCGATCACATGGAGTACTAACAATTCGGCTTTGAAACATTTGGACATCTCTACAGCGTGTTCAAGGGCCTTGAGAGCAACTTCGGTGTAGTTAATCGGACATAACACTTGTTCGATAGAGACTCTAGGGAGGTCTGCCGCACCCTTTTTCTCACGGACCGTCAAAACAGGGCGGTCTGTTTCATGCAATACTTTCTCCGTTACCGATCCGAGCATCAGCCGGTTGATACCACTGCGACCGTGTGTACCCATGACGATCATGTCAACCTTTTTTTCTTCAGCCGCGAGGAGAATTGCAGGTACAGGTTGATTTTCAGCAACAACCATTTCCACTTGGCTTGAACTGCCAATATGCTCACTTACGTAACGCGTTAGATACGCATCGGCTGTTCCCTTGAAGTGTTGAATCGTCTTGGCCAGATCCTCCAGTTGCCCGGAAGTAAAATAGGGCGGTGGAGAAAATGGGTCTGCATAGAGCACCACCAGTCGCGCATCAAAACAGTCACTCAGGTGCTTCCCGTATTGAAGTGCCAGTGTAGCTGGCTCACTGAAATCCGTGGGGCTGAGAATGAATTTGGGCTGAAATGTCTCCATGACTTCCTCCATGTGTCTTCCGTTCGCTTAGGTAGAAAAGGATCGGCACGGTCATACGTGAGAGAAAGAGGGATGCCACCTCCCCCGCCATTAGGGAAAGGGCAAGCCCCTGAAAGATAGGATCAAATAAGATCACCGATGATCCGACAATGACGGCCGCTGCGGTCAGCATCATAGGACGGAAACGGACCGCTCCCGCATCCACCACGGAATCGGCAAGAGGCATCCCCTGCTGGATCCGAAGTTCGATGAAGTCAACCAGGATGATCGAATTGCGGACAACAATACCTGCCCCGGCGATAAAGCCGATCATGGACGTTGCCGTGAAGAAGGCGCCCATGAGCGCATGGGCGGGGAGGATTCCCACCAGGGAAAACGGAATGGCCGCCATGATAGTGACGGGTGTCTTAAAAGACTGGAACCATCCGACAACCAGGATATAGATCAATACCAGCACAGCTCCAAAAGCCAGGCCGAGATCGCGAAACACTTCGTAAGAAATATGCCATTCTCCATCCCACTTCATGGCATACCTCAGGGTGGAAAAGGGCTGATGGGAGACGAACCTTTCGAGCGGGTAGCCTTCGGAAAGATTCAATCGATTGAGTTGCCGGTTCATCTTCAAAATAGCATAGAGCGGGCTCTCCTCCTGACCGGCCACATCGCCGGTCACATAGACCACAGGCATCAGGTTCTTGTGATAGATGCTTTTATCGACCAACATCTTCTCCACATGGACAAGTTCTCCCAGAGAAACGAGGTTTCCCCTTTGTCCCGCCACCTTGATCTGTTTTAGGCTTTCTACGCTCGACCGCTCATCCCGCGGCAATCGGAGAAAAAGAATGACATCCTCTTTTTCTGTGGGTTGATGAAGAAGACCGCCGCCCATCCCTTCCACTGCAATATGGAGAGTGTTTGAAATCTGCTCGGATGAGATTCCATTGAGTGAGGCCTTCTCTTTATTGACGGCAAAACAATATTTGGGATGGTCTGCCTCGACATACCAGTCGACATCCACGACGCCCGGAGTCTTATCAAAGATTTCCCGGACCTGGCGTGCAATTTCGATCTGGCGAGGATAATTCGGGCCATAGATCTCAGCCACGAGGGTCTGGAGGACCGGAGGCCCGGGAGGAACCTCAGCCACTTTAATCTGGGCGTTGTATTTCCGTGCGATCTCATCAATTTTTGGCCGGACCCGTTTAGCGATCTCATGACTCTGGGCCTTCCTCTCCCCCTTGGGCTTCAGGTTCACCTGGATGTCGGCCTCATGAGGTCCTCTCCTCAGGAAGTAATGGCGGACAAGGCCGTTGAAATTGTAGGGGGAGGCTGTGCCGGTATACATCTGGTAATGGGTCACTTCCGGCACGGTGCGAATATAGTCGCCGATTTCACGGGTGATGGCAGCTGTTTGCTCCAACGTGGAGCCTGCAGGCATGTCAATAATGATCTGAAATTCACTCTTATTGTCGAAGGGCAGCATTTTGACACGGACACCCTTAAAGGCAAAGAGAGAAAGCGATGCAAGAAGCAAAACAACAACAAAGACCAGGAAAGCGTGACGCCAGAAAGGGATATGGATCAGAGGTGTCATGATTCTTCGATAAAGTCTTGTGCTCCAGCTTTCTGTTCCATGTGTTCTCCCTGCTTCTCTCTTGAGAAGGCGAAGGCTTGCCCAGGGGGTGACGATAAAGGCCACGAGCAACGAAAAGAGCATGGCTGCAGAAGCACCAACCGGAATAGGACGCATGTATGGGCCCATCAAACCCCTGACAAAAGCCATGGGGATAATCGCGGCAATGACCGTAAACGTGGCCAGGATGGTAGGATTCCCGACTTCATCGACAGCCTCCACAGCGATATCGAGAATCGAGCGATCCTTGTTTTCAGGAAGGCGGTAATGGCGGACGATATTCTCGACGACGACGATGGCATCATCCACCAGAATCCCTATGGAGAAGATCAAAGCAAAGAGAGTGACGCGGTTAAGGGTATAGCCATAAAGAAAAAGAAGGGCCAGGGTCAAGGCTAATGTCACCGGAATGGCGATTGCGACAATGCCCGATTCACGAAGCCCCAGGGTGACCATGATCAGGACCGATACCGATACAATGGCGATCAGCATGTGGAAGAGCAGCTCATTCGATTTCTCCTTTGCCGTCTCTCCGTAGTTTCGCGTGACGGTTACGGTAACATCCCCGGGAATCATCACCCCTTTGAGCAGGTCAACCTTCTCCAGAACCCTGTCCGCCACCTGAATGGCATTGGTTCCTTTCCGTTTGGCCACGGTGAGTGTAACAGCAGGTTGAATGGCGGATTGGAGCGAACCACTCGAAGGTGATGATGGCACTTTTTTGTCTTTAGAGATTAGATTCACGCGGCCTTTGGACCGAACATCCATACCTCGGCCCATCAAAACATAGTCACCGGGTTCTTCGGGTCCGTCTATAATTTTAGCGATGTCGCGTAAAAAGACGGGTCGCTGGTTGTATACTCCAACAACAACACTCCCCACCTCTTCGGCCGTATGAAGGAAACCTCCGGTTTCAACTAGAAACTCCCGGTTATCGCTTGAAAAACTCCCCGAGGCGAGCTGCCGATTCTGCTGATCGAGAACAGGGAGCAGAGCAACAGGGGCAATATGATAGGCCGCCATCCTGGAGCCGTCGAGAATAACCCGGATTTGCCGGCGCTGACCGCCGATGATTTTAACCTCTGAAACATCCATGACCTGTTTGATTTGATCGTAAACCTGGGCCGCAATTCTACGAAGCATGAAATGGTCATAATGATCACTCGAGAGCGTGAGGGCTAGGATGGGAACATCATCAATGGACCGGGGCTTGATCAAAGGCTGGCTTGCGCCGGGCGGAATCAAGTCAAAATTGGCAAACATCTTTTGGTTCAGCTTTACAATGCTCTTTTCTTCATCCTCTCCCACATAAAACCGGACAATGGCCATGGCGAAGCCAGGCGATGACGTGGAGTAAATATATTCCACGCCGGGGATTTCCCAGAGAAGTTGTTCCATGGGCCTCGTGACCCGCTCCTCCACCTCCTTGGCCGAGGCCCCGGGCATCTGAACGAAGATATCGATCATGGGCACGATGATCTGCGGCTCTTCTTCTCTCGGGAGCATCCATACCGCACCGATGCCAAGGAGGATCGAAGCGACGATGATAAGAGGCGTCAGCCTTGAACGAATAAAAGCGTGAGCGACCTTTCCCGCTAATCCGATTTTTTCTATCATTTCCTGTTCTCCTTTAACTAACCTTATCCCCTTCCTTTACTTCTTCTACCCCCATCACCACGACCCGGTCCCCGTCATTCAGTCCAGACAACACTTCCATCTGACCGCCATATTGCCTGCCCGTTTTAATCAATCTCAGATGGAGGATGTTGGACGAATCTGCGATAAAGACGGCCACCAGCTGTCCCCGCTGCATAATGGCTGATTGAGGAACTTTAAGAATTTGTTTCGTTCCTACGTGGAAATAAGCTTTCCCGAAGAGGCCGGAGCGCAAAACGGATTGACCAATGGTCTTTCCCTTTTTATCAAAGAGGTCGATCTTGACGGTGAAACTTCGGCTTCCCGGATCTGAAGCAGGAACAATCTCTGCCACGCTGCTTGAAAACCTCTGAGCGCCGAGGGCATCGATGGAGATTCCAACAGGAGTTGCGGAACGAATCTTTTCCAGCAACGAATCCTCCACCGAAACTTCAAGGCGGTAACGGGAGTCGTCCTCAACGGTAAGCAGGGGCACCCCCGGAGAGGCAAGAAGACCGACCTCCGCCTGTTTCGACGTAACGATCCCATTGATCGGGGAGAGAATCCGGCTGTAATCAACATAAGTTTGGGCGCTGGTGATATCCGCTTTCACCTGATCCATCTTAGCCAGGACCTGATTCTTCTTAGCCATGAGGGCCTGGAGCATCCTCTTGGCCCGTTCCAGCTCTGCCTCTGCGATCTTTAGCTTTGCCTGAACTTCATCAAACTCCTGGAGACTGACCGATTTTTCATCGAGAAGGGCCTTATAACGGGTGAATGTGGCCAGGGCAAGGGACTTTCCGGCTTCGGCAGCATCCCTTCCAGATTCTGCGGCGCGAATGTTCTGATCCATCTCTTCCAGGCTCTCCTGCGCCCCACGAAGTCCTGCCTGGACCTTTTGAAGCTGGGCCCGGCTGTCACGGTCATCCAGTTCGATCAGTAACTGGCCTTTCCGAACACGATCCCCTTCACGAACATAGATCGCCAGAATATGGCCCACCGTTTTGGAAGAGAGAATACTTGTCGTTTTTGAACGGACAGTCCCTACGGCCTCGTAATCCTCTTCAACCGGAGAGAGATTTACCGTTTCTATCTTTACACCTTGGACGGCGGTTAGATTTTCAACGGGCTCTTTCTTTCGTCCGCAGGCGGCTATCATTGAAACAAAGAAAATCAGGCTGATAATGATCCATTTTCTTTTCATCCATCCCTCCATCAAACTTGATTTCTTCCTCAACCCGGCGAATCCATCTGCC
>Ga0316628_100005116_pt1 | contig 10430 bp, 9 predicted proteins | sample OWC_Aug_M2_C1_D5_FD_207648 | JGI IMG/M metagenome (GOLD analysis project Ga0316628, IMG submission 207648) | Wetland soil microbial communities from Old Woman Creek delta, Ohio, United States - OWC_Aug_M2_C1_D5_C | ecosystem: Environmental > Terrestrial > Soil > Wetlands | place: USA: Ohio... | reverse complement strand
GTCAGAGCCGATGCGTCCCTCTGTTCGATGACCGTCCCCTGAGCATCATAAGTATCGGTCCTCTCTCCGAGTTTGACCCTTGCACGGTATCGTTTGTCCATATTGAGAAGGAACCTGCTCACTTTCGTCGCTTCGTTGAGACATATGAGAAGTACTCCTGTCGCCGCAGGATCAAGGGTGCCAGTGTGGCCCGCCTTCCTAACACCCAGCAGACGCTTGACCCCTGTCACAGCCTGATGGGAAGTAATGCCTGAAGGCTTATTGAGATTGATTATCAGGTCCATCGCAAAATCTATTGCTCAGGGGGGAAAGCAAGAAGGTTGCCCTCTACGTCGAGGATCTCCGGGCCGTTCCGAAAAGGATCTCTTTCACAGTCTTCAGATCGGCCTTAATTTTAAAGCCCGCCGCGTTATTATGCCCGCCTCCCCCGAATTTCTCGGCGATCCGGGCCACGTTTACCCGGCCCCTGGCCCTGAGGCTGGCTTTCCACTCGCCGTTGTCCAGCTCTCTCAAGAGCACTGCCATCTTGACCGCTCCGATCATCCGCGGAAAATTTGAGAAATGTTCGGTATCTTCAGAGCTAGTGGCCGTTTCCTTAAACATGTCTCGTGTAACATGGATCACAGCGATCCTGTTCCTCACCTCCAGCGTGTTGAGGGCCATCACCAAAAGCCTGAACCTTTTATAATCCCACGACTCATAAAGGTTCACGGCGATAAGGTCAGGGTCGGCCCCCGCCTCCACGAGTTCGGCGCTTACACGAAGGACTTCGGCAGAGGTATTGCTGTACCTGAACGTCCCCGTGTCGACGGAAACAGCGGTATAAAGATTTACGGCAATGTCTTTTGTGGATGCAATGCGAAGGGCCTTAAGCAGATAATAAATCATAAAACCGGTTGCCGCAGCCCTGTGATCGATCCATCGTATGTCCCCGAATTCCTTTTCTGTCTCGTGATGGTCGATTACAATCGACTTTCTGAACCGATATCCCTCGACAGCAGCCCTCGCCGGAGTATTGCAGTCGACAAGTATAAGCACCGGATCCTCTTTAGTGACATCCTTTAAACGGGACAAGAACTTATCATGCCCCGCAAGGAACCTGTAATATTTGGGGACGGGGTCTCTGCTGAAAACAAACGTCTTTTTCCCAATAGATTCAAGCGCCGCCGAAAGCGCAAGGGCCGAGCCTATCGCGTCACCATCCGGATCGACATGGGCGGCGATCAAAAAAGGACCTTCTTTCCTTAACGCCGCAAGAAGATTTCTAGGTATCCTCATCGCTGTCCTTTATCTCCTTCAGCAACTTGTCTATCTTGAATCCGTATTCTATAGAGGTATCCAGCCTGAATTCTATGGTAGGGATGATCTTCATCTTGAGCCTCTTAGTCAGGGAAGACCGGATAAAGTGCTTGGAAGAATTAAGGATATCGAGTGTCTGCTCTCTCTCTTCTTCTTTCAGTATGCTTACGTAGACCTTCGCCAACTTGAGATCAGGGCTGAGATCAACGCCCGTGACGGTGACAAACCCGATTCTGGGGTCCTTCAGCTTATACATTATGATATCGGCGACTTCTTCTCTGATGAGGTCGCCGACCCTGTCTGAACGCTTATAGGGAAGCATATATTGTCCCCCTGAGAACACATTTAATAAAATACATTTTCTCCTCTGGAGCCGGGGAATAAAATCCCCCTTTAGAAGGGGGCAGGGACTCGGGAAAAACTTCTGTTATAATTTCGCGGCTATTTTTTCTATGATATAGTTTTCGAGGATGTCCCCGACCTTCAGGTCGTTGAAGTTCTCTATGAGGATCCCGCATTCATAGCCGGTCTGCACTTCCTTCACATCATCTTTGAATCTCTTGAGCGTACTAAGTTTCCCCTCATATACGACTATGTTGTCCCTCAAGACCCGGATGCCGTCGCATGCACGCGACATGTACCCATCGACGACATAGCAACCGGCTATCGTCCCCAGTCTCGACACCGGGAAAAGCTGCCTGACTTCCGCCCGGCCGAGGACCTTCTCCTTGAGTGTGGGCTCAAGCATGCCCTCCAAAGCTTTTTTGACATCCTCTATCGCTTCGTAAATCACATTGTACAGTCTGATGTCGACCCCTTCTTTCTCGGCGGTCTGCGACGCCTTGGTTTCGGGCCGCACGTTGAAACCTATTATGATCGCATTGGAGGCGGTCGCAAGCATGACGTCCGACTCGTTGATTCCTCCCACCGAGGTGTGAATGACCTTCACCTTCACTTCGGAATGGGTGATATTTTCGAGGGCGTCCTTCAGCGCCTCCACGGACCCCTGGACATCCCCTTTTATGATGATGTTCAGTTCCTTTATCTGTCCTTCTTTAATCTTTGTGTAAAGCTCGTCAAGGGTCAGTTTCTTCGCCTTCGCGATCTCGATGGACCTCTGCTTCTGGAACCTTGCCATGGCTATCTGACGGGCCCTTTTTTCATCCTCCACCACCGTAAACACATCACCGGCTGAAGGCACTTCCGAAAACCCTATCACTTCGACAGGGGTCGAAGGACCGGCCGCCTGTATCCTCTTGCCCGAGTCGTCAATCAAGGCCCTAACCTTTCCTACATGCACGCCCGACAACAGGGCCTCTCCCCCTCTGAGCGTCCCTGTCTGGACAAGCAAGGTAGCGACTGGGCCTCTGCCCTTGTCAAGCTTAGCCTCGATGACGGTCCCTTTTGCCTCCCTGTCGGGATTTGCCTTGAGTTCCATTATCTCGGCCTGGAGGAGTATCATTTCAAGCAAATGTTCAATACCTACCCGCTTCTTTGCCGAGACCTCAACAAAGATATTATGCCCCCCCCACTCCTCAGAGATAATGCTGTGTTCGGAAAGCTCGCTCTTCACTTTTGCAGGGTTCGCCTCGGGCTTATCTATCTTGTTCACCGCAACCACAATAGGTACGTTGGCGGCTTTTGCGTGGTTTATCGCTTCTACGGTCTGCGGCATTACCCCGTCGTCTGCAGCGACCACAAGGACGACAATGTCCGTAACCTTCGCCCCTCTGGCCCTCATGGACGTGAACGCCTCATGACCGGGCGTATCGAGGAAGACAATGTCCTTCCCCTTAAGATTGACCTTATAGGCGCCGATATGCTGGGTTATTCCCCCGGCCTCGGTCTCGGTGACCTTCGTTTCCCTGATTGCGTCGAGAAGTGACGTCTTGCCGTGGTCGACATGTCCCATAATAGTAACTACAGGGGCCCTGGGAATCAGCTTCGTTACGTCCTCCTGAATTTCCTCTAAATGGGTGTCTTCCTCAACCGACGCAAGTTCGAGCTTGACCCCGAAACTCTCTGCAACAAGGAGGGCGGCATCGGGGTCCACGGGCTGGTTAATAGTAGGCATATATCCCAGTTCCATGAACTTCTTGATTACGTCGGAAAATTTCAATCCGATGAGCTCGGAAAACTCTTTTACCGTCGTGCCTTCTCTGAGTTTCAGGTTCTTCTTTCTGGGCATCGTGGAAAGGATCTGTCCCTTCGTATCCTGTCTCTGGCCGAATCGTCCCCTATCGCCCTTATGTTTACCGCCTTTTACATCCCATCTCTTCGGCTCAATCTTCCTTATGGCCTGAAAAGCCCGCTGGAGACCCGGCTTGGCCTTGAACTTCTCTATCTTCTCGGCCTCCATTTCTTTCTTGAACTTATCGGGTAATTTTATTTCTTCCTCTGTCTCGGCGGGCGGAAGAGGCGCGGTAACCGTTTCTTCGGGAATAGAAGACTCCTTCACCTCGGTTTCGACAACGGCCTTTTTCTGTTCTTCTTGCAGACGTTCCCGCTGTTCGTCCGGTCCTTTTTTTCCAACTGCCGGAAGGGGCCTGGCGGTTTCGGGAACTGACTTTTTTTCGGGCGCCTTGACCGCCTCCTTCTTCTGCTGCGCTTTAACAGGAGGCTTCGGCGTCTCAGGCATACGCTCCTGAGGCGGTTTAGCCTGAACTTTTTGAACCGGCTTCCCAGCCTTGGACGGAACGGGAGTGGTGAGGGCCTTCGTTATTTTTTCCGCGATCTCAGCCTCTATGCTGGATGAGTGGGTCTTGCCCTCTATGCCAAGCTTCAAAAGCTCGTCAAGGATTTCTTTATTGTGTTTGTTTAACTTTTTCGCTAACTCGTATATTCTTACTTTCGACATTATTCAGGACCTTACTTGAAAACGTTTTTTTAACGATATGCAAACAACGTCTGTCCTTGTATCATTAATCTTAAAATGGTATCATAAAAGACTTAATTATTGCAATTCTGAAAGGAGGATTCACAAGTGGCAAGCTGTGTTGCGTGCGGAAAGAAAAAGTCTGTCGGTAATAATGTCAGTCATGCCAACAACAAGACAAAAAGACGTATAATGCCCAATCTCCAAAGTACTCGGATCGCTACGGCGAAGGGAGTAAAAAGGGCTTATGTCTGTACAAGATGCCTTCGCTCCGGCGTCGTTAAAAAGATCGTATAATGGAAAAGGCGGGCTCCCTGCTCGGACCGGTAGTTAAAAGGCTCGGCATCGAGTCCGGCGTCCGCCTTTCACGTATCAAAAACGACTGGCATACTCTCTTTGAGAAGCCCCTCTCTCTCCATATGTCTCCTTCGCGGCTGACTGAAGGAGAACTCCTTCTGAACGTCGATTCCCCGATATGGATCCAGCAGCTCCATTTTCTTAAGAAAGAGATCTTGACGAAGCTGAGCAGACACGGCGTCCGGGAAATACGGTTCAGGATCGGTAAGGTCTCCCCTGAGAAGGCATGCGAGGAGACCTGCCAAAAACCGTCCGAACTGTCATCCGAAGATGCGAGCTTTATCGAGTGCCTGGTCAACCATATCAGCGACGCTGAGCTAAGAAACGCGGTGCGTGCAGCCGCCGAAAAATCCCTGAGAACAAAAAAATAAAAGGGAGCAGGCTTTGAGGCCGCTCCCTCCCTTGACGAACTTACTATTTATTCTCTACGCCGATTCCGCCTGTTTTTCGTAAATAAGTATCGGTTTGTCCCTCTTTATTACGGTCTCTTCGGTTACGAGGCATTCTTTTATGCCCTTCTGAGAAGGGATCTCATACATCACATCGAGCATTATCTCTTCAAGTATCGCCCGCAACCCCCTCGCCCCCGATTTGCGGAGCACCGCTTTTTTAGCTACGGCAGTCAAGGCGCCGTCCGTGAATTTCAGCCTGACGTTATCGAAAGACAGCAGCTTCTGGTACTGCTTGACAAGCGCATTCTTCGGCTCCGCGAGTATTCTGACGAGAGCGGCTTCATCGAGCTCTTCGAGCGTCGTAACAACCGGAAGCCTGCCCACAAATTCAGGGATAAGGCCGTATTTGATAAGATCTCCGGGCTCCGACGAGCTCAGGATTTCTCCTATTTTTTTCTCGCTCTTGCTCACGAGGTTCGTTCCGAATCCGACGGTCTTCTTGCCTGTCCTCTGTTCTATTATCCCATCAAGTCCTATGAAGGCGCCCCCGCAGACGAAAAGGATGTTCGTCGTGTCAACCTGGATAAAATCCTGCTGAGGGTGCTTGCGCCCTCCCTGAGGCGGGATATTGGCTATGGTGCCCTCGATTATCTTCAGAAGCGCCTGCTGCACGCCTTCTCCGGAGACGTCGCGCGTTATAGAGGGGTTGTCGGATTTTCTACTGATCTTGTCAATCTCGTCTATATATACGATCCCTCTCTGGGCCCTCTCGACATCATAGTCGGCCGCCTGGAGAAGTTTGAGAATGATATTCTCCACGTCCTCTCCAACATATCCGGCCTCGGTAAGAGTCGTCGCGTCCGCTATTGTAAAAGGCACGTCCAGTATCTTCGCCAGGGTCTGCGCCAGCAGGGTCTTTCCTGTACCGGTCGGCCCGATCAGCAGGATATTGCTTTTTTGCAGTTCCACGTCTGATTCGGCCGGGTTGTAAATCCTTTTGTAATGGTTATGTACTGCAACGGAAAGAATTTTTTTGGCCCTTTCCTGCCCTACCACGAAATCGTTCAGGACGTTGTGGATCTCCTTGGGGGTGGGTAATTTCGGGAGAGCCTCTCCCCCCGCCTCCACATACAGTTCATCTGCGATTATCTCGTTGCAGAGCTCGATACACTCATTGCAGATATATACGGTCGGACCCGCGATGAGTTTTTTTACCTCCTCCTGCCCCTTGCCGCAGAATGAACACTTAAGCGCTTCTTCGTCTTTTTTTGCCATTCTAAGCCTCCACGGGAACCGCTGTCATGCCCCGCTTACCCCTTTTTCTTCTTCATAGTATAGATGACTTCATCGACTATCCCGTACTCCTTCGCCTCCGCCCCCGACATGAAAAAGTCCCTGTCGGTATCGGTCCGTATCTTTTCAAACGGTTGTCCCGTATGCGTCGCAAGTATCTGGTTAAGGGCGTCCTTCATTCTCAATATCTCTTTCGCATGGATCTCGATATCGGTCGCCTGCCCCTGGAACCCGCCCATCGGCTGGTGCAGCATGATCCTCGAATTAGGCAGTGCAAACCGTTTTCCCTTTGTTCCCGCTCCAAGAAGGAGGGCACCCATGCTTGCCGCCTGACCCACGCAATAGGTGGCGATATCGGGCTTTACGTACTGCATGGTGTCGTAGATCGCAAGCCCGGAAGACACCACCCCGCCGGGCGAGTTCACATAGATGTGTATGTCCTTGTCAGGGTCCTCGGTCTGGAGGAAGAGTATCTGCGCGATGACCGTATTCGCGACACTATCGTCGATGGCGGTGCCCAGGAAAATAATCCTGTCCTTCAGCAGCCTCGAATATATGTCATAGGCCCTTTCTGATCTGCCGGTCTGTTCAATGACTATCGGTATTACGCTCATGATCTATTATGCTCCTTTTGTAATTTCAGCTTTGGACAAGATGAGGTCCAGCACCTTCTCGTCCCTTATCGAATGCTTAAGGCCTTCGAGGGACTCGTCCTTTGTCATAAAGAGGTTGACCACGGCCTCCGGTGTTGTCTGAAGATGCCGGGCCAGCAGGGATATTCGGGTCTTTAGCTCCTCCTCGGTGACTGACACCCCCTCTTTCTCGGCGATCATATCGAGAAGTATGGCGGCTTTAACGTTATGGACCGCCTTGGGTCTGAGCTCCCCGGCAAGCTTATCATCGTTCTCCGAAGAAGTCTCCTCGTCCGTCCTCTGCGCTTGCCCCTGGGGTTGTTTTCTGTGCTTCTCATTTACCACAAGGGTATGCAGTTCATGTTCGAGCATCGTCTCCGGGATATCGAAATCATACGCCTTAACCAGAGTATCGAGAAGTTTTGCCTTCTGCTCACCAGCAACTTTGTCTTTCTTGGCCTTGAGGATCCCGTCTCTGACCTTCTGTCTCAGGGAATCGAGCGAGTCGTGGCCAAAATCCTTTGCGAGCTCGTCATCTATCAGCGGGAGCTTCTTCTCCTTCACCTCTTTCACCGCTATCCTCAGGCGGTTCCCCTGCGCGCCTTCATTCACTTCACCGCCTTCAACGGCCGGAAGGACGATGTCGGCCACGTCCCCCTTCTTTTTTCCCAGCAATTCGTCGAGGATCCCTTTTGGTGTCAGGTTGTTCCCGAGGTTCATTACCTGGTCCTTTGCAGAAGCAAGTTCTTTCTCCCCGTCCGTATCAAACTTTACGTAATCTATTATGATGAGGTCGTCTTCCCTGATCTCTCTTTCTACGGCCTCAAACATCGCCCTTCCTTCCTGAAGTCCTTTGATCGTATCTTCTATCTCTTTCTCCTCGACATCGCAGGGGCTATCATCGACTTTCAAGCCGGCATAATTCAGATCTCCGACCTTCGGCCTCACTTCGACCGTAAGTGCGAAGGAAAGGGGTTCGTGCCGTTTGAAATCAAGCGTGCCCTCGAACTGCGGAAGGGTAACCGGCACGAATTCAGCTTCTTTCATCGCCCTTGAGTAATACTGGGGGACCAGTCTGTCTATAATGTCGGCCTTGACGTCATTGCCGAATTTTTTTTCTATGAGAGTGATCGGGGCCTTGCCGGGCCTGAAGCCGGGAATACGGGACCTCTGCCTCACCTTGTCGAGCGACTCGGAATATTCCTTCTCTATAATATCCGTCGGTATCTCGATTTTCAGCCGCTTCCTCGTTGTGCTTATATCTTCAATGGTAGTGCCCAAATTCTCCTCCTTGTGTACCTACCTAATGTAAAATAATACCTCCCAATTAGTCAATTTTACGCTGCTGGAAAGCAAGGTCTTATAACGGGAGTTTACGCCGTCTCGTCGCCACTATAGAAACCAAACCCTATTTCTGTTAAAGTTAGTCTGTCATGGAATTTCTCAGAATCACCAGCACAGCCAACCCTCGCATCAAGGAAGCTGTCCGGATACGGGAGCGAAGACATACACACGAGCAAAACTTGTTCGTCATCGAGGGCGGCCGCATCGTCGAGACGGCGATCGAAGCCGCCGTTGACATCCGGGATGTTTTTTTCACAGACCGCTTCGCCTCTCAGAGAGAAGGCCGCGCGATCCTGAGTGGCGCCGAGAAAAAGGGAGCGAATTTTTTTTCGGTCGCCGATCACGTGCTCAACAAGATAACGGACACGGAAACGCCCCAGGGCATTGCAGCGGTAGTATCATATGAGATATCCTCGCTTGACAGACTTACCGTGCAGAAAAACCCGCTCCTTGCGGTTGGCGACGGAATTCAGGAACCGGGGAACCTAGGCACGATCATCAGGACCGCCGATGCTTCCGGCATCGACGCGGTGATCCTTCTTGAGGGTACATGCGACGTTTTTATCCCGAAGGTGATAAGGGCCACAGCCGGCAGTATTTTCCATGTCCCCATCGCACGTGCAAAGGCAGAAACTTTCGTGAAGTGGCTTCGCGATGCGAAAATAAAATTGGCAGCGACCTCGGCAGATGCCGAAGAATCTCTTTTTGATGCGGAACTCGACGGCCCTGTCGCATTCGTCTTCGGAAACGAGGCACGCGGCGTAAGCGAGCCGATCAGAAAATCGGCGGATATATTCTTAAAAGTTCCTATATACGGGAATGCGGAGAGTCTTAATGTGGCAACGTCAGCGGCGGTATGCCTCTATGAAGCGGTCAGACAGAGAAGGGCGAAGCAAGGCCATAACAATCTATGAACACGGACCTCTCGATGGTATTTCTGAAAACCGCCGTCTCTGCTGCGAGGCTTGCGGGCGATATCATTATCGAAAACCTCGGACATCTGTCAAAGGAAGATATACAGACAAAGCAGGCCTTCGACTTCGTGACAAAGGTGGACAGATGGTCGGAGGCGGTGATCATGCAGACGATCCGCGAGAAATTTCCCTCGCACCGTTTCCTGACCGAGGAAACGCTGAAGCAGAAGGACACCGGGGACTACCGCTGGATCATAGACCCGCTCGACGGCACTACGAATTATATACACAGCTATCCCATGTTTTCGGTGTCGATCGCCCTCGAGTATAAGAGTGAGGTCGTTTTAGGCGTCGTCTTCGATCCGGTGAGGGACGAACTCTTTCATGCGGTGAAAGGCGTCGGCTCTTTTTTGAACAACGGAAAGATCAGTGTATCAGGAGTCGCTTCTCTCGATAGTAGCCTTATCGCAACCGGGTTCCCCTTCCGGGCTAAAGAGATGATAGATCATTACCTCCGGGCATTCAAAGAAATCTTCCGCGAAGTGAGCGATATACGCCGTGCAGGCTCGGCAGCGATAGACCTGGCATATGTCGCGGCCGGGAGGTTCGAAGGGTTCTTCGAGCTTGCCCTGAGTCCGTGGGACGTTGCAGCAGGGAGCATTCTCATCGCCGAAGCCGGCGGGCTCATCAGCGACTTTGGCGGCGGAGTGGATTATCTTTCGACAGGGAATATCGTCGCTGGGAATAAGACCGTTCACCCGGAAATCCTTCGAATCATAAAGCAGGTCTTCCAGGGTATCGTCGACAGATAGCAAAATCTCTCAGCTATCAGCAAAAAGATTGAGATGCCTCTCTATTCTTGAATAATCCTGGCAGATCGCTGGCGGCTAATAGCTGACAGCTTCTTACAGCCCTGTCGGAGAATCTATGAACTCCACAGGGAGTCCGAACTTCCTCTTCAGCATCCCGCCCACTGCCTTCACTCCCAAGGTTTCTGTGGCATAATGCCCTGCAAATATCAGGTTTACTCCCATTTCCTTTGCAAGATGATAGGCGCTGTGGGAGGGCTCTCCGGTAAGAAAGGTATCTATGCCCAATTCTTCGGCGTCATGGATTGCTGACCAGCCGCCGCCTGAAACGACGCCGACATTCCGTACCTTTTTCCTGAAATCAACATAAGATGACCTTGTACCGAGAGTCTTATCCAGACGTTTTACAAATTCATCCATGGACATTGGCCTGCGGGTCTTTCCCCAGTAGCCGATCCTTTTTCCGTGGTATTCGCCGAACTCACCCATTTTCGTGATGGAAAGGACCCTGAGAA
>Ga0316628_100005115_pt1 | contig 10430 bp, 8 predicted proteins | sample OWC_Aug_M2_C1_D5_FD_207648 | JGI IMG/M metagenome (GOLD analysis project Ga0316628, IMG submission 207648) | Wetland soil microbial communities from Old Woman Creek delta, Ohio, United States - OWC_Aug_M2_C1_D5_C | ecosystem: Environmental > Terrestrial > Soil > Wetlands | place: USA: Ohio... | reverse complement strand
GCCCCGCCGCGATCTACGTCGATGACGTCTACGTCAGCCAGATGGCCGGCCTCGCGTTCTCGCTGTTCGACATGGACCGCGTCGAGGTGCTGCGCGGCCCCCAGGGCACGCTGTTCGGCCGCAACGCCACCGGCGGTCTCGCGAACTTCATCACGAACCGGCCGACCGACGAGACGGGCGGATACCTAGACACGACCTTCGGCTCGCACAATTTGCTGCGCGTCGAGGGCGCGATCAACGGCCAGCTATGGGACAACGTCGACGGCCGCTTCTCGTTCGTCTCGAACCACTACGATCCCCTGTTCACGAACGTCGCCGGCGGCGCGGTGAATTCCGAGAACGGCAACGACTACGGGCTGCGCGGCCAGCTGCTGTTCAAGCTGCCGAATTCCGCGGAACTGCTGTTGAATGCGCACGGCAGCCGCGAGAACGTCAACGCGGGATCCTGGGAAGAGTATGCGACGCTGCCGGGCGCGAACGGCTATGACTCGCTCCTGCCGTCGAACGTGAACGCCTACGGCACCTGCGCCGGCTGCAACGCGACCGGCCAGCCGAACAGCGGTCCGTTCACGATCCGCGACAACCTCAGCGGCTACGCGAAGATCAAAACCGGCGGCTTCACCGCGAAGTACACGCAGGACTTCGGCAGCACGACTTTCACCGTGATCGGCGACTACTCGTCGCTGCGCAAGGACTATCAAGAGGACTCCGACGCCTCGCCCTATACGCTGTTCGAGTTCTTCAACGGCAGCAACGTCAACCAGCAGTCGCTCGAAGCGCGCCTGAACGGCAAGAGCGGCAAGTTCGACTGGACCGGCGGACTCTACGGCCTGCGCATCAACGGCAATTACTACGAGGGCTGGATCGGCCCGGCCTACTTCTCGGCGCAAGAGTTCAACACGCCGGCGAATCCGAACAACGGCTACGCGGGCGGCTTGCCCGGCCCGTGGCCGTATGGCGACTACAACACGCTTTGGACGACCGGCGGCGTGCCCGGCCCCGATGGCGGCATTCCGGAGACGAAATCCCCGTACAGCCTGTTGACGAAATCCTACGCCGCGTTCGGCCAGCTCGAGTACCGCGCAACCGATCTGATCGGCTTCACCGTCGGCGCGCGCGTCACGAGCGACAAGAAGGACTACAACTTCACCTGGTATCCGTACGAGTACTTCCCGCAGAACGTCACGAACCAGATCAAGGTGCTGACACCGCCGACGGGCGCGACCTTGTTGAGCTACCAGGGCAACCGCAGCGACACGCTGTGGAGCGGCAAGGCGCAGGTCGATTTCCACCTGTCGAAGAACCAACTCGCGTATTTCAGCTATAACCGCGGCGTCAAGGGCGGCGGCTTCAGCGCGCCGCTGTTCCCGATCACGATCACCGACTTGTCGACGATGACCTTCAAGCCGGAAACCTTGACCTCGTACGAAGCCGGCTACAAGTCGGAGTTCTTCGACCACCGGTTGCGCTTCAATGCGGCCGCGTATTACTACGATTACAAGGACTACCAGGCGCTGATCTACACGATCACGCTCGAACAGCTGATCGTGAACGCCGACGCCACCCACAAGGGCGCCGAGGCGGAGCTCGACTGGGCGCCGAACGATGCGTGGCGCTTCGGCGTCGGCGTCTCGTACGTCGACGCGATCGTCAAGAACGTCGCCGGACGCTGCTGCACGGCCGCGGGTGCGCCGGTCACCGGCGATTACGTTCCGGGCAACGCGCCGCGCTGGACCGGCAATGCGATGGCGAGCTACACGCTGCCGGTCGGCAACGGCAAGCTCTCGTTCCAGGTCGACGGCAACTACCTGTCGCGCTTCTGGTTCAACCTGTCCGATATCCCGGCGGTCGAGCAGGCGGGCTTCGGCCTCGCGAACGTACGCGTGAACTACTCGCCGGCCGGCGACAAGCTGCAAGTCGGCGCCTCGGTCGAGAACGTCGCCAACAAGCACTACGGCGTCATGGGCTTCGACAACACCGGCATCAACGGGCTCGCCCAGGTCTACCCGGGCATGCCGCGCTGGTTCAAGGTGCACGTCAACTACAAGTTCTGAGGATCTGAACGCCGGCGCGCGACGAGCGCCGGCCGTGCGATGAACGCGGGCGGGATGAAAATCCCGCCCGCTTTTTTTTGCCCGTATGTTCGGCCGGGGCTTGCTAGAGCGTCGCGGCGAACGGCGCGACGTCGCGCGTCCAGCCGAACGGATCCGGCGCGCGGCGTTCCTGGATCGCGAGCAGCGCCTCGCGCAGCGTCTTCGCGACCACATCGAGTTTCGCCGGCGCATACTCGCGTCCGTCGCGGTCCGCGAGCACGCTGATCGGGCTCACGATCGCGGCGGTGCCGCAGGCGAACACCTCGCTGCACTCGCCGCTCGCGATGTCCGCGAGAAGCTCGTCGATCGGCATGCGCCTTTCGCGCAATTCCATGCCCATCCGCCGCGCGAGCGCGATCAGGGAATCGCGCGTGATGCCGGGCAAAATCGCGCCGTCGAGTTCCGGCGTGTGCAGCTCGCCGCGGATCACGGCGAACAGGTTCATGCCGGACAGCTCCTGGATGTAGCGCTGGTCGCGCGCATCGAGCCACAGCGCGACCGTGTAGCCGCGCGCAGCCGCGGCGCTCGAGGCGCGCAAGGAGGCCGCGTAGTTCGCCGACGCCTTCGCGGCGCCGACGCCGCCGACGGCGGCGCGCACATCGAGCCGCTCGACGGCGACGCGCATCGGGCCCGTCGCATAGCTCTCCACCGGATTGGCGATGACCATGAAGCGGAATTCGTTCGAATTGCGCAAAAGATACCCGGACTCCGTGCCGAACAGGAACGGCCGCAGGTACAGCGCCTTGCCGGTCGCGTTCGGGATCAACGGCCGGCACGCGCCCGCGACCGCGTCGAGCGCATCGAAAAACAGCGTCTCCGGCACCTTCGGCATCGCGAGACGCTCGGCCGAGCGCGCGAGGCGCTGCCAGTTGTCGTGCGGGCGGAACAAATTGGGCCAGGCGTGGCCGACGCAATAGGCCTTCATGCCTTCGAATACGAGCTCGGCATAGTGCAGCACGCGCGCGCCGGGCAGGATCTCGATCGGCCCGTACGGCAGGAGCTCGCCGTTGTCCCAGGCGCCGTCGCGCCACTGCGCGGAGAACATGACCGGCGCGACGACCGCGCCGAACCCGAGACGCTCCGGGAGCGTGAACTCTTTGACTGCGGCCGCGACTTTCGGCGAAACGACGTAGCGACTCATGGTTCAGCGCCTGAGGTATGAGTCGGTGCCGGAGAGCCAGTCCTGGCGCGGCGGATTGAACACATCGACGTCGAGCGTGTCTTCGAGCGCGAGCGCGCGGTGCGGCAGATTCGACGGGATCACGATGACCTCGCCTGCGCTCACGACGAGTTCCTGATCGTCGTTCGCGCCGAACCAGAAGCGCATCGAGCCCTCGAGAATATAGGTGATCTGTTCGTTCTCATGCGCGTGCCGCGGCACGTCGACGCCCTTTTTCAAATAGACGTGCGCGATCATCATGCGCTCGCCGGTCACGAGCTTGCGCGTGAGCCCGTCCTTCAGCGACTCCGCCTTCAGGTCGTTCCACCGATTGAGCTTGACCGCCGCGATCTTCTGTTCGTTCATGGCCGTATTCCTCTTCGCCTTATCGAAATTTATCGTCGACCGGCACGCCGAGTCCGGTGACCAGGCGGTTCGTCTCGTTCGCGAGGCCGACGATCGCGAGCATCTCCGCGAACTGCGCGCTCGTCATGCCTTTCGCGCGCGCGGCGGCGCTGTGCGAAGCGATGCAGTAGTTGCAGCCGTTGGTCACGCTGATCGCGACGTACAGCAGTTCCTTGGTCACGGGATCGAGCGCGCCCGGGCCCATGACCTCCTTGATGTTCGACCAGATGCGCCGCAGGGTCGGCGGATCGTTGGCGAGAGCCTTCCAGAAGTTGTTGATCCAGTCGGTCTTGCGCGTCGCCATGATGTCGTCGTAGACCGCCCGCACCTCGGGACTCGCGTCGGCGTATTCGATCAGCGGCGCCGCGGCGCTCATGCCGAGCCCGCTCATGGCACGATCGCGACGACGCGCGCGGGGAAGCCCGAGCCGTCGCCCACCTTCGGGAAGGTGACCCAGACCACGCCGCCCGCCTCGGGCACCTGGTCGAGATGCGCGAGGAGCTCGATCTGGTAGTGATTCAGGCCGAGGATGTACGATTCCAGCGAGTAGTCGTCCTTGGTCGTCGCGGAGCCGGGATCCGTATCGGTCGTCTCGTGACCCGAGGCCATGATGCCGCGGTCCTCGTACAGCAGCTTGAGGACGGGCTTGCTCCAACCCGGGTAGTGATAGACGCCCTTCGCGTCGCGGTTCATCATCTTCGTCTCGCTCGGCCACCGCTTCGACCAGTCGGTGCGCATCGCGACGAACGCACCACGCGGAATGCGGCCGTGGCGCTTCTCCCACGCATGGATGTCCGCGAGCTGCAGCGTGTAGTCCGGGTTCTTCGCGACCTTCTCGTGCACGTCGATGACGACCAGCGGCATCAACATTTGCTTCAAAGGTATGTGATCGACGGTATTCAGGCCGTCGTGGAAATGCGCCGGCGGATCGACGTGCGTTCCCCACTGGCCGATATGGCAGTATTCGTTGATCCGGAATCCGTCCTTCTTGATCGTGTAGAGCGTCTTCACGCGCTCGTTCGGCGCCCCCTTCCAGTGCGGAATACCCGGTGCAAACGTGTGGGTCAGGTCGACGAATCGATGCGACTGCATGACGGCGAGCGCCTCGTCGAGAGTCGTCGACTGACCGGCCGCGGCGACGCCGACACCGACCGATGACGCCGCGATCGCGACGGCAAAGAAAACTCCGCGAGCCAATGCGCGCATGAACATCCTCCTAGGCAAAGAATTCCAGTTGCGGGATGGCCAAGAATATCACGCGCCCAGGGCCGCCGCAGCGGCGCGATGGCGCGCCGCGGCCGGCTCAGCCGCGCCGCGACAGGGCTGCGAGCGCCTCTCGATAGCGCGCCTGCGCCTCGACGCCGTCCGCCACCGTGAATTCGAGATCGCGCACGAGGCCGTTCGACAATCCATACACCCAGCCGTGGATCTCGAGCGGCTGGCCGCGCTCCCAGGCATCGCGCACGATCGACGTCTGGCAGACGTGGGTCACCTGTTCGAGGACGTTCAGTTCGCACAGCCGGTCGACGCGTTGCGCCTGATCGGCGATGCCGCCGAGCGCGGCGTCGTGCTGTTCGCGCACGTCCTGCACGTGGCGCAGCCAGTTGTCGCTCAAGCCGATCCGCTCGTTCGACAGCGCCGCGCGCACGCCGCTGCAGCCGTAGTGGCCGACGACGATGATGTGCTGCACTTGGAGCACGTCCACGGCGAATTGCATGACCGTGAGGCAATTCAGGTCCGAGTGCACGACGACGTTGGCGACGTTGCGATGGACGAAGAGTTCACCCGGCGGCAGGCCGACGATCTCGTTCGCCGGCACGCGGCTGTCGGAGCAGCCGATCCACAAATAGCGCGGCGACTGCTGGCGCGCGAGGCGCGCGAAGAAATCCGGGTCGTTCTTGCGGACCGCCTCGGCCCAATTCCGGTTGCTGTCGATCAAGTGCTGGAGCGACTTCACGGACGCGATTGTAGCCGGATACCGATACCTGCGTCGCGCGCGCCGCGGCCGACGAGCGGCCACGACGCGATATTTTTCATCCTGGACTTCGATCCCGGGGAAAAACACCGATAATGGCGGCGGCTTGCGGCTCGTACCGCGCCGTCCTTCAGGTAAACACTAGGAATATCGCGCGATGAGCATCCATGACGTAACGCCCGGGTCGCACGTGCCCGAGGAATTCAACGTAATCATCGAGATCCCGATGAATGCCGACCCGATCAAATATGAGGTCGACAAGCAAACCGGGGCCTTGTTCGTCGACCGTTTCATGATGACGGCGATGCATTACCCCGCGAATTACGGCTACGTCCCGCAGACGCTCGCCGCCGACGGCGACCCGGTCGATGTGCTCGTGCACACGCCGTTCCCGCTGTTGCCGGGCATCGTCGTGCGCTGCCGCGCGGTCGGCGTGCTGCGCATGGAGGACGACGCCGGCGCAGACGCGAAAGTCCTGGCGGTGCCGACCGACAAGATTTGCCCGCTGTTCGCGCATTGGCAGACGATCGCCGACGTGCCCGCGATCAGGCTGAAGCAAATCCAGCATTTTTTCGAGCATTACAAGGACCTGGAGCCCGGCAAATGGGTCAACGTCGTCGGCTGGGCCGGGGTCGAGTCCGCGCACGCGGAAATCCTGGACGGCATCCGCCGTCATGCCGAACCGTAGAGCCGCATGATGCGCATCGCCCCGGCGCCGCGCGACGGCTTGCTGATCGGCATCGCCGGCGTCGCGATCCTGCTCGCGGCAACCGTCGCCGCCTACCGGCCGCCGGCGCCGGCCGCTGCCAATGCGCCGGCGACGCGATTCTCGGCGGCTCGTGCGCAGGGCGTGCTGCAGGAACTCGTCGGCGACGGCACGCCACACCCGATCGGCAGCGCGGCCGACTCCCTCGTGCGCGGCAGGATCGTCGCCCGCCTCGAGGCGCTGGGGTATGCGCCGCAACTGGAAACGGGGACCGCGTGCGACGACGAGGGGGATTGCGGCAGGCCGGTCAACATCGTCGCGCGACTGGACGATGGGACCGCGGCGGGCGCCGGCGCGGTGTTGCTCGCCGCGCATTACGATTCGGTGCCGGCCGGCCCCGGCGCCGCCGATGACGGCGCCGGCGTCGCCGCGGTCCTCGAGATCGCGCGCACACTCAAGAGCCTGCCGCCGACGCGCCGTCCGATCGTTCTGCTGATCGACGACGGCGAGGAAGCGGGGCTGCTCGGCGCGGAACTGTTCGTGCACCGCCACCCGTGGGCGAAAACGGTCCGCGCCGCCGTCAATCTCGAGGCCCGCGGCACGTCCGGCCCGAGCCTGATGTTCGAGACCGGCAGCGCGAACCGCTGGTTGATGCCGCTGTACGGCCGTGCGGTGCGCCGGCCGATGACGAACTCGATCTACTACTTCGCGTACAAGCAATTGCCGAACGACACGGACTTCACCGTGTTCAAGACCGTGGACTATCAAGGCTTCAATTTCGCGTTCATCGGCGACATCGACCACTACCACACGCCGCGCGACGATTATGCGCATGCGGACGCGCGCAGCATCCAGCATCAGGGCGACAACGCACTCGCTGCCTTGCTCGCGCTCGCGAACGGCGCCGGCTCGCGCGCACAGCCCGGCGATGCGGTGTTCTTCGACGGATTTTCGCGCGCGCTCTTCAGCTGGCCCGCCGGCGCGAGCCTGCCGGCGGCGATCCTGATCATGATCGTGCTGCTCGGCGAATGCGCGCTGCTGTTGCGCAGGCGCGCGCTCGCGCCGCAGGAATTGCTCGCAGGCTTGGGCGCGGCGCTCGCAAACCCGGCGTTCGGCACCGCCGCCGCCGCCGCGCTGCTGGTCACGCTGCGCGCACTCGGCAAAGTCCCGCCGGCCGCGGCCTACTCGTGGGTCGCCGACCCGGCGCCGCTCGGCGCGGCGTTCGCCGCGCTCGCTGCGCTCGCGGCCGGGCTCGTCGGCCTCGCGGCGTCCCGGCGCGCGGGATTCTGGGGCTTTTGGTGCGGCGGGAGCCTGGTCGTTGCGGCGTTCGCGATCGCGCTCGGCGCGGCGCTTCCGGCGATGAGCTTCTTGCCCCTGCTGCCGGCCGTGGCGGCGGCGCTCGCCGCGGCCCCCGCCGTGCTCGCGCTCGCGCGCCGCGAGGAGCCGTCGGCTGGCGCGAAGATTTTGGCTTCGGTCGCGCCCCTATGGACGTTCTTCGCGCTGCTCCTGCCGCTGCTTCTGTTCCTGTATCCCGCGCTCGGCGCCGTCGCTTGGCCGATCGGCACCGCGGTGCTCGGGCTCGCGGCCGTCGCGCTGCTGCCGCTGCTCGCGCTCGTCGGCCGGCGGCAGCGGCGCATCTTCGCGCTCACCGCAGGCGTAGCGGCCGCCGGCGGCATCGCCTGGGGCCTCATGCTGCCGACATATACGACTGCCTGGCCACAGCGCGTCAACGTCGAATATTGGCTCGATGCCGGAACCGGCAGGGCGCGTTGGGCGGTGCGCGCCGACTCCGGCCGGCTGCCCGTCGCGTTCGCGCAAGCCGCCGCGTTCGAGCCGCTTGCGCGGCCGCTGTTCGCGGGGAGCCGCGCGCGCGCGTTCTTCGCGCCCGCCCCCGCACTGGCGCTCGCGGGGCCCGTGCTCGAAACCGTCGCTACATCGCAAAGCGACGGCATGACGCACTACCGGCTCAAGATCCGGTCGCCGCGCGGCGCCTCGGAGGCCGTGGTGATCTTTCCGCCGCAGGCGCGCATCGATCGGATCGATCTTGCGACGGAATCGGGACCGCTGCGGGCGACGCTCGGCCGCCTGCCGAGCGGCGCGCGCCGCCTCGACTTGTACACGCTGCCCGCCGCGGGATTCGAGTTCGAGATCCAAACGCCGCTGCGCGCGCCGTTCCCGGTCGAGGTCTTCGACAAGACCTACGCGCTGCCGCGCGACGGCGAGTTCTTGGCGCGCAGCCGCTCGCGCGATGAGGTCGGCTCGCAGGACGGGGACCTGACCGTCGTTGCGCGCACCGTGACGCTATAGGAGCTCTTCGGGCGCGAACGGCGTCAACAGCTTCAGGCTCAGGCGCTGCAGGACCGTGGTATCGGGATCGTGGTACCAGGTCTTTTCCTCTCCCGGGGCGCCGCTCAGCCATTCGATCCGGCCGGAGTGATCGATCAAACGGAGCTTGTAGCTGCCGTACTTGTCGATGTCGTCGAGCAGGCCCGTGACCTCCTCGGCGAGCTCCTTGCTGCGAAACACGATGCCGAGTTCGGTGTTGGTGTGCGCCGAGCGCGCATCCATGTTCAAGGAGCCGATGAACACCGTGCTCTCATCGATGACGATCGCCTTCGCATGCAGGCTCGCGGTCGAATGGCGGAACGGGTGGAAGCGCGGGCGCGCGCTGCCGAGCTTGGGGCGTAATTCGCGCAAGTCCACGCCCAGCTTCAGGAGCGGCACGCGGTAGCGCGAATAGCCGATGTGCACGAGCGGCGCATCGGTCGTCGCGAGCGAATTGGTCAATATGCGGATGTGCACGCCGCGGTGGACGAGATCGCTCATCAAGGCGACGCCATTCTTGCCCGGCACGAAATACGGCGAGATGATCTGCACGTCGTCATGCGCCGAGCGGATCAGCGCGGCGATGTTGTTGGCGATCGTCTCCTCCTCGGCCGGCGAGGTCTCGCTCGCGATCTTGACGGGCCGGTCGGCGAGGACGGTCGCCGGGACCCAGGCGAGATTCAGCTTGCCCGCGTCGAGCTCGCGCGCGAGAAAGTCCGGGCCCTCGGGTCCCGCGCCGGTCTCGGCGAATTTCGGCTCCGGCTCGGTCGGCACCGGCGCCGTCACGGAGGATATGGGATACGAGTATTTGCTGTTCCAGAAGCGGTCGAACGACGCCGACAGTTCGGGGACGATCGGGCCCGCCGCGACCACGTCCAGGTCGACGAAATTGGCCGTGCGGTCGCGCATGAAGTATTCGTTGCCGATGTTGCGCCCGCCGGTGATCGCGATCGCATTGTCGGCGACGAACAGCTTGTTGTGCATGCGGTGATTGATGCGCGACATGTCGGACGCCGAGAACAGGAATCGGCTCCACATCGAGAAGCGGCCGCCGGGAAAGGGATTGAATACCCGCACCTCGATGTTGGGCAGCTCGCCCAGGCGCATGAAGCGGCGATCCTCGCCGGCGGTGTTGAAATCGTCGACCAGGATGCGCACGCGCACGCCTCTTTCCGCGGCCATGCGCACATGCTCGAGGATGATCCGCGAGGCCTCGTCCTGGTCGATGATGTAGTACTGCAGGTCGAGCGTGCGCTCGGCGCGGTCGGCGAGCGCGATCAGGCTGTCGAAAGCCTCCTCGCCGGTCGACAACAAGCGTATGCCCGACAGGTCGCCGCCGGCGCCGCTCCTTTCGACGATTCGGCCGAGCGTCGTATTTTGAGGATGCTTCAACGCGGTCGAGGGGTATTTCTCGACGTTGCGCGGCAGGCTCGCGCAACCGCCGAGGGCGAGGAACGCCACCAGAAGCCCCGCCCTCAAATCCCGAGCCGAATTGCGCATTGCAGGATCATATCAGGCACACTTTGCACCCATGCAACCGCGACGCCCGATCAAGAGCTTCGTCCTGCGCGCCGGGCGCGTGACCGCCGCACAACAACGCGCCCTCGAAGAGCTCTGGCCGAAGTACGGCATCGACGAGACGCGCGGCACGCTGGATCTCGATTCCGTGTTCGGCCGCGCGGCGCCGCGCTGCCTCGAGATCGGATTCGGCACGGGCGATGTGATCGCGGCGCTCGCCGAGGCTCACCCCGACATCGATTACCTCGG
>Ga0316628_100005114_pt1 | contig 10431 bp, 2 predicted proteins | sample OWC_Aug_M2_C1_D5_FD_207648 | JGI IMG/M metagenome (GOLD analysis project Ga0316628, IMG submission 207648) | Wetland soil microbial communities from Old Woman Creek delta, Ohio, United States - OWC_Aug_M2_C1_D5_C | ecosystem: Environmental > Terrestrial > Soil > Wetlands | place: USA: Ohio... | reverse complement strand
CAGTTACATCTGCCGCTCCATTTATCCGGCCGCCCAATTTTCCTGCAACTTCCGTAAAATCAGCGCCCACCAGATTGAAATTCCTGGACACGAAATTGATGAGTTCCATAGCCTGGTAGTAGGTGAGTCCTCCGCTGGCCGGGGTTCCTGTTTCCGGGGCAAAATACGGAGATATGCAGTCGACGTCAAAACTGAGATAATAAGGGATGTCGCGGGGGAGTTCTTCAAAGACCTTATCTGGGGGTATGTGTTGTAATTTCCTTGAGCTTATATATCGGACACGTTTGTCAGCCTCCAGGTCAGTCGGATCGAAACACGATGCACCTCGAAGACCCACCTGGAAAAGATGTTTCAACGATTCACTCTCTCTTGCAATGGTGAAAGCATTGCCATGGTTTAAGTGCTTAAATTGAGGCGCATATCCAGGCCATAAATCAGGGTGAGCATCGAAGTGAATGATGCCCAATGCTTCATACCGAACCAGCAAATCCTGAAGAACGAAATGAGTGATGGAATGATCTCCTCCCAGTAAAACCGGGAACATATTCATGTCTAATAATAACGAGATTATCATGTGGATACGTGTACCATAGGTATGGACACTCTCGCCCGTTATATAACGAAGATTGCCCACATCTACCACCCTGGGAATACGCCCGAAATAACAGCGTTCCATGTCAAAATCGAGAATAACCCTGTTTCCTTTCTTATCGCTACTCTCATCCGGATCGGTGCGATTGTTTCCGTTTCTACCTTGCGATTGGGACTCAAATTGAAACGGATCGGCAATCGTATCGGCAGACCCAGGCCATTCGTATTGCGCAAAGGCCAAACGAATCTCCTGGGGTCCTAGCCGAGCCCCCCCCTGTCCATCTGAAGCCGAATCAAAGGGGGTACTGAACACCACGATGTCCCCTTTCTTCTCTTTTTTGAGCAACTGGGATAATGTACATTCCTCTCCAATCGAAGGCTTCACCGGGAAAAACAACAAATCGATGTTAACCACGAAAGCCTTCTCAAGGAAATTTTTAACATCATCAAATTCAAATTGGCCAGTCGCTGCTAATTCTTTAAGTGTCCTGGGTTTTCGAAAAAAACTCAAAATATCCATTAACTTCTTCGATCCTGTAAATGCAGTACCAAGTACATCATTAACAATCGCTACCTGGTCACCCTCTTCCCTTATTTGCAAATAAGGAACTGTCATATAGATTGCATTCAAAATGCTTTCAGGTATCATTTCAAATCCTCCTTAAATTCTATTTGCCTCGAAATTTATCTTACCTCTACCTATAGGTCGGTTGTTTGTGGCTAGAAACTGAAGTTTTCGACATCCAATAGTGAATTCCGTGCAATATACATTTCATTTACACTGGCCTTTTCTATAAAAGGGATACCCCTATTTTGGGAAGAGATTATCTCTTCCATTGTGGAAACAGCGTTTTTATGCAGTTTTTTCCAGCGCTCGTCGGCTTTGATAATCTCCGCCATCGAATATGGATTGGGAATACCCAATTTGCTGCAATGCTGTACGAATCGATTCATCCTTTTATAAACCTCTTCCCTGGGGGGATAACAATCCAACGTCCATGATTGGGATATCAACATATCCGTTGCCTCTTCAGGGTATAAGAGACGTCGTTTTTCTGCCCACTTTCCAGAGTACCACTGCCCTTTGGAAAAATAACAAAATGGATTGCACTCTGCTTCATAGATATCATCCTTTAATTCCTCTATGAAATCCAGGGTCTGCTGGAAATCCGCTTCGGTTTCCCCCGGATGTCCGATTAACATATATGCGGTGGTTTTGATTCCTGAATAGGCCAGGCTGGCCAGCGCTGATTTGGAATGCTCAACTTTAACATTTTTATTCATCAAATCCAGTACCTGTTGAGAGCCACTTTCGATCCCTATTCTCGTCCGGTAAATACCGCCGCGTCTCCACAATATCGTGTTCTCAATATCGCCAAGAGATTCACTAATCCTGAGATAACAATCCAGGTATATGGGTAGGTTCTCTTTTATGATTTCATTAGAGATATCTGTTATAATAGGATTTAGCAATGAATCGAGCATAAAAAACAGTTGTTGGCCATATTTTTCATAGAGCAACTTCATCTCTGCCACGGTTTGTGCCGCACTCTTTTTTTTATATTTCCCATAATACACCGAGACACTGCAAAAGCTGCAATTATGCGGACAACTGCGCGAACCGGAACCTGCCAGGTAGGGGTACCGGGCAATATCCATATCTGATAAATCCGGCACCACAATGGTGGAGATGTCTAAGGTTTCATTGTTTATATCCTTTATTGTAAATACTCTTTGAGATTCCAGCAGCTCTCCGCGCAGCAATTTGAGGAATAAATTTTGACCTTCTCCAATCACTATTTTATCTAAATATGGTTTTGTTTTTTCTAAAAAAATCTCCAGGTCCTCTGAACCGTGGGGAAGGGTCTCTGAAAATACTCCTCCTCCCATCACCGTCATAATTGTCGGATCGTGGACCTTACAAAGTCGAAACACAAACAGGGATGCCGGTAGGTTATGATGATAGGCGGTCAGACCCACTACTCTGGGTTTTTCCTCGTTCAATAAACAAAGAAAATACTTCTCTAACGTCGTAAAGATATGGCTAACGATTTCATTGAGCTCATCCACCTGTTGGTCTTCCGGATGACAATAATAAGTTTGGTAAATCACCAGCTTTACCAACTCAACATATTTTCTTTCATTCACATGATTAAAGTGGGCCATCATATGATTTTGCAGTACATCATGGCCGACATTATAAAAATTTCCCCTCTTATTTAAGGGAATATACTTTTTTAATGCATCGAAATATTTATGATACAGGTCCTGGAATTCCTCTTCAACGGTGGCATCAACTGTTTTCACCCTATAACCGTGTTTCTGTAGAAACGTTTTCAGACTCACAATTCCCATGGGGGGAATCAAGGGAGTCCAGAAAGGTAACAATACCAAAAGAATTTTTTTAGGATTTAAATTCTTTTCCTGGCTATAATCAAGTCTTTCCATTTTTCTAATCTCCTTCATATTTGATTAAAATTCACACTCGTAAATAAGCCGTGATACATCCCGGGCAAAATTGAATTCTTTCCCATTTTTATATTCATCAACAAATTCTATACCGTTATTCTTAAATTCCAACAGTTGCAAAAATGACGGGACTGCATTTTTATGCAAGCTTTTCCAGCGTTGATCGGCTTGACAAATCTCCTGCAGCGAGTATGGATCCGGGATATTTAACCCGTTACAGTGTGCTGTGAATCGGTTCAATCTGTTATATACCTCTTCTCTAGAAGGTTCACACTCCAAAATCCATGTTTGGGTCATCAACATTTCTGCTTCCTGGGGGAATAGAGAAGTGCTTTTATAATTTTCTGCCCAAATATTTGAACTCACCTGTCCCTCTAAATGATAACTAAAGGGATTACTCCGAATTTCATAAATATCATCTTTTAGTTCCTCAATTAAAGCCAGTGTCTGCTGAAAATCTTCCTCGGTTTCACCGGGATATCCCACGATCCATAAGGTTGAAGTTTTAATTCCTGCAGAGGCGAGGCTGGAAACCGCTTCCTTAATTTGGCCTGGTATGATTTTTTTGTTCATCGAATCCAGTATATATTGAGACCCGCTTTCAACTCCCAACCTGGCCCTGTACAAACCGCCTCTCCTCCACAATAACGTGTTTTGCATATCACAAACATTTCTATCGACTCTTATATATCCATCCAGGTAAAAGGAGACCCCTGATTTTATGAGTTCTCTTGAAAGATCTGTGATAACGGGATTCAACAACGAATCGGTCATCAAAAATAACCGTGAGTTGTGGTTTTCATTTAATTTGATTAACTCTTCAACTGCCTGGCTTATAGTCTTTCTTCGATATTTTCCCCAACGCACTGTTTCCGAACAAAAAGCACACTGGTAAGGACATCCACGAGAGATAAAAGCCGACATATAGGGGTACTCCCGGAGATTAAAATCCGTAAAATCCTGGATATTCACGGACGATAGCTCCAAAACCTCCTGGTGAATATCATCTAACGTATAAACTCGTTGTGATTCAGTCAGGTCCCCGCGTAATAATTTTAAAAATAATGATTCACCTTCGCCGATTATGATTCTATCAATGTAATCCTTTGTTTTTTCTAAAAAGAATTTCAAATTTGATGTTCCCACAGCCAGTTGATCGTCAAAAATACCTCCCCCCATTACAGTTTTAATGTGGGGGTATTTCTCTCTAACCAGTTTAAAGGCGAAAACAGAAGCCGGCAGTGTACTGCTGAAAACTGATAAACCAAATAAAGTCGGACATTCTTTATCCAGTAAATTAATTAGATATTTTTCCAACCCGGAGTAGAATTCATCCAGGATTTCGGTCAGTTCTAAGACTTGACTATTATTAAAATGAACATAAAAGTATTTGTATAGTAGTACTTCTAATAATTCCAGGTACTCTCTTTTATCCCTGGAATTAATATGAGCCATCATCTGATTCCTGAGAACATCGTGCACAATGTCGTAGGATTTACCTCTCTTATTTTTAGGGGCACAGCGATTTAATGTTTCAATATATTGGTTGTATATTTTCTTGGATTCCACATCAACATTTGCATCCACTGCTTTGACATGATAGCCCTTATCCTGGAGAAAGGTTTTTAGACTGGCAATCCCCAGCGGTGGATTTAATGGCGTCCAGAAAGGCAGCAGTGCCAGGAGAATTTTTTTCCCGTTGACGGTGGAATTTTGCTCAATCGGCATATCATTTCCTCTTATTTATATGTTGTTTATATACTGTTCCTTTTTTTCTAAAACTCAAATTTTTCCTGGTTAGCCAGAAGCATATTGGTATCAGCCAACAACAATCCATGAGATATGGTAATATCTTCCAGTTTTATATTTTTATTTTTTATTACCTGGTTGATGATTTCAATAAAATACCGGGAAATTTCTTCGATAGTCGATTTTTTGAATAAGGAAGTGGAATATTCAATTTTAAAATACAACTGCTCCCTTTCCTCATATCCAATAAGGGTCAGATCAAATGGCGATACCAAACTATCATCTACCATATACATCTTCGGCAAGTGGGCATCCTCTTCTCTTAATTTCTCCCCCGGGAGTTCCCTGGATTTTTCAAACTGGAATACCACATCGAAGAGCCGATGCCTGGTGTTATTTCTCTTTTGGACTATTTGTGCGACTAAATCATCAAACGAGTAATCTTGATTTTCAAACGCAGCTAAGATATTTGCTCTTACTTCATCCAGGAATTCGTTAAAGGTCATCTCCTCTCGGGGATAATTTCTCAGGGCCAACATATTTACCAACATCCCGATTATATGTTCCAGGTCCATATGCCGACGCCCGGCAACCGGAGTTCCCACGATGATATCTTCCTGCCCGGTGAGTTTCGAGAGTAACACATAATAAATGGCCAATAATACTATAAACAGGGTGGTATCAACCCCGGATGCCATGGTCTTTAAAGCCCTGGTTTGTTCATTATCTATTGTAAAATTTAAGGCGCTTCCCTCACTTCCCTGGTTACCTGGTCTCTTAAAATCAGTGGGCAGATTTAATTCCGGTGATTCCCTGTCAAACTGTTGGAGCCAGAATTCTTCTTGTTGCTTGATCGTTTCGTTGACCTGGTGACTGTTCTGCCATTCCGAATAATCTTTATACTGCAGCCTCAACCCGGGCAATTCCTGTCCAGAATACAATGCCATAAACTCACGCTGCAATATTCGTTGGGAAATACCATCCGCTATGATGTGGTGCATATCGATCAGCAAAACATGTTTGTTCTCATCTATTTTTATTAATCCCACTCTCAATAGTGATGCCCGCGATAAATCGAAAGGTCTGACGAACCGGTAAATGATTTCTTTTTCATCAGGTGTAATAGGTGTAATAGCGTAACCCCGGATCTCTTGTTGGTTCCCCACCTTCCGTGACTTTTCCCCTTTTGTTAAATCATAATGGATTATTCCAAATTCCGCATTTTCATGTATCTTCTGAACGGCTTCATCATTTATAATTTCAAATGAAGTCCTTAAAGACTCATGTCTTTCGATTAACGTTTTAAAGGCTCCGGTTAATATTTCGATATTAAGTTCACCACTTATTCTCACCACTGATAATGTATTATATTCAATATTTTCTAAATCCATCTGCTGTACGATATACATTCTCCTTTGCGAAGGAGATAATGGGTAATATTCTTTTAGATCTACAGGTTCTATTCTAGAATACTTCGTTACTTTCGTACTGGTGGAGATATATTGGGACAGCTCTTTTATCGTTGGCCTACTGAAAAATTCCGGTATGGTGACTTCGGTATTCAATTCCTTTTGGATTTTTCCACAAATGTTAATCACTTTCAGTGAATCACCGCCCAACTCAAAAAAATTATCCAGGGTTCCCAACTGATCGATACCCAGTAAATCCTCCCATACTTTCGCCAGCGTTTTCTCAATTTCAGTTTCAGGCGCTGTGAATAAGGAACTCAGTTCAGGACGTGGATTTTTGGTTTCAGAGGGGATCACTCCCGGTAATTCTTTGTTAAAAGGAAAATCTTCAAAGACATTACCCTGCTCTAACCGGGTTAACAAATCCATCTTCGCTATGATTACCTGGGGCAATGTCTCCCCCAAAATCCTCCTGAAAACATCCACCCCCTCAGCAGTTCGTAATCCTTCATTTAATATATTGTTTTTCTGGGCATTGGCCTGATTTTTCCAAAAATTTTCTGCACTTTTTACCGCCATGCCAACTTCCTTCCAGGTATCCCAATTAATACTTACAGTAAATGTCCCATCCCTGGAAGTCTTGTAATAGGCAAAGGCATCAAGGAATGAATTGGCCCCACAATAATCAACCTGCCCAAATCCCGGTAAAATCGAATCATTGGAAGAGCAAAGCACAAAGAAATCAAGGTGGGTATTCTTAAAAATACGATCGAGAACCAGTGTACCTTTCACTTTAGGAGATAATACCTTCTCAGCCATATCCCGGGTTTTCAAATGAATAATGCCTCCGCCAGCTATACCGGCACAATGAATAATTCCATTCACCTTTCCCAACTGTTTTTCAGCCTGTATGATTGTTTTTTGCATCTGTTGATGATCGGCAGCATCAACACTAAAGACCAATATTTTTGCTCCCAGCTTCTCCAATTCGTGTAATTTTTGTATCGTAATGCTGACGCGATCGGTTTTGCTGTGGATGCTTAACCATTCATCCCACTCTTCCCTGGGTGGAAAAGGAGAACGCCCCGTCAATATAAGATTAGCTGACACTTCCCTGGCAATAAACTCTGCCAGTGCCAGGCCAATACCACCAAGCCCACCGGTGATTAAATAAATTCCCCCTGTTTTTAACCGGGGGGTAATCTCTTTGGATTGATCCAGGCGGACCTGCTCAAACGTTTGGGTCAGCCGATGATTTCCCCTATAAGCCACTAAATTCTCATGGGCACCCGATGTTAATTCATTTTCCAATTGATCGATTAGCCTTTCCTCTTTTACACTACCCAATCCAGGGATGACAACATCGATGAGACGACACTTTATATTGGGGTATTCCTGGGGGATGACTTTTATCGGTCCCATGATCGTTGCTTTCTCGGGGCGTAAGTCCTCCTCTCCGGTTACTTCCTGTAGGGAATCTGCTAAAACCGTTATTTGTACCTGATGGGGAATCTTTTGTTTTCCAAGGGCCTGGGCCAAATAGAGCAAACTGTAAAATCCTAAATCCTGGTATTGCTCGACCCACTCTATTCCCGACTTATTCTCCCGGTTCGCTGTAATGTTCCATAAATGAACGATCTGGTCCGGTATTTGATCCAGGGTGTAAAGTTCTTTAAGCAGCGTATCGTAGTCGTATGACCGCTGCGGATTGACCGTGTATATCCCCTCCTGGTGTTTACTGAATTCCACTCCTATTTTCACGGTAATCACATCCCGGCAAACACCATCCTGTCTCAACCGCCGTATCAATCGAGAACTAAAATCACTTCCATCGCCAAACACCAGGAAATTCGCCGACACCGCCTTTTCGTTTATTTTATCCTGCGAAATGACCGAACGTTTCCAGGAGGGAATAAAAAACCATTCGGCTATCTCCCGCTTTTTCTTTTCAGCAGACTGGCCGGATAATTTTTTGATATCAATTTGATCTAAATCTGTTTTAATCCAATAACGTTGATGTTCAAAGGGATATACGGGTAAAGACAGCCGTTGTCTCTTCTCTTCGCCATAAAATCCTTCCCATTCTATTTTTCCTCCATACAACCACATTTGGCCTAGTTTATTTAGCAGGGTATGAACATCCGATACCTTCTCATTTGGATGCCTGATGAGATTTATAACCATTTGTCCAGGCTTTTTATCTCCATGCTGTCTGACAAAGGTACTTAAACTTCGTCCTGGTCCTACTTCCACGAAAATAGCGTTTTCATCTTTCAACAATTCCTTTAATCCATCGGCAAATCGTACAGTCTTTCGCAAGTGTTGTGACCAATACCCCGGGTTTGATGCTTCATCTACTCCGATCCACTTGCCGGTTAAATTTGATATGTAAGGAATTCCAGGTTTATTTAGGGTTATATGGCTGACTTCATATTCAAACTCCTTTAACAGCGGGTCCATCATTTTTGAATGGAAGGCATGTGAAGTATGGAGATGTTTACCCTCATGCCCATTTTCTTTTAATTTTTTGGTAAAGGCAGCGATAGAATCCTCATCACCTGAAACCACACAGAGTGAGGAAGTATTCACGGCAGCCAATGCCAATTCATCGTTTAATAAAGGCTTTAACTGCTCTTCGGGTAGGGGAATGCTTAACATTGCACCGTTTGGCATCCCCTGCATTAATTTTCCCCTTAAAGCCACCAACTTTAAAGCATCTTCCAGGGAGAATACTCCTGAAAGGCAAGCAGCCACATATTCGCCAATACTATGGCCTATCATGGCATACGGCTTTACTCCCCATCTCATTAACAATTTTGCCAGGGCATATTCAAAAGTAAATAGAACCGGTTGGGCGATTTCAGTTTGGTTGATTTGATCTGAGTCCGAAGCAGATTTCAGGAGCGACCCTCTATGGTCGGCCTGCCCCGGAGACCCACCCTTACCCGTATCACCTGGATAAAAAATCTCTTTGATATCATATCCCATTAACGGTTTCAGGATCTCAAAGCAGCGATCCATCTCTTCACGGAATACCCTCTCTGTTTTATACAACTCCAATCCCATATTCACATACTGTGAACCCTGCCCGGGGAACATAAACACCACCAACCGGTTCTCATCCTTTTTCAAACAAAATGTCTGAACACTTTCGGAACCCGGTGAGGAGAGCTGGGTAATAAGCTCATCAACATCCGAACCTACCAACATTTTCCTGTGGCTAAGTGCCTTTCTTCCTACCTGTAAGGTATACGAGACATCTGCCAGGCGGCTATCGGGATTTTTCTTTAAATGTTCTGCCAGATTTGTGCTGATTTTTTCAAGGGCTGATAGGGTTTTGCCGGATAATAGGATTAATTGACATTTTCGTGACGGGTGTGCATCCAGCAAGGGGACAAGCCCCCTTGTCCCCTCGGGGAATTCTTCGAGAACCACATGGGCGTTGGTTCCCCCGATTCCAAAAGAACTAACCCCGGCTCTCAGGGGATATTTTCCATTCTTCCATTCCATGGGTTTTGTATTCACAAAGAAGGGGCTGTTTTCAAAGTCGATTTTGGGATTGGGGGTCTCGAAATGGATAGATGGGGGAATTAATTTATGTTTGAGGCAAAGCGCAGCTTTAATAAAGCCTGTAATCCCGGAAGCAGTATCCAGGTGTCCGATATTGGTTTTAACTGAACCTAGAGAACAAAAGCCTTTCTTATCTGTCCTAAACGCAAGCTTCAGACCTTCGATTTCAACAGGGTCTCCCAATGATGTGCCAGTGCCGTGGGTCTCAATATAGGTAATGCTTTCCGGGTCAACCCCTGCCATCACCTGCGCTGCGCGAATCACCTCTGCTTGCCCTTCCACGCTGGGGGCAGTAAAACCAAATTTCCTTATTCCATCGTTATTGACTGCGGTTCCCTTAACCACAGCATATATATGATCTCTATCTTTTACTGCCTGGTTCAGCCGCTTTAAAACTACCACCCCGACACCGCTCGCGGTAACAGTCCCGTTGGAGGCAGCATCAAATGCCCGACAATGACCATCAGATGACATGATCATGCCTTCCTGGTACAGGTATCCTTGCCGGTTGCCCATGGATATGGTAATACCCCCAGCCAGAGCCATATCACATTCGCCGTTTAATAGGGCCTGATTGGCCATGTGCACTGCCACCAGGGATGTGGAACAGGTGGTATGTACGATCACAGAGGGGCCTTTAAGG
>Ga0316628_100005113_pt1 | contig 10431 bp, 11 predicted proteins | sample OWC_Aug_M2_C1_D5_FD_207648 | JGI IMG/M metagenome (GOLD analysis project Ga0316628, IMG submission 207648) | Wetland soil microbial communities from Old Woman Creek delta, Ohio, United States - OWC_Aug_M2_C1_D5_C | ecosystem: Environmental > Terrestrial > Soil > Wetlands | place: USA: Ohio... | reverse complement strand
ACGCGCGACGCCGCGGGGTGGATGCGCAGCAGCATCGCCTCGAAGTCGAGCTTGCCGTCGCGCGCGATCACGACCTCGCCGTCGAGCACGCAGCGGTCGGGCAGGTTCTCGCGCAGCGTGACCTCGAGCTCGGGGAAGTAGCGGCCGAGCGGCTTGAGATCGCGGCTCTGGATGTAGACGTCGTCGCCCGACTTGAACACCAGCGCGCGGAAGCCGTCCCATTTCGGCTCGAACAGCCAGCCGTCGCCTTCGGGGATTCCCGTCGACAGCTTCGCGAGCATCGGCTCGATCGGGGGCTGAAAGGGCAGGGCGAGCGCCACGCCGGGACGCTACACTGATCGCGTGCGCGCTGTCCTGATCCTCGCACTGCTGGCCGCGCACGCGTCCGGGGCTGCCGCCGACGACTTCTGCAAGCACCGCGGCGCGCCGATCGATCTCGACGTCAAGGACGCCGACATCCACGACGTGTTCCGGCTGATCGCCGACGTCGCGAAGGTCAACCTCGTCGTCTCGGACGAGGTCGCCGGCAAGGTCACGCTCAAGCTGAAGCGTGTGCCGTGGCAGAGCGCGGCGTGCGCGATCGCGAAGGTCGAGCACGTCGCGATCTCGCTGTCCGGCAACGTGCTGCTAGTGACGAAGCACTAGCGGCTTGCCGTCCTCGACGAACTCCATCGACACCGAGTTCAGGCAGTAGCGCAGACCGGTCGGCGGCGGTCCGTCGTCGAACACGTGGCCGAGGTGCGCGTCGCAGCGCGCGCAGCGGATCTCGACCCGGCGCATGCCGTGGCTGACATCTTCGAGCTCGCGGACGTGCTGCGGATCGAACGGCTGGAAGAAGCTCGGCCACCCGGTGCCCGAGTGGAACTTCGAATTCGACGCGAACAGCGGCAGCCCGCAGAGCCTGCAGGTGTAGGCACCGGGCTGCTTGTTATCGAGGAGCAGCCCGCAGAACGGGCGCTCGGTGCCCTGGTGCAGGATGACGTGGCGCTCCTCCGGCGAGAAATCCGCAGCGAGGGCGGTGACTCGCTCGGGGGCGAGAGGCGTGATGTCGTACCCGGACTGAGAAGTCGTCATGACGTGATGCCTACGCCCGGCAGGGTGGTTGGTTACGTGTACCACCATGTAGGCCGTGGGGGGATCCCGACAGCCGCGAGAGCGCTGATGTTAGAATTGGCCTGACGTGGCCGACCTGCCCGATGAGGATGCGTCCACCGATGTCGCGGAGATTCCGCGCGCGGGGCGCCCTCGGCTGATCAGCCGAGTCACGCGCGCGAGCGCGATGATCCAGCTGACGCCGGGCACGCTGGTCGGCGAGTACGAGCTCGGCGAGCAGATCGGCGAGGGCGCGATGGGCACCGTGTACACGGCGGTGCACCCGCTGATCGGCAAGAAGGTCGCGATCAAGGTGCTCAAGCCCGAGCTGTGCGCGAACCAGGCCTCGATCGATCGGTTCGTCCAGGAGGCACAGGCGGTCAACAAGATCGGCCACCCCAACATCGTCGACGTGTTCTCGCTCGGCGAGCTCGAGGACGGGCGCGCCTACTTCGTGATGGAGCTGCTGCGCGGCGAGGATCTCAAGACGCGCCTCGCCCGCGGGCCCGTCCCGCTGATCGACGCGTGCGAGATCCTCGACGGCGTCGCGCGCGCGCTCGAGGCGGCGCACGCCAAGGACATCGTCCACCGCGACCTCAAGCCCGACAACGTGTACCTGCACCAGGTCGAGGACGGGCCGCTGATGGTCAAGCTGCTCGACTTCGGCATCGCCAAGCTCGTGCGCTCGACGCCGGGCGCCGAGAAGACGCAGACCGGCAACATGCTCGGCACGCCGCGCTACATCTCGCCCGAGGGCGCGCGCGGCGTCAGCATCGACCACCGGGTCGACATCTACTCGCTCGGCGTGATCGCGTACGAGATGCTCGCCGCCCGGCCGCCGTTCCAGGGCGAGACCGCGATGGACCTCGTCGTCGCGCACATGAACGAGCCGGCGCCGCCGCTGTCGCAGTTCGCGAAGGTGCCCAAGGCGCTCGAGCAGGTCGTGATGCGGATGCTCGAGAAGGATCCGGCGAACCGGCCGACGCTTGACGACTTCCGCACGATCATCGCCGACCCGCAGCACCCGGGCCGCCGGCTGACGCCGCTGCCGACGCGCCTGCACACGCAGCCGCGGTTCCCGGCGACGCGGCCGACCCCGAAGTGGCCGATCGCCCTCGCTGCCGTCGCCGCGGTCGGCATCGGTGTCGGCACGTGGAAGCTCCTCGGCGGAAGCGGCAGCTCGGAGGCCGCGCAGCCAGCCCCCGCGCCCGTGCAACCCGCTGCTGCGCCGGTCGCCGCGCCGCCGCCGCCGCCGCCGCCGCCGCCACCGCCGGTCGCCACGCGCGGCACGCTGTCGATCAACGTCACCGGCGCGAAGGATGCGGTGATCCTCGTCGACGGTACCGATCGCGGGCGCGGCACCGAGATGCACGTCGAGCTCGACCCCGGCCACCACGACATCACGGTCAAGCCGCCCGGGCGCAAGCCGATCACGCAAGGTGTGGAGCTCGGCGCGGGCGACGACAACACGATCACGGTGGTCGTGCCGCCGGTCGCCGTGATCCGGACGCCGGTGCGTACGAGGCCGACCAGGACCACGAAGACCACGCCGGCAAAGCCGCACAACGACGACGACGCGCTGCTGCGTCCCGGAGGCCACCACTAGATGCGCGCAGCGATCCTCGCGGTCGTGCTGCTGACGAGCGTCGCCCACGCCGACAGCGTCGATCCGCAGACGCAGGCCAAGGCCGATGCCCTGTTCGAGAAGGGCCAGGCGATGTACCTCTCGGATCAGTTCCAGGGAGCGATCGAGCTGTTCAAGCAGGCGTACGCGCTCGTCCGCGACCCGGTGTACCTGTTCAACGTCGCGCAGAGCTACCGCAAGGTCGCCGACTGCGAGAATGCGTACGACTACTACACGCAGTACCTGCAGGCTGCGCCGAAGGCCGAGAACAAGGCGAAGGTGCAGCAGTGGCTGCGCGAGCTCGAGCCATGCGTCGAGCAGCACAAGCGCGACCACGAGGCGGCCCAGCGTGCCGAGCAGCTCGAGCGCGAGCGCAAGGAAGACGACGCGCGCCGCGAGCAGCTGCGGGGGATCCAGCCGCCGCCTCCGGTGCCGGTCGAGACCGAGGTCGACAGCGGAGGCGCGTACCGTACGATGGGCGCCATCGGCATCGCGGTCGGCGCGATCGGCGTGGGGCTCGGTGGGTACTACTCGGTCCAGGGAGCGAGCGCGCGTGACGATCTGAAGCAGCTGTGCGCGATGGGCTGCGTGTGGACCGATCCGAAGGTCCACGCGCTCGACAGCGACGGCCAGACCGATAACACGCGCGCCAAGATCGGCTACATCGGAGGCGGTATCGCGGTGGTCGCCGGTGTCGCGCTGTACATGTTCGGACGCATGCGCGTCGAGCACGTCGTCGTCTCGCCGACCGTGGGCGGCGCCGCGGTGACGGCACAACTCCGCTTCTGAGCTGGACGCGGCGCGTCCGGGGCGGTATGCCCCGGGTATGGCCCTGTCGCCCGCACCGGCGATGCACGTGATCCGACCGGTCGTCATCGCGATCCTCGCGGTGGTGGTGATGTTTGTCGCCGCGCTGTGGGTCTCGCACCACCACCAGCGTGCGATCGGTGAGCGCGCGCAGGAGATCGTCGATCGCGAAGAGACCGGGCACACCGTCGAGAACGCGCGGGAGATCGCGCGCATGCACGACGAGTCGCGCGAGCTCGCGATCCTGCTCGGCGGGATCGGCATCGTCGCGGCCGTCGGTGCCGGCGCCGTGGCACTCGGCGTGATCCGGCGACGCTCGCAGCTGGTCGCCGAGCACCAGGCGCTGCTCGACGCACGCGCGACCGAGCTCGAGGCGTTCGCCGGGCGCGTCGCTCACGACCTGCGCAATCCGCTCGGTGCGATCGCGCTGCGCATCCAGACGCTGCGCATGCGCGACTGTCCGCGAGACACGATCGACAAGCTCTCCGAGAACATGATCCGCATGGACAACTTGATCGAGGATCTGCTGCAGTTCGCGCGCTCGGGCGCGGTACCCGATCGCGACGCGCACACGCGGCTGCGCGAGGTCGTCGATCAGGTCGCCGCCGATGCACGGCTGCAGGCGGAGCGCGCCGGTGCGGAGCTGGTGATCGAGGACGTCCCCGACATCGAAGTCTGCTGTGCGCGCGGCACGCTCGCCAGCATCCTCGGCAACCTGCTCGAGAACGCCGCCAAGTACATCGCGGATGCCTCGGGTGTCCGCCGCATCTGCATGCGCGCGAGCGTGCGCACCGACCGGCTCCGCATCGAGGTGGAGGACACCGGCCCGGGACTTCCGCCGGGCACCGAGTCGGCGGTGTTCGAGCCGTTCCGCCGCGTCGGCAATCAGACCCAGCGCGGCCTCGGGCTGGGCCTCGCCACGGTGAAGCGGTTCACCGAGGCGTACGGCGGGCGCGTCGGCGTCTACAGCGCGCCCGGGCGCGGCGCGACGTTCTGGGTCGAGCTGCCGGCCCAGGGCCCCGGGTCCTCGCTTCGCTCGGCTACCTGAGCGCGGCGCCGTCGACGATGAGGTCGTGCTCGGGCGCCTCGCCGATGCGGATCAGCGCCGACGCGAGGACATCGGGCGTCGTCGACTTGTAGCGGGCGCGCAGCTTCTTGCCGCCGAGCACGCCGACGACCGCGAGCACGCCGTCGCCGACGACCGCGGCCGTGCGCTCGCCGAGCCGTCCGTCCTCGCGCTCGCCGGTGATGATCGAAGGCCGCGCTATCACCCACGGCAGCCCCGAGGTCTGGACGACCTGCTCGGCCTCGCCGCGCGCCGCGAGGTAGGCCGAGCGCGCGGTCTTGTCGGCGCCGACGGAGGAGAGATAGACGATGCGCGGCCGGACCTCGCTGCCGCGCGCCGCGTCGACGGCGATCTTCGTCAGCCCGAGATCGACCGCCTGGTAGATGTTGCCCTCCACGGCATCGCTCTTGGCCTTGGTGCGTGTGGTGCCGATCAGCACGTAGACCTGCGCCGGCCCGAGCTCGCGAAAGCGTGCTGCCATCGCCGCGGCGTCCCACGCGGTCGTGTCGACCTCGGCGCCCAGCTCGCCGAATTTCTGCCGCCACTCTGCGAGCTGCTTGGAGTCGGGGCGGACGTGCGCGTAGGTCTTCGCGCCGCGCACGCACAGCTGGCGGACGACCTCGCGGCCGACAAACCCCGTCGCTCCGAGGACGAACGCCGTCACGACAGCTTCGCGAGCGCCGCCTGCATGCGCGCCTTGAGCGGCTCGACCACGGCGGCGTCCTTGATGTTGATCACCGGCTCGGTGTCGTACTGCTCGTAGAACACGCTGTCCTTCTCGGTCGGCGGCACGCCGAGCGCCTCGCGGATGCGCTTGAAGTCGGGCACGAAGCCGCGGTCGATCAGCGGGACCACCGTGCCGGTGATCGTGCCGGTGAGGCCGCAGATGTAGACGACGACGTTCTTCGGCGTGAACCCGCCGGACGGCAGGCCGAGCCGCTGCTCGAGGTCGGTGAGCCGCGCGCCCTCGAAGAACGCCTCGACGCGCCCGGTGTCGCCCTTCCAGTCCGGCGCCTCCTTCGGGCGAGACACCGTGCCCCAGTACTTGAGCTTGTTCTCGGCGGTCATCCGCATCAGCTCGTCGCGGTAGCCGAGGTCGGCCGGATACGACGCGCCGTGCAGCAGCACCCACTTCGACAGATCGGCGTTCGGGTTGCGCCGCAGCTCGCTGCGCACCATCGACACGAACGGCGCCGAGCCGGTGCCGGCCGCGACCATCACGCGGATGCGCGGATCGTCGACACCGACGGTGTCCTTGACGGTGAACACGCCCGCGGCGACCGCGCGCATGTACATGCGATCGCCGGCCTTGATCTTCCACAGCAGGTGCGTGAGCGGATTCTCCGACTCGGGCTTCGCGACCCAGCGGATGTAGAACTCGACCGCGCCGTCGTCCTCGGGCGCCGACGCGATCGACATCGAGCGCCGCACCGACCCGAGCTCGGGCTTCGCCGCGTTGTTGAGGCCGAGCACGCAGTACTGGCCCGGCACGAACCACGGCCGCTCGGTCGGCATCTGATCCGGCTTGATCCGGAAGATCGAGAGCGCATCGGTGAGGTCGATGCGCTCCGCGAGAGTCGCGTTGTACTCGAGGGGCTTGGCCATCAGGCGCAGACGCTAGCACGCCCCGCCGGGCATTTTCACGACGAGCGGTCGGTCCGGTGGGCGTCGTTGATGGCGTCCCAGGCGGCCTTGCGGGCGTCGTGGAGCTTGTCGAACGCGTCGCGGGTCTTGTCGTCGGCGTCCTCGAACGTGTCGGGCGACACCTTCTTCAGACCCTCGACCTGGTTCTTCGCCTCGTCGAAGCGCAGCTGCAGCTTCTGCAGCTTGTCGGTGACGTCGGCGCGGCTCACCGCGGTCAGCGGGACGCTGTCGGCGAGCGCGTTGATCATCTGCGGCTGCAGATGGATCGCCGTGAGCTCGGCCTCGAGCGACTTCACGCGGATGTCGCGTTTTGCCTCGAAGTCGGCGCTGGCGTTCGAGCTCTCGACGACCTTCTGCGACGCTTTCACGTCGCGGTCTGCCGCCTGGTCGGCCGGATTCGACTTGCAGCCGTACGGTGCGACGAGGCCGGCGGCCAGCACGATGTTTCTCAGGTTCGTCATGGGTTCGTACTCCTGGAGATGGCCTCGGAGGGCGCGTGCTCACCCGTGACGACGAGCGCGGCGTAGCCAGCCGCCTTCCACTCGACATCGAGCACGGCCCGCGACCGACGCATCCACTCGCCGGTCGCCGGATCGATCGTGACGATCGTCCCGTCCCTGGGATTCATCGCGACCGCGACCTCGTAGTGCGCGCGGTTGCGGTCGTTGTCGTACGGGAGCATGAGGCCGAGCACCACGGGACGCCCGGAGGCGAGCTCGTGTTTCACGTCCTCACTGGAGGCGCGCAGCGCGAAGGCCTGGAGGCCTCGGTCACGCGCGAGATCGCGCAGCGCTCCCAGCTTCACGCCGTTGGCCGACGGTGGCAGGCGATGCGCGAGATCGTCGACCGACCAGTGGCGCCCCCACGCGCCGGCGATCATCGCGAGCGCAGCGAGACCACAGTCGGACTCCTGCTTCTGCCGGACCACAGGTGTCGGTGCGGCGCGCAGCCAGGTCGTGTCGAGCTGGGCAGGCGTCACCGGCCGCGCGCCACCCGTGTAGGGAAGCCGGCAGCCGGTGATGCCGACCAGCGCGACGAGGACCGCCGCGCAGATCGTCGTCCTCATCGGTCACGCGAGGATGAGGAGGAGCAGGAGCAGCACGACGATCGCGCCGCCCGAGATGCCGATGACGACGACGTTGCCGCCCTCGTAGCTCGCGGCCTGCTTGTCCTGCTGCTCGCGCGCAGCGTAGCTGGTGGTGTCCTTGTGGGTCGCCGGAGCCGGCGTCTTCACCGAGACGACTTCCGCAGCGACGGGCCTGGCGGTGTCGGCCATCGCCGCGGCCGGCGCCATCGCGAGCGAAGCAGCAAGTGCAAGAGAAGCGGTTCGAAGCAACATGGGATTTTCCTCCAACAGTTGTTCGGAGGTAGTGCAGACGACGGGCCACGTCGATCCACGTAGCCCGAGCGCACACCCGACGTGCGCCGACGCGCGGCGAGTCGCGTCAGCGCGGCCGTCTGGCCAGCAGAGCCTTGAACTCGTGCGGTACCAGGCCCATCAAGCGATCCTCGATCCGATCCCAGCGCAGCTCACCGACCTTCGAGAGGTCGAGCTTTCCGGCGACGGTGTGCGCCAGGAGATCGGGCGTGTACCCGATCTTCGGTAGATCGACGCCGGCGTCGGCGGCAAGAGCGCGCAGCGCGCGGAAGTGACTCCGTGTCGTCGCGAGCCCCTGCAGCGAGCGATCGAAATCGAGTAGATCGATCACGAACTCGACGTCGGGGTGCAGGCCGACGTGCTTCGCGGTTTGCTCGAGGTGACCGAAGTGCGTCGACAGCTCGGGGTGATCGAGCTGTGACGACAGCATCGGCCAGCGCGTGCGATCGCCGAACTCGGTGACGACCGCCGTGCCGCCGGGCGCGAGCCACTGGGCGATGCGCGCGATCAGCTCGAACGCGCCGGTCTGCAGGTAGCAAGGTGTGGGCGCGTCATCGCCGTTGACGCCGTAACGCCCGGCGAGCGCGACGACCTCCTCGGCCGCCGGCGTGCTCGCGGGTAGATCGCCGACCATCTCGTTCGACACGATCAGATCGAACGCGGCTTCGGGTGCCTTCGCCGTGAGCGCATCGCCGACGATCCAGGTCGCGCGGTCGCCGAGCCGGTGCTTCTGCGCGGCCGCGAGCGCGGGAGCGAGCTCGAGGATCGTGTAGTCGACCGTGCGGCCGGTGGCGCGCAGCCGCTCGATCGCGCTCTCCGCGACGTAGCCGAGGCCGGCGCCGATCTCGAGCACGCGGACACGGCCCTCGGGCACGGCGCCGCGCGCGATCAGCGCGTCGACCAGCGCCTCGCCGTAGGTGCGGCCCTTCAGCACCGGGTGCGGGATGCGCAGCAGGTGCGAGAGCGTCGTCTCCTGGTGATCGAACTGCTCGTCGGCCTTCGCGATCGTGTGCTGGTGATACTCGGTGAGCGACGGCATCGGCGGCACCGGCTGGCCGGGCTGCCAGCGCGGGTAGGGCATCGTCGACGCGAGGTACGGCGGCGCCATGCCGGGGCGCTTGGCGTAGATCGCCCACGGCATCATCGACAGCTTCAGCGCCTGCACGTCGCTGTGCACGAGCCGCCGCACGAGGTTGATGATCTTGTCGTTGTCGTAGTGGTGGCGCAGCTCGACCAGGCGCTTGTTGCCGTCGAGCGCGTCCCAGATCTTCGTCTCCTCCGGATCGAGGAACACCTGCTGCACCGGCCTGTCGCCCCACGCGGTCCACACCGTCAGCCGGTCCTCGCGGCGCTGCCACACGTTCCACTTGCCCTTGATCGGCACGAACGCCCACAGCGCCTCGATCTCGTCCTCCTCGGGCTCGATCAGCACCGCGTGCTGCGCGAGGACCTCGACGAACTGCCGCGGATCGGTGTCGAACCGCGGCTTGAAGTACTCGATCGTCTCCAGCGTGTCGGCGCCGCCCTCGAAGCCCTGGATGAGATCCGCGATGTCCGGGCTCATCTCCATCAGGTACCCGTACAGATCGTGGAACAGGTACACGGCACCCATGTGCGTGAACCACGACAGGTGATTCGAGCGGCGCAGCCGGGGCGGCAGCGGCGGAGATTGCATGCCTCTTCGTATCATCCCGGGCGTATGCTCGCCCGCCGATGAGCTACCTGTTCGAGACCGACGAGCACGCGGCGATCCGCGAGACCGCGCGGAAGTTCGCGCAGGCGCACATCGCGCCGCACGGCGCGGTCTGGGAAGAGGACGAGGAGTTCCCGGTCGCGCTCTACGCCACCGCGGCGAAGGCCGGCATCACCGGCATCGGCTATCCGGAGGCGGTCGGCGGGCAGGGCGGGGACCTGTCGCACGTGATCGTCGCATGCGAGGAGCTGATCCTCGCCGGGCGCACGGTCGGCACGGTCGTCGGGCTCGGCACGCACGGCATCGCGCTGCCGCCGATCGTCCGCTTCGGCACGCCCGAGCAGCACGAGCGGTTCGTGTCGCCGGTCCTGCAGCAGGGCAAGATCGCGGCGCTCGCGATCACCGAGCCCGGCGGCGGCAGCGACGTCGCCGCGCTGACCACGCGCGCCGTGCGCGAGGGCGACTTCTACGTCGTGACCGGTGCGAAGACGTTCATCACGTCGGGCACGCGAGCCGACTTCGTCACCGCCGCGGTGCGCACCGGCGGCGAGGGCCACGGCGGCATCTCGCTGCTCGTGATCGAGAAGGGCACGCCCGGGTTCGAGGTCAGCAAGAAGCTCAAGAAGACCGGCTGGTGGGCGAGCGACACGGCGGAGCTCCACTTCGACGGTGCGCGCGTGCCGGTCGCCAACCGCATCGGCACCGAGCACACCGCGTTCCCGATGATCATGATGAACTTCGCGAGCGAGCGGCTGTTCCTCGCCGGGCAGTGCGTCGCGATCGCCGAGCTCGCGTACCGCGAGTCGATCGCCTACGCGCGCGAGCGCAACGCGTTCGGCAAGCCGATCATGGGATTCCAGGTCACGCGCCACAAGCTCGCCGACATGGCGAGCCGGATCGCGGCGGCTCGCGCACTCACCGGCGAGGTCGTCGCGCGCGCGCTGCGCGGCGAGATGGTGCCCGGCCAGGCCGCGATGGCGAAGAACGTGGCGACCGACATGTGCAGCTTCGTCTGCGATCAAGCGGTGCAGATCCACGGCGGCTACGGCTACATGCGCGAGACGCTCGTCGAGCGGCTCTACCGCGACGCGCGCCTCTACCCGATCGGCGGCGGCACGCGCGAGATC
>Ga0316628_100005112_pt1 | contig 10431 bp, 8 predicted proteins | sample OWC_Aug_M2_C1_D5_FD_207648 | JGI IMG/M metagenome (GOLD analysis project Ga0316628, IMG submission 207648) | Wetland soil microbial communities from Old Woman Creek delta, Ohio, United States - OWC_Aug_M2_C1_D5_C | ecosystem: Environmental > Terrestrial > Soil > Wetlands | place: USA: Ohio... | reverse complement strand
CCCGGCCGCCCAGGCTGTTGCCGGGAAGGAGAAGGGGGTCTACGGATTTCTATGGCAGGGAAAGCAGTACGAAGGACTGGTTTGCAATGTTCTGGAATATTTCCGGAGCAACGGGGGGAGGGTATTGCAGGAGGGAAAGGTGGTGATTGACTCCCCCCGGAATATCGAAGCCCTCACCTTCATGAAAGACCTGGTAGGAAAATACGGAGTTACTCCTCCCCTGGTGTCGACTTCGGTGGAGGAGACGGCGAGAATTATCTTCGGAAAAGGGAGCGCTCTCTTCATGAGAAACTGGCCCTATGCCTGGAAACTGCTCCAGAGCGAGGGCTCTCCGGTAAGAGGGAAAATCGGAATTTCCCCCCTCCCTTCCTTCCCCGGCGGCAGATCAACCCCCACCCTGGGAGGCTGGCAGCTGGGGCTCAACCGGTACTCCAGACACGCCCGGGAGGCCGGGAAACTCCTGACCTTTCTCACCTCCCAAGGCTCCCAGAGAACCCTCGCCCTCACCATCGGCTACCACCCGACCCGAGAGTCCCTTTACCGGGACCGCCAGCTGATTCAAAGACAGCCTTTCCTGGAAGCCCTTCATGAAGTCTTTGGGCAGGCCCGGCCGAGGCCGGTAACCCCTTTCTACATGATGCTGACCCAGGTGATGCAGCCTGAGTTCAGTGCCGGTCTCCTCGGGATCAAGTCGCCCGCAGAGGCTCTGCGTTCCGCCCGGAAGCAGATGGAACACATTTTAGGCAGGGAGGGTTGATGGAAAAAGAGAGCGGCTTTCGCTATATCATTCCGGCTTTGATTCTCCTGGCCGCGGTCGCCCTTTATCCCATCCTGTATGTGATCTTCCTGAGCTTCCATCGAAGACTCCTGATCTTTGACATCTCCCGATTCATCGGTTGGGAGAATTACCTCTTCCTTCTGGGGGACAGCCGTTTCTGGAATGCCCTGCAGAATACGGTCTACTTTACCGTTGTTTCGGTCTCCCTGGAGGTCCTTTTGGGCCTGATGATCGCTCTCCTCCTGAACCGGCCTTTCCGGGGGGAAGGGCTGGCCCGGGCGTTGATCCTGATTCCCTGGGCGATCCCCACGGTGGTATCCGCCAAAATGTGGGAATGGATCTACAACGCCGATTTCGGAGTGCTGAACTATCTCCTGGGTTCGAAGGTAAACTGGCTGGGCGCCCCCGGGCTGGCGATGCCCGCCGCCATCATGGTGGACATCTGGAAGACGACCCCCTTCGTGGTGATTCTCCTCCTGGCGGGGCTTCAAGTAATACCCCGGGAGCTTTACGAGGAGGCCCGGGTCGACGGGGCGGGCACCTGGGCATTATTCCGATGGGTTACCCTCCCTCTTTTGCTGCCGGTCATCTTGGTGGTTTTGATCTTCCGGACCCTGGATGCCTGGAGGGTCTTTGATGTGGTCTACGTTCTCACCGGAGGGGGCCCGGCCAATACTACCGAAACCCTGTCCCTGTATGCTTATCGAGTTCTTTTCCAGACCCTGCAATTCGGCTACGGCTCCGCCTTGTCCGTGGTCACCTTCCTTGGTGTGGGGGGGATCACTGTCTTTTACGTCAAGATCTCCATCCGGGGGAGGAAATGAAGAGAACCCTGGGTTTCTACCTGCTTTTGCTCCTCGTGGGTTTCTACTGCCTCGGCCCGTATGGGTGGCAGTTCCTAACCAGCTTGAAGCCCGATGGGCAGTTGACCCAGCTTCCCCCCCTTTTTCCCGAAAGGCCGACTGCCATCCACTACATATCCCTGTTCAGGGAACCGACTTTCTTGAGAGTGATCCTGAACAGCGCTCTGGTCGCTTCCCTGACCACGGTCCTTTCCCTGCTGGTTGGTACCCTGGGAGCGTTCGGCCTGGCTAAGCTGAGGGTCCGGTATAAGGCCTTCATTCTGGGTTTTATCCTTTCCACCGCCATGTTCCCGCCCATCGCCACGGTGAGCCCCCTGTACGTGATCATCCGGGCCCTGGGTTTGAGGGATACCTGGTGGGCTCTGGTCCTCACCTACACCGTTTTTTCCCTCCCCCTTTCCCTGTGGGTTCTCACCAATTTTTTCCGGGAGATACCGGACGATATCCTCCTGGCGGCGCGGTTGGATGGCTGCGGCTCCTTCCAGACCTTCTATAAAATCCTCCTCCCCCTGGCCGCCCCCGGGCTGTTTACCACGCTCATCCTGGTATTCATCTTCTCCTGGAATGAATTCCTCTATGCTCTGACCTTCACTTCCACCCCCGCTTCCCGAACCATTCCCGTGGCCATCGCCCTCTTCCCGGGAATTCACGAATTACCCTGGGGAGACATTGCCGCGGCGTCGGTGGTGGTCACCATCCCCCTGGTCTTATTGGTAATCGCCTGCCAGAAAAGGATCGTGGAAGGACTGACCGCGGGCGCCCTGAAGGAGTGAGGCGCCGCCCGATGGCTGGAGAAAGCGAGGGCCGCCGATAGGTAAAGGGCCACCCCTGGATCCAGGCCCAGGACCACCGCCAGGAAATAGCCGGCGAGAGCAGCGAAGAGGACCTGGCCCGAACCCGTGGTCAGAGCCGCCTTCCCCGGCGTTCGATCAGATGCCGGTCAAGGTTGAGCCCCATCACGAAAAGCAGGACGGCGATTCCCATCCTGGCCAGGAGGTCCGCCTGATCCCGGGCCATGACCCGGCCCAGCGCCGGGGACCTGCCCAGGTCCGTTGAGGCTTATGGGGAGGATGTCGAAAATAGGGAAGGATACCGGTAGCTGCCGGGATCATCCCCCCTCGGCTTTTTCCAGCAGACGAAGCACGGCTTCATGCCTTGCGAGGATTTTGCGGAGCTCGGGGAGGTCCTCGTTCCGATTTGCTTCTTGAGCTTCGGCAAGCGACTTCTTGCGGCCGGCGGTGACTCTCTTCGACAACCCCAGGGCGTTCAGGCCGTCTTTGTTTTTTACCTTCTCATCCGCGCCATGGGCCAGGAGGATTTCCACCACCTGGGGATGCCCCGAGATGGCTGCCCAGATGAGGGGGGTCGCCCCCTTTTCGTCCCGGGCATTTAAGTTGGCGCTCGCCGAAATCAAGAGGCGAACGTTTTGCGTCAGCCCCATGGATGCCGCGGCCATCAAAGCGGTCAACCCATTTTGGTCCGGCGCGTCCACCCTGGCTCCGTTGGCAATCAATATTTCCAGCAGTCCCGGATTTTTTTTCTTGGCGGCAATCAGTAAAGGCCGGGTTCCGAAACTGGTCCGGGTATCCGGATCGATCCCCCCCTTCAGCATATTCTCGACCCTGGCCAGATCTTCTTGCCAGAGGGCCTGCAGGAATTCTCCGAAAGAACGAGGGGGCTCCTTTTCCCCCCGGGATTCGGGAGGGGTGGGTCGGGCCAGTGGCCGGGCAGGCTCGGGCTTGGAGGGAGACGCAATGCGGGTTCCCTCCCTCGGGGGCGGAGTTTGTCCGCGGGGGCGGGAAAATTTCAGGGCTTCGCAGTTCACGAAGCCCAACCGTGTTTTCTTCGACGGTTCGGCGACGGCGCACCATTTTCCTTCCGGATTGAAAAATTCCGATTGAACCTTGACCCCTTCCTCCTTTTTCAGGAATTTCACGATGCCGCTGGTCACCGAAGGCCCGGCATACACCGGAAGCACTCCGATCCCTACCGTGGCAGGCTCGGGAGGCTCAGCCGCAAAAGCAGCGGTACCCAGAAAAAGGATTCCCCCTATTTGGAGGGCAGAAATGAATCTTTGGACCACGAGGTTCAATTTGAACCGTCCTCCCGTCGATGGGTACCCGGAACGGGGCGAAAGAGAGGGTCTTTTTTCCCCGGCCGGGCATGTTTCCCGGGGATGAAAAGATCACCATTGAAGAAAGGGCGGAGGTTGATAGAAATATACTGAACCGACAGAAGGGAGTCAATAGATTTGGGAACCGTGCCCTGCCGGGGTTTTGCAATTTTATTGAAAAATGAATAGAATAGAATCCAGTTCATGGCCGGCCCATTTCCGTTGGATAAGAAAAGAACCTGCATGAAACAGGAAATATCGCTGGGGGCCATCTACCGCGGCGGGGGTCGTTGTGAATTCCGAGTGTGGGCCCCCCATGCCCGAAAGGTCGAGGTCCATCTCGTCTCCCCCGAAGAACGGGTGGCCCCCCTGGAGACGCTGGAGCGAGGGTACCATGCGGCTGAGGTGGGAGGGGTCCATCCGGGGGCGCTTTATCTCTACCGCCTCGATGGGGGAAAGGAGAGGCCGGACCCGGCTTCCCGGTACCAGCCCCAGGGGGTGCACAGGCCGTCTCAGGTGATGGACCCCGCCTTTCCCTGGGAAGACCAAGGCTGGTCTGGAATCTTGCTCCGCGATTATGTCCTTTACGAGCTTCATGTGGGAGCCTTCACTCCGGGGGGAACCTTCGAGGCGGTTATTCCCCACCTCGAGGAACTGAAGGGATTGGGAATCACGGCCGTGGAGTTGATGCCCGTGGCCCAGTTTCCGGGGAACCGCAATTGGGGGTATGATGGGGTGTATCCTTTCGCCGCGCAAGATTCCTACGGCGGACCCGCGGGCTTAAAGACCCTGGTCAACGCCTGTCACCAGAAAGGGCTGGCAGTGGTGCTCGATGTGGTCTACAACCACCTCGGGCCGGAGGGGAACTACCTCCGGGACTTTGGGCCCTATTTCACGGACCGCTACCAGACTCCATGGGGCGAGGCGGTCAACTTCGACGGGGCGCACAGCGATGAGGTCCGGCGCTTCTTCGTGGAGAATGCCCTTTTCTGGATCACCGACTTTCACGTGGATGCCCTGCGGATCGACGCCATCCATGCGATCCTGGATTTCTCCGCCCAGCCTTTCCTCGAAGAGCTGGCCCTGGCCGTGCACGAGCAGGCGCAGCGGCTGAAACGGGAAATTCATCTCTTCGCCGAGAGCAACCTCAACGACACCCGGCCGGTTCGTTTGCGGGAGCTCGGAGGGTATGGCCTGGATGCCCTGTGGAATGACGACTTCCACCACGCCCTCCACGCTCTTCTCACCGGCGAAAAAGAGGGTTACTATCAGGACTTCGGGGGAATGGGGGACCTGGCCAAATCCTTTCGGGAAGGTTTTGTCTACTCGGGAGAGTACTCGCCCTACCGGCGGCGCCGCCATGGGAACTCTTCCCGGCCGGTCCCGGCCCATCGCTTCGTCGTTTTCGCCCAAAATCATGACCAGGTGGGAAACCGCATGCTCGGCGAGCGGCTGGGCTCCCTCGTTCCCTGGGAAGGGCTCAAGATGGCTGCCGGCGCCGTCCTCCTCTCGCCCTTTATCCCCCTGCTCTTCATGGGGGAGGAATACGGGGAGACTGCCCCCTTTCGGTATTTCATCAGCCACTCCGACCCGGAATTGGTGGAAGCCGTGCGCCGCGGGCGGCGGCAGGAATTCAGCGCCTTTCTGGGGAAAGGGGAGACCCCCGACCCCCAGAAGGAGGAGACCTTTCTGCGCTGCAAATTAAACCAGCAGCTTCGCCGGGAAGAGGGCCACCGGATGCTGCAGGAATTTTACCGGCAGCTGATCCGGTTGCGGAACCGTCTTTCGCCCCTGGCCTTTTTGAGCAAAGATCATCTGGAGGTGCTGGCCCTGGAGAAAGAAAAGGTCCTCTGGGTCAGACGCTGGAGGAGGGGAGAAGAGATATTCATGGCCTTCAATTTCGGTCCATCCCGCGTGTCGGTCAGCCTGCCCGTTCCGGAGGGGAGTTGGCGAAAAGAGATCGACTCGGAGGATGAAGGATGGAAAGGAAAGGGCAGCCTGAATCCCGACCCGATTCGTTCCCGAGGGCAAGTCTCCCTGGCCCTGCATCCTGGGGCCTTCGTCCTGTTCTCCCGTGCCGGGGAAATCAAGATGGAATGAATGGAATAGGCAGAGAAGGAACCCATGGGGAAAGAAAACCAGCAGCAGAAGCCTTTCGATCGGTCCGGGAGGATCGAGAAAATCATCGATCCGCCCCGGATCCCGAGGGCCACGTACCGTCTGCAGTTTGGCCCGGGTTTCAACTTCCGGCAGGCCGAGGATCTCGTTGCCTACCTGGATCAGCTAGGGGTCAGCGACCTCTATTCCTCTCCCCTTTTCAAACCCTGCAGCCCGGATGGCCCGGGCTATGACGTCTGCGACCACAAGGAGTTCAACCCGGCCGTGGGGACCCCGGAAGATTTTGATGCCCTCTCCCGAGCCCTGCAGTCCAAGTCCATGGGACTCATCCTGGACCTGGTGCCGAATCACATGGGGATCAGCAAGAACAACCCCTGGTGGATGGATTTGCTGGAGAACGGGCCCAGCTCCATTTTTTCCTGCTACTTTGACATCGATCTTCATCCGGTCAAACCCGAACTGGAGAACAAAGTCCTCCTTCCCATCCTTGAGGATCAGTACGGCAAGGTCCTGGAGGACGGCAAGTTCCAGCTCAAGTTCGAGGAAGGGGCATTTGTCATTTATTATTATGACCACAAGCTCCCGGTCGCTCCCCGTACCTACTCCCAGATCCTGGAGCATCCGCTGGAGGAGCTCATCCGAACCCTGGGCAAAGAGAATGAAGACCTCCAGGAATTCCAGAGCATTCTGACCGCCCTGGGCTACCTGCCTCCCCAGACCGAATCGGCCCCCGAAAAATTGGAGGAACAGAAAAGGGAAAAGGAAGTCATCAAACGGCGCATTGCCGGCCTTTACCTGAAGAGTCCGGAGATGAAAAGGGCCATCGACTCGGCGGTCGAGGCCTTCAACGGAAGGGCGGGGGACCCGCGCAGCTTCGACCGAATGGACGGCCTGATCAACGCTCAGGCGTACCGGCCGGCTTTCTGGCGGGTGGCCGCCGATGAGATCAACTACCGGCGCTTCTTCGACATCAATGACCTGGCGGCCATCCGCATGGAATTCCCGCAGGTCTTCGAGGAGGCACACCGCCTGGTTTTCCGGCTTCTGGGGGAGGGAAAGGTTACCGGCCTGCGGATCGATCACCCCGACGGGCTGTGGAACCCCGCGCACTACTTTCTCCACCTGCAGAAGAATTGCTTGATTCACCGCCTCCATTCCCGCACTGGCCCCCAAGGCGATTCTCCCTCCCCTCCGTTCGAAGAAGAGGCCGAGGCCTGGCTGGCGGGGATCCGGGGAAGGACGCCGGCCCCTCCCTGGCCGCTCTACGTGGTGGTGGAGAAGATTCTCGAGGAAGGAGAACCCCTGCCGGGGGACTGGGCAGTATGCGGGACGACGGGGTACGACTTTCTCAACGAGGTGAACGGCCTTTTTGTAGATGGGAAAAACCTCCGGGCCATGGACCGGATTTATACCCAGTTCATGGGGGCCCAGATCAACTTCGCGAACCTGGTGAATACCTGGAAGAAGATGATCATGCTGGTGTCGCTGGCCAGCGAAGTGGCGGCCTTGAGCCACCAGTTGGAAAGGATATCGGAAAAAAACCGAGGGTACCGGGATTTCACCCTCAACAGCCTCACGTTCGTCCTGCGGGAAGTCATCGCTTGCCTGCCTGTTTACCGGACCTACATCACCGGCCCGGAAGACGTCCGGCAGCGCGATGTGGCCTACATAGAAGCGGCGGTGGAAGAGGCCAAGAGGCGGAACCCCCGCACGGCCGAATCCATTTTCGACTTCGTACGGGATACGCTGCTGCTCCGCAACCTGGAGACCTTTTCCGAGGAGGACCGGGAGGGTTTGATCCAATTCGCCATGAAGTTCCAGCAGATCACCGGGCCGGTGATGGCCAAGGGGCTGGAAGACACGGCGTTCTACATTTACAACCGCCTGGTTTCTTTGAACGAAGTAGGGGGACACCCCGAAAAATTCGGGGTGTCCCCGGAGGAATTCCACCTTCACAATATGGAACGGCTGGGGAAATGGCCCCACTCCCTGCTGGCCACCAGCACCCACGACACGAAAAGGAGCGAGGATGTGCGCGCCCGGATCGATGTTCTATCGGAGATTCCGGGGGAGTGGAGGGCGGCGGTGAACCGCTGGAGCCGTTGGAACGCACCGAAAAAGACCTCGGTGGACCGGCAGCCGGCCCCGGACCGCAATGATGAGTATCTGCTCTACCAGACTCTGGCGGGGGCTTGGCCCACGGAGGACCCGGACCATCCGCTCTCTCTTCGCTCGGAGGAATTCCTCCAATTCCGGGAGAGGATGGTGGCTTACATGCGCAAAGCCACGCTGGAGGCCAAGGTCCACACCAGCTGGGTCAACCCCAATGAGGAATACGACCGGGCGGTGAGGGATTTTGGGTGGAAACTGCTGGAACTTCGGGGGAAGAACCGGTTCCTCCTCGACCTGCAGGCCTTCCAGCGGCGAGTGGCTTACTTTGGACGGTGGAACTCGCTGTCCCAGGTCCTTCTGAAGCTCGCCTGCCCCGGCGTCCCCGATTTCTACCAGGGCACCGAGCTCTGGGACCTCAGCCTGGTGGATCCGGACAACCGCCGCCCCGTGGATTACCCGCAGCGCCGGGCCATGCTGGCAAAGTTGAAAGAAAGAGCGGAGGCGTCCGGGGGTGACCTTCTTCCCCTGGCGCGGGAGCTGCTCGAAACGAGCTGGGACGGCCGGATCAAGCTCTACCTGATCTGGCGGACCCTGCAGTCCCGCCGCCGGGTCCCGCTGATCTTTTCCGCGGGATCCTATCTTCCCCTGGAGGCGAGGGGAGAAAAGAAAGACCACCTGTGTGCCTTTGCCCGGACCTTCGAAGAGGATTCCATCGTGGTGGGAGTTCCCCGCCTGGTCGCCGGGCTCCTGGGGGGAAGGGAGGAGCCTCCCCTGGGGGAAGCGGCCTGGAAGGATACCTGGGTACGAGTCCCCGGGGAATGGGTCGGGCGGAGGTATCGAAACCTGTTCACGGGGGAGGGATTGGCGGTCCGGAACGGGGCAGAGGGCGCCGGGTTTGCCCTGGGGGACCTATTCTCCAATTTCCCGGTGGCTCTCCTGGGGTCCATGGACCCCTCCGGAGAACCTTTTTCTTTTTGAGTCTTCTGCCAAGGGAGGGTTTAATTTCGGTCGATTTTTTATCGGCCGATATGCCCGCTGCCAAAGCGGAGGGATTCGGGACGCGCCCCTGGGCGGAGATATTGCATTGCCCTCTTCGCCCACTCGGTTGGGGGAAGAGCCTTCTTTTTTTCCCGGGGAAAGGCCCGAGTCTGAGGAGTTGAGAGCGCGAAAGGAGGAGAGAGATGAGTTTCAAGGCGGCGCTGATCGTAGCGATTCTGATCCTGGTGGCTTTCGGGGCTGGTTACGGCGTGGGGTACTGGAAGCTGCAGATGGCCGAGAAAGAATGGATGACGGCCAAGGGAGAGATGCAGGCCAAAATCAGCAGCATGGAAAAAGAACTGGCTCTGGCCAAGGCCCGGGAGAAGCTCTGGGAAATGCCCGAAAAGCTGTCCGAGGTCATCACTCACCTGGGGGATAAGAATTTCGGTTTGGCGGCCAAAGCCCTGGACGGGGTCAAAGAGAATTTCCTGGCCGCCCTGAATTCCCTGGGGGAGGAGATGAAAAACCGGTTTGATTTCTTCCTCCCCCTCCTGGAGGAGGCCAAGAAAGAAGCCGAGAGCATGGGACCGAACGCCGCGGGAAAAGTGGAAGAGGCAAAAAAGCTTTTCGAACAGGCCCTGAAACCGGGGAAGAAGGGGTGAAGCTCCAAGGGGAGGAGGCAAGATGAGCGCCAAGCTTATCGGAATCATCGTGCTGCTGGTCGTACTGGTGATTTTTGCCATTCAGAATACCCAGTCCGTGGTCATCACCTTCCTTTTCTGGAGGATCGAGACCAGCGCGGTCCTGTCCATCCTGGTAAGTTTTATGCTCGGTTTCCTGTTGGGGTACCTGGTTTTATGGGCCGGGTCGGGGCGGAGGAAAGAGAAGGCATCTTTCCCTCCTCCCCCAAAATCTGGTTCCTCGGCTTGACCGGGATCCGGGAACTCGTGGACCGGTATGGGCAGCGTGAGCTTCGCCACCGGATTCTGGAATGCCTCTTTTTTATTTCTCGGCTGCGGGGAGACTTGTGTTACAATAGGGCCGGTTGAAACCCTTCTCTTTCTCCCCATTCCGGAAAGGAGGTCGCCGTGGAAAAGGTCCTTTGTATCGACGATGACTTGAGCCTCCTTCGCCTGTACCAGGAAGAGCTTGCGGAAGAAGGCTACAAAGTCGTTCTGGCCAAGGACGGCAAGGAGGGCCTGGCGAAGTTTGAAAAAGAGAAGCCCCAAGTGGTGGTCATGGACATCCGCATGCCGGTGATGGACGGCATCGAGGCGCTGACCGCCATGCTGGGGAAGGATCGTCAGATTCCAGTCATCCTCAACACGGCCTACCCCCAGTACAAGGAGAATTTCATGACCTGGGGAGCCGAGGCCTACGTGGTCAAATCGTCGGACCTTACCGAGCTCAAGCAGAAAATCCGCGAAATCCTGGATAAACGGAAAAAGGGCGGCAAACCCTGAGGAATG
>Ga0316628_100005111_pt1 | contig 10432 bp, 2 predicted proteins | sample OWC_Aug_M2_C1_D5_FD_207648 | JGI IMG/M metagenome (GOLD analysis project Ga0316628, IMG submission 207648) | Wetland soil microbial communities from Old Woman Creek delta, Ohio, United States - OWC_Aug_M2_C1_D5_C | ecosystem: Environmental > Terrestrial > Soil > Wetlands | place: USA: Ohio... | reverse complement strand
TTGCTGAAGCCGGAATGGGCCACACCACCGCCATCACCCGAGCTCATGTTGCCGCACACCCAGTTGTTGTCGAACAGGTAGCCATCGGAACCCGAACAGAACGTGACACCACCCGCCGCCGAAGGTGTGCCCGAGTAGAGCGCATCACCGATGGAGAGGTTGGCGGTAACCGCGTTGTGGTGCACCCGCACATTCCGGTCGAGACCGTAGCCGAGCTGGGTACCGACCGGGGTGTTGGCCGGGTAGTCGAACGGCATCGGTTCGAAATTGTTGCTCGCCGGATCAAGCACGATATATGGATCCGGGTACTCCGGCGTGCCCACGCTGATGCCGCCCGTGAGTGTGCCGTGATTGCCGTGGATCCGAGTATTGGCAATCTCCAGCTGGTGGTTCCAGCCATGCAGGAAGATGCCACCGCCGCCCTGCGAGCTGTTGCTGATGGTAATGCCGTCAATACGCGACGGGTTGCACAGGAAGTTGCTGGTGCCGTAATCACCCGCCGACTGGAGTACAGCGGCATCCGTCGGCACGGTGCAATCCGCCGTCCTGTTGGTGAGGAAGAGATGCCCATCCGGGAAGGCACCTTCACTGCCCACGCCAAAGCGCGCATCGGGGGTAGTGCCTGCCGGTACGCGCACCCCGCGTCCCAGCACCGTGACACCTGCCCCCTCGTAGGCACCCATCAGCGTCGGCTCCTGCAACGCCTCTGCCAGGTTGCCGTTGAGGGTGGTATCCCAGCCGACGATCCCTTCAAGCGGGATGCGATCGACCTTCGCGAACATGGAGAGCGGGCAGCCCTCGTATTCGGCGCTGGCGGGCCGGCCCTGTGCCGTCAGACCGAACAGGCAGACGGCCTGACGGCGCCACGCATCCAGCTTGCCGGCTGGGTGGGCATCGGCATTGATGATCACTGATTCAGCACCGACCCCTTGCAGGCGCACCGGCTTCCACATCAGCAGCATCTCCTTGTAGGTGCCGGGGCCGACGATGATCAAATCACCGGGTGCGGCGTTGTCGATCGCGGTCTGCAGCGGATTGGGCTCGATCCGTCCGAACAGGTTGTTGCTCGGGCTGGCCGGCGTCACATAGACCGGCGTTTTGCCCGCAATGGTTACCGTGACCGTGTCGATCGACTTCTTGCCGTTGGCGGCAGTGACTACCAGCTCGCCGCAACGCGCGGAGTTACCGATGCTCTGCGGATTGGTGCGCTGGATGATCGTGCAGCTCGACTGCACCGGCGACAGGGTGGGCACGGTGACCTGGATCGCCGTATCGCTCCAGGAGACCACCGGCGCGTTGACGCCACCGATGGTGACGGTACCCGGTGTGCCGCCGAAGCCGTAGTGCCGCGTGACGTACTTCTGGTTGAACGGCACGGTCGTCGCGCGGGGACCGGAGTAGGCGTTATTGAGCACCTGCTTGTCACCGAGGGCGGTAATGGTCAGCGTATGACCGGCCGCGCTCACCCAGGGACCTGCCCCCGTGCCGATGGCATCACCCGTCACGCTCTTGATGGCCGGGGTGGTATCCGGATACTCGCAGTCCGGCAGGTTATACCGATCCGCAAAGGCCATGGTGGGCACCACCGGCGTGTCCAGGTACGCGGTCTGGCCCGGCATGAATGGCCACTCGTAGCAGAAGTTGCTGTACGCGGGGTTGTACAGCGGATCGGTGATCATCTGACCCAGGGTCGGCGAGCCTGCACGTGTATCGAGGATCGGCCCCGGATCGTTCATGCACATGATCATCATCTGCGGGATGTAACCACTCGGGCTAGGCGGATTGACCGTGAAGCTCGAGAAGTTCATGCCATTGTAGGCACCCCACTGATCGGAGTAGACACGTGAGATCTCCTTGCCGGCAAAGTCACGAATGGCGACCGGCGTATTGGGCACCGCAAACTTCTCACCAAACTGCGGCGAGAAGGGGTCGAACTCCGACGCAAAGTCGTTGGTGATGGTGCCGGTGAAGTGCGAGGCAACGTGGGCCGAACTGAAGAGGTAGAACTTCGCCAGCACACTGCGCTGATCGGCCAGCGTCACCTCCTTGCGATCGCACAGCGGCCGAGTGGCACCGGCGAAGGGGGCCGCCTGTTGGGCACCGGGGAAGAGGCTGATGTAGTCGGGCACGATGCGTTCATCACCGACGCAGGGCCAGAAGCTCTCGACGCTGCCCGTGTCGCCCTCGGCGTGCGGATGAGAGCCGAGATTGGTTGTCGGGTTGAGCGAATTGTACGGATTGTAGGAGGCATTCACCGCCGCCTGGTCGGGCATGATGAAGATATTGCCCAAGCCCGCGAACTGCTGCGTGACCGGGGCGATGTAGGCATCGCCGAGCAGGATGTTCTTGTCCTCCTCCTTCACCAGCTCGTAGCCGGGCGGCACGATCACTTCGACCACGTACTTGCCGGCGGGCAGCATCGGGGTGCCGTCGTCCGGGTTCGCGACACAGATCGTGCAGTTGGTGCCGGGACGCGATCCGCCTGTTGACTCGACCGCGGTGCCGGTGCCTTCGGGCATACCAGTCTGCGGATTCCTGCCGACAATGCTCGGGAATTTGTACATCCCGTCGTAGGGCGCCGGCTGGATCTGGCTCAGCATGGACCAGCCGTCGTAACACTTGAAGCGCGAATTGTAGGGCAGTGGAGTGCCCGGATTGAGCGCCTGCGTGCTGTTTTCAAGTGTGTAGTAGAACGGGCTGGTGGTTTCCTGGCCCGGGCAGTTCATGTTGGGAACACCGTCAGAACGGAAGCCCTGGGCCCAGTTGTCCCAACTGGTGGTTGTGGTGGTGTCCACAAGCGTCAAGGATTTCGTTCCGTCAGGCCCGGTGCCTTCTTTGTACAGGTTTACCTTTACGTTCGCTACGCCAGGCTCCCAACTGAGCTGGAGCAACAGCGCCGGGTCATCGAACGGACGGGTCGAGGCATAGATCACATGGCCCTTGATGCCGCCGTTCTCGCCAGGAATAAACGGTTTCATGGCGAATTCGATGAAGCCGTTGTTGCCGAGCAGTCCCTGCCACCCTTCACTCGTTACCCAGCCCGGGTCGACGCGGCCAGTCGAGCCAGGATTGCCACTGGCCGGATCAAAGGAACCGGTTCCGGTGCAATCGGCATCCAGGCAATAGCGGGAGCCCGGGAAGCGCAGATCCGTCGGCAGGTGGGCGGTGGGCGATTCAATCGTGTTCGCCAGTCCGGCCGCGATGGTTGAAGTCCCGCCGCCTGTAGTGCCATCGACCGGGCCGCCGGCGTCATACACCACGTGGATGTTGGACAACTTGTAGCGTGCGCTATCGATGTCGACCGTCAGCCAGTTGAGGATCGGGAAGACCTCATTGAATCCCGCGTAACCGGCCAAATCGGTGTTGTTGAACCCCAGGTAACTGCCGTCACGGGCGCGGATGTTGTAGGGCACCAGCGGCAGGCCCGGCTCATTTTCCTGTGACACGCCATCGCCGTTCTGGTCGAGGAAGACACGGCCGTAGAGATTGGTGCGCCATTGCGTCACCGGGATCTCGAGCGGCTGCGCAGGTGTACCGATGCTGTCGCCGTCCACCTTGATGGGCGTGGAGAGACCGTCGACCAGCAGATCGTTCCACTGGTCGAACACGGTGACCTTCATGTTGCCTTTGGGAATTCCAGTGAACTGGAAGGTGCCGTCAGGGTTGCACTTGGTGAATGCAAAATCGGCGCTGTCCGGCGCACCCAGGCTCACGTAGCACTGCGCGAAGCTGTACATGTCGTAGCTGCCGCTGCTGTAAACGCGCTGATCGGGGGTGCGGCTCATGCGCAAGCCCGTGACCTTGCCGTTGATGGTCGATGTGCAGGTCTGGTTGGCGCAGACGGACGCCTTGCGCCCATTGATGATATTCGGGTTGGCGAAGCCGACAGCCACGTGATAGCCGCCGGGCCCGAACTCCTGGAAGTAGGCGGGCTCGCCGGGTTTGAGGAATGCCTCGATAGCCTTGGTGCCATCAAGCGTGTTCGTCTGCAGCCACTCCTCGCCGCGCGCGATGCGGTCAGCCCCCGGCGAGGTCACGACTTCATACAAACCTGCATACAGATGGTCGATGATGGCGTGCCCGGCCAGCGGCGAGAGCGTCTTGCCGTCCGATTCATATTTCGGACAGGTCGGAATCACCCCCACCAGTCCGTCGTTATTCTTGGCAATCGGGCAGGCATTCAGCCCGGTGGAAGGGTCAATGGTACCCGCCAAGGAGTTGGAGACGGGCATGTTGAACATGTCGAAGGTGATCTGCCCGGCTGCATCGCCGAAGGCACCCGCCTGGTCGAGCAGCACAATGTTGAAACCACCCAGCCCAGCCTCGTTGGGCGCCAGCACATCGACACCTCCGCCGGTATCGGCTTCACCATTGAGTGGGTTGTCATCCTGGAACACGAACACCGAGAGCTTCGCCGGTTGCAGCGGCGTTTTTTCCAGGAAGACATCGACGGCCGACTGACCGGCGGCGATCTGTGCGCCGCCCATGGTGTGGCCGCCCGCGGCATCGTCGGTGATAAAGCCGTCACCGGGCAGGATGGAGATGTAGTAGCGCTTGGTCGGGTCGAGGACGACCTGGCTCGGATTAACTTCCGCCTTCTGCACACCCGGCCGGCAAGTGCCATTGCCCACGTCGCACACCGTGGGCGCACCCAGGAGCGTCTGCCCCGCTTCACACGAGATCGAGCCCACGCAGCCCTGCGCCACCACCGGGGCCTGGCTGGTGTAGAAGTTGACCGCAACGTTGCGAACCGGCGTGGTGGTGCTGGTCGTGTCGAGTGTGGGATCAATATAGGCCGTGCGGTCTTCCTCAATGATCCAGCGGTAGTCGGTGATCAATGTTCCCGTCTTCGCGTCCTTGACAGCCACCGCGAGGTTGCTGGCTGCGGGGAAGGTCACTGTCACCGTTGCGGCTGACGTGCTCGCGGTGTTCTGTGAGTTCACAGAGTTGTAGGTGAAGGAGCACGCGCCGGGGGCGGATGACGTCGCTGTGAATGAGCCGTCCGCATTGAGTTCAACGCTGGCGCAGCTACCGGTGCTTGCTACGACCGCCTTCAACGGCAACCCCGAAGGATCTCTGTCATTTGCCAGCACGCCGGGCGGGGCTATCTGCAACCGCGACGCAATGGTGCTGGTGTAGCTGTCGGCATTGGCCGCAGGCGCTCCGCCGAGGCAACCCTGCGTTGCTGCACAGTCGGCCAGGGTCACCGTCGCTGTCACACCACTCGAACAGGTACCGGCAGTCACCGTTCCGTTGGCGCAATAGGTGAACGAATCGGTCGCGGTGCCCGTGGCCGGTACATAGCTGAATGTGCCGTTCGAATTCAGGGTCAGCGTGCCGCCGGTGGGTCCCGTCAGAAGTTGCACGCCGTACACCCCGAGATCGTTCGCCATCAACCCTTTCGAAGGATCGGAGACCGCCAGTGTGTTGCCGGCGACCAGATAGTAGGTATCGGGGCTCGCCGCTGCGGTACTCGACGCAGGCAGTGCGCCTCCATTCAGCTGCAGGTACGCCTGCATACCGCCATCACGCTGATTGTTGGTCGACACACTGAGCTCGCGATCGAAGATCGGGAACGTGGCTGCAGTGAAGTTGCCGCTCGCGGTGGGTGGAGTGACAACGACGTCGTAAGTCTTGCCGGCGGCGAGGAACACTTCATTCTGGATCTTCGGTTGCGGATCCAGGCTCTTGGCGAGAGCCAATGCAACATCCGGCTGAAGATTCCCATCCTCGGCGATGAGCTTCATGTCCAGACCAACGACAGAGGGCACGTGCATGCGCAGGCCGGCGTTAACGAAGCGCAACATCACATTACCGGACGTGGTGGCAAGAGGCGTAGTGCTGCTACCGAGGGTGATTGTTGAGTTGGCCGGGTTGTTGCGATCGAACGCCACGCCGTTGATCAGGTAATAGCGCGGGCTGTAGTTGACGGCGGGCGGATAGCACCAGTGGGCAGTGATCGATTGGGTGATGTCGCCGCAGGCGCCGATAGCGCCACTCCACACCGCCGTCTCGTTGAAGCTCGGGTTATTCACGGCGGCATCGACCGCCGCGTTTTGCACCGGGTCAATCTCGCTCAGCAGCACCGTCGCATCCTTGTCATAGGCGATGCCCGGATAGGCCAGATTCGGTGTCACCGAGGCATCGGTTACCACCACGACACCGTAGAGACCCATCGGCCCCTGGATGGAGGGGTGCGTGCCCGATTCGAGCAGGTAGGTGCCCGGCTTGAGGCCCGTCCAGCTGAGTGTGGTGCTGGTGGCCCCGACGGCCACCTCTGTGGCAAACGACTGCACACGATTCGCCTGCCGAGGCGGATTGAACAGCGCACCGGCGCCGGCCACTGGCCAAGTGGTGCCCTGCGACAGATGCGCCGGGCTCGGTGTTCTTGTCGGCGTCGCACCGAGACCGCCGCCCAGTTGACCGACAATGACCAGCGAGGTCGGGACCTTGAGGGTGTTGGTCACCACGATATCGAGCTGCGCGCCGGACTGCACCGTGATGAGCGGAGGTTGCCAGGTCACACCGTCTTGCACCGCACCCGTCTGTGTCGTGCAAGTCGCACCATTGGGTGCAACGGCCGTGGCTGAGCCGCAGAACAAACCCCACATCGGCACGCTTTGCCCGTCGGGCAGCGTGACTGTCGTCGGCTTGGCGGTGAGCATGACTTCCGCTCGCGCGACCCCGGCCCCCAACAGCAATAGAGCAGCCGCAGCAAATGTTGTGAACTTAATCGCCTTGGGTAGATTGGCACACATTTGGAATTCTCCTCTCCCTAATTCGCTTCATTGATCGAGTAGGTCTGCGGATCGACGAGCATCATCATCATCATGCCGCCCGGGAAGACGTTATTCGTGGTGATCTCGCGCTCGTTATGCGAGTGCCACATGTAGGCATACGCGGCCTCGCTGCCCGGATCGTTCCCCACCGTGCCGGCGGGCGGGATGGGTGTACTCCCGACTGCACGCGCGGTCGCATCAGGCCCGAGGTAGGCGCTGCCGCCATACCACGGACCATTCGCCAGGATGTTCGGATCGGGCAGCGTTACCGGACCGCCGCTGCCGACACTGCCGAACGGTTTCGCCTCCAGCGCCTTGTTGTGGTCGGCGCACCACTCGTAGTAGTTGGGTGCATTCGGATCGGCTGTGTAGTAGCCATTTGCGTCAGGCGTGCAGACGACCGGCTTGCCGTTGTAGTTGGCATACCGTGGATCAGACGGAGCGAGGTTGTAGACACTGCCGGGGCCGGTTGCGGTATGGGCGTACACATCCCAGTTCAGCCCCTTGCCGGTCCAGTAGTAGATGCCATCCATTGCCTCACCTGGCGTGGTGGTGGTGGTGAAGAGGAGCGGCCCGGCGAGCTTGGTTGGGTCTGTCTGGCTCAGGAGCAGATTGCCGTCGCGTGCGAGAACGCGGACGTGGTTGCCGTGTTCATGAAATGGGTGCTGCCAGCGGCCCGTGCCGATGACTCGCAACAGCACCAGCTCACCCGGGTGCATGTGCGGATTGCCGTTATAGGGCTGGTGCGGATACTGCACCGCATAGTTGGGATCCATGAGATCCGGCATGGAGCGGCCGTTAATCATGAAATAGGCGGGGTGATACGGTTCGGTCTGGATGAGCATGCACCCGTTGGGTTGCGTGCACGGCAGCGCGGCTTGCGCTTCGGCCTGTTGATGAATGACCGGGTCCATCTCCGACAACTGGAACAGATATTCGCGGTCGTAGCAGGCCTGACTGATGTCGTACGCGGCGGCGGCGAGACGATAATCAGTCTGCCCGTCGGGCAGCGTCCCCACCACGTGACACGTCGCCGGCTGGCCTGTTGGCGTGGTGTAGTTCGTCGGCAGGCCACCGGGGAGTGTCGGCAACACGATGATCGCCCCATAGAGCCCCATCTCCACCTGCAGGTCACCCTGCGTGCCGCTGTAGTAAGCGTGCGTACCGGGCTTGTCCGCCGTGAAGGTGTAGGTGACGGTCCCGCCGACGGCGGCTTCCTGCGTGAGCACGCCGGGGACGCCGGTGGTAGTGCTCACTGCAAAGCCCGGGAACAGAATCGACGTGTTGCCCGCGGCCGCCGGCAGGTTGTTGTGCAGGGTAACGGTCACCGTTTCCCCCTGGTGCACGATCAGCGTGGGTCCGGGGATCTGCATCGTCGGGCAACTGCCTGTGATGGCCGCCGGTGCATAACCCGCCGGTGCGCTTTGGCAGCCATAGCCCCAGGAGTAAACGCTTGCCCCATCTGGCTGGGTGATGTAGTTCGCCTCAGCACTGAGGTCGAAGGTCGGACCGGTGATGCCGGGCGCGGCCGCATGCGCGGTGACGGCGAGCAGCGAGACAAGCGCAGCCGCCGTCACCGACAGGAGCCGCCCCATCAATGTATTCTTCTTCATGCGAGGCATGGCTGTTCTCCTAGCTGCAGACTTTGGATGCTGGGTCCACGGCACCGCAGATGTGGACCTCGGTCATGAGGCCGCCGAAATTCTCGGCATCATTCGAGAGGTGGTCGAGGTTCGGTGTGTAGAGGTAATAGGTATCGCCCACGTGGTACTTGACCGTGTCGGATGCGTCCAGGATCACGTCCAGGGACTCGCCGCCACCGAGCGTGATGGAGTTCGTGTCATAGGCCAGGTTGTTGCCCGCCTGATCGCGCAGCAGCCTGGCATTGAGGGCAACGACATGCATCGGAATGCCGAGCGAAGCCAGGGTCTGCATCTCTGTCGTATCGAGACTTGAGAGCCGCAATAGCGCCCGACCACCGGCAGGGATATTGATAATCGTCGACATGGGTTGTGAAGTGCGCGACACCCCGTCCGAAGATTGGGTCTGCATCGGCCCGGGAATGACGTTGCCGCTGCCATCCACCGCGCCGCCAATCGTGTCCGGATAGCTGCGGCCGTTCAGCAGGAAGTACTTGTCCTTGTTGTCGGTGAACGGTTCAGGGTTGAAGGTCATACCGACGAAGTGGAAGTTCGGATCGAAGCCGTGGATCTGGATCGGATACTCGACGTCGTAAGCGGTCGAACCGTCACCATCGTTGTAGGCGTAGAGCGTCGGCGTGCCGCTCTTGTTGTTCACGTGCGTGACACCGCTGTCAGCGGGCGGCAACGGCGACCCGCACAGGATGTCGGTGTTGCAGTTGGAGGCGGTGCGCAAGTCGGCCTGCTGCGCTACCAGCCCGGCATAAAGGTTTGCTCCCGCGGCCAGACGGTTCTGCCGAGGACGAACATAGATCTGCCCCACCATGCCCATCTGCAAATGCTCTGGCGGCGTGATGTGGCAGTGGAAGAAGTAGGTGCCGGCATCCGGCGCCAGGTAGTAGTAGGTGAAGCTGCCGCCGATGTTGATAGCGACCGAAGCATCCGGTACGCCGTCGAAGAACCCGGAGGCATTCGGGTAGCCGTGGAAGTGTACGGTGTGCTGCTCGAACAGATCAGGGCGCATGATCATGCCGACGTTCGTCAGGGTAAGGAAAAACTCATCGTCCTCATCGATCGCCATCATGGGCGCCGGCATGTTGCCGTTCAGGACTCCGACATCCATGATGGGGCGCGGATCGACATGACCGTCAATCTGGTTGGGCGGGACCGATTCCGGATCCGGCGTCAAACCGACCGCGCCATTGAACGTCGTTGCGGGAATCGGTGCCCCGACGGTGAAGGGGTTGTTGTTGGGATCGACGAGAGTGTTGAACTCGCTGGCCGGCATGGTACCCGGCAGCCCTTTCACGATATCGCCGAGGCCCGACAGCGGGCCGAAGGCGAACAGATAAGTCTGTGTGCCATCACCCATGGTCGCAAATCCGTCGCCGCCCGAGATCTGCTGGCATTTGATATTCGGATTCGGCATGGTGCTGTCGATCTGACCTGGCTGCCCGCTTGCATTGACCAGCGGATGCATCGTCGTATGGTCGGGGCACTGCACCATGAAACTCGATGCACTGGCCTCTGTCGCGAGCAGGCACAGAGCCACTGCGGAGAGCAGTTGCTTTACACGGAATATGTTGGACATGGTAATGCCTCCTTCCCGCAGGCGCACACTGCGCGCACGGGCGAAAACAGAGAGCGCTCTAGCGCGTCCACAGAGATGTCGAATGTCATTGCTGGTCATAGCCCCTCCTACAACAGAGTCGCTCATCTGCATCGCTTATCTGTTCAGCCGGTGGACACTGCGCGCCTTCCCTTCACACGCTACTTCGACACAACGTAGTCATCGATGAACAGGAACACTTCAGTACAGTTGCAGTCATCGTGACAGGTCGTATTGCGAATCATTCAGTCAGGAAAAATCTAACGACGAACAAGAGAGATGTATGTGGGGTCTATAGCGTATCTTGTGCTGAGGGTGTTACGGTGTTTCACCAGCAGTGAACAGCACTACGATTAAAATCGTGTACGCCTGCCCCAGCGCGATCAGTCATGCGGCATTCGCCA
>Ga0316628_100005110_pt1 | contig 10432 bp, 10 predicted proteins | sample OWC_Aug_M2_C1_D5_FD_207648 | JGI IMG/M metagenome (GOLD analysis project Ga0316628, IMG submission 207648) | Wetland soil microbial communities from Old Woman Creek delta, Ohio, United States - OWC_Aug_M2_C1_D5_C | ecosystem: Environmental > Terrestrial > Soil > Wetlands | place: USA: Ohio... | reverse complement strand
GCATGTTGTGGAGGTTGCCATCGGGAACTTGCTGGGTGTGGAGAAGGCCGCATTGTACAACGGTGCCATTGGAGTCGATGACATGGGAAATATCTATCTGCAAGGAAGTCTTTCCGCAGAGGAGAAGAGCAGACATATCAATGCAACCTATCTGGCAAAGCTCGACTCTGCAGGGAAGATGATTTGGGAGCGCTACCATTGCAGTGAGGGGAAGCGCTGGGACTCGTTCGATCTTGCTGTTGATGGATTGGGGCGAAGTTATCTCACCGGGCGGATCATAGGGCTGAGCAACACCAGTGACATGGATGCGTTTGCCATCAGTTATGATGCCAATGGCGCCATGCGCTGGCTCAAACAATTTGGCACTAACGTCTTCGATGGTGCAAGCCGTATCGCTGCCGACAATGAGGGCAATTATGTGATAAGCGGTGGTACCGAAGGCGATCTGGACGGACTGCATAATGTTGTGAAAGATTGGGCCGTACCCTTTCTTTCTCGCAATCACCAGTAACATCTGAACTAGACAGAAACGACAACTACAGGTAGTCGATTTGGAACGCGAACAACTGATTCTCTGGCTGGCGGTGATCGCCTATGTAGTTGCCGGTGTCGTGGCGATCTTCGGCGTGGTACTGGACAAAAAACCGGAACGCACCGTGCTTGGATTGATGTGGCTCGGACTCCTGCTGCATGGCACCTCCATCGGCATGCGCTGGGTGCGCCTCGACCACGGTCCCTATCTGACCATGTACGAGATCCTTTCCAGCAACATCTTCAGCCTGCTGCTGGTCTTCTCGCTCGCCTACTGGCGCTTCAAACCGATTCGCGCCACGGCGGCCATCGTGTTGCCGCTATTGTTCATCATGATGGGGTGGATGATGCTCTCCCATCCGGGTGAGGGCCATCTGCCGCCGACCTACAAAACTACCTGGCTGGTGATTCACATCCTTCTCGGCAAGGTATTCCTCGGTGCAACGCTGGTGGCGGTGGGTATGGCCGGGGTGATCCTGCTGCGCCGCTACAATATCGCCACGCAGAAATTTTCACGGCTGCCTGACGACAAGCGCCTCGATGACTTGGCCTACCGTTTCATGGCGCTCGGCATCATCTTCGACACCTTGATGCTGATCGCCGGGGCAATCTGGGCGCAGGATGCGTGGGGTCGCTACTGGGCGTGGGACCCGTTGGAGACCTGGTCGTTCATCACTTGGCTGACGCTCGGCTTCGCGCTGCACCTGCGTGTCACCTTCAAACCGGCGCCTGCGCGCGGTGCGGTGATGATCATGGCGGTGTTCGTGCTCGCCTTCCTTACTTTCTTCGGCATCCCCTTCATCAGCAAGGTACCGCATCAGGGGGCAGTGTAACTCTCGATGAACGAGCCCCATCTCACCACTCCCCTGTTACCGCATCAACGTAGTGCTGCCCGCCGCTGGCTGCTGCTGGCGGTGATGGCGATGGCGCTATCAGCACTGCTGGCGATCCTGCTGGTGCTGTCGCGCACGCCAGGGGTACAGGAGCTGTTCGGGCTGAAAGCGGCCTTTCATACCGTGCTGGTGCTACATGTCAATTTTGCCGTGCTGCTGTGGCTGCTCTCCTTCGGTGGTGCACTCTGGTCACTCTCCCTGCGGCATCATGCACCGCTGCGCGATACCCTCGCCTATGGCCTCGCCCTGGGCGGCGCGTTGTTGCTGCTTGCCTCGCCTTGGCTGAACGGTGCTACACCGGTAATGAGCAACTACATCCCGGTACTCGATACACCGCTCTTTTTTGCCGGGCTGATCAGCTTTGCCGCTGGTGTATCACTGCTCGCCGCAGGCGTTGTAATACAGCGGTACACCGGATACAGCGATGCGCGGGCCGGTAAGAGGCCCGCGCTATTCCTCGCCGCAATTGCCTGGTTCGTAGCCTTGACCGTGTTTTTGTATCACGCGTCGCAATTCATGGAGCGAGGGGAAAGGGTTTATGAACAGATCTTCTGGGGCGGTGGCCACCTGTTGCAGTTTGTCTATCTGCTGCTGCTGTTTGCGGTGTGGCAACAGAGAGGCGTAAGCCACAAATTGAGTTCATCGCAGGTGACATTGTGGCTGCTTGGCACGGCACTGCTGATCGGTATCACTTTCGATCCAGGCAGCGAGGTCTCGCGCAGCGCGTTTACGCACCTGATGCAGATCGGTACACCGCTGTTGCTGTTACCGGCGTTGTGGGTGATGGTTCGGCATCAAGCACGGCATCGTGACGTTTCACTGGCGGCCTCGCTCGGGCTGATGGTTCTCGGTCTGGCCATTGGTGTGTTGATCAGCAGCGATACTGTAACGGTCACGGCGCATTATCACGCCACCAATGCCGCTATCACGGTGGCCTTCATGGGCGCGGCGTATGGTCTGTTGCCGCGCCTCGGATTTTCCGCTCCTGCGCTGCGGACGCAACAGTGGCAAATGCGTCTCTACACCAGCGGCATGGCTCTCTATGTGGTGGGAATGGCCAGCTCCGGCTGGCTCGGCGTACCGCGCAAGAGCGCGGTGGTGATTGAAAACGGTGGTGCGCAACTGTCCATGGCCGTGATGGGCCTGGGCGGTATCATTTCGGTGATGGCGACTTTGCTGTTTGTCGGAGTGATGTTCTCGGCCATGATGCGCCGTTCCGCAATGGTGCTCAATAAACCGATGGGTGAAATGTCATGAAGCAAGATCGACGCCTCCTCGCCGCAGGGATCACCGTGACATCGATCGTGATCATCGGCCTGGCGATCGCGCTGTGGCCGGCACCTGTGCTACAACCGGTGGCAGTGATGGCCGATCCATCGAGCGAACCGCAACTGCACGCCAAACAGGCGCGCGAGGCAGAACTCAAGGCACGCTTCGATCAGGCGGTGGCGATGCTCCACGCCAGACAGTATGACTACGCCATCAAGGCACTGCACCGCGTGCTGGAGCTGGCGCCCAAGCTGCCCGAGGCCCATGTCAACATGGGCTACGCCCTGCTCGGCAAGGAGGATTACAAAGCCGCAGCTGATTTTTTCAATGCCGCCACAGAACTCAGGCCACAACAGGCCAATGCCTACTATGGATTAGCTATTGCGTATGAGGGACAGAAAGACCTGGAACTCGCCATAAGCGCAATGCGTACCTACATCCATCTCAGCCGCGCAGATGATCCCTACCTGTCCAAGGCACGCGCAGCCCTCTGGGAGTGGGAGGGGCAATTACAAAAACGCCCAGCCGCGAGAGAGAAGATACTGGGAAAAAAATAACGAACCCTGCTGATGCGGGCGGCAGAGAAACCGTTGTGTCAGGGCCATCCTGAGGGGCACTCAATATTATTTCGATACTGCGTTCTGCAATCGTACCCTCGCCTGTGCAGTGCTGGTAATTAAGAACATTACCAATAGCGGATACTTCAGCGTCACGGCGCATTTCTTATTGGACGCAGTCCTTTCTTTAAAGTCTCAGCTTGAGAAACTTCTGACGAAATGCGTCAAGCAATACCCGCGCAAAGGTGTTCCACCCTCGTCGCTTTTTTCCAACAGAGCCGTCACACCCTTCTGGTTTTTTGGGCAGGGGGGTGTTATCGTCTGTCATCATAAATATTAAAGAACACTGCCAGCTTCCGTTATCGGATCGTTTCATCTCAGGCGTGTGGCGTTGTGAACGTTTGCTGCTCATCTGAATTGAAGCTCGCGCGGGCAGCTGTCGATAATTTTAATAAATAACACTGCTTCCTTACGATGCCAAACACTACACACCAGGAGGGGCGCCTGACCCGTCCCCTGCTTGCCGCCGTGCGCTTCCTTGCCTCGATGCCGGTCGCCATCGTGTTGCTCTGTCTGCTGGCCATTACCAGCACCATCGGCACAGTGCTGGTGCAGAATCGCGACGAGGATTTCTATCTCTCCAAACTCGGCCCCACCTGGTATCACCTCTTCGATGCCCTCGGTTTTCTCGACATGTACAGCGCCGGGTGGTTCATCACCATCCTGCTGTTACTGATCCTTTCGGTGACGGCTGCGCTGCTGCGCCATGGCCCACGCTTCTGGCGCACCTCGCGTCCGCTCGATGCGATGCGCCCCTGGCCGGTCAAGCATGACGGCGGATTCACTACTGATGCACGGGATCTGCAACAGATCGAGACGGTGCTGCGCCGCCACGGATTCAATGAATTCATGCACGACGATGCCTTGCTGCTCGCACGCAAGGGACGTCGCAGCAAACTCGGCTTCTTCTTTGTTCACGCCAGTGTGGTGATGATAGGCATCGGTGGATTGCTCACCTCACAGATCGGTTTTCGCGGCGTGATGAACATTCCCGAAGGGGAGAGCGACAACGTTATCTACATACCCGAAGGGCGCGACTATCGCCGTCTGCAATTGCCGTTTCAGGTGCGTAACGACAAGTTCGCCATCGACTTCTATAAAACCGGTATGCCGAGTGAGTTTCGTAGTGATCTGAGCCTGGTGCAGGATAACAAGGTACTGGCGCAGAAGCGCATCACCGTCAACGATCCGCTGCATTACAAAGGGATCACCTTCTATCAGGCCTCCTTCGGCGATGCCGGGTCGGCGGTCAACTTTACCCTGCGTGATCTGACCAACGCGAAGTTCCCGCGCCAGACCATCGACACTACCGTGGGCCGCACCCTGGAAGATGGCATGGGTATCAAACTCATCGTCAAAGAGTTGCGCCAACATAATGTGGTCAATATGTCGGAGGACCCGCAAAAGGAGAAGCTGACCAATATCGGTCCTTCCATTGATCTGTTGTTACAGTCCCCGGCGAGCGGCAATATCAGCTACCGCGTCTATCTCGCCTACCCGCACATGCTTGCCTTCGCGCCGATGGGCAGCGATGAAATGATCTACGAAAATCTGGGCTTCTCACCGGCCGACGATCTGCGCATGGGACTGCTCGCTGCCTACCTGAAACAGGTGAGCCTGATTCAGGGCGAGGTGACGCCCGATGCACGCCGTGCCGCCTTCGCCGCAGCGCTGGGCGAAATGGGTATCTCCACCGATCGGGCCGCCGAACTCGGTCCTGGCATCATCCAGGCCGAAGCGGTGCTGCGTACCCACCGTCTGCCGATGGTCTTCGCCTTCAACAGCTTTGTACCGAAACAATACAGCGGCCTGCAGGTAGCGCGTGATCCTGGTGCGCCGCTGATCTGGATCGGCAGCACGCTGCTGGTGATCGGCCTGTTCATCATGCTCTATTGGCACGAATTCCGAATCTGGGTGCGGCGTAATGACAACACCCTGGAGGTGTGCGCCCTCTATTCGGCACGGCAGAAGCTGCCGCTGGAGCAACTGCTTGCCGCACTGAAGCAGGATCTCACCACACCGACAACCACCCACGAAAACACCTGAGATGCGAGGTGAACCGATGACCAGCGCAACCCTCACCAACAATGCAGCGGCTCGCACGGCCCCTACCAGTCTGGCCAGCTACTGGGTCACCCTGCTGATAGTGGTCCTCAGCCTTTCCGGACTGGCGATCTTCGCCGAGTCAGACAAGCTCACGCCGGGCATACCGTTCCAGCAGCTGCTCTCCTACAAGTTCACCAGTTACGCCAACCTGTTGCTGGTGGCCGGCAGCCTGCTCTATTTCGCCCATCTGCGCTTCAAGGCGGAGAGCGTCGGCAAGTGGGCCACCGCCCTGGCCACTGCTGGCATGATGGGGGGGCTGATGGCGTTGCTAGTCCGCTGGTTCGAGAGCCATCAGGTCCTCGAGGAGGGACACATCCCGATCACCAACCTTTACGAGGTGACGCTGTTTTTCTCGGCCCTTACCACGCTCATCTACCTGATCCTCGAATCGATCTACCGGCGTAAGGCGATGGGTGCCTTCGTCATGCCGATTGTCATTGCCGCCATCGGTTTCGAACTGTGGCTGGTGAGCCAGGGCCAGGTGGGGCCGCAGAATCTGGTGCCGGCGCTGAAGAGCTACTGGCTCCATGCCCATGTGCTCGCCAACTTCATCGGCTATGGTGCCTTCGCCGTCGCCGCCGGGGCGGGGGCCATGTACCTGATGCGCGCCCGTGCCGAACGCAAGGGACGCAGCAGCTCCTTGCCGAACCTCGACACCACCGATGCCATCGCCTACAAGGCGATCGCCATCGGCTTTCCTACCTTCACCATCGCCACCATTCTGGGGGCCGCCTGGGCCTACGACGCCTGGGGTGGCTACTGGTCGTGGGACCCGAAGGAGACCTGGTCGCTGATCGTCTGGCTCACCTACGCCGCCTGGCTCCATCTGCGCTTCGTCAAAGGGTGGTCGGGCACGCGTATGGCGTGGTGGTCGATTCTCGGCTTTGTCGTCACGCTGTTCTGCTTTCTCGGCGTCAACATGTTCCTCTCGGGACTCCACTCCTATGGCAGCCTGAGCTGATGGGGAGATGCAGCCGATGAGGAAAATAACCGCGTGCACCTGCCCCCGCGCGTTTGGGCGGTTGACATCTGATCGGGCAAAGACGCTGACAACCAAAGCCTTTGCCCTTGTATTCGCCTCTGCGCTGCTCGCCGCTTGCGGCGACGGTGTCGAGGTGACCGAACTCGGCAAGCTGGAGAAGCCGGCCGAGCACGATCAGGCGGCGGCCAGTGCCCAGGCCCCTGCCTCGGAAGAGCGGCAGGTGGTGGTGCCTGCCGAGGTACAGAAAAAATTTGCAGCCGTCACGTTAATCATGAAGCGGCGTGCCGAGGCCCGGGAGGTACACATCACCCAGAAGTTGGGTGAAACGCGAGAAACAGGTGGGATCACCCTGACGGTGCGCGACTATCTGCCCGCCTTCGTCATGCAGGGAGGGGTGGTTACCAGCGACGGCTCCGCCGAACTCAATCCGGCGGTATGGGTCGAGGCACGGGAAGGGACAACGCTGCTCTATCGCGGCTGGCTGTTTCGCGATTATCCGGAACTCAATCCGCCACAGGATCCCGCGTTCGAGATCCGCCTGATCGCGGCAATGACGCCTCCACAGAAGTAGAGCAGACGATCATGAGATATCTCGCCATCCTTATCACCTGTGCAGCACTGCTCCTCGGCGGCTGCGGCGATTCACCCAAGACGGCGGCCAAGCCTACCGAGGGGGCCCCCATGCCCTCGATCACTGTGACCGATTTCGACGGCGCCACGCTCAACCTCGATTCGCAGCGCGGCAAGCTGGTGGTGCTGCACATCTGGGCCACCTGGTGCCCTCCCTGTCGCGAAGAGCTGCCCGGTCTCGATCGCCTGGCGAAGAGTCTCGACCCGAATCATTACACGGTGATCGGTCTCTCCATCGACGAGGACGTCAACCTGGTGCGCGAATTCAATCTCAAGTACGGCATCAGCTTCGCCCACTATATCGATCCTGAGATGAAGGTCGCTCAGCAACTCGGTGTCACCGCGACTCCGGAGACCTTTCTCATCGGTCCTGACGGCAAGCTGGTGCGCCACATGATCGGCGATCAACCCTGGGATACCCCGGGCATGCGCCAGGTACTGGAGCAGGCCTATAACGGCCAGCGCGGCAAGAGCGGCGCCTACTGGTAAGGAGGGTGTAATGATGCGGTGGCTTCTCTCGATCCTGCTGCTGACGATCTCGGCCAGCGCTACGGCGGGCGATCCCTTCAAGGGGCGCGAAATCTATCAGCAACATTGCGCCGGTTGTCACGGCGACGACGGACGCGGCACGCAGCTCGGGATACCCGACTTTACCCGCGGCCAGGGCCTGCTGGTCAGCGATCTGCAACTGGTCGAAACGCTGCGCACCGGCAAGAACATGATGCCCGCCTATCAGGGGATGCTGAGCGATCAGCAGCTTGCCGATGCCGTCACCTACATTCGAACTCTCTTCTAGAACGAGACCACCATGCGACCACTGATCACCCTTCTGCGCCTTGTCCCTCTCACCGCCTTGCTGCTGGTTGGCTGCGGCGATGACAAGGTGGAGAAGCTGCCCACCAAGAGCCCCGCGCCATCGGCCACAGCGGAGAAACCGTGGCGGGTGCTGGAGACTTTCAATGTCGGTGAGGGCGTCTATGTGCGCTCCCTGGCGATGGAACCGAAGAACAATACCTTGTGGGTCGGCACCTCGGTCGGCGTGCTGGAGATCGACCTCACCAAGGGCGAGCCGCGCAACACCTACACCCGCAACAATGGTCTTGCCAATGAATATGTCTTCGCCATCTTCGTCGACAGTCAGGGCAACCGCTGGTTCGGCACCAACGGCGGTGGCGTTTCGCGTCTCAACGCCAAAGGTGAGTGGAAGACCTACTTCCCGCTGCACGGTCTGGCCGATTACTGGATCTACTCGTTCGCCGAACACCCCGACGGTGTGCTCTGGATCGGTACCTGGGCGGGCGCCAATCGCCTTGATGTGGCCAATGAAAAATTCACCACCTATGTCAAGGAGCTGATCAACGAGTGGGTCTACGGCCTCGGCATCGACTCGAAGGGGCGTGTCTGGTTTGGCACCGAAGGGGGCGTGTCGCTCTATGACGGCAAGCGCTGGCAGGAGTGGAACCACAGCAAGGGGCTCGGTGCAGAGAATTTTGACAACCTGCCGGCCAGCACCAACACCGGCCTCGGCACCCGCTCGCGCCATGATCTCTCCACCATGAGCCAGGGCCGGGATACCTACAATCCCAGCTATGTGTTCGCCATTCATATCGACCCGCAGGATCAGGTGTGGGCCGGCACCTGGGGCGGCGGCGTGTCGCGTTATGACGGCAAGGCGTGGCATAACCTCACCACAAAAGACGGTCTCGCCGGCAACATTGTCTACAGCATTACCCAGTCGAGCGACGGCACGCTCTGGTTCGGCACCAACAACGGCGTGTCACGCTACGATGGCACCCACTGGCAAACCTTCGCTCAACCGCAGGGACTCGCCGGCAACCACGTCTACACCCTCGTCCCAGCCGCTGACGGCACCCTCTGGGTCGGCACGCTCGGCGGTGTTACCCACCTAGGCAGATAAAACAAGAAGAGGAGTCGCCCGTGAATATAGGTTACAAAGGGATCGCGGTCATCGCGCTCGCCGTCGCCGGCCTGCTCGCCGGTGCCTACACCCTCGGCACACGGCAGGGCAGCAAGGGAGCCACGCCAGCATCCGGTACAGCAGACGGCAGCGCCATGCCGGCGAACCACCCTTCGGTCGGCGGCGAAGCGAAGGCGGGTGCCGATCCCAACGCCAGGTTCACCCACTTTCGCGTCGGCAACCGCAACGTCAAATCGATCCTCGCCGACGGCGCGCTGATGTGGGTTGGCACCAGCGGCGGCGTCATCCGCTACGACAGCAAAACCGATGGCTATGAACTCTATGACAACACCAAGGGGCTCCTCTCCAACGGCGTCTTCTACGTAGGCAAGGTTGGTGAGCGCATCGCCGTCGGCACCTACGGTGGCGGACTCTCCCTGTTCGATCCCGCCACCACCAAGTGGCAGAACTACAACGTCCCGCAGGGGCTCGGTGACGCCTTCGTCTACGACATGATCCAGACCCGGAACGGCGACCTCTGGATCGCCACCTGGTCAGGGGCCAACCGCGTGCGCGGCGGCAAACTCGATGATCGCAAGGCATGGGAGACCTTTACCGTGGAGAACACCCATGGCGGCCTGCCCAACGACTGGGTCTACGGCCTCGAAGAGGGAAAGAACGGCGAGGTGTGGCTCGGCACCGAAGGAGGACTGGCTCGCTTCAAGGATGGTCAGTGGCAGAACTGGAAACACAGCGACGGTGTGGGTGCCGATTACGAGAAGGTGAAAGATGACATCAAGTTCGCCAGTGATCCCGGCAATGCCTCCTCACACCACTCACACCAGAAGAGCGAGCAGGGGCTCGACAATGTCAAAGTCGCCTACAATCCCAACTACATCATCTCCATGGCGGTGGATGGCGACGGCATCGTCTGGTGCGGCACGTGGGGCGGCGGCCTCGCCCGCTTCGACGGCAAGCAGTGGACCAACTACACCACCAAGGAAGGTCTCCCCTCCAACCACATTTTCATGCTGCATATCGATTCAAAGGGCGAACTGTGGGCCGGCACCAGCGACGGCCTGGTCCACTGGAGCCGCAAGGAAAACAAAGTCACGCGCATCTACACCACGTCGGATGGCCTGTTCTCCAACAACGTCTTCTCCATGGCCGAAGACAACAAACACAATCGCTGGATCGGCAGCTACGGCGGCGTTTCGCGCATCGTCGAGCTGCCTTTGTAACAGGTGCATAATCACGCTGCGGCGGCGCGCTTCGGAGAGCTGAAGGGCGCCGCCGCAGCCCACGTGTCAGCTCTGCTGATTACCGCATGCGCGAGCTCGTTCGCTCACTCCTTGGCCAGTGGATGGAAGGCGCGCCCCACATAAGCAATCACTGCTTCGATCTCATCTTCCGTGAGAACGTTCTGCCATGCCGGCATCGTGGTCCCCGGCAACCCTTCGCGTATCACCTGTCGTAAACGGCTGTG
>Ga0316628_100005109_pt1 | contig 10433 bp, 7 predicted proteins | sample OWC_Aug_M2_C1_D5_FD_207648 | JGI IMG/M metagenome (GOLD analysis project Ga0316628, IMG submission 207648) | Wetland soil microbial communities from Old Woman Creek delta, Ohio, United States - OWC_Aug_M2_C1_D5_C | ecosystem: Environmental > Terrestrial > Soil > Wetlands | place: USA: Ohio... | reverse complement strand
CGTGATCCCGGTCGGCGGCGGCGGAAGGGGCCAGCGGCAGCGGCAGGAAGATCTCGCCGTCCTCGGCGACGCCGAGCGTCGGCAGCACCTCGCGCGGCAGCGAGAACGCCTCGGGCAGCACGCCGATCACCTGACAGGTCTGCCCGTTGAGGACGATCGACCGCCCGACGACGCGCGGGTCGCCGCCGTAGCGGCGGACCCACGTGCCGTGGCTGAGAATCGCCGTGGCCGCCCGGCCCGGCGCGTCTTCTTCGGCGACGAACAGCCGGCCGAGCGCCGGCGTGACGCCGAGCATCGGCAGCAGGTTCGACGACACACGGATGATGCCGATACGCTCGGGCCTGCCACCGCCCGTGAGGTTGTAGTTGGCGCCAATGGCGATGGCCACCTGCTCGAAGCCGCCGTGGCCCGTCTTGATGTCGTAATACTGGGCGGTCGAGAACCAGTCCTCGGCGATGTTGAGGCCGGGCGAGCGGTTCCAGAGAATGACCAGCCGGTCGGCGTCCTGGTACGGGAGCGGACGCAGGAGCAGCGCGCTCGCCACGGAAAAGATCGCGGTGTTCGCGCCGATGCCGATCGCGAGCGACAGGACGGCCGCGAGCGCGAAGCCCGGGCTCTTCCGCAGCCCCCGAAGCGCGTAGCCGGCGTCGTCAGCGAGCGTGCGCACGGCGGGCCACCGGCTTTTCGGAATGCGGCATCGAGGTTCGGCGTAGGATGCAGGAAGTCCGGCCGAGGTTCAAGCGATTCGGCCGGACAGGAGTACGCATGACTCTGACGTCGCGGCTGCGCGAAGCCGGTCCGCCGCCACCCGGGTTCGCCGCGTATCTGCTGGGCGCGACGGCGCTCCTCGTCCTGGCCGATGCCGTGGCGGGGCCGGACGTCCGGTTTCCGATCTTCTACACCCTGCCGGTGCTCGTCGCGGCCTGGCTCGGCGCGAGCGTATGGGCCGGCGTGTATGCCGTGGCCCTTCCGCTCGTGCGGGTGGCGTTCGACCTCGGCGTCTGGCGGAGCGAGCCGTCCATCGCCCTCGCGGCGGTCAACGCCGCGATCCGCGTCTTCGTGCTGGCCCTGATCGCGGCGCTCGCCTGGGCCGCCGGCGCCTACGTCCGAAGCCTCCGGCGCCAGGTCGTGATGCTCGAGGGGATCCTGCCGATCTGCAGTCATTGCCGGCGCATCCGCGCGGAGGACGGCGTGTGGCAGCCGCTCGAGGAATACATCAGTGCCCGCATGCCGGCGCAGTTCAGCCGGGGGCTGTGCACGCACTGCCTGAAGAAGTACTACGGCGAGGAACTGCAGCGGATAGAATCGGGCCCGTCACGCTGAACCCGGACATGCAGCCGTGGAGGTCCGCATGGTGCCCGTCATGTCGCTCTGGATTCCGATCCTCGCGTCGGCCGTCATCGTGTTCGTCGCCAGCTCGTTCATGCACATGGCGCTGCCGTATCACAAGCACGACTTCCGCTCGGCGCCACGCGAAGACGAGGTGATGGCCGCGCTGCGCGCGTTCAACCTCCCGCCCGGCGACTACGTCGTGCCGCGTCCTGCCTCGATGGCCGACATGAAGAGCCCGGCGTTTGTCGAGAAGATGACGAAGGGCCCGGTCGTCTTGATGACCGTCATCCCGCCCGGACCGCCCGCCATGGGGTCCCAGCTGGCGCTGTGGTTCCTGTATTCGATCCTCGTCTCCTTCTTCGCCGCCTACATCACCGGTCGCGCCGTCGGTCCGACGGCCGACTATCTCGCCGTGTTCCGCTTCGTCGGCGCGACCGCGTTCATGGGCTATTCGCTCGCGCTGATGCAGAACTCGATCTGGTACAAGCGCAGCTGGCGCACGACGCTGCTGTCGATGTTCGACGGGCTCGTGTACGGGTTGCTGACGGCCGGGACGTTCGGCTGGCTCTGGCCTCGCTGAGAGGCGATTCGATGAGGTCGCGACTGTCGCTGGAGGTGATGTCGATGTCCGTCCGCCGTGCCTCGCTCGTGCTGCTCGTCCTCGGACTGCTGGCGCTGCCGCTTCGCGGCCGCGTGATCGCCGACAACGGCACCCGTCTGCTGCGGATGCCCACGGTCAGCGCCACCGAGATCGCGTTCGCGTACGCGAACAACATCTGGATCGTCGATCGCGCCGGCGGGCACGCGCGCCGTCTGACGAGCTTCCAGGGCCAGACGTCGAACCCGCACTTCTCGCCCGACGGGAAGTGGGTCGCCTTCAGCGGCGAGTACGGCGGCAACATCGACGTCTACGTCGTCTCGTCGGAGGGGGGCGAGCCGCGGCGGCTCACGTGGCACCCCTCGCCGGATCTCGTCCAGGGCTGGACGCCCGACGGCGCGTCGATTCTGTTTTCCTCGACGCGCGCCTCCTGGGCGCCGGTCGCCACGCCTCGCTTCTGGACCGTCCCGGCCCAGGGCGGCGTCGTCGTGCCGCTCGCGCTGCCGCGCGGGTATCAGGGGAAGTTCTCGCCCGACGGGACGCGCATCGCGTACCGGATGAACAACTCCTGGGACCAGGAGCGCCGCAACTACCGCGGCGGACAGAACCGTCCGATCTGGATCGTCGATCTCAAGACCGACGATCTCGTGTCGCCCCCGTGGACCGATTCGCGGGACGAGGATCCCGTCTGGGTCGGGACGACCGTCTACTTTCTCTCGGACAGAAACGGCGTGATGAACGTGTGGTCGTACGACACGGGCGCGTCGAAGCTGACCGAAGTGACGCACTTCACCGACTTCGACGTCAAGACGCTCGACGCCGGCGCCGGCCACGTCGTCTTCGAGCAGGCCGGCTACGTGCACGAGCTCGATCCCGCGAGCGGCAAGGAGCACGTCGTGGACATCACGGCGGAAGGCGACTTCCCCTGGATGATGCCGCACTGGGAGGACGTGACGGCGCGGATGAGCCACCTGGCGATCTCCCCGACCGGCAAGCGGGTCGCCGTCGAGGCGCGCGGCGAGGTGTTCACGGTGCCGGCGGAGAAGGGCGACGTGCGGGACCTGAGCCACTCGAGCGGATCGGCCGAGCGCGATCCGGCGTGGTCGCCCGACGGGAAGTACGTCTCGTACTTCAGTGACAAATCCGGAGAGTACCGTCTCGTGATCGAAGCGCAGGACGGCGTCACGCCGCCACGGGAGATCGCGCTCGAGCATCCGACGCACTACTACACGCCCGAGTGGTCGCCCGACTCGAAGAAGATCGTCTTCACCGACACGGACCTGCGCGTGTGGGTGCTCGACGTGGAGAGCGGCAAGGCGAAGGTCGTCGGCGCGGACCCGTGGATGGTGCCGCAGCGGACGGTGAACCCGGTGTGGAGCCCGGATTCGAAGTGGGTGGCGTACGCGAGCCACCTGAACACGCTCTACCACGCCATCTTCATCGCGAACGTCGAGACCGGCGAAACCAGGCAGGTGACCGACGGCCTCGCCGACGCCGTCTCGCCGGCGTGGGACGCGAGCGGGAAGTACCTGTGGTTCTTCGCGTCGACCGACTTCGGCCTGAAGTCGCAGTGGCTGGACATGACGTCGTACGACCACAGCGAGACGTTCGGGCTGTACCTGATGGTGCTGAAGAAAGGCGAGGCCAGCCCGCTCCTGCCCGAGAGCGACGAGGACAAGGGCGTCGGCGCCGCGCCGCCGCGCCGAGCGGCCGAGGAAGGCCAGGCCGAGGCGGCCGCGGCCGCTCCGCCCGCGCCGGTGAATGTCCAGATCGACTTCGACGGTCTCCCCGTTCGCACCATCAACGTGCAGGCGGTGCCCGAGCGCCAGTACACGCAGCTCGAAGCCGGCGCGGCCGGCACGGTGTTCTACCTCGAAGCGGCGCCCCCGGAAGGTCCCGGACCGCCGCGCGGCAGCCTGCTGCACCGCTTCCGGTTGAGCGAGCGCAAGGCCTCGGAGTTCGTTCACGGCGTGGCGGACTACGCCGTCAGCGCGGACGGCCGCAAGCTCGTCTACCGCACGCCGGCGCCACCCGCCGCCCCGGGCCCCGGAGGGAGCCGCCCCTCGGGCGATGCCGGGCCGCATCTGTTCCTCGTGGATGCCGACCGCGCGGCGCCGTCGGCCGGCCAGGGGCGGTTGAACGCGACGCTCCGCATGTATCTCGATCCCAAGGCGGAGTTCGCGCAGATCTTCAACGAAGGCTGGCGCAACCAGCGCGACTACCTCTACGTCCCGAACATGCACGGCACCGACTGGGCGAAGGACAAGCAGATGTACGGCGCGCTTCTGCCGTACGTGAACCATCGCGCCGATCTGAACTACCTGCTCGACATGATGGGCGCCGAGATCGCGATCGGACATTCCTACGTGCGGGGCGGCGACATGCCGGAGGTGCCCGAACCGCTCGCGGGGCTGCTCGGCGCGGACTTCGCCGTCGAGAACGGGCGGTACCGCATCACGACGATCTACGATACCGAGAGCTGGAACCCGGACCTGCGGGCGCCGCTCTCGGCGCCGGGGCTCGACGTCGCGGTCGGCGATTACGTCCTCGCCATCAACGGCGTGGAGCTGCGCGCGCCCGACAACATCTACCGGCTGCTCGACGGCACGGCGAATCGCCAGACCGTGCTGACCGTCAACAGCCGTCCGGACGCGACCGGCGCGCGGCAGGTGACGGTCGTGCCGGTGCCGAACGAACAGGGACTGCGCACGCGCGCGTGGGTGGAATCGAACCGGCGTCTGGTCGACAAGCTGTCGAACGGGCAGCTCGCGTACGTCTACCTGCCGAACACGGGGGAGCCGGGATACCAGAGCTTCAATCGGTACTACTTCGCGCAGCAGGATCGGAAAGGCGCGATTGTCGACGAGCGGTACAACGGCGGCGGCTCGGCGGCCGACTACATCATCGACGGGCTGCAGCGCGATTTCGACGGCTACTTCAACAACGTCGCCGGCGACCGGATGCCGTTCACGAGCCCGGCGGCCGGCATCTGGGGACCGAAGGTGATGATCATCAACGAGATGGCCGGCTCGGGCGGCGATCTCATGCCCTACATGTTCAAGCGGCGCAAGATCGGCCTGCTCGTCGGCAAGCGCACGTGGGGCGGTTTGGTGCACACCGCCGACACGCCGCCGTTCATCGACGGCGGCTCGATGATCGCGCCGCGCGGCGGCTTCTTCGCGCGCGACGGCAAGTGGGCGGTCGAGAACGAGGGCATCACGCCCGACGTCGACGTCGAGAACTGGCCGAAGGACGTGATTGCGGGGCACGACCCGCAGCTCGAGCGCGCGGTCGAGGAGGCGATGCGGATGCTCAAGGCACACCCGGTGGACCGGTTGACGAAGGAGCCGGCGCCGCCGACGACGGGCAAACGACGCGGACCGGGGCTGTGAGCGACCACTCGTTCGCGGCGTTCCTCGGCCGCTATCCGGACTACGCCGCCACGGGCGCGCTCGACGATCTGCGCGCGCGCGAATACGGGCGTCTCGATCGCGACGGCCACGTGTACCTCGATTACACCGGCGGCGGGCTGTACGCCGAGTCGCAGGTGCGGCGCCACGCGGACCTGCTGACGGCGAGCATCCTCGGCAACCCGCACTCCGCCAGCCTCGCGTCGACCGCGACGACCGAGCTCGTCGAATCGGCGCGGCGGAGCGTGCTCGCGTGGTTCAACGCCTCGCCGGCGGAGTACACAGCGGTCTTCACGCTGAACGCGACCGGCGCGCTGAAGCACGTCGCCGAGTCGTATCCATTCGGTACTGGCGGCCGGTACCTCCTGACGGCCGACAACCACAACTCGGTGAACGGCATTCGCGAGTTCGCGCGGGCGAAGGGCGCCTCGCTCGACTACGCGCCGCTCACGCTCCCCGACCTGCGCATCGACCGCGCACGGCTCGGCGCGCTCCTCGCCGAGGCCGATCCGTCGCGGCCGAACCTGTTCGCGTTCCCGGCGCAGTCGAATTTCTCGGGCGTGAAGCACCCGCTCGAGATCGTGGACGAGGCCCACGGCAAGGGGTGGGACGTCCTGCTGGATGCCGCGGCGTTCGTGCCGACGAGCCGGCTCGACCTCGGCGCGGTCAAGCCGGACTTCGTCTGCCTCTCGTTCTACAAGATGTTCGGCTACCCGACCGGCGTCGGCTGTCTCCTCGTCAGGCACGCCGCGCTCGGGCGGCTGCACCGCCCCTGGTTCGCCGGCGGCACGGTGAATTTCGCGACCGTCGTCGGGAGGACCCATATCCTCTCGCCGCGGGAAGCCGGGTTCGAGGACGGCACGCTGAACTACCTCGCGATTCCCGCGGTGGAGATCGGCCTGCGCCACCTCGAGGCGATCGGCATCGACACGATCCAGACGCGCGTTCGCTCGCTGACCGGCTGGCTGCTCGAGCGGCTCTTCGCGCTCCGGCACGGCAACGGACGCCCGATGGTCCGCATCTACGGTCCGGCAGGCAACGACAGGCGCGGCGGGACGGTCACGCTGAACTTCTACGATCCCGACGGCCACCTGCTCGACTACCGCCGCCTCGAGGAGCTCGCGAACCGCGAGCGCATCTCGGTCAGGACCGGCTGTTTCTGCAATCCAGGAGCGGGGGAGGCGGCCGAGGGGCTGACGGCCGCCGACATGGAGGCGGCGCTGGCCGCCGACGCCGAGATGACGCTGCCGCGGTTCGTGCAGGTCATGCAGCACCGCGGCGGCAAGAGCGCGGGCGCCATCCGCGTCTCGCTCGGCCTCGCCAGCACGTTCGCCGACGTCGAGCGCTTCCTCGCCTTCGCCGGCGGCTTCCGCGATCAGACCCGCCTCACCATGGGCGAGGTCAGCTTCGACATCGATTCCTGCCGCGTGATCCGCGACGGCAGCTGACGGAATGTCGAATGGCGAATTTCGAATTCTGAATTGTGAATTGAATTCGGAATTCAATTCTCCATTCGTCATTCCAAATTCAAAATTTCCCCCAGCACCTCTTCCGCGTGCCCGTCCACCTTCACCTTGTCCCAGCGCTTCACGACCTTTCCGTCCGCGCCGATGAGATACGTCGTTCGCGCGATGCCCATGAAGGACCGGCCGTAGAGCGCTTTCTTCTGCCAGACGCCGTATTTCCCGGCGACGGCGTGATCCTCGTCGGCGAGCAGCGGGAACGTCAGGTCGTATTTCTTCGCGAAGCGCGCCTTGCTCGCCTCGTCGAGAATGCTGACGCCGAGGACGGCCGCCTTGCCCGGCTTGAACTTCGGCAGCAGATCGCGGAACGCGCAGGCTTCCTTCGTGCAGCCGGGCGTGTCGTCCTTCGGGTAGAAATACAGGACCACCGGCCGGCCGGCGTACTGCGACAGGCGACGGGTCTTTCCGGCCTGGTCTTTCAGGGCGAACGCGGGCGCTTTCTGTCCGGGATCGATGAGCGGCATCTCGGTCGGCTCCTGAGTGTGGTTGAACGCGGGAATCGCTATCATGACACGTCGCAGCGGCTGTGATGCCGCGCTCCCGGTGAGGTGACATGCTGAAGATCTGCTCCCGCATCGCGCTGCTGGTCGTCGGTCTCGGGCTGCTCTCGCTCGTCCTGATGCGCAGCCTCGTGTCCCCGTCGCCCGTGGTCACCGCCTGCCAGCTCGCGGCGCTGGCGCTCGGCGTGTGGGCGCGCGCGAGCTTTCCCTCTGGCAGCTTCGGCGTGACGGCCGTGCCGGTCGGGACGGCGACGATCCATCGCGGCCCGTATCGCCTCATCCGCCATCCCATGTACGCCGCGGCGCTCCTCCTCATCTGGGCCAGCATTTTCGGGCACCTGTCGCCCTACACGGCCGCCCTCGGCGTCGTCGTCACCGCGGTGGCGGCCTGCCGGATCGTGGACGAAGAACGGCTGCTCCGCGCGCGGTTCCCTGACTACGCCGAGTACGCCCGCTCGACCCGTATGCTCGTGCCCTTTCTGCTGTGACCCGTCGAGGAGCCCGTGGCCGATCCATGCCCTCCGCGGACGCCGGTTCCCAGGGGCGCCACTCGAAAAAAGCACATTTTCCTCTCTGAAAGCGTGTCACGAACGGACCGCTTTCGTGGTACTCTGCGCCCAGACGCTTAGGGCGTCTTCTACAAGGAGACTGCATGGCCAAGAAGACCGCGAAGAAGAAGTCGAAGCGCAAGCCGAACGCCGCGTTCATGAAGCCCGTGACGCCGAGCGCCGCGCTGGCCGAAGTGATCGGCGAGAAGGCGGTGCCGCGCACCGAGGTCACCAAGAAGCTCTGGGCCTACATCAAGAAGAACAAGCTGCAGGACGCGAAGAACCGGCGGATGATCAAGGCTGACGCCCTGCTCAAGCCGGTGTTCGGCGGCAAGGCGACCGTCAACATGTTCGAGATGACCAAGCTGGTCGGCAAGCACCTCAAGTAAGCGGTGCGCACACCGACGCCGGACGGCTGCCGTCCGGCCGGCGTCGGATGCCCCCTCCCCGCGCTCCTCCGTCTCATCCTTCCCCTCGCCGCCACGTCGCGGTTCTTCGTGTATCCTTCCACCACTCGAGGAGAGCGATTCATGTTCAACCGCCATGTTCTCGTCCGCACGATGCTCGCGCTCGGATTGGTCACGATCGGGCTCGCGCTCGGGCTCCCGCGCCTCCTGGCCCAGCCGTACAGCCAGAGCCTGTACAGCGGCCTGTCGTGGCGGATGATCGGTCCGTTCCGCGCCGGCCGCGTCAACGCCGTCAGCGGCGTGCCCGGCCATCCGACCACCTTCTACTTCGGATCGGTCGGCGGCGGCCTCTGGAAGTCGACCAACAGCGGGCGCACGTGGGCGCCGATCTTCGACGGCCAGACGATCGCGTCGATCGGCGCCATCGGCGTCGCGCCGTCGAGCCCCGACACGATCTATGTCGGCACGGGCGAAGCCGACATGCGGTCGCAGATCAGCTACGGCGACGGGATGTACAAGTCGACCGACGGCGGCCGCACCTGGACGCACATCGGCCTCGAGGCGACGCGCCAGATCGGCCGCGTGATCGTGGACCCGAAAAACCCCGACGTCGTGTTCGTCGCGGCGCTCGGCCACGTGTACGGCGCCAATCCCGATCGCGGCGTCTATCGCTCCCGCGACGGCGGCGCCACCTGGCAGAAGGTGCTCTTCAGCAACGACAACGTCGGCGCGATCGACCTCGCCTTCGACACCCTCGACTCGCACATCATTTACGCGTCGCTCTGGAACACGCGCCGTCCGCCGTGGAGCATCTATCCGCCGTCGTACGGCCCGGGCAGCGGCCTCTATAAGTCCGTCGACGGCGGCGAGGTCTGGCATCCCCTGACCAACGGCCTGCCGTCCGAGGGGCTCGGGCGCATCGGCATCGCCGTCGCGCCCACCGACAGAAACCGCGTCTACGCAATCGTCGACGCGAAGGCAGGCGGCCTCTATCGTTCCGACGATGCGGGCGGCGCCTGGACGAAGGTCTCCTCCGACGCGCGCATCTGGGGGCGCGGCTGGTACTTCTGCAAGGTCGTCGTCGACCCGAAGAACCCGGACATCGTCTACGTGTCGAATACGTCCGTCTACCGGTCGACCGACGCCGGCCGCACGTGGACCGCGATCAAGGGCGCGCCGGGCGGCGACGACTACCACCAGCTCTGGATCGAGCCCGACGATCCGAACCGCATGATTCTCGGGAGCGATCAGGGCGCGGTCGTCAGTGTCGACGGCGCGAAGACGTGGAGCTCCTGGTACAACCAGCCGACGGCGCAGCTCTATCACGTGGCCCCCGACCACCGCTTCCCGTACTGGGCGACGGGCGCGCAGCAGGACAGCGGCGCCGTCGGCACGCCGACGCGCAGCCAGCACGCGGAGATCTCCGAGCACGAGTGGAGCGGCCTCTGCGCCGGCGGCGAGAGCGGCTATACGGCGCCCGATCCGCTTCATCCGACCATCCTCTTCGGCGGCACCGTCACGCGCTGCGACGTCGTCACCGGCGAGACGACGAACGTGTCGCCCGAGCACGACCTGCCGTCGCCGCCGCGGCATACCTGGACGCTGCCGCTCGTGTTCTCGCCGGCCGATCCGCGCGCGCTCTACTTCAGCGACCAGTTCCTGTTCAAGACGACCGACGGCGGCGGGCACTGGACGCGCATCAGCGACGACCTGACGCGCGAGGATCCGGGCGTCCCGCCGAATCTCGATCCGGCGACGGCCGCCGACGCGCCGGAAGGGAAGCGCCGCGGCGTCATCTACACGATCGCGCCGTCGCCGGTGCACGCGCCGCTCATCTGGGTCGGGACCGACGACGGTCTCATCAAGGTGACGGCCGACGACGGGAAGACCTGGCGCGACGTGACGCCGCCCGAGCTGACCGCCTGGAGCAAAGTTGTCATGATGGACGCGTCGCACACCGACGCGAACGAGGCGTACGCCGCCGTCGATCGCCATCGCCTCGCCGACAACGAGCCGCACATCTACCGCACGCGCGATGGGGGGAAGAGCTGGCAGGCGATTACGAAGGGCCTGCCCGCCGGCGTCTACGTCCAGACGGTGAAAGAGGACCCGGCG
>Ga0316628_100005108_pt1 | contig 10434 bp, 9 predicted proteins | sample OWC_Aug_M2_C1_D5_FD_207648 | JGI IMG/M metagenome (GOLD analysis project Ga0316628, IMG submission 207648) | Wetland soil microbial communities from Old Woman Creek delta, Ohio, United States - OWC_Aug_M2_C1_D5_C | ecosystem: Environmental > Terrestrial > Soil > Wetlands | place: USA: Ohio... | reverse complement strand
GCATCGGGCACGCGCATCCACATCATCGTGTTGCCGGAGAACGCCCGCTACAGCGGCAGCCGCCACCCCGAAACGCACGCGGATATTGCCGCGTTGGAAGCGCTATTGGGCGGCTGACTTGGCCGGCGGCTGACCTGATGCCGGGACGGCCCGGCCGCGCCCGCCAACCCCGGCCCGTGTCGTTTACTCTTGCAGCCAGCGCGCGGCATCCAGGGCAAAGTACGTCAATATCCCGTCGGCACCCGCGCGCTTGAAGGCCAGCAACGCTTCCAGCACACAGGCCTCCTCGTTCAGCCAGCCGTTCTGCGCCGCAGCCTTGAGCATGGCGTACTCACCGCTGACCTGATAGGCGAAGGTCGGCGCTTTGAACTCGTCCTTGACGCGGCGCACGATGTCCAAATAGGGCATGCCGGGCTTGACCATCACCATGTCGGCGCCCTCCTGCAAGTCGAGGCCGACTTCCCACAATGCCTCGTCGGAGTTCGCGGGGTCCATCTGGTAGGTGTATTTGTTGCCCTTGCCGAGATTGGCTGCGGAGCCTACCGCATCCCGGAACGGGCCGTAGAAGCTGGAAGCATACTTGGCCGAGTACGCCATGATGCGGGTGTAGATGTGCTTCTGTTCGTCCAGCGCAGCGCGCACGGCGCCTATGCGTCCGTCCATCATATCGGAGGGGGCCACGATGTCGGCACCGGCACCGGCGTGGGTCTGCGCCTGCTTTTGCAGCACCGCGACCGTCTCGTCGTTCAGCACATAGCCGCTGTCATCCAGCAGTCCGTCCTGTCCGTGGCTGGTGTAGGGGTCCAAGGCGATGTCCGTCATCACCCCGAGCTCAGGAAAGTTCTTTTTCAACTCCGCCACGACGCGCGGCACCAAGCCCGCCGGGTTGTAGGCTTCGCGGGCGTCCAGACTCTTCTGCGAGGCATCAATCACGGGAAAGATCGCCATCACCGGTATGCCCAACCTCACGCATTGCTCCGCGTCCTGCAGCAACAGGTCCAGAGTCTTGCGCTTGACGCCCGGCATCGAGGCGACTGCCTCTTCGCGGTCATGGCCTTCAAGCACGAAAACGGGATAAATAAAGTCAGCGGCCGTAAGCAGATGTTCGCGCATCAGGTCACGGCTGAAAGCATCGCGGCGCATCCGGCGCATGCGTTTATGTGGATATTGCCCTAGGGTATGCATGGTTTCTTCCCGAAAAAATATTTTGCTTTATGGAACTATTTTATCAAGCGCCAATCTGAACCGTCGATGATGTTGATTCATCTCCCGTTTCTCCTCCCTGAGCGGGAAGTCTTGACCCCTGACGTTAAGGCTGTTCGTCCCTGGCTTTCCCCCTTTAGCCAGGGACATTTTTTTTCCAAATCCCGTGTGGCTACTGGTCGAACCACTTTGCGATCACCGCCTCTGCCTCGTCCGTCCCGATCTTTTTGAGGCTAGAGAACAGCTGCACCGTGCAAAACGGGAAATGCTCGCCCAGATAGGATCTTACATGCATCAGCATCTGCGTCGCCTGCTGGCGGCTCAGCTTGTCGGATTTGGTGAGCAGAATGTGCACCGGCAGTCCGGTGGGCGCAATCCAGTCCAGCATCTGCTCGTCCAGCGGCGTGAGCGGATGGCGCGCATCCATGATGATGACCAGCCCGCACAGCGCCTTTCTGGTCTGCAGGTACTGGCCGAGCAACTCCTCCCAGTGCTTCTGCACATCGGGCGGAACCTTGGCATAACCGTAGCCCGGCAGGTCCACCAGAAAGTTGCCGTTGCCCAGCGAAAAATAATTCAGGTGCTGGGTGCGTCCGGGCGTCTTGCTGGTGAACGCCAGCCGGGTATGGTTGGCCAGCGTGTTGATCGCGCTCGACTTGCCCGCGTTGGAGCGCCCAACAAAGGCGACTTCCCTGCCGCCGTGCTGCGGCAGGTCGCGCAGATGATTTACGGTGGTGTAAAACGCGGCTTGCGAGAACAGGCCCATTATTTCCGCGGCCCCATTACTTCCAGGCCGCGAATATCTTGTCCGCGGCGGCGATGGTCGCGGCGATGTCGGCATCGGTGTGCGCGGCGGAAACGAAGCCGGCCTCGAACGCGGAAGGCGCGAGGTAAACCCCCTCGTCCAGCATGGCGTGGAAGAAGCGGTTGAACGCGTCCGTGTCGCAGCGCATCACCTCGGCGTAGCTGGTGGGCAGGGCATTGCTGAAATAGAGCCCGAACATGCCGCCCACCGATTGCGCGCAGAACGCGACGCGGTGCTTCTTCGCGCTGGCGCTCAAGCCATCGGTCAGATGCTTGGCCAATTGCGCCAGGCGCTCATAGAAGCCGGGTGCCTGAATCAGTCTGAGCGTGGCTAGGCCTGCCGCCACGGCAACGGGATTGCCGGAAAGCGTGCCCGCCTGATACACCGGGCCGAGGGGTGCCAGGCACTGCATGATGTCGCTGCGCCCGCCGAACGCTGCGACAGGCAGGCCGCCGCCCATTACCTTGCCCAGCGTCACCAGGTCGGGCTTGATGCCGTAATAGCCCTGCGCGCCCTGCAGGCTTACGCGGAAGCCGGTCATCACTTCGTCGATGATTAATACCGCGCCGTGCTTGGTGCACAGGCTGCGCAGCGCGTTCAGGAACTCGGGCCTGGGGGCGATCAGGTTCATGTTGCCCGCAACCGGCTCCACGATCACGGCGGCGATCTCCTTGCCCATCTCGGCAAAGGTGCGCTCCAGTCCCGCTGCGTCGTTGTAATCCAGCACCGTGGTCAGCGCGGCGATCTCGGCGGGCACCCCGGAAGAGCTGGGCTGGCCGAAGGTCAGCGCGCCGGAACCTGCCTTGACCAGCAAGCCATCGGAATGGCCGTGGTAACAGCCCTCGAATTTCACGATGCGGCTGCGTCCGGTAAAGCCACGCGCGAGCCGAATGGCGGTCATGGTGGCCTCGGTGCCGGAGCTCACCAGGCGCACCATCTCCAGGTTGGGCAGCAACTTGCACAGCAGCTCGGCCATCTCCAGCTCGGAAGCCGTCGGCGCGCCAAACCCCAGTCCCTGCGCGGCGGCGTCCTGCACCGCCTTCACCACGTCGGGATGGCAATGCCCCGCGATCATCGGACCCCAAGACCCAACGTAGTCGATGTAGCGCTTGTCGTCCGCATCCCAAACGTAAGCGCCCTTGCCGCGCTTGAAGAACAGGGGCGTGCCGCCCACCGACTTGAATGCGCGCACCGGCGAATTCACCCCGCCGGGGATGATGCGTTGCGACTGCTCGAACAGTTCCTGATTGTGTGAAGTCATGTTGCCGAATCCTGAATAAAAAGTCGTGAAAAATCCCGCGCGGCGCCCTCTATATCCGCCGCATCAAACAAAGCCGAAATCACTGCAAGCGCATCGGCACCTGCCGCAATCAACTCCGCCCCGTTTTGCGCGGTGATGCCGCCTATCGCCACCAGGGGCACTTCCAGCTCGGCGCGCATCAGGCGCAGCATCCCCATCTCGGCTGCTACAGCTTCGGGTTTGACGGTGGAGGGAAAAAAAGCCCCGAAAGCTACGTAGTCGGCGCCCTCCCGGACCGCCGCTCTTGCCGGCGCAGGACGATTATAGCAAGAGACGCCGATGATTTTTTGCGGGCCCAGCACGGCCCGCGCGGACGCCAAGGTTGCATCCGAGGCACCCAGGTGCACGCCGTCGGCATCCACTCGCTGCGCGAGTGACACGTCGTCGTTAACGATCAGCGGTACGGAAAACTCGCGGGTCAGCTTGCGCAACTGCAGCGCCTGCGCCAGCCGCACGTGGCCGCTAGCCGCCTTGTTGCGGTACTGCAGCACGCTTGCGCCGCCGGTAAGGGCCAGGCGGGTCCGCCGCAACAATTCGGGTGTATCGGTGCAATCCGGCGTGATTGCGTACAGTCCCTTAATGACGTGTGTCGGGCGGTACATCCTCTTCGTCGCGTGCCCAGAACAGCCGATCCGGTATGTGCTGGCCCATGCCGGGCCGGAATCCATATTGCAGCGCTTGCCAGGTGAACTCCTGCGCCTCTTTCACCGCCTCTTCCATCGGCAGGCCGTTTGCCAGCAATGCGGCGATGGCCGATGCCAGCGTGCAGCCGGACCCGTGATAGATTCCCGGGAGGCGCGGCCAGTTATCGCTACGCACGATCCCGCGCTCGCTGTACAGGGTGTTGATCACCTTGGGCGTGCGTTCGTGCGTTCCCGTGACCAGGACATACTCGCAGCCGCCCTGCAGCAGGCGCTTGGCGCACTCGGCCAGATCAGGACTCTCGTCCTCGTTGTCTTCATGCTGCACCAGGCGGCGCGCCTCTATGCTGTTCGGCGTAATGATGGTGGATTGCGGCACCAGCAATTCGTTCATGGCGTCCAGCATGTCGTCGTTCGCCAGTTCATCGCCCCGCCCGGAGGCCAGAACCGGATCGAACACCAGCGGAATGTCGGGATAGTCCGAAATAATCTCCGCTATCGCGGCGATATTCTCCACGCTGCCCAGCAGCCCGATCTTGAATGCGTCGACCGGCATATCTTCGAGCACGGCGCGCGCCTGGTCGGCTACCCATTCAGAGTCTATCGGGAGGACATCGTCCACCCCGCCGGTGTCCTGGACCGTGATCCCCGTCACCACGGATAGAGGATGGCAGCCCATGCTGGCGATGGTAAGCAAATCGGCCTGCAGGCCTGCGCCGCCGCTGGGATCGGTAGCGGCAAAAGTCAGGACGATCGGTGGAATGTCGGACATGTAGCTAACTGACGGAAAAATTGGGGCCAAGGGGCAATTCTAACTGAAAATGCTCATTGCGGTTGCCTCAACGTTGCGGCACCGGCATACTGCGGCTCCAACCAGTCTGCAATGGAGGAAGAGATGCGCATTCTGCACACCATGCTGCGCGTGGGGGACCTGGAAAAATCGCTTGCGTTCTACACTCAGGTGCTGGGAATGAAGCTGCTGCGGCGCACCGATTACCCGGAAGGAAAATTCACCCTGGCCTTTGTCGGCTACGAAGACGAGGCGCACGGCGCGGCAATCGAGCTGACCCATAACTGGGGCGTGGAGAAGTATGAACTCGGAAATGCCTTTGGTCACGTCGCGATCGCCGTGGACGATGCGTACGCCGCATGCACGAAGATCAAATCCATGGGGGGCAAGGTGGTGCGCGAACCGGGGCCGATGAAACACGGCTCGACCATCCTTGCCTTCGTGGAAGACCCGGACGGGTACAAGATCGAGTTGATACAGAAATAGGCTCGCAGGTGCGGCGCATGATGCGCGCGCCAGCGCCACCGGCCGGGTCTGCCCTACGCAGGCTCGATCAGATAATTGGCCAGCCGCGCAAATTCGGCGACGCCGAGGTTTTCCGCTCTCAACTGCGGGTCTATCCCAAGCCGCTCAAAATCCGCCTCGCCGAAACGGCTGCGCAGTGTGTTGCGCAGCGTCTTGCGCCGCTGCCCGAAGGCGGCGGCCACGATTTCCGCAAACCGCGTCTCGTCGCGCACCGCAATTTCCGCGACCGGAAGCGGGATCATGCGCACGATGGCGGAATTGACCTTGGGTGCGGGGCGGAACGACTGCGGTGGCACGTCGAGCAGTTTCTCCAGGTGGAAGCGGTATTGCAGCATGACCGACAGCCTGCCGTATTCCGGCGTGGAAGGCGCGGCTACCATGCGTTGCACCACCTCATCCTGCAGCATGAAATGCATGTCGGTGATGCGCGATGCGTAAGCCGCGAAATGGAACAGTAGCGGCGAGGAGATGTTGTAGGGCAGGTTGCCCACAATGCGCAGGGGGGCGGGCAGCGTGGCGAGGTCGAATTTCAGCGCGTCGCCTTCATGAATGACCAACTTCTCCCGCGGGTAGCCGGTTTTCAGCCGGCCGATGATGTCGCGGTCGATTTCGACGACATGCAGGGCATCTAGCCTATTTAGCAGGGGCCGGGTCAGCGCACCCAGGCCGGGGCCGATTTCTACCATGTTGTCGCCGGGTTCGGGGCGGATCGCGCCGATGATGTCCGCGATGACGCGCTCATCGACCAGGAAATTCTGGCCAAAACGCTTTTTCGCCTTATGCATCTTGCCAGTCCAGCAAGCTCCTCGCGAGCCGCATCATGCGGCTCCGGAGATCTGCGCTTCCGCGGCGAAGGAAGCCTCGCTCTTCGCCATCGCCGCAGCGAGGTTGAGCGCCTCGAGCAGGCTCCCTGCATCAGCCTTGCCGCTTGCGGCCAGGTCCAATGCGGTACCGTGATCCACGGACGTGCGAATGATGGGCAGGCCCAGCGTGACGTTTACTCCCTCGCCAAAGCTGGCATGCTTCAGCACGGGCAGACCCTGGTCGTGGTACATCGCAAGCACGCAGTCGCACTGCGCGAGCCGCTGCGGAGTAAAAAGCGTGTCAGCGGGCAGCGGAGCGCTGACGTCGAGGCCCTCCGCGCGCAGTTTGTCCAGCACCGGGATCAGGACCTCGATTTCTTCGCGGCCGAGATGGCCGCCCTCGCCCGCGTGGGGGTTCAGGCCGGCCACCAGAATGCGCGGGCGGACTATGCCAAAGCGCCGTGCCAGATCGCGCTGAATGATGCGCAGCACGCTTTCCAGCAGGGTGGAAGTGATGGTATCGGGGACCTCGCGCAGCGGCAGGTGGGTGGTGGCGAGCGCCACGCGCATGCCGCCGCCGACCAGCATCATCACCACTTGAGTGGTGTGGGTCTGCTCGGCCAGGAATTCGGTGTGGCCGGTGAAAGGAATGCCGGCGTCGTTGATGATGCCCTTGTGCACGGGTGCGGTGACCATGGCGCTGAACTCACCGGAAACACAGCCCTCCGCTGCGCGTACCAGCGTCTTCAGAACATAGCCGCTATTGGCGGCATTGAGCCTGCCGGCCTGTACCTGCGCGGCCAGCGGCACGTGCAGCACGGCAAGTTGTCCCGCGGGAAGGGGAAGAACCTGCGCGGGGTCATAATCCTGCAAATTCACATCACGCCCAAGCGCCGCGGCGCGCTGCTGCAGCATACGTCTGTCGCCGATTACGACGGCGCCCTGATCCAGGCGCCGACCTGCCAGTTGCAGGCAGATGTCGGGCCCGATGCCGGCGGGTTCACCGCAAGTGATGGCCAGCGGGCGGGTGCTTGGTGCCATCAACGGGCAAATTCGCCGCGATATTCAACATGCGCGCTGTCGCGCAACTGGCGCAGCCAGTCCTGCCAGGCCTCGTCGGATTTGACGGAACGGATGGCAAGCCGTGCCTGCTGGCGCCGCTGCTCCTGGCTGACATCGGTATTGCGACGCTCCAGCACCTGTATCAGATGCCAGCCAAACCCGGTCTGCACCGCGCCGCTCATCTCGCCGGGCTGCAGGGACTCCACGGCCTTTTCAAACTCCGGAACCGTCTCCCCGGGAGATATCCAGCCCAGATCGCCGCCCTGCGATGCACTCCCGTCTTCGGAGTATAGCCGGGCCTGTTCGGCGAAACTGGCCCCGCCCTCAATGCGTTTCTTTATTTCCAGCAGCCGCGCCTTGGCTTCACTGTCGGGCACCAGGTCACTCGTCTTGATCAGAATATGGCGCACATGGAACTGGGTGACGATCATCGCCTGGCTCCGGCTGCGGCGGTCGATCAACTTGAGGATGTGAAAGCCGGCCGGGCTGCGCACGATGGGAGAAATCTCGCCGGGGCGCATCTTGCCCAGAACATCCCTGAATCCGCCGGGAATCTGCTCCCCGGGCCGCCAGCCCAAATCGCCGCCCTTCAGGGAATCCTTTGCATCGGAATAGCCTGCGGCGACCTGGGCGAAGTTCGCTCCGCCGCGCAGCTGCGCCAGCGCCTCGCTTGCGCGCTTCTGCGCGGCCTGTATCTTGTCAGCGCTGGCAGCCTCCGGGATGAGCACGAGTATGTGCGCAAAGTGGTACTCCTCACCCCTGCCGGGCTGGGCGGATTCGTTGGCCAGGTGATTATCCACCTCGCTGTCGCTGACAACCAGCTTGCTGTCCACTTCGCGCTCGCGCAGTCGCGAGGCGACGATCTGGCCCCTTATTTCTTCCCGGAACTTCCTGAAGTCTACGCCCTGCTTCTCCAGTTCGCTGCGGAACTGCTCCAGTGAGGCAAACCGGTTTTCCTGGGCGATGCGATGCAACGCCTTGTCCAGCTGGTCATCGTCCACACGCACGCCGGTTTCCCGCGCGGTCTGTGTCAGCAGCAGGTCCATGATCATCGCTTCCAGGACTTGCCTTTGCAGTGCCTCATGCGGCGGCAATGGCGTCCCCTGTTTCTGCAATGTCTGCACGGCACCCTTGGTGCGCTCGTCAAGTTCGTGGCGCGTTATGACCTCGTCATTAACCACCGCGACGACCTGTCCGATGGGAGCGGGTGCCGACAAGGTAGACGCGGCATGGGCGTTCGCCGCGAGAGCTGCAAGGCATACTGCTGAAATCAACTTTCCGATGCGTGACATTTGGTATTTCGCGAAATTGTTACTGCAAACCCTGCGTCGTTTCGCTGGGGACGTTCTGGTTCAATTTTGTATAGCCGGGGACGCTGCGGCGCAGGGCATCCATGGGATCGGATCCTATGCCGGCCAAGCCGGTCAAGTCGAGCTGCACAAAAATGGAGGTTGAAACCTGCAATGTGGACGTGGTAAAGCGCTGTATCACCACCCTTCCAACCCAGCATGACTCATTATACTCAAGTCCGACCAACGCCTCCAGCATGCGTTTTTCCAGCATCGAATAGTTCCACCGCGCTATCGAATGCCAGCGCCCAAAGAGCGGCCATTGCTCGGAGATGTCGACCTGCCGCATGCTCAGGTTCGGGTTGACGTTGGGGCTGGTAAAGCGGTATCCCAGATTCAGGACCTTGCCGCTTTCCGGCCGGTAACGCCCGCTGATGCTGTACATTTCTGCTCCAAGGCCGGAGGGGTTGTACTGCAGCAGGGTGTCAAACGACAGTGTATTCGACATTCTTCCGGACAGTCCAGCCAGAATATCGGACTTGTTGGTGCTCGCCCCCGGCGTTGGGGTGGCGGCCGCCACGGGGGGGGCACCGGCCGTCGGTACAACCAGATTGACTCTCGGAGCCGTAACGCTGAAGCGCTCCCCCAAGAAGAGCCGCAGCAGTTCCGAACCGTCGCCCGCATCAAGGAAGCGGGACGTCCCCGCCAGTGTGACCTGGTTGGCATCGCCGACGCGGTCGCCGCCGAGAAACCGGTTTTCGGTGAAAATCTGCGAATAGCTGAACGTTGACAGGGCCGAATCGAAATTGGGGAGCATGTCCTGGTTGCGATACGGGATGTAGACATAATAGGCACGGGGCTCCAGGGTCTGTACCAGACTTTTGCTGCCAATGCGCATGTCATGTTCAAAGGCCATGCCGGTGTCCACGCTGAAAATCGGGACATTGACCGAAGCGTTGGGCTGCGCGGCAGCGTTATTCGTGCCGAAAACGTACGAGGCGCTATGCACCGCGATCTTGGGCGTGACGTAGTACGCGGGGTCGTACACCAGCGGGTAGCTTACCGAGGGGTACAGGACAACGCGCTGTCCGTTGATGGCTGTCGGATGGCTGAAGTTCACGTACTCGCCCGAAAACGACGCATTGGCCTGGTACGCCTCGCGCTGTGCGGTCACCAGCACTTGCGGTGTGCGCTTGTACGGTATGGCCACGGGAACCAGCGGATCCTGCAGCGTCTGAAAACTCTGCACCCGCGTCGCGGCATTCCACCAGCCTCCGTTGTAGTTCAACACCCCCTCGCGCAGCAGGTTCACCTGGGATGTGCCGGCCACAGAGGTTGCCAGGTCGCGGTAATAGGCGTCATCCGAGACGCGGTTCAAGTTTACCGTGTCGCTGAAGCCACCCCCCAGGTCTTGCGTCTGCCGGTAGGCCGAATGCGAGCGCGCGCGCTTGGCAATCTGATCCTGAGGCAGGGTGTCGTACTGCAGCTCGCCATAATAATTGGCGCCCAGATACCGGAATTCGTCGTTGAACATCAGGCCGCGCTTGGCCATCATGCGCGGTGCGATGGTGGCGTCGTAGTTGGGCGCAAGGTTCCAGTAGAACGGCACGGTGAGTTCTGCGCCTCCCGTGGTGGTGTTGCCGTATATCGGCGCGAGCAGGCCGGTTTTGCGCTGGCCCTTCAGGGCAAAATCCATCCATGGCGAATACAGGATGGGCACGCCCTTGAACTCGACCACCGCGCTATGTCCCACGCCGATCTGGGTTGCGCGGTCTATGTCCAGGCCGCCCATATCCAGCACCCAGTCTTCGTTTCCGGCCGGGCAGGTTGTATAGGTGACCTTGCGCAGCGCATAGTTGCCCTTGCCTTCCATGCGCAAGGATTCGGCCGTTCCGTGCGCGCCGTTTGCCCCGAGGTGGTACGTGGACTGGGTCAGCTCGCCACGGCTGGTGTCCAGGTTGTATTCCAGGTGCAGGCCGGTAATCACATCGCCTCGCTGCTCGATGCGCACCCCGC
>Ga0316628_100005107_pt1 | contig 10437 bp, 8 predicted proteins | sample OWC_Aug_M2_C1_D5_FD_207648 | JGI IMG/M metagenome (GOLD analysis project Ga0316628, IMG submission 207648) | Wetland soil microbial communities from Old Woman Creek delta, Ohio, United States - OWC_Aug_M2_C1_D5_C | ecosystem: Environmental > Terrestrial > Soil > Wetlands | place: USA: Ohio... | reverse complement strand
CAAAAATGGGTTAAAAATCGTGAGACAGAAAGGCGCCCGTTTCCTGGCGATCACTCCCCAACATGTGAGCGTGGAGCAGCGGCTTGCGGATATGGATCGCCTTGGAATCGACATGGAAGTCCTCACCCTGACGTCGCCCAACGTCTACTTTTCCACGAGGAAGAGAAACCTTTATCTTGCCAAAATGTCAAACGACTTCTTTGCGGACCTCTGCCAGAAGCATCCCCGCCGGTTTACCGCTTTTGCGAGTGTTCCTCTCGTCCATCCGGACGATGCCGTCGAGGAACTTCAACGGGCCGTGAAAGATTTGGGAATGAAAGGGGTAGTCCTGGGTTCGAATATCGATGGAAAACATCTCCACTCGAAGGAGTTCTGGCCTTTCTATCAAGAGGTGGATCGGATGAATCTACCTATTTTCATCCACCCCATGGTACCGGTTCATCCGGAATCCTTTGCCGAGTTTGTTCTCGTTCCGTTGGTAGGATTTTGCATGGATACCACCGTGACCGTGGCGAAGATGGTCTTTTCCGGTCTTTTTGAGAAATATCCGAACCTCACCCTGATCCTTCCCCATCTGGGAGGAACCCTCCCATTCCTGTTTGAAAGAATCGATGCCGGATACAAATCCTACGCCGAGTGCCAGCCGCACATTACGAAGCCCCCTAGTGCCTATCTGAAGAAGTTCTACTACGATACGGTTTCGTTCTATACCCCTGCTTTGATGTGTACGTACCTCGCCGTGGGGGCGGACCACATGGTCATGGGAAGCGATTATCCTCATGTGATCGGAGACATTACCCGATCGGTCTCTTCCATCCTGGAATTGAGCATTTCTCAAGAAGAGAAGGAGAAGATTCTCGGAGAAAACGCGAAAAGGATCCTGAAGTTATCGTGAGTGAGAGGTCTTTTCCTCAGCCCGTGATCACGGACAATACGGATTTTCGAGTGGGGCGTTCGTGAAAGATCAAAAGATTCCTCTTAAATGCTCCGTTATAAAATTCCCCTTCCACGAGATCTTCGGAACGATTTCTGGGAGACGGTTTTAACAGGGTCTTTTTTGAAATTTTCTTGAGGGTCGACTCGGAACCATGGGCCATTTCCCCCACCACCTTTCTTTCGGTCTGTCATTTGACAATTTTGTTTTTCCTCATCTCACGGGCTGTAAGATCATACAATCTCCTTGGATTTTCCATTTACCTTAAGTCCCAGAAGTCGAATTTGCCATTTCATGATCCGGATTCTGATTCTCTTGACCATCTTTGACCCCTCCTGATGCCATCAGCTCATTTCCTCCGCTCCTGTCGATCGGTATTTGTTCGTTGCTTTTGGCTCGCGTTTTTCCGTATCACTCTTTCCTTTGAACTCCCGCCACCGGACCCTCAAGCACCGCGAAGGTTTTCTCCAACCATTCTTCTGCGACCCCGCTGAGACGAGTGGCATGGGAGAGGAGCTCCTTGATTTTTTGGGCGACTTCTTTGTCCATTGTTCCGTAATATCCCCGGTTCAACAGCTTCAGCGTTGCCAACATGGAAAAGAGTGAACTTCGAACGTCGCGCGACAGGACCGTCCACAGGGTCAGAATGTCGTCATCCAATTCGGTCTTCAGGCCTTCGGGAGTCGAATCCCGAAGAGAACCCATCTCGCGGAGAGTTTGGGAATCCCCGTCTGCCGACGAAGGGATGTGGTTGATCATTGGCTTGCCTTCTGCCCCTTCAGCTCCTTTGCGAGAAAAAGGGGCCGTTGGTCACTGGTCTCCCAAAACGGACTCCACGAGCGTCAAAATTCCTTCTCGACTTGAAGACCCTTTTGCAAGAAAATGGTCGGCCTTCGCTTGAACTGCCGCCTCCCGATATTCCGGGGTGTCGTAACTCGTTAGAACAATAACCGTCACGTGAGGATATTCGGTCTTTATCCTGGCAGTGAGATCCAGACCATTTTCTCCGGGTAGTTTGATGTCCATGAAGATCAGGTCAGGGGGATGGTCAACGATCTGTCGCATTGCTTCCCTCCCATCTGCTGCTTCGAGGATTTCCATCGTCGGAAATCGAGATTGCAAGGTTTCTTTAAGCAATGTCCGGAAGATGGTGCTGTCCTCGACTACTAATGCTCTGTACACTTTGATTGAGCCTCCTCTAGAGCGAACCCTTCGGACTTGAATCATCCTGATCTAGTGGTTGATTGGATGAAATGGAATTGATCATTTTCAGAAAAGAATCCTTCGAAAGGAAATGATCAGCCCCGGATTGGTACGCTGCCTCTCGATATTCGGGTAAATCATAATTTGTAATAATAACGACAATGGTGCCAGGGTATTGGGCCTTTATTTTTTGTGTCAATACAAGGCCATTCTCCCCGGGCAATCGAAGGTCCGTAAAGATCGCATCGGGCGAGAGCATCTCTATTTTCTGCAAGGCTTCTTTTCCGTTCGTCGCTTCGAAAATATCGATTGCAGGCAATCGGGCACGAAGAGTCTCTTTGAGAAATTGCAGGAAATAGACATTATCCTCAACGATGAGGATACGTTTCATACTTGACTGGATTGACTTTTCTCCCCTGTCTTTCACGACTCCACTTTACTAATATTTGCAAACATGGTAAATAGGGTATAGACAGTAGTTTATTGGTTTCGGTACCCTATTTTCCCACTCCCTAGAGGGGAGAAAGAGGGGCGAGGGGTAAATCAGGGGCGTCGGAAAAAGAATTTCCGCGTTTGCACCAAGAGGGGAAGCTTGCTGATAGGTTGAAGCGGCAAGGACGGAGGTCGCTTAAAATCATGAGCCAAAGAGTTCGAATTGTTCTCGCTGAAGACCATACCATTCTCAGGGAGGGATTGCGGTCACTTCTTTGCTCCAACCCAGGTTTCGAGGTCGTTGCCGAAGCAGAAGACGGCCGGGAAGCGATCAAATGCGTTGCGAAATTCAAACCCGATCTCATCCTGACAGATCTCTCTATGCCGAGGTTGAACGGCATGGAAGCAATTAGGGAGATTAAGAAGGAATCCCCCGAGACGAAGATTCTCGTCTTGACGGTTCACCGGGCTGAGGAATACATCCTTGCCACCTTCCGGGCCGGAGCGGATGGGTATATCCTAAAAGATTCCACTCATTCCGAATTGGTGTTGGCCGTGAGAAAGGTCTTAGACGGCAAACACTATATTAGTCCGGAGATCTCAGAAAAGGTGATTGAGGGATATTTAGAAGGGAAGAAAACATTAAAATCTCGTACGTCCTGGGAAAGCCTGACTCAGCGGGAAAGGGAGATCCTGAAGTTGATTGCCGAAGGATACAAGAACAAAGAGATCGCGGATGACCTTTGTATCAGCGTGAAAACGGTGGAGAAACATCGGGCCAACCTCATGGAGAAGTTGGACCTTCATAGCATCCAGGCCCTGACCACCTTTGCCCTTGAACGGGGAATCGTCGAAAGAGAATGAACCGTGACTCGAAGACGCGAGGACACGGAGTGAAAAGACGCGGTGAGAGAAAGACACGGAGACGCGGAGAAAGTCAACGTAAATATAATTAAAATTAATAAGGTTTATTCACTCCGTAACTTGATTTGCCTTTGTTCTGGACGTGCCATCATATTCACTAACTTTCCCATAATGTTATCATAGGCTTTGGTAAGCTCATCAAAAAAGTTCTGGTCCAGATAGCCACACCTAAGAGCAAATTCAAGCCAGGCCGGTGTTTCAGCAGCTTCAGAATCTGCGTCACTGAGTTTGCTCACAAAGGCATTCGGATAACGCCGTTTGCGCCAGGCTTCAGCAATATTAGCACAGACCGAACGGGAAGACCGGCGAATCTGATCGGTTAGCGAGTATCTTTCTTCATTTGGAAAAGATTTGCTAGCTTGGAAAATATTCATGGCAGTTTCCATTGCCAGCTGATATACCTCTAATTCACGAAAATGGCGTATATTCGTTTTTTGTCCTCGTGAATTCTGTCTTCTAGTGTCTTCCATAGGTGTATCGCTCGCTCCGCGTCTTCGTTTCTCCGAGTCCCCTTTTTTCTCCGTTTCTCTCTATCTGTCCTTCTCTATTTAATCGTAAAGTCTCGGTATCTCCGCGTCTCCGTGTCCCCGCGTCTCTCTATCTCCCTGTCAGATTTTACAGTGGCCAGCTTGCTTTGATCGTGGTTCCTTTTCCTTGGGTCGATTCAATCATAAATTTTCCTCCGGAGAGCTCGGTCCGTTCCCTCATGCTGCTCAGCCCCAGTCCTCTTTTGGATCCTTCCGAAGAAAGAATTTTTTCCAGGTCGAATCCCGTCCCGTTATCTTCAATGATCCATTCTATTCGGCTCTCCTGCTTGCTGAGGGAGAGCCGAACGAAGTCGGCCTGGCTGTGTTTGGCGATATTGTTCATGGCTTCCTGCGTCAATCGGTAGACCACCACCTTCAAAGGAGTGGGGACCTCGTTCTCCTGAATGGCGATCTCTTTTTCGATACGAATGTGGGAATAGATTTTTTGGTATTCCCGGCAGAACCACCCGAGGGTGGCCAAGACTCCGAGGTCATCCAGGGTGGAGGGGCGCAAATCCATCTGCATCCTTCGTACTTCTTCAATAGTCTCCTTAATCAGTGGAATGATCGCTTCCAGCGATTTGTCTTTCGCTTTGACCTTCCCTTTCTCCTGGAGGGTATTTTCCACTTTGAATTTAATCGCTGTCAACATCTGGCCGATGCCGTCGTGGAGTTCCAAAGCAATGCGTTTCCTTTCACTTTCCTGGGCGGTTAGGAGCCGCGAGGAGAGAGCGCGCAGTCGGGCTTCCGATTCCCTGAGTGCTTCCTCCGCTCGCTTCCGTTCCGTGATATCCCGTGCGGCTGCAAAAACTCCTTGGATTTCCCCAGTTTCGTTCCGGTAAATGGCGGCATTGTATAAAACGTCGGTGATCATCCCTGACGTGTGACGGATGGCAAGGGGATAATCCCGTACCGTCCCTTTCAAGAAGACGGTTTGATAACCCTCTTGGGCCTTTTCGGGCTCGGTGAAGTAATCTAAAAAGTCGCTCCCGATCAGCTGCTCACGGGTGTAGCCGGTTGCCAGTTCCGTGGCGGTGTTCACATCTGTCACTTTTCCGTCAGGGTTAATGGTGACGAGAGGATCAAGACTTGCTTCGATCAGGCTGCGGGTGTATTGGTGGGTGGCCCTCACAGCTTCCTCTGCCCGCTTGCTTTCAGTAATATCGATGCCCATCTCCAGGATTAGTGGGGAGCCGTCCGTGTCGGTGAAAGGGAAGTCGGAGACGTCGTATATGCGGCCATCCGGGCCGGTCCACTCCCACTGATGAGGGGCCATTGTTTTCAGAACCGTATAGGTTTCGCAAACCTCGCAGGGCTCGCTGCGGCCGAACAGATACTCAAAGCAGCGCTTGCCGTGGGACTCGCCGAACCGCTCCCGGAAGAAGCGGTTGGCAAAAGGCACATGGTAATCCGGTGCCAAGAGCACCAGGTAAGCCGGCAGCATCTCCAGGAGGTCATAGAACCGCTGCCGTTCACTTTTGATGGCCTCCTCGGCTCGCTTGCGCTTGGTCACGTCCTCCAGCGAGAACACAAGGTACTCGACCTCACCTGTATCGTCTAATGTAGGGGTCAGGATCCAGTCCCAATAGGTGGTCCCCCATTCAGGATGGTCGGGAAAGGCAAAGGGTCTCGCAGTGGCCACATAAGGCTCTTTTGTCTGGACAACCTGCTCGAATTTGGCCATGGCATCAGAGGGGTAGAATTCGAAATGGTTGTGTCCAGGAAATTCCGAAACGTCGCGCCGACAGGCTTTGGCATAGGCCTCGTTCACTCTAATAAAGTTGAAATCTCGATCGAGAAATACGAGGGGAGTCACAGTGTATTTGAAGAAGGATTCCAGAATCCTTGACTGTTCTTTTAATTCTTTGTAAGCCTTTTCGAGTTCTGTCGTTCTTTCTCGAACCCGGAATTCTAACTCGTCACGGGATCTTCGAAGTTCCTCAGCGATCTTTTTTCGCTCGGTGATGTCAATGAAAGCGGCGATGGCGCCGTTTGGTTGTCCTTCCGAGTCGAGCACTGGGCTGATGTTCCCCAGCACCGAGCGCACCGTCCCGTCGTTGAATACTAAGTCCATAGCGTAGTCGCTCAGTCCCTGACCCGACGCCGCTACCCTCTGGATCGGCATCTCCCTCGCCGTCAGTTCCGCCCCGTCTTTGAAGACCCGGTAGTGAGCAAGACGTTCCGGCGCTCGTCCCGACTTCGACATATCCGTCCCCTCGGGCACCCGTAAGAAGACATAGGATGCACGATTTCCCATGATCTCCCTGCAATCCCTGTCGCCGGCGATCCAGATGATCGCAGGAGCGGTATCGAGCACTGTCTGCAAACGCGCCGCTTGGTCATATGCGCGTTTTTCGCTTGCCTTAATCGCCTCCTCCGCCTGCTTCTGATCGGTGATGTCCAGGGAATAGATCCTGAGTCGCTTTCCTTCCGGATCATAGTAAATTGCCTGTTGGTACCAAACGTTGCTAACCCTTAACTCCCGGAAATGAGACCTTCCTTTCTGGTGTTCAAACATTTCAGCCAAAGAATCCAGACCCAGCAACAAGGGATGTTGGAGCTTGGTCATCTGGAGATCAGGAAATAATTGCATGGCTGCCGGATTGAGATAAGAGGCTTCTCCTGTTAAATCCACTTCAACAATGGGATTGGGGTTTAGCTCAGGAAAAGAGGCAAGCCGGATGAGCGTCCCTTCCATTTTCCTCCGCTCGGTGATGTCTTCTCCAGAACTGAGTGTGCTGACCACCTTTCCTTTCTCATCTCGCAATACCGCCTTGTGCCACGCGATCATCCTTTCCTCGCCGGTCTTTGTCAACACGGGGTTTTCGAGATACTCAACGGGACGAATCTCCCCCTTCATCAATTTTCCGAATCCCGCCTTGACCTCTTCTCGGATTCCTTCCGGAATAAAAGTGTCAAACCAGTTTTTGCCGATGATTTCCTTTTCTCCATATCCCAAAATCTCGCAGCCCTTTTTGTTGATCAGGTTCACGTTTTGGTTCGCATCGATTGCGACCAGGATCACCCCTGCAATATCAAGATAGTTTTGTAATTTGTTTTTCTCTTCTCGCACCTTCCTTTCGCCTTCTTTCAGGTTTCTAAAAAGGAGGTCATAAGGTCTTGTCAGGCCCATTTCAATCAGGGCTTTATAAATGAGATAAAACGACACGATCTTGAGAAAATGGCCAATGAGATTAAAAATTCCGTACGCGTCCATATAGAAGGTAAAGGCCAACTCAGAGGCAATGGTGAGAACGACGGACCGGACCACCCACTTGAGAACATCCCGATCGAATTCGCTTCGATTCTTGAGGAGCAGGGCGATCGAGGCCAGAAGAATGAGTGAGATGACATATTCACTGATCTTTTTGAACGGGGTGAGTCCGACCCCTTCAATAAAGCAGACAGGGAAGAGGTTCCAATAGAAAATGGACAGGAGAATAAGTGAAAAGACCAACAGGTAACTAAAGAATAGCAGATTGATTTTTAATTTCCGTCTGATGAAGAAGGGGGCGATGAGAAGGGAGAGGCTCTGGGTATATCGGGCGGCGATCCAGAGCTGGGTTGCCACATTGGTTCCGTATCCCTGAAATATGCCCATTCCCTTGTAAGTCAGAGTATGGATCAGGTCGAGTCCGCCGACGAAGAGGTAGGCGATCCCCAGAAAGAGAAGATAGTTATTATCGAGGAAACGTCGGGAGTTCCAGGCGACCATAAAGATGCCGCATGCGACGACAATCGAGAATATTTCGGCGAGGCTGTGAAAGAAGAGGTAATTGTAGAGACTGGCCAGATACAATCCAAGAAAGACCAAAATCCCTGCTATCAGCAGATATAGATTTCTTTTGCCAGTAGGGAGTCGTTCCATCTTTTTCTCCTTCAAGTGGAAAGCTCTATTGGTTCCATAGGGATCGAGCGCCGCATGATAAAATATTGATTAAACTGTATTATAACAAAAGTCTGCGGAAAAGGGCATTGGAGAGTCCAAAGGAATTCCCGATGAACTTGGGGAGCTCGTTGAACGGGCTTGGGCCTCTGACCCCCTCAAACGGGCTCAAAGGTGAGATAAACAGCCCCTTTTTCACCGGTCACCTGTCTCCTCCTGTCACCGAAAGCCGGACGATTTAGCGAAGCATGCTCGATCATCACGAAGGGATGGGAAAATTTTTTCACATTTTTTGGGAAGGGATTTGGGACTTTCGTGGAAGTCTCTTCCCCTTTGAACTGGAATTAAATTCAAGAGTAATAGAGAAATTGTTGTTATTCCAACCTTTTACGGTGACAAACAAAATTTGGCATTAAAAATGCTGCATACTAAGTCACCAAATCATCTCGTGAACTAACGGAGAAAACAGAGGTAGTAGATTATGGTAGCTTATGAATTCTATTTACACGATGACGATGTGGAAGAATTTCACTTGCTTGGCATCTTGCCGGAAAGGAGAAAGGACCCATTAAGGATAACCCAGGAATCAATTGTGAAGTGGGGACAGTTGGTTGCGGGTGAGAGTGTTGATATTCACAATATGTATTTTATTCAAATAGAAATATAGGGGGGTGGAGGACACAGCATTTCAAATCTGAGCTCTAAAGTTCCTGGGACCGACACCGCGTCGCCCCTCCAAATTTTCCTATCGAGTAAAGTGGTTCTTGCCTAGATCAGTACGAAGCCATCCGTTGTTGCCTTCAGAAAACGAAAAAAGTTCAAAAATGGATTCAAAGAACAAAAATAAACACTGTTTTGTTGTTTCTGGTCGAAATATTTCTGTTCGAGACAGGGGCAAAAATCAAAATAATTATTTTGGATCAGCAAGTTGTAAATAAGTTTTGTTTTCTGGTATGAAAAATGCTGGCTCGTATGCGAGCTCAATGGGTGATCGCCCTATGGAATGAAGACGATTGACATGCGGAATCAGGAGCGTATCGATGAGAAGGGAGCAGAGAGGTCCTTTTCAGCTGAATTTTGAATTTGCAACTGACCATCAAGTCAGAGTTGCCGAAAGTTGCTTACTCCAACTTGCGCAGTATTACTGTGCGAATTGCAATAAGCAGGCCGGTAAGGGAGCCCGTTCCCGTTCGATCGATGAGGCGAGCTTTGCCTGTCTGTTAATTTGTGAGGGTTATGCTTATTTATTATCTGACGAAGCGATCAACACACTCCTTTTTTGCCGTAAAGCCATCCCCTCATCAAATAATCCCGTTCTCTGGTTAGACAGTTTGCCTTGGGACCTTGCCATTGATGCTTTGAGATCCAACCCGGGCAGAACCGAGAAGCAACTGGAATTTAACTATTCTGGAAAGTACTGGGCCTTGGCTCCCAGCGGCATGTCGATGAGCCCCGTTAATTTCCTGGTGGAAAACTTAACTCACCATGACTCATCCATCCGGTCATTGATTCTTGAATTGACATGGTTTGTGAGAAGGCGAGTTCCCTTCGACAAGGCAGCGAGGGCACTGCTAAAAAATGTGGCGGATACATTAGGCTACTGGGATTGGTCGCTTGGACTTTGTTCGAGTTTGTTTGAAAATGAAACGCAATTTTGGACATTTTCCGATGCCTTCGAACCGCCCCGTCCGTTCTTTGAACAGTATCGCGACCGTCTCAGGATGGTTCATGAGGATAGACTTTCAGAGTGTCGGCACCATTTTATCGAACTTGAACTGAAACTTCGGCAGATGATTGATGAGTGGGCTCTGGCCCTAAATTTGGGCAATTCTCACTGAAATTAAGGAAACAAAAGAAGAGATTTTGGTAACCAAAACGGTAAAAACCTCTTGTTAGAATTTCAGAGCCCTGTGTCTTTATCTTTAAAAGGACAGATTGACTCAGGCGAGGTCGAGACCCCGAAGGATTTCTCGATGGAGGGAAGGGTCTCCAATCCCGGAAAGGTTTTCGTGGACAGAGTCGTTGTCAACCCGCAACGCAGGGAACTTATCCAATTCTGCGTTCTCTTTCTTTGTGTAGATGTTCTACCGCAACCACCCAGCCGAATAGTTCAGCTTCAGCCTGAATTTCGTGTAATGTCGCACCCGATTTGAACTCAAGTCTTCTTGCCTTTGGGCCAAGCAGAACAGCAGTCCCGTCGAATCGCTGGATCAGGGTGGCTCTCGGTTTTCCATCAAGCAATCTGTAGTCCATCTTAATCTCCCAACCTCACTGACTTCCCCTGGTCGCCTTATTTCTTATTTTCCGTATCAGTCTCCCTGGCCTCCTTGCAACAACCAGTTTATCAGAAAGACATTTAAAATAAATACTGGAAACCCTGTATTTCTCAGAAAAACAAACTGTACTTCGGGGAGGTTTGCTCCCGGGGAAACCCTTAAATTCCGGGTGGCTCCAAAGGGATCGGGGAGAGCGAAGGTCGTCTGCGGCACTTGCCTGGAGGGAGTGAGTGGGGTCCATAAAATGATCCGTTG
>Ga0316628_100005106_pt1 | contig 10437 bp, 11 predicted proteins | sample OWC_Aug_M2_C1_D5_FD_207648 | JGI IMG/M metagenome (GOLD analysis project Ga0316628, IMG submission 207648) | Wetland soil microbial communities from Old Woman Creek delta, Ohio, United States - OWC_Aug_M2_C1_D5_C | ecosystem: Environmental > Terrestrial > Soil > Wetlands | place: USA: Ohio... | reverse complement strand
CGAGCGCGTCCCAGGCCGCCATGTCGATCGCCGACATCGCGAACAGCACGATGTTGTGCACGCCGAGCAGCGTGTGCTTCGCGCGCAGCTTCTTCTCGATCTCGAACGGCGCCAGCGCGTCGCCCTTGAGCATCTCGCCCATCGCCTCGACCAGCTTGGCGAGCGGCGCCAGGTTCTGCGGCCCGATGCCGAACAGGTACGCGCGCCCGGTGATGCCGCCGTCGGTCTCGAGGTCGACGAGCAGCAGCGGTGCGACCTTGATCGCGCCCGTGCTGGTGGTGAGCGGGCGCTTCATCGGCGCGCCGACCGCGCGCACCCTGACGCCCCGCAGCGCGAGCTTGTTCGCCTTCATGCGTCCGCCCCCTATCGTCCCTTGAACCTGGGCGCGCGCTTTTCCATGAACGCGCGCCGCCCTTCGACGTGGTCCTCGCTTTTCGCGCAGCGCGCGATCAGCGCTTCTCCCTTGGAGAAATCGCCCCTGGATTCGATCACGCCGTTGATGATCGCCTTCGAGGCGGCCATCGACAGCGGCGCGTTGGCCGCCAGCTCGGCCGCGAGCTTGCGCACGTAGCCCTCCAGCTCGGCGTCGGGCAGAACCCGGTTGACCAGCCCCATGGCGAGCGCTTCGTCGGCGCCATAGCGCCTGCCGCTCAGCATGATTTCGCGCGCCGCGGCGTGCCCGACGCTCGCCACCAGCCGGTTGGTGCCGTGCACGCCGTAGCCGATGCCCAGGCGCGCGGCCGGTATCGCAAAGCTGCTGGAGGCGCCGGCGTAGCGCAGGTCGCAGGCGAGCGCGATCTCCAGCCCGCCGCCGAGGCAGAAGCCATAGATCATCGCGAGCACCGGCTTGGCGGAATGCTCCAGCGCGAGCTGCGCGGCGTCGATGATGTTGTCGTGCTCTCCGGCTGCGTTCGGGTTGGCGCGCCGCTTCTCGAACTCCGAGATGTCGGCGCCGGCGGCGAAGGCGATGCTGCCCGCGCCGCGCAGCACGACGCAGCGCACTTCGGGATCGGCGTCGAATCCGGCCATCGCCTTCGGGATCGCGCGCCACATGTCCTCCTTGATCGCGTTGCGGCGCGCCGGGTTGTCGAAAATCATCCACCCGATCGGGCCGTCGCGCTCGACGCGCAGTCTCGCTTCGCTCATCGAATCTCCTCAGACCACCTTGTCGGCGCGCAGCCGCTCGATCTCGGCCTGCGTGTAACCGAGGTCGCGCAGGATCTCGCCGTTGTGCTCCCCGGCAGGCCCCATGGCGCGCTTCATGCGCGCCGGCGTGCGCGAGAGCTTGATCGCCGGCCCGACCAGCTTCAGCTCGCCGCCCCCGGGCACCGGCACCGGCGCCGCCATGCCGAGGTGGCGCACCTGCGGGTCGTCGAACACCTGGTTCATCTTGTAGATCGGCCCGCAGGGCACGCCGGCCTCGTTCAGCAGGGAGATCAGCGCCTCGGAGCTGTGGCGACGCGTGAGCTCGCCGAGCACCTTGGCGAGAGCCGCACGGTTCTTCGAGCGCAGCTCGCCGGTGGCGAACTCCGCCCGCGTCGCGAGCTCCGGCGTGCCGAGCGCCTCGCACAGCCGGGTCCAGATCACTTTCCCGGCCGCGGCGACGTTCACGTAGCCGTCCGCGGTCGGGTACACGCCCGTCGGTATCGAGGTCGGGTGGTCGTTGCCCGCCTGCCCCGCGACGTGGCCTTCGACCAGCCAGCGCGCCGCCTGGAAGTCCATCATCGTCACCATCGCCGAGAGCAGCGAGCTCTGCACCCACTGCCCCTTGCCGGAGCGGTTGCGCTCCTCGAGCGCGATCAGGATGCCGAGCGCCGCGAACAGCCCCGCGGTCAGGTCGGCGACCGGGATGCCGGCGCGCACCGGCCCCTGCCCGGGAAGGCCGGTGACCCACATCAGCCCGCCCATGCCCTGCGCGATCTGGTCGAAGCCGGCGCGGTCGCGGTACGGCCCGTCCTGGCCGAAGCCGGAGATGCTCGCGTACACCAGGCGCGGGTTCTCGCGCGCCAGCGACTCGTAGTCGATGCCCAGCCGGTGCTTCACGTCCGGGCGGTAATTCTCGACCACCACGTCGGCGGTCTTCACCAGGCGCTTGAGCACCTCGACGCCGCGCGCTTCCTTCAGGTTGAGCGTGAGCGAGCGCTTGTTGCGGTGCAGGTTCTGGAAGTCCGAGCCGTGGCGCGGACCGAAGCCGTCCTCGCCGTCGCCGGCCGGCATCTCGATCTTGATCACGTCGGCGCCCCAGTCGGCGAACTGCTTGACGCAGGTCGGCCCGGCGCGCACGCGCGTCAGATCGATCACGCGCAGGTGCGACAGCGCGTCAGCCGAAGGCACGTCCCGCCTCCACCTGGTGGAAGTGATCCTCCACTAGCCGGTTGAACAGCGCCGGCTCCTCCAGATTGATCATGTGTCCGGTCTTCGGCACCACGGCGAGCGCCGCCCCCGGCACGGTGCGCTTGATGAGCAGCGACGGCTCGATCGTCGACGGGTCCTCGTCGCCGGCGATCACCAGCAGCGGCGCGCGGATCCCCGCCATCTCGGCGGTGAGGTCGTACAGCGACGGCCGGCGCGCCTGGTAGCCGAGCATGGTGTTGGCCGAGCCCTGCGCCGAGTGCTCGGAAAGGTTGCGCTGGAACTCGGCGAAGCCGCGCGGATCCTTCACCTTCATCGTCGTGCGGGTCGGGTTCTCGCCGTAGGTCGCGGCGAAGTGCGCCATCCCCTGCTCGAGCATCGTCTTGGCGTTGGCGCGCGAATCCGCCTGGAAGCGCGCGTACTCGTCCTTGTGCGCGCCGCTGCCGACTCCCGCGGTGGTCAAGGACAGCGCGCGCTTGGAGTACGCCATGCCGAAATGCAATGTGGCGAACGCGCCCATAGACAGGCCGACGACGTGCGCACGTTGCAGGCCGAGCGCATCGAGCACGCAGCGCACGTCGTCGCGCTCGCGCTGCTGCACATAGCGCTCGGGCTCCTGCGGCACGTCGGATGGCGGATAACCGCGCGCGTTGTAGGTGATGCAGCGGTAGCGGCGCGAGAAGTGGCGCACCTGGGGCTCCCAGCTGCGGCAGTCGCCGGCGAACTCGTGCACGAACACGATCGGCGTGCCGGCTCCGGTCTCCTCGTAGTAGAGCTTCACTCCGTCGTCGGTGGTCAGGGTCGGCATAATCGGGGTCCTGGCGATTCCCGGTTTCGCTGCTGCGGTTGTGTCGGGCAAGGGAAGGGGCAAGACTAACCAAAAAACCGTCTGGAAGGGAGTGGCGTTTTATGGAACTGAACCTGAAGGGCAAGCGCGCGCTGGTCACCGGCGCATCGAAGGGCATCGGCAAGGCCTGCGCCGGCGTGCTCGCCGAGGAAGGCTGCGAGGTGCTGATCGCGTCGCGCAATCCGCCGCCGGGAGCGCGCTCCAAGGCGATCGACCTGTCGCAGCGCGGCGCCCCCGAGGCGCTCGCGGCCTGGGCGGGCGAGATCGACATCCTGGTGAACAATGCCGGCGCGATTCCCGGCGGCGACCTGCTCAAGGTCGACGAGGAGACCTGGCGCCGCGCCTGGGACCTGAAGATGTTCGGTTACATCAACCTGTCGCGCCAGGTCTACGCGACGATGAAGCGGCGCCGGCGCGGCGTGATCCTCAACATCATCGGCAGCGCGGGCGAGAAGATGGACGCCGCCTATATCGCCGGCAGCACGGCCAATGCGGGCCTCATGGCCTTCACCCGCGCGCTCGGCGGCGCCGCGCCCGCCGACGGCATCCGGGTGCTCGGCATCAACCCGGGCCCGGTGTCGACGGACCGCTTGACGAGCCTCTACAAGCAGCGCGCCGAGACGCTGCTCGGCGACGCCTCGCGCTACAAGGAGCTGTTCGCCAACATGTCCTTCGGCCGCCCCGCGACGCCCGAGGAGATCGCCTGGGCGGCGGCGTTCCTCGTGTCGGAGCGCTCGGCCTATACCTCGGGGTGCATACTGACGATCGACGGCGGCCTCGCGAACCGCTCTCACTAGCGTTCTTCTACAGGAAAGCCATGAAGGCCGTGATCTGCAAGCAGTTCGGCCCGCCCGAGACGCTGGTCGTCGAGGACGTGCCCTCGCCCAGGCCGGGTCCCGGCGAGGTCGTGGTGTCGGTGAAGGCGGCGAGCGTCAACTTCCCGGACGTGCTCGTCATCCAGAACAAGTACCAGATCAAGGCGACACCGCCGTTCACGCCGGGCTCGGAGTTCGCCGGCGTGGTGAAGGAAGTCGGCCAGGGCGTGACGCACGCGAAGCCCGGCGACCGGGTGCTCGGCGCCGGCGCCTTCGGCGGCTTCGCCGAGGAGTGCCTGGTGCCGGCCGGTGCGCGCCTGGTGCCCATTCCCGGGGAGATGGATTTTCCGACCGCGGCGTCGTTCCTGCTCACCTACGGCACCTCGCACCACGCGCTGTGCAACCGCGCCGACGCCAGGCCGGGCGAGACGCTGCTGGTGCTCGGCGCCGCGGGCGGCGTGGGGCTCGCTGCGGTGGAGATCGGCAAGATCCTCGGCCTGCGCGTGATCGCGGCGGCCTCCAGCACGGAGAAGCTCGCTGTGTGCCGCCAGCACGGCGCCGACGAGGGGATCGACTATGTGTCCGAGGACCTGCGCGAGCGCATCAAGGCGCTCACCGGCGGCAAGGGCGTGGACTTGATCTACGACCCGGTCGGAGGCGCCTACACCGAGGCGGCGCTGAGGTCCTCCGCCTGGCGCGCGCGTCTGCTGGTGATCGGTTTCGCGGCGGGCGACATCCCGAAGATTCCGCTCAACCTGCCACTGCTCATGGAGCGCTCGATCGTCGGCGTGTACTGGGGCGAGTGGACCAAGCGCGCGCCGGCGGAGTTCGCCGCCGCAGTGAAGCAGCTCGGCGCGTGGTTCGGCGAGGGCAGGCTGCGCCCCCATATCTCCGCGACTTATCCCCTGGCGCAAGCCGCGCGGGCGATCAAGGACATGGCCGAGCGCAGGGTGATGGGCAAGGTGGTGCTGCTCACGGATGCCTGAAGCGCGCGTGCTGGTGGTGGGCGCCGGCGCGATCGGCGCGTTCTACGGCGGGATCCTGGCGCGCGCCGGCTGCGAGGTGGCGGTCGCGGCGCGCTCCGACTACGACGCGGTCGCCGCCGATGGCTACCGCATCGACAGCACCCTGGGCGATCTTTCCTTCCGCCCGGCGCAGACGCTGCGCTCGGCGGCGGAGTACCGCGGCGCGGCCGACTACGTGCTGGTCGCGCTCAAGCTGGTGCGCGGCGTGGATCGCGTGGCGCTCATCCGGCCCGCGCTCGCCGCCACGAGCGCCATCCTGCTGGTGCAGAACGGCATCGGCATCGAGGAGGAGGTTGCCGAGGCGTTTCCGCGCCACGAGCTGCTCTCGGGCGTGGCCTACGCGGCGGTGAGCCGCGAGGCGCCGGGGCGCGTGCGCCACCACTCGGAGTACACGCGGCTGGTGCTGGGACGCTATCCGCGCGGCTCATCCGCAAGCGCCGAGCGCTTCGCCGCGCTGCTCAAGCAAGGCGGCTCGAGCTGCGCGGTGACCGAGGACATCGTCGGCGCGCGCTGGCAGAAATGCGCCTGGAACACAGTGTTCAACCCGATCTCGGCGCTCGGCGGCGGCCTCGGCACGCGCGACATCCTGTCGGGCGAGGAGCAGACCGCGTTCGTCAGGGCGGCGATCGCCGAGGTGTGCGCGCTGGCGGCCGCCGACGGCCATCCGCTCGCGCCCGACACGGCCGACAAGCAGATCGAAGGGACGCTGCGCCTGCCCAACTACGTCTCCAGCATGGGCCAGGACTGGCTCGCGGGGCGGCCGATGGAGACCGAGGCGCTGGTGGGCAATGCGGTGCGCATCGCGCGCCGCCTGGGCGTCGCCGCGCCGCGGCTCGAGGCGCTCTATGCGCTGCTGCGCATGGCCGAATCCAAGTCCGCTGCCGCGTGATCGAAACGCTGCAGGCGGTCGCCGGTCCGTGGCAGCTCGCCTGGTGCGCCCTGGTGATCCTCGCGGCGTACACGCTGCGCGGGGCCACCGGCTTCGGCGCGGGCGTGGTGGCGATCCCGCTGCTCGTGCTGGTGCTGCCGCTGCGCGCGGTGATCCCCGTGGTCACCACGCTCGGCATCCTGGCTTCATTCGGCCAGACGCTGCGCGAGTTCCGCCATGTCGACTGGCGGGGCGTGCGCGGTCTCGCGCTGCCGACGCTCGCCGGGGCGGGCGCGGGCCTGTGGCTGTTCCAGGTGGTGCATCCGGAGATGCTACGCAGCGCGCTGGCGCTGTTCATCATCGGCTACGCGCTCTGGAGCCTCGCGCCGCGCAAGATCGCGCTGCGCGCGCCGCGCGCCTGGCTGGCGCCGTTCGCCGGCGCGAGCGGGGGTCTCGTCAGCACGCTGTTCGGCGGCATGGCCGGGCCCTTGTTTGTCATCTACCTGAACGCGCTGCGGCTCGACAAGACGCGCTTTCGCGCCACGATCTCCGCGATCCTCTTTCTGCTCGCGGTGCTGCGCGCCGGCGGCTACGGCAGCCTGGGCTTCTACGACGCGCGGGCGCTCGCGCTGCTGGCGCTGCTCGCGCCGGTCATGGCGCTCGCGATGGTGCTCGGCGAGCGCGTTCACCATGGCCTCGACGAGGCGCTGTTCAAGCGCGTGGTCGCGGCGCTGCTGGTCGCAAGCGGCGTTGCGCTGCTGTTAAAGTGACGCCCCGCGCGGTTCTATTTCTTCGATGAAACTCGTTCCCCGCCTGCTCAGGTTGCGCATCCGTCTGGCCGAGCGCTTCCGGCCTTCGGAAGTCCACACCATGCTGCTCTGGGCGGCGCTGGTGGGATTCCTCGGCGCGCTCGCGACGATCGCCTTTCGCGAGGCCATCACGGGGCTCGAATGGCTCGCCACGCGCCATCGCGGCGGGCTGGTCGAGATCGCGGAGATTCTTCCCTGGTACCTGCGCATCGCTTTTCCGGCGATCGGCGGCGTCGTGGCGGGGTTGCTGCTGCAGCTCAGCCGCAGGTGGGCGTACGAGGGCGTCTCGTCGGACTACATGGAGGCGATCGCGATCGGCGACGGGCGCATTCCGGTGCGCCAGGCGCTGGCGCGCAGCGCCTCGTCGCTGTTTTCGGTCGCCTCGGGTGGCTCGATCGGCCGCGAGGGCTCGATGGTCCACCTCGCCGCCATGTGCGCCTCGCTCACCGGGCGCATCGCCAGCTTCGGCGCGGCGCGGCTGCGCCTGCTGGTCGCCTGCGGCGCGGCCGCCGGGATCACCTCGGCCTACAGCGCGCCGATCGCCGGCGCGCTGTTCGTGTCGGAGATCGTCCTCGGCTCGATCGCGATGGAGAGCTTCGGCCCGCTGCTGGTCGCGTCGGTGGCCGCCAACATCACCATGCGCGAGCTCACCGGCTACGCGCCGCCCTATCAGATGCCGCCGTTTCCGGCGATCTTCGGCACCGAGGTGCTGGCGTTCGTCGCGCTCGGGCTGCTCGCCGGCGCCGCCGCGCCGCAGTTCCTGCGCGCGCTCGAAGGCGCCAAGGCGGGCTTCGCTCGCCTCGCGCTGCCGCTGCCCGTGCGGCTCGGCCTCGGGGGCCTGATCGTCGGCCTCGTCTCGGCGCGCGTGCCCGAGGTCTGGGGCAACGGCTACAGCGTGGTCAACTCGCTGCTGCACCACGACTGGCTGTGGACCCTGGTGCTGCTGGTGCTCGCGTCGAAGATCGTCACCACCGCCGCCACCACCGGGTCGGGGGCGATCGGCGGGGTATTCACGCCGACGCTGTTCGTCGGCGCCTCCCTCGGGCTGCTGTTCGGCCAGGGGGTGCACGCGCTGTGGCCCGAAGCGACCTCGATGCCGTTCGCCTACGCGATCGTCGGCATGGGCGCGTTCCTCGCGGGAGCGACCCACGCCCCGCTGATGGCGATCCTGATGATCTTCGAGATGACGCTGAGCTACCAGGCGGTGCTGCCGCTGATGCTGGCGTGCGTCGCGGCGTATTTCGTCGCCCGCGCCGCCTCGGGTGAGCACTCGATGTACGACGTCACCATCCACCGCAACCAGGAGGAGCGCGCGCGCGCGCGCTGGCGCGGCCTGCAGATTTCCGAGCTGCTCAAGCCGGCGACGCCGACCGTGCCGGTCACGGCCGCCTTCGCCGAAGTCGAGCGCGCCTTCCTCGAGCACCCGGTGCGCTACGTCTACGTGGTCGACGAGGCGGGGCGCTTCTGCGGCGTCGTGTCGCTGCACGAAATCAAGCAGCTCCTGATTTCGCGACAGGGCCCGCCGTCGTCGGCCGCGGGCGAGCTGATGCGCCGCGAGTTCGCCGTGCTCACGCCGGAGACCGCGCTCGGCGACGCGCTGCAGATGTTCCTCACCCAGGGCACGGAGCGGCTGCCGGTGGTGAGGAGCGCCGAGGACCGGACGCTGCTCGGCGTGGTGTCGAAGTCCGACCTGCTGCTCGAGATCCAGACCCTCAGCGGCTGAGAGGGCGCGTCGCGTCGCCGTCGCCGAGCGGCCGTTGCATCAGCACGCCGTCGACCCAGCGCCCGAATTTGTAGCCGACCGAGCGCAGCATGCCGACCCGCAGGAAGCCGTGGCGAGCATGCAGCGCGATCGACGCCGCGTGCGCGCTATCGCCGATCACCGCGACCAGCTGCCGGTAGCCGAGCTCCGCGCAACGCCCGATCAGCTCGCCGAGCAGCGCGCTGCCGATCCCGCGGCCGAGCAGGTCGTGGCGCACGTAGACCGAGTCCTCGAGCGTGTAGCGGTAGGCCGAGCGCGTGCGGTAGGGCGCGCAGTAGCCGTACCCGGCGACGGCGCCCGGAATCTCGGCGACCAGGTAGGGCAGCGCCGCGCCGGCGACCTCGTCGTAGCGCCGGCGCATCTCCGCCGCGGAAGGCGGCACCTCCTCGAACGTGGCGAGCCCGTGCAGGACGTGATGCGCGTAAATCGACTGGATCGCGGCAGCGTCGTCCGGGCCGGCCGGCCGCACCCGCAGGTTGTCGTCGGCCAAGGCGTCAGCTCTTGTAGTCCGGCGACTCGCGGTCGAGGATGCGCTTCAGCGCCTCGAAATGCGCACCCGCGTATTTCGGCGTATCGGCGAGGATCATACCGTGGGTTTCGGCCGCCACCCCGGGGCGCACCGCGCGCAGCTTGAGGCCGGTGGCGCGCGCCAGCACCTGCACGCGCGCCGCGCGCTCGAGGTAGTAGAGCGAATCGAAGGCCTCGGCGACCGTCGCGCCGGCCACGATCACGCCGTGGTTGGCGAGGAACATGACGCGCTTGGCACCGAGCACGCGCGCGAGGCGGTCGCCCTCGGCCTCGTCCACCACCAAGCCGTTGTAGGTATCGTCGTAGGCGATGTCGTCGTGGAAGCGCAGCGCGTTCTGCTCGACCATCTCGAGGCGCCCCGGCTCGGTGAGCGTGATGGCGGTGGCGTAGGGCATGTGCGTGTGCAGCACGCATACGGCCCTCGGATTGGCGAGGTGGATGCGCGAGTGGATGGTGAAGGCGGTCTTCTCGATCTCGCCGTCCCCGTCCAGCACGCTGCCCGCGGCGTCCACCGCCAGCAGGTTGGACGCGCTCACTTCGCTCCAGTGCAGCCCGTAGCGATTGAGCAGAAAGCGATCGCCGTCGGGCAGCATCAGGCTGAAGTGGTTGCACACGCCCTCGTGCAGATCGAGCCGCACCGCGAGCCGGAATGCCGCAGCGAGATCGATCCGCCCCTGCCGCTCCGCGGCGGACACCTGGTTGAGTTCGCGTACCGTGCCCATTTTTCCCTCCTCAGCGACGCCCGGGTCGATTATAGTTTCCGGCGGCCACTACGATACAGGGAGTCCTCAGGATGCGCCGTTTCGCCCTCGCCGTCGCGCTCTCGCTGCTCGTCGCCGCGTGCTCGAAGGTCGACCAGGAGCACTACTCCAAGATCGAAAACGGCATGAGCGAGGAGCAGGTCTACGACATCCTCGGCAAGCCCAGCGAGGCGTCGAGCCACGACATCCTGGGCGTCACCACCACCTCGGCCAGGTGGGAGTCGGCCGACGCGGTGATCACGATCCAGTTCGTCGGCGGCAAGGTGCGCCTCAGGAGCTTCGACAAGCCGACCGGCAGGTGAACACACTGCGGTCCGTTCTCCGGGGCTGGCAGCTCAGGCTCGCGCGCCGCGACAACCGGCGCGGCATCGAGCACTGGAAGCGCGGGGACCTCGCCGCGGCGCAGGCGGCGTTGCGGCGCGCGACGCGCCGGCATCCCGGCTACGCATCCGCGCTCAGCAATCTCGGCATGGTACTGATCGAGTGCCGCCAGCACGAGGAGGGCCTGGCGCTGCTCAGGCGCGCGGTCGAGGTCGATCCGCGCCACGCCGGCGCGCAGAACAACCTCGGCGTCGCGATGATCCTGGGCAACAATCCGGCCGCCGCGGTAAAGCACCTGCAGGCGGCGATCGAGGCCGATCCGGAGCTTGCCGAGGCGCACGCCAACCTG
>Ga0316628_100005105_pt1 | contig 10438 bp, 8 predicted proteins | sample OWC_Aug_M2_C1_D5_FD_207648 | JGI IMG/M metagenome (GOLD analysis project Ga0316628, IMG submission 207648) | Wetland soil microbial communities from Old Woman Creek delta, Ohio, United States - OWC_Aug_M2_C1_D5_C | ecosystem: Environmental > Terrestrial > Soil > Wetlands | place: USA: Ohio... | reverse complement strand
CTTGTCGTGAAGGTGGAGAGGACGACGTCCGCCATGAGGGACGCCTGGAGCAGGCCGTCGCGGTACCATGCGTATCTGTAGACGAGCGCGGCCATCTCCACGTCAGACGCGGGGGTGACGATGACCGCCTGCAGCGTCGAGAGCGTGCTCGGGGCCACGGGGCCAATCTGCACCACGGGCGACGTCGGCGGGTTGTTCAGCACCTCCAAGGCCCGCGGGAACTCGACGTACCCCGAGCTGTTGCCCCCCTCGTCCTCCGCCGAGCAACGGAAGTCGTAGGGCCCCAATTGGGCGTCGACCCGGGGCGTGAAGACGCACTGCCATTTGCCCTCTTCGAATGTCAAGGGCCCTAGGGAGAGATTGGACCACGAGATGCTACCGTTGATGCGGTAGTCCGCGGTCACGTTTAGGTCCTGGGCGGGATCGCTGCTGTCCGAGACGCTCACCCTGAGCGTGACCGGCTGTGTCCTGTTGGCCTTGCCGGAGCTGACCCATAGGTCCATCACGACCGGCGGTCCGCGGCTGTCCCCACAGCTCCTCGCATCGGACCCCTTCCCGTCCGGTGCTGTGACATGTCGATTGGGCAAGCAGTGGCTCACGGGATCCAATCTATGGCCCTCCCGGAGCGTCCCCTCGTCAACGCAAGCGGGGCTGCTATGGCCCACCTCGCCCGTGCTGACCAGCACGGGTCCCCCGCTTGCGCAATCGACAACGATGCTCGCAAAACCCATCAGCAGGACGATCATCGCTGAAATGCCCGCGACCCTGTTTGGCAACTGTACCACCTACCCTCATGAGGACAAATATCTCGCCAGGCGCGCAAATAATCCTATCTGGCCTCCTGCACCTTGGATCGCGCGATTCCTAATCCCCACGCCCTTTGAAATGTGTTTCGGTCGTGCGCCTCGAGGGGATCAGGCTGCCTAATGGGCACGTTGGATCCTTCGGTCGATGCCCATCATCCGTACCGTTCCCGGCCGGGGAGGCGGATGGGGGGATGGGCCCAAGTCGATCCAGGTGCATCTCGATGGACCTTGCGTCGGGGGATCCATTCAACGTACCGCATAGGTCCCGGGCCTTTGCCAAGGCCGAGGAGCCGAATGGCGCCGACCGTCCGTTCCCCTCTCTCGCCGCCGCCGTCGTGACCGCCCCTCGCGACCGACGGGGCCGTTGGCCAGGTCGTCGAAGGCTATCGCTCCCCTTGACCTCTAGCCCATAGTGCCAGATCCATGTGGGCAGCCCTGCGACCGTCGCACCCGCACCGAGTACATGGCGGGACATCGTCAGAGCGCCCTTGAGCGCCTCGGCATCGGACGGCCCGGGCCGCCCCGACGGACGCTACTGCCCCATGTACGGGTACCGGTAGTCCGTCGGAGGGTCGAAGGTCTCCTTGATGGCCCGCGGGGAGAGCCACCTGATGAGGTTCCACAGGCTACCCGCCTTGTCGTTCGTGCCGGACGCGCGGGCGCCCCCAAAGGGCTGCTGGCCGACCGCCGCGCCGGTGGGCTTGTCGTTGATGTAGAAGTTGCCGGCGGCTTCGCGCAGCCTCCTCTCGGCCAGCACGATGGCGTCCCTGTCCTGCGCGAAGACCGCTCCGGTGAGGGCGTAGGGGGAGGTGGCGTCGCAGAGGTCGAGCGTCTTTCTGAACTCCTTGTCCTTGTAGACGTAGACCGTCAGGACGGGGCCGAAGACCTCCTCCTCCATAGTCACGAAGTGCGGGTCCCTGGTCACGATGACGGTGGGCTCGATGAAGAAGCCCTTGCTGCCGTCGCAGCGGCCCCCGAACGCGACCTCGCACCTCTTGGATGCCTTGGCGAGCTGGATGTACCTGGATATGCTGTCGAAGGCCGGCTGGTCGATGACCGCGCCCATGAAGTTCCCGAAGTCCGATACGGGGCCCATCTTGACCGTCCTGATGTCCTTGGCCAGCTCCTCCCTTATGGCGGGCCAGAGCGACCTGGGCACGTAGGCGCGCGAGGCGGCGGAGCACTTCTGGCCCTGGTACTCGAAGGCCCCCCTGAGCAGGGCCACCTCGGCGGCCTTCACGTCCGCCGAGGGGTGGACGACGACGAAGTCCTTGCCACCCGTCTCCCCGACTATCCTGGGGTAGGTCAGGTAGTTGTCGATGTTCTCCCCGACGACCCTGTACATCGCGCGGAGGGTGGACGTCGAGCCAGTGAAGTGGACCCCCGCGAGGTGCCTGTCCGTCAGGATCCTCCTCCCGATGACCGAGGAGTCGCCTGGCAGGAAGTTGATGACGCCAGGGGGGAGGCCGGCTTCCTCGAGCACCTTCATGATGAAGTAGTTCGAGTAGACCACGGAGGACGCGGGCTTCCAGATGGCGACGTTGCCCACCAGAGCCGGCGCGGTGGGGAGGTTGCCGCCGATGCTGATGAAGTTGAAGGGCGGGACGGCGAAGACGAACCCCTCGAGGGGCCGGTAGTCAAGGCGGTTCCAGGTGCCGGCCGGCGAATGGGTGGGCTGGTCCTCGAATATCTTCTGCGCGTAGTAGGCGTTGAACCGCCAGAAGTCGATGAGCTCCACCACGTCGATCTCGGCCTGGAAGGGGGTCTTGGAGTGGACGAGCATCGTCGTGGCGACCGCGCGGTGGCGGTACTTCTTGGCGAGCAGCTCGGCGGCCTTGAGGATGACGGCCGTGCGGTGCTCCCAGGGCTCCTCGGCCCAGCGCGCCCGGGCCCTGAGGGCGGCCCTGATGGCGGCGGAGGCCTCCTTGACGCCCGCCTTGTGGAAGCGGCCTATGACGCGGGACTTGTCGTCGGGGAGGATGCACTCACGGGTGTCCTTGGTGCGGACCTCCTCGCCTCCGATGACTAGGGGGATGTCGAGCTTTACTGCCAGGACCTTCTCGATCTCTTCCTGGACGGCCTTTCTCTCGCGGGTGCCAGGGGCGAAGCTCAGGATCGGCTCGTTGGCGGGCTTGGGGACCTCGAATTTCATGGGATTCCTCCGTTGGAACGGGAACACGCAGCGGCGAGAAATACCTTTCCACAGAGGGTGTGAACGAGCAGATCCATAGGGACGTGGTGCTGGAGCGGTATGGGGAAAGACCGCCTGAAATGGATCGGGATGCCAACATCGGGCCCATCGTCCGTTCGGAGAGCCCTTCCTCGCCCCTGCTGGCTTGGTTCGTCGCACGGACCGTTCAAAACGCCCCATTCAGCCTGACAGCTCGGACGGTCTAATGGAGTTGGAGAGGGAACCTGGCATTGTGAGGGGATTGAATGATGGGGATGAAGCCTCGCATCGTCCGAACATCAAAAGAACTATATAGGGCAAATCGCAAATATGATTCGGGTGAATTGAATGGCGAAGAGAGGGGGATCATCCTCGAATTCGAAGGAAGCCGGTCGATCGAAGAGCATCGTGCATCAGATAAAAGATGACAGCATGACACGGCCCCAGAAGGTGGTTGTCGATGAGATCTTCCCCGACCATCATGTCCGCATCTGTGTATCCAGAATGAAGAGCGGCGCGAAGGTGGAGGATTACCTCGACCCGAAGTCCTGGGAGGCGTCCAGGACCGAGATGCTCAGCCACAGCGACCTCGGCGGACTGCTGAGCAGGAAGCAACACAACGAGTTGCGCGAGGGCAAGGTGTTCCTCATCCAGGAAAAGCGCTCGAAGGATGTCTATGACGAGTTCCGACAGCACATCAAGGGCCGTGTCAACGCACTCCTCACTAGGGAGGGCCGAACGGGGAAGGAGCTCTCTAGGGTCTCCAGCGAAAGGGAGGAGTGATGCCATGCCGCCCGCGAACAACGAGCTGGTCGTCCATGTGCTCAACGTGGGCGACGGGGACGACATCATCATCGACTTCCCCGGGGCGCCAGGGCAGAGGCGCTATGCGGTCGTGGACTGCTATAATGGGGTGAAGACCGTCAAGTACCTCAACGACAGCGACGTCAAGGGGATGCTCGAGTTCGTATGCGCCACGCACCCACATGATGATCACATCAATGGGATGTCCGAGCTGCTCACGAGCTACAGAGGAAGGGTCCATGAGTTCTGGGACTCCGGTTTCAGGCACACGATACCGGCATACGAGGACATGATCGCGGCGCTCGAGGCGGATCCCGACCTCCGATATTTCAGGGTCACGTCCGGCATGGAACGGAGGATAAACGGGGTCAAAGTGAGCGTCCTGGCGCCATCCATGTACCTTCGCAACAGGTTCGACACGTACGGCATCGACATCAACAATGCGTCCGTCGTGCTCATGCTCGAGTACAACCGGTTCAAGATGGTGCTCGGCGGCGACGCGCAATTCACGAGCTGGTCCAAGATACTGGAGGAGTACCCGGATTTCAAGAAGACGGTGGACCCCAGCGCGCGCGTGCAGATAAAGGAGGCGTTCAACCCGCTCAACTGCAACGTACTGAAGGTATCCCATCACTGCAGCAACAACGGTACGGCCTTCGAGTGCATCAACATGCTCGATCCAGAGTACGCCATTGTCTCATGCAGCGGGGCATCGACGCACGACTTCCCGCATCCCATAGCCAGGATGTGCCTAGAGAAGATCGTCGGGGAGGATAAAGCGCACGATAGGGTCATGTTCACGGACTACGAGGGGCTTGGATATACAAGAAAGGGCTCAATCGTCGTGAGCACGAGCGGGACGGGCTCCCCAACGTTCCGATTCCTCGGGGACCGTCCCGGGGACTTCCCTGCTCCGCCGTAGCGGACTTTCCCGGCAGGGAGCGGACATCACGCTCGTCCATAGGCACGCCGCCCATGAAATGGCGCCAAGGACGAGGGACCTCGATATCGATTCCATGATGACCAGGGACGCCGGGCGCATGGGAGGGGCACACCATGGACCTTGCGCCCAGCATGGCCCCTCCATCGGCGACCCTTGAGACACCTCCGATATGGCGTTGGCCGCCCGATAGGTCGCCCCATCCCTCACGGATGGACCAGTCCACGCCATGCCCTGAGGACCCGGGCCATGAACTGGGAGGCGGGATGCCGCGCATCACGGCGCGTTGACGAGCACTATCCGGTACCTCGCCCTGTTCTCCTTCAGCCTCTGGATGGCCTCGTTCGCCCGCGCCATCGGCATCAGCTCGACCCGGGGCCTGACCCCCTTCGATTGCGCGAACGCGAGCATCTCGCGCATCGTGGCGGGGCTCCCGAGCAGCGAGCCCGTCATCGAGTTCTGGCGCACGACGAGCTCCATCGCGTCGAACTTGACGTCGGCGGGCGGGAAGCCCATCATGACCATCCTGCCGTGGATGTTGAGGGCGCGCATGAGGGGCGTCCAGTCCACGTCGGCGTGGGACGTGTAGAGGAGCATGTCGAACCCGAGCTCGTGCTCCTTGAGGGCGGCCCTGTCGGTGGAGAGGAGGAAGTGCTCCGCGCCCAGCGCGCGGGCCTCCTCCTCCTTCCCTGGCGACGAGGAGATCGCCGTCACGTCGCTCCCGAGCGCACGCGCGAACTGGATGGCGAGGTGCCCGAGGCCGCCCACGCCGATGACGCCGACCCTGTGATCGGGGCCGATCCCGTACCTTCTCAGTGGGGAATACACCGTCAATCCAGCGCAGAGCATCACCGCGGCCGCCTCCGAGGGCATGCCCTCGGGCAGGTGGTAGGCGAACCTGGAGTCGACCCGAAACGAATCCGCGAACCCCCCGTACGGCTCCCACGCGGCGTTGCGGTCCACGTCCTTGCACAGGTGCTCCTCCCCTCCCTTACACCACTCGCACTTGCCGCACGACCGGCCCTGCCAGCCGACGCCGACGCGGTCGCCGGCCTTGAAACCGGTCGCCGCGGGGCCCATCTCCGTCACGTGCCCGACGATCTCGTGGCCGGGCACGAAGGGGAACGGGGTGATGCCCCAGTAGTCGTCGATGCCGTGGACGTCGGTGTAGCAGAGGCCGCAGTGGGTAACGGAGATGCGGACGTCGTTGGGGGACAGGGGCGGGGGGTCGTACTCGAACGGCTCGAGGAGCATCCCCTTCGCCTTCGCCGCGTAGCCGTGGATAGGTTGAGTCTTCAAGTCCAGTCTCCCTCCCCTATGTCGCCCTTGCCACAAGATTATCCTGCGAGTATTTCAGATTTGAGTGCGCTTCCCCATATCCCCTTGCCAGCATGGCCACGAGCCCCCCGCCATCCCAAGCACGAGCTCGCGGCCCACCGGCGCGGGAAGGTCTTCTAACGGGACGCGGTGACGTTCCGTTGGTGGACGGAGAGGGCGCCTCCGCCCCGAGCGGGCCCGCTACCGCGGCCTGCCGGTCGTGTCCACCTCTACAACCGCCCGGAGAACTTGAGATCATTCCCGAGCCTTTCGGTACTCCTCCATTAGCAGGCTCATCATCACGAAGTCGTGGAAGCAGCCATCCACGTAGTACCCGTCTCTCTGCACCCCCTCCCTCCGGAACCCGAGCCTCTCCCAGAACCGCAGGGCGCCCTCGTTGAACCCCACGACCCCGATGGCGAGCCTGTGCATCCCCAGCCCCCCGAACGCCCGGTCCAGCAGGAGGCGGGCGGCCTGGCTGCCGTATCCCTTTCCCCGCTCCCCCGCCTCCCCGATGACGACGCTCACGTCCGCGGTGCGCCAGGCGGGGAAGATGCGGAGAAGCCCCGCCTCCCCGATCGCCCGGCCGTCCCTGAGAGACACCATGTACCATTCCCTGCTTGGATCCGACCTCGCCGTCCCTAGGAAAGCCCCGGCCTCCCTCCGATCGATTGGCGCGACCTCCCCGATGAGCCTCCGGAGCCCTGCGTCCTCCGACCACCTGACGAGGGATGGGATGTCCCGCTCCTCGAGGGGACGCAGCACGATGTCCGAGGAGGCCAGTGTCGGTCCGTTCATGCCTGCCCATTGGTACCGGGGCGTCTTATCCTTTTCCTCGGGGAGATGATCTCGGACGGTCGCGTCCCGTCATACCCTGGAGCGATGGATTGGACATCGCTCCTCCCCTGCGCGTGGTTAAGTGCAGATTGCATTAGACATCGAATGGCGAGGTCCCGGCGCAGCCTGGGCCTCCCCTGGAGAAGGCTTACTTGTGTCTCTTCGGCAGCATCCCCATCCGCTTGAGCACGAGCTCGCCGCCCTCGAGGCGCCATTCAAAAGTCTCGTGCTTCTGGATCTGCAGGGCCTGGGCGAGCGCGCGGGGGATCGAGACCGAGAACATCCCGTGAGGGTGCTGCTGGACGCGGACGCGGTTGGACATGGTGCTCAGGAAGGTACATGGGGATGTACTTATAAATGGTCCGGTAAGGGGGGTGGGTGAAGGTGGGGCTTGGAATGACTGGCGTGTGGCGACGGGGCAGCCGGGGGCGGGAAAGACGACGAGCGGGAGGGAGGGTTCGAGTCTTGGAGATTGACCTGACGGCGAAGGCAGTAGATGGAGCACGGGCATCGATGCTCTCGACATTATCAGCACCGAAACCAATATGTTTATAACGGGTATCGATACAATACTATCCGCGGGTGGTTAAAGTGCGATCGCATAAGAGAGGCGCGATATTGGGGTTTGGATCCCTCCTCATCCTCGTAGCAGTCGTTCACATGACCTCGATGGCCCTCGCTGGGGGAAGGGCGAATGAGCCCCCCGCCATCGTGGCCGTGACGATGCCCGATGGTATGCAGGATGAGGAATACTCCTTCACCTTCACGGCGACGGATCCGGACAACGTCCCTGCTGAGCTCTCATGGTCGGACGACACGCCGCTCTTCGACGTCAATGGGTCCGGCGGGATCATTTTCACGCCACTGAATGCCGATGTGGGCTATCATACATTTAACATCACCGTGAGCGACCCTGGCGTCCTCACGGACACCCGCGCGTTCACTCTCTTCATCGCGAACGTGAACGACCCGCCCGTGCTCCACTACATCCCACCGCAGACAGCCCTTGAGGACCAGGTGTTCACTTTGGACCTCGCGGGATACGTTGATGACCCAGACCTATTGCTGCCACAACAGTTACGCGATCACATCACATACCGCGACGACACACCGAAGCTCGACACGAACCTCGAGACAGGCGTAGTGACGTGGGACGTGCCCACGAACGAAGACGTGGGGGACTTCTTCTTCAAGGTGACGATCCAGGACAGCAAAGGCCGATATGCTGAACAGGAGATCGAGATCAACGTCATCAACACCAACAACCCGCCACGGATCAGCACAATCCCGCGGCAGGTCCTGCACCAGGACAGCCCCTACGTGTTCAACATCCCCTTCTCGGACCCTGACCTCTCAATCCCGTCCGCGGGAGAGGAACTGACGTTCAGCAACGACCACCATGACCTGTTCACCATCGACGGGGCCACCGGCAGGATCCAGTTCACGCCGGTCAACAACCAGGTGGGCGTGTGGGAGGTCAACATCACCGTGACCGACGCGGCGGGCGCCTCCACGATCAAGAAGGTCATCTTCGAGGTCGTGAACAAGAACGACGCACCGGAGCTGGAGTACATCAATATCCAGCAGTTGACAGAGGATGTGCCCTATATGCTGCAGCTCGAAGCAGCGGACCCCGATATGGAGCCGCGATTGGTGGATGGCTTGCCAGTCGATCCGAACGAGCGCTTGGAGTACCGCACGAACTCCACCCGGGTGCCTATAGAGCGCGCCACCGGATTGATTAGTTTCACACCCACCAACGACGACGCGATGGTCGGCGACATCTACGTGAAGATCACCGTCATCGACCGTGCATCCGAGACGGCCGTCGAGGATGTGCTATTCAAGGTGACGAACGTCAATGACCCGCCGACCGATGTGAGAATCCTTGGACTCGTCGAGGGCCAAATACTGCTAACTGGCACAGCCTATAACCTGGCTCCCTCCGTCATCGATGTGGACAATGCCCTGACCGAGCTCACTTATACGTGGTACACGGGCACCGACCTCATGGGCCAGGGCATCGCAATCGAATGGGAACCGAATGAACCAGGCCCGTTGGTCATCAGGTTGGTGGTGTCGGACCCGGACGGAGGTCAGGCCGAGGGGACCGTGTCCGTCCTGGTCATGCTGTCGAACACGGCACCTTTCGACATCAGGATCGAGGGCCTGGTGGATGATCAGTCCGTGAGGACGGACACGAACTACTCCGTCTCGTGCTTCGCCAAGGACGACCACGATGCGCTGGATGACCTAGTGTACGAGTGGTATCTCAATGGAACACTCCTCTCGAGGACAAGGTCGCTCGTATGGAGGCCGGAGGGCGAGGGCCCACGAACCCTGACCCTGGAGGTCACCGATGCGGACGGGGCGAAGGGCAGCGCGGCCATCACCGTCGACGTCGCGAAGATACCCCCCTTGCCCATCGTCATATATCCGCAGCCCGGGACGACCGTAAACAAGGGGGATGACCTCGTGGTCACCCTTGATGTTCCCGCGGCCAAACTCGACCCTGGGAAGGATTACACTATAAACGTATCATCGAATGTGTCGGGCCCGCTCTTGACGAAGAACCTCGATGACGGCCTCGAGCTCGACGTCGGCAAGCTCCCAGTGGGGGATCACCAGATCACGGTGACCATCTCGGACGGGACGAACGAGGCGAACACCCGGTTCAATATCACTGTAGTGGAACCCCCCAAGAAGGTCGCATCGCCGGGCCCTGGCACCGTTATCGTCATTGCGGGATTGCTGGTGGTGGCCGTTCGGGCGAGGAGAGGCCGTCCGGAGAAACGCGGTTGAACCGAACTGCCCAAAGAAGTGCGAGAATCACGGGCCACTGGAAATCGTCTGGATGGGGCATCGGGGTCGTCCGGGTGCCTGCGGTGGGCCGTGGGGGGTCGCGTTCTGGGGAGCACCGCGGTCGCCGCGGGCGGGGGCTGTCGGAGGGGGAGCCGTGGCGAGGCACCTGCGGACGGGCGTGCCGGAGGGGGCGGGGTTCGAGCGGTGGCGGGGGAGGCGCGGGGGCGGGAATTGAAATCTGCATAGGTCCGTCAACTTTCCATATCCCAATCCGAACAAGCTCAGCATGCCCGAGCGCGTCAACGTCAGCTCGTCGATGCCACCCAGCTCGACAGGAGGGTGTTTGTCTGGTCCTTTTACGAAGGATGGTGGAAGGCGACGTCGCCAATGATATGGCAGGTAGCGACTTCATCACGGCTTATTCTATGTCAAAAAAAGTCATGTCTGAACTGTTCGTCGATCGTCCCCTTGTTGAAATGTTGAGAATCAATATCAATGGTGGTGTGGGGGCGGTTTTCGCCCTGTTCCGTTGATGCATGACATGCAAGAAGATCGCTTTGGATTACCGCTCTTTCGTAACGAATAAGCAGAGGTCGAAATGCTTTTGTGCTCGGAAGCTCCTGTCATCATAGGTAGTTGCGTCCAATGGATTTGGACAGGGTGCACGAATTATATGCCACGCTCCCTAGAGTTGAGAGGAATGTCATCACGTGCCGTAGGCCCGAAAAAAACTATACGAAGTTGAAGATATGGATGCCAAGT
>Ga0316628_100005104_pt1 | contig 10441 bp, 7 predicted proteins | sample OWC_Aug_M2_C1_D5_FD_207648 | JGI IMG/M metagenome (GOLD analysis project Ga0316628, IMG submission 207648) | Wetland soil microbial communities from Old Woman Creek delta, Ohio, United States - OWC_Aug_M2_C1_D5_C | ecosystem: Environmental > Terrestrial > Soil > Wetlands | place: USA: Ohio... | reverse complement strand
CGATCACCTCACCGCCTTCCACCATAGCCTTCATGGCGCGCCCATTGGTCGTGCCGCAGTCTTCTTCGGTCACCACCAGATCCTGCGTCACGTCCACCAGACGCCGTGTCAGGTAACCGGAGTTCGCCGTCTTCAGCGCGGTATCCGCCAGGCCCTTACGCGCGCCGTGCGTGGAGATGAAGTACTGCAGCATGTTCAGGCCGCCGCGGAAGTTGGCGGTAATCGGGGTTTCGATGATGGAGCCGTCGGGCTTGGCCATCAGGCCGCGCATGCCGGCCAGCTGGCGAATCTGCGCCGCAGAACCACGCGCACCGGAGTCGGCCATCATATAGATGGAGTTGAACGACTCCTGCATCACGGGCTTACCTTTCTTGTCGGTGACGGTTTCACCCGTCATGCGGTCGCGTACCGGTTCGCTGCCCAACTGGTCCATCATGGCCTTGGCCACCAAATCACCGGTGCGGCTCCAGATGTCCACCACCTTGTTGTAACGCTCGCCCTGTGTCACCAGGCCGGAAGTGTACTGAGTATCGATCTCATGAACTTCCTTCTCTGCGGCGGCGATCAGGCCATCCTTCTGAGGCGGAACCAGCATGTCGTCCACGCAGATCGAAATGCCCGCGCGAGTCGCGTAGGTGAAGCCGGTGTACATCAGGTGGTCAGCCATGATCACGGTGTCGCGCAAACCGCAACGGCGGAAGCTGGCGTTGATCAGGCGCGAAATCTCTTTCTTCTTGAGCGCCTTATTGACCAGCGCAAACGGCAGGCCTGCTGGCAAAATCTCCGACAGGATCGCGCGTCCTACCGTGGTCTCATAACGCGTAAGTCTTTCCTGTTTCTCGCCGTTTTCCGCGGTGTGCGTTTCCTTGATGCGCACCACCACCTTGGCCTGCAGGTCAACCTGGCTGGCACGGTAGGCGCGGGTCGCTTCGGCAACGTTGGCAAACATTGAACCCTCGCCCAGCGCGCCAATCTTCTCGCGCGTCATGTAGTACAGACCAAGCACGATGTCCTGCGACGGGACGATGATCGGCTCGCCGTTCGCAGGCGACAATACGTTGTTGGAAGCCAGCATCAGGGTGCGGCATTCCATCTGCGCTTCCAGCGACAGCGGCACGTGCACGGCCATCTGGTCGCCGTCGAAGTCGGCGTTGAACGCGGAACAGACCAGCGGATGCAGCTGGATCGCTTTGCCCTCGATCAGCGTCGGCTCAAATGCCTGAATGCCGAGACGGTGCAGGGTCGGTGCACGGTTGAGCAGGATCGGATGTTCACGGATAACTTCTTCCAGGATGTCCCACACGATAGGCTCTTCTGCTTCTACCATGCGCTTGCCCGCCTTGATGGTGGTCGCCAGACCCATCTTTTCCAGGCGCTCGAAGATGAACGGCTTGAACAGCTCCAGCGCCATCTTCTTCGGCAGGCCGCACTGGTGCAGCTTAAGTTGCGGGCCCACTACGATCACGGAACGTCCGGAATAGTCCACGCGCTTGCCCAGCAGGTTCTGGCGGAAACGTCCGCTCTTGCCCTTGATCATGTCGGCCAGCGACTTCAACGGGCGCTTGTTGGCGCCAGTCATTGCCTTGCCGCGACGGCCATTGTCCAGCAGCGAATCGACCGATTCCTGCAACATGCGCTTTTCGTTGCGCACGATGATGTCCGGCGCCTTGAGTTCCAGCAAACGCTTGAGGCGGTTGTTGCGGTTGATCACGCGGCGGTACAGGTCGTTCAGGTCGGAAGTTGCGAAGCGGCCGCCGTCCAGCGGTACCAAGGGGCGCAGCTCAGGTGGCAGCACCGGCAGCACTTCCATAATCATCCATTCCGGCTTGATGCCCGATGCCTGGAACGCCTCCAGCACCTTGAGGCGCTTGGCAAATTTCTTGATCTTGGTTTCGGAGGTCGTCCCTTCCAGTTCGGCTCGCAGGCGCTCGACTTCCGCCGCGACATCCAGGTTGCGCAGCATGGCGCGGATGCCTTCGGCGCCCATCAGCGCACTGAACTCATCGCCGTACTCTTCCAGCTTGGCGAGGTAGTCGTCTTCGGAAAGCAGCTGACCGCGATTGAGCGGGGTCATGCCCGGCTCGGTCACGACATATGCTTCAAAGTACAGCACGCGCTCGATGTCGCGCAGGGTCATGTCCAGCACCATGCCCAGGCGCGACGGCAGCGACTTCAGGAACCAGATGTGGGCCACCGGCGAGGCCAGCTCGATGTGGCCCATGCGCTCGCGGCGCACTTTGGCCAGTGTTACTTCCACACCGCATTTTTCGCAGATTACCCCGCGATGCTTGAGGCGCTTGTACTTGCCGCACAGGCACTCATAATCCTTGATCGGGCCAAATATCTTGGCGCAGAACAAGCCGTCGCGCTCAGGCTTGAATGTGCGGTAGTTGATGGTTTCCGGCTTTTTCACTTCGCCGTAGGACCAAGAACGGATTTTTTCCGGAGAGGCGAGGCCGATCTTGATCGCGTCGAACTCTTCCTTCTGCGTTACCTGCTTGAATAAATCCAGCAATGCTTTCATGTGTGACTCCTTTTAGCCTTATGCCTGTATAGCCTGGTGTCCGATACCGTATTAGTGGCGTTCCAGATCAACGTCGATGCCCAGCGAGCGGATTTCCTTGGTCAGCACGTTGAACGACTCGGGCATGCCGGCATCAATCTTGTGCTCGCCCTTGACGATGCTCTCGTAGACCTTGGTACGTCCGGCCACGTCGTCCGACTTGACCGTGAGCATTTCCTGCAGGGTGTAAGCCGCACCGTATGCTTCCAGCGCCCAGACTTCCATCTCACCGAAGCGCTGGCCGCCGAACTGCGCCTTGCCGCCCAGCGGTTGCTGGGTCACCAGGCTGTACGGGCCGGTCGAACGCGCGTGCATCTTGTCATCCACCAGGTGGTGCAGCTTCAACACATGCATGTATCCCACGGTAACCGGGCGATCGAACACTTCGCCGGTACGGCCATCGTGCAGGGCGATTTGCCCGGAGGGCGGCAGATCGGCCAGTTCCAGCATGTACTTGATCTCCTCTTCGCTGGCACCGTCGAACACCGGGGTGGCGAACGGCACGCCGCTCCTGAGGTTGCGGCACAATTCGAGGATTTCCTGGTCGCTGAACCCAGCCAGGTCGACAACCTTGCCGTTATGGTTGTAGATCTTCTCGAGCAGCTTGCGAATCTCGGCGATCTTGGCTTGCGCCTCCAGCATCAGGCCGATCTTCTTGCCCAGGCCCTTGGCGGCCCAACCCAGGTGTGTCTCCAGTATCTGGCCGACGTTCATGCGGGACGGCACGCCCAGCGGGTTGAGCACGATGTCCACGGGTGTGCCATCGGCCATGTGCGGCATGTCCTCCACCGGCACGATGCGCGACACCACACCCTTGTTACCGTGGCGTCCCGCCATCTTGTCGCCGGGCTGCAAGCGGCGCTTCACGGCCACATAAACCTTAACCATCTTCTGCACGCCGGCCTGCAACTCGTCGCCCTGCGTCAGTTTGCGCTTCTTCAGCTCGAACGCCGCGTCGAATTCATTGCGCTTCTGTACCAGACCTTCCTTGACCTGCTCCATTTGCGCAGCCGCTTCCTCGTTGGCGAGGCGAATGTCGAACCAGTGATGATGCTCCAGACTGGACAAATAGTCCTTGGTCAGCTTGCTGCCCTTGGCCAGCTTCTTCGGCCCGCCGTTGGCAACCTTGCCCAGCAGCAGCTTTTCCAGGCGGGCGAACACGTCGCCTTCCACGATGCGCATCTGGTCGGCCAGGTCCTTCTTGAAGCGGTTCAGTTCATCATCGATGATCTGCTGCGCACGCTTGTCGCGCTGCAGCCCTTCGCGGGTAAACACCTGAACATCGATCACGGTGCCGGAGATGCCGGCCGGTACGCGCAGCGAGGTATCCTTCACGTCGGACGCCTTCTCGCCAAAAATCGCGCGCAAGAGCTTTTCTTCCGGAGTCAGCTGGGTTTCACCCTTGGGCGTCACCTTGCCCACCAGCACATCGCCTACGCCGACTTCGGCGCCGATGTGCACAATGCCGCACTCGTCCAGGCGCGCCATCTGGCCTTCCGACAGATTGGGGATATCGCGGGTAATTTCTTCCGCGCCGAGCTTGGTGTCGCGCGCCACCACCGTCAGTTCCTCGATGTGGATGGAGGTGAAGCGGTCCTCGGAAACCACGCGCTCGGAGATCAGGATCGAGTCTTCGTAGTTGTAGCCGTTCCACGGCATGAACGCCACCAGCATGTTCTGGCCCAATGCCAGTTCGCCCATGTCGGTAGATGCGCCGTCGGCGATCACGTCGCCGCGCGCGATCACGTCGCCCACCTTGACCAGCGGACGCTGGTTGATGTTGGTGTTCTGGTTGGACCGGGTGTACTTGGTCAGGTTGTAGATATCCACACCGGCTTCGCCCGCGGTGGTTTCATCATCGTTGACGCGGACCACGATACGGCCCGAGTCCACGTAATCCACGCGGCCGCCGCGCCATGCCTGCACCGCCGTGCCGGAGTCCACAGCAACGGTGCGCTCGATGCCGGTGCCGACCAGTGCTTTCTCCGCGCGCAGGCAGGGTACAGCCTGGCGTTGCATGTTGGCACCCATCAATGCGCGGTTCGCGTCGTCATGCTCCAGGAACGGAATCAGCGAGGCAGCGACCGACACCACCTGCGCAGGAGCCACGTCCATGTACTCGATCTTGTCCGGAGTGCCGAGCACGAATTCATTGTGCTGGCGCGAAGACACGATCTCGCTGGTGAAATGGCCCTTCTTGTCCAGTTCCGCGTTGGCTTGGGCGATGGTGAACTTGCCTTCCTCGATCGCGGAAAGATATTCCACGTCGTCGGTGGCACGCCCCTTGCTCACCTTGCGATATGGCGTTTCGATGAAGCCATATTCGTTGGTGCGCGCGTACAGCGCGAGCGAGTTGATCAGGCCGATGTTCGGGCCTTCCGGTGTTTCGATTGGGCACACCCGGCCATAGTGAGTCGGATGCACGTCGCGCACTTCGAAGCCCGCACGCTCGCGCGTCAGGCCGCCCGGTCCCAGCGCGGAGATACGGCGCTTGTGCGTGACTTCCGACAAGGGGTTGGTCTGGTCCATGAACTGCGACAGCTGCGAGGAACCGAAGAATTCCTTCACCGCCGCAGAAATCGGCTTGGCATTGATCAGGTCTTGCGGCATCAGGTTATCCGCTTCGGCCTGGCCGAGACGCTCCTTCACCGCGCGTTCCACGCGCGCCAAACCGGCACGGAACTGATTCTCGGCCAGCTCACCCACGGCGCGCACGCGGCGGTTGCCCAGATGGTCGATGTCGTCGATTTCGCCGCGGCCATTGCGCAGCTCGACCAGAATCTGGATCACCGCCACGATGTCTTCATTGGACAGCACGCCGGAGCCGGTCAATTCCTCGCGCCCCACACGGCGGTTGAATTTCATGCGGCCCACAGCCGACAGGTCGTAGCGCTCGTCGCTGAAGAACAGCCCGTTGAACAGGTTTTCCACCGCATCTTCGGTGGGCGGCTCGCCGGGGCGCATCATGCGGTAAATGGCAACACGCGCCGTCCACACGTCAGTGGTCTCGTCGGTACGCAGGGTCTGCGAAATGTACGCACCGCGGTCCAGGTCGTTGGTGTACAGCGTGTTGATCTTGGTGATATCCGCCCCCTGCAGCTTGCCCAGCAGGGTTTCGGTGATCTCGTCGTTGGCATTGGCGACGATCTCGCCGCTGTCCTTGTCGACCACGTTGTGCGCGAGCACGCGCCCGACCAGGAAGTCGTTTTCCACGGTGAGCTTGGTGATACCAGCCTCTTCCATCTCGCGGATATGGCGCACCGTGATGCGCTTGTCCTTTGCCACGATAACCTTGCCGCCCTTGCCCTCGATGTCAAAGCGCGCGATTTCTCCGCGCAGGCGCTCCGGCACTACCTCGAACTGGATGCCCTTCTTGCCCAGGTGGAAGGTGTCAAACTCGAAGAACATCTGCAGAATCTGCTCCGGCGTGTAGCCGAGCGACTTCAGCAGGATGGTGACGGGCATCTTGCGGCGGCGGTCAATGCGGAAATACACATAGTCCTTGGCATCGAATTCGAAATCCAGCCAGGAGCCGCGATAGGGAATGACGCGCGCGGAAAACAGCAGCTTGCCGGAGCTGTGAGTCTTGCCGCGGTCATGCTCAAAGAACACACCGGGCGAACGGTGCAGCTGGGACACAATCACGCGCTCGGTGCCGTTGATCACAAAGGAGCCGGTGTGGGTCATCAGCGGGATTTCGCCCATGTACACTTCCTGCTCTTTCACTTCCTTGACGGTCGGCTTGGACGCTTCTTTGTCCAGCAGGGTCAGGCGCACGCGGGCGCGCAGGGGCGAAGCATAAGTCAGGCCGCGCTGCTGGCATTCCTTGACGTCAAACGGCGGCATCCCCAGCTGGTAGCTCACGAAGTCGAGACGCGCGAACTTGTTGTGGCTCTCGATCGGAAAGATGCCGTTGAAGGCTGCCTGCAGTCCCTGGCTCTTGCGCTGGTCCGGGGCGACATAAGCCTGCAGGAAATCGCTGTAGGATTCCAATTGCGTGGACAGCAAAAACGGCACCGGCAAAGCGCCGACGCGTTTTGCGAAACTTTTACGGATACGTTTTTTTTCGGTAAACGAATAGTTCATGACATCTCCACGACTGGGGTAAAAGACAAGGGGCAGCGAGCGCCACTGGCACCCGCTGGCCGTTAACTTCTAAAGCGGCAAAAGGCTGACGAAGACCGCCAGCCTTTTGACACGTACAACGATTACTTGAGCTCGGCAGTTGCGCCAGCTTCGGTGAGCTGCTTCGCGATGGAATCAGCATCAGCCTTGTTGACACCTTCCTTAACAGGCTTCGGAGCACCATCCACCAGGTCCTTGGCTTCCTTCAGGCCCAGGCCGGTGATCGCACGCACCACCTTGATCACGTTCACCTTCTGGTCACCTGCGGACTTCAGGATCACGGTGAACTCGGTCTGCTCGGCAGCGGCAGCAGCGCCCGCAGCAGCACCGCCACCAGCGGCAGGAGCAGCCATAGCAGCTGCGGATACACCAAACTTCTCCTCGATCGCCTTCACCAGCTCATTGAGTTCCAGCACGGACATGCTGTCCAGCGAGGTCAAAAATGCGTCTTTATCGAATGCCATTTTATTTTTCCTGAATAAATATTGTTTAAGGGGTTATGCAGCGGCGCCAGCCTTCTTCTCGGCCACGGCGGCAAGTACGCGCGCCATGCCGGAAACCGGCGATTGCAGCAAACCACACAACTGGGCAAGCAGCACTTCCTTGGAAGGCACGGTCGCCAGCGCATTGACGCCAGCGGCATCCAGCACCTTGCCGTTGTAAGCACCCGCCTTGATTACCAGCTTGTCGTTGGTCTTTGCAAAGTCATACACCACTTTCGCGGCTGCCACGGCGTCCGCGCTGATGCCATACACCAGCGGGCCCGCCATCTTCTCGGCCAGCGGCTCGAACTGGGTACCTTGCACCGCACGGCGCGCCAGCGTATTCTTCAATACGTGGAAATACACCCCCGCCTTGCGCGCATTGGCACGCAGCTTGGTGATGTCGCCGACCTCGATGCCGCGGTACTCCGCCAGCACGATGGTCTGGGCCTTCGCCACTTCCGCGCTGACCTCAGCTACCACTGCCTGCTTTTCCTGCAGATTAAGAGCCAAGTCTTCCTCCATCCAAAACCGGAACGCTTGCGCGTCCCATTGTTAACAACAGCGTCCTTAAGACAGGAAGAAAACAGCATTCTCCTGCTCGCGGGCACACCATCTGCGCCGGATTCGGAGGTTGGAGCAACGGCGACGGGCGTCGGAAACGCCTTAACCCACCCTACCCTCTTCAATTATGCCCGGACATCGAAACCGGCATCCCGATTCCCGTGTCCCGGCTCCTGCGGTCTTTGATGCTGCTAAACCAGCCAGCAGTCCAAAGCTCATAGCGGCATGGCGCCCGCGCCATGCCGCAAATTCAAGTCAATTACGCAGTCAAGCTCGCCTGTTCGATGCGGACACCAACACCCATGGTGCTGGAAACCGAGATCTTCTTCAGGTAAACACCCTTGGAGGTGGCAGGCTTGGCTTTGCTCAGGGCATCGATCAGCGCCAGCAGGTTCTCGCGCAACGCTTCCGGCGAGAACGAAGCGCGGCCGATGGTACACTGCACAATGCCGTTCTTGTCTGTGCGGTACTGCACCTGGCCGGCCTTGGCATTTTTCACGGCGCCAGCCACGTCGGCGGTCACCGTGCCCACCTTGGGGTTAGGCATCAGGCCACGCGGACCGAGGATCTGGCCCAGTTGGCCAACGATGCGCATCGCATCGGGAGAGGCGATAACCACATCAAAATCCATCTTGCCGCCCTTGATGCTCTCGGCCAGATCGTCGAAGCCGACGATATTCGCACCGGCCGCCCGGGCTTCTTCCGCTTTTGCGCCCTGCGCGAATACCGCAACGCGGACGGTCTTGCCGGTGCCCTTGGGCAGCACCACGGAACCACGCACCAGCTGGTCGGATTTCTTGGCATCAATGCCCAGATTGACGGCCACGTCGATGGACTCGTCAAACTTAGCCTTGGCCGTTTCCTTCACCAGATTCAGCGCATCGCCCAGAGGATACAGTTTGTTGCGATCCACCTTGGCCGCGAGCGCTTTATAACGCTTGGATACCTTAGCCATGTTATACGCCCTCCACAGTAATGCCCATGCTGCGCGCGCTACCGGCAATGGTGCGCACCGCAGCGTCCATGTCGGCCGCTGTCAGGTCGGGCATCTTGGTCTTGGCGATTTCTTCCGCTTGCTTGCGGGTCAACTTGCCAACCTTGTCGGTGTGCGGCGTCTTGCTGCCCTTTTGCACACCGGCGGCCTTCTTGATCAGAATGGTCGCAGGCGGGGTCTTCATGATGAACGTGAAGCTCTTGTCCGCAAAAGCGGTAATCACCACCGGGATCGGCAGACCGGGCTCCATGCCCTGGGTCTGGGCGTTGAACGCCTTGCAGAACTCCATGATGTTCAAACCGCGCTGACCCAGCGCCGGTCCAATGGGAGGACTCGGGTTGGCCTTGCCAGCGGGCACTTGCAGCTTGATATAGCCGACAATTTTCTTTGCCACGTTGCTACTCCTTAGGTTTGGGTATAACGCATATCGCAGTTGCTCCGATACGCTCCCCGTTACAAAACCGGGAAGGAAAAAGAGGGAAGTGCGAAGACCGGCTGGCGAACAGCCTTCTTCCCACTTCTCCCCTCACCCTTCCCCTTTTTCAGGCCTTTTCGACTTGCCCGAAATCCAGCTCCACCGGCGTCGAGCGGCCAAAGATGGTCACTGCCACGCGCAGCTTGTTCTTGTCGTAATTGACATCCTCCACCAGGCCATTGAAGTCGGTGAACGGGCCTTCCTTGACGCGCACCGCTTCGCCAACCTCGAACAGCACCTTGGGACGCGGCTTCTCGACACCAGCCTGCATCTGCTGCATGATGTTGTCCACTTCCTTCTGACTGATGGGTGAAGGCTTCATCGCAGAACCGCCGAGGAAGCCGGTCACTTTGGGGGTATCCTTGACCAGGTGCCAGCTTTCGTCGGTCATCTCCATCTCGACCAGCACATAGCCCGGGAAGAATTTGCGCTCGCTGATGTTCTTCTGGCCCGACTTGAGTTCCACGACCTCTTCGACCGGAACCAGTATCTGGCCGAACAAGTCCTGCATGCCAGCACGTGCAATGCGGTCCACCAGGGCGCGCTGCACGCTCTTTTCGAACTGGGAGTACGTATGCACTACATACCAGCGCTTGGCCATCACTCGCTCCGTCCCATCAATTTATTCACGGCAACCATCAGACTGGCATCGACCGCCCACAGGAACAACGCCATGACCACGGCAAACGCGATCACTACGCCGGTTGTCTGCAGGGTTTCCTTGCGCGTCGGCCACACCACCCGCTTGGCCTCGGAAATGGACTCCTTGCCGAACGCAAAGAAACGCTTGCCGGACTCAGCCGTCCAGAACACCGCCACGCCCAGCGCCAGACCGCCGAGCACAGACAACACCTTCAGCACCGGCAGGGCATCCTTCAGGTAATAGAATCCCACCACACCTGCTGCAACCAGCAAAAGCGCTAAAACGATTTTTATCTTGTCCGCCATGCGTCCATTTCCACTTGGTAACTGGCAGGCCAGGAGGGTCTCGAACCCCCAACCCTCGGTTTTGGAGACCGATACTCTACCAATTGAGCTACTGGCCTAAACTCGCAAAAGGGCAAAGAGAGAAGAGCGAAGGGCAACCGTCAAACCAGCCCCTCCCCCCATCTCCCTTCCCCTTGTCATTTTACTGCTTACTCAACAATCTTCGCCACGACACCCGCACCAACGGTACGGCCGCCTTCGCGGATGGCGAAACGCAGGCCTTCTTCCATCGCGATCGGGGCGATCAGGCT
>Ga0316628_100005103_pt1 | contig 10442 bp, 9 predicted proteins | sample OWC_Aug_M2_C1_D5_FD_207648 | JGI IMG/M metagenome (GOLD analysis project Ga0316628, IMG submission 207648) | Wetland soil microbial communities from Old Woman Creek delta, Ohio, United States - OWC_Aug_M2_C1_D5_C | ecosystem: Environmental > Terrestrial > Soil > Wetlands | place: USA: Ohio... | reverse complement strand
CCAACGTTTATTGTGAATGGAAAACGACTTGATCAGCTAGAAAAAGCACTTTATGGTCAACCGTTTGATGGGACGAAGATACTGGTGTGAGCTTAACCCCCAAATATATGCTTAACCATCCATTCAGGGTTAAACGCAATCTGATCCTTGTATTCCTGACCGACTCCAATGAAGAGTAATGGTTTTCCAATGGTGTATGCAATTGAGAGAGAGCTCCCTCCTTTTGCGTCCGCATCAACCTTGGTAAGGATGACTCCATCAATGCCGACGACCTCATTGAATCGTTTCGCCTGCTCCACTGCATCATTGCCGGATAATGCATCGCCAACAAAGATAATCATATCAGGTTTTGCGACCCGTTTGATCTTCGCCATTTCATCCATCAAGTTCGAGTTCGTCTGCATCCGCCCAGCGGTATCTAACAGTACGACATCCCGATGTTTTGCCTTCGCATGTTCAATAGCATCATAGGCGACCGCAGCAGGATCTGATCCGGGTCCGTGCTTCACGATCTTGACTCCAAGGTTGTCCGCATGAATCGTGAGTTGTTCGATCGCCCCGGCACGGAACGTGTCACCGGCAGCCATCACACAAGTCTTCCCTGCTTTCTGTAATTGATACGCGATCTTTGCTATCGAAAGGGTTTTACCGGTCCCATTCACTCCGACAAACATGATGACAATCGGTTTCTTTCGCTCGTCGATGAATCGGTTAAAATCAAAGTTATTGGTTTTCAGTACATGCCCGATCGCATTCTTCAGGACCGTCTCCACCAGGTCCCCTGCTTTGCCTTTGTCAAAGGGGACTCGCCGGATCTCCTGTTTGACGTCTTTTTTAATCGAGTCGATGACGGAATAGGCGACATCCGCCTCGAGTAACCCCATCTCGAGGTCCCAGAGGAGCTCATCGAGCTTCTTCTCATCGATCGTCCAGGAGGGTTTTTTCTCCGCTCCGACGGTTTCTTCGATGCTCTTCCGGGTTTGTAGGGCACGTTGCAGCTCGCTTTCAATGCTCTCCTCAATCTGTTTGTCGATCTGTCTCTCCCGTTGTTTTTTTTCCTCACTGACTGGTTTTTGAATCCGTAAGGCTCGTTTCCGTGTCACCACGGGTTCTTCTTGGATCACTGGTGCTGTTGGTTTGGTTTCTACTGGTTGCGTTGGAGTCGGTACAGTTTGTTTCTGAGGCTCCATCTGTTGTCTTTGTTCTTTTTTTTCTTCCTTCTTCAGCTCGGATTCGATCTCTGCTTCGATGTTTTTTTCAAAGAGTTTCAGTTTCTTTTTGAGAAAATCAAACATGGGTACCCTTTTCAATACAATTTTTATCGTTGTGTTTCGTCCATCATTTGCTGCGTCTTCTGCGACAGCTCTTCTGCATCGCATTGGATCTTCTGCCCAAGGGACGCCATCTTATCAAGGTTCTCTTGGATCCGTTGGATTCGTTCATCAAGTTTTTTTACCGCGTCGTCAGCTGATTTTTCAAGAACGACCCCCGCACCAATTCCGATGAGGACGTTGGATGGGTTCTTTAGAGAGCCATTGACGAAGGTCCCAGCACCAACAGGGATGAGGATATCTGAGTTCTCATCGGCTGCGCTGAGGTGTTCCACCGTCATTTTCGCCCGTTGGTAATCCATGAGGGTCGACTGGAGATACTGCAGCTGCATCTCGATAGATTCAAGCTGCTGTTTGTAGTACTCAATCAACGTCAGGTTCTTAGTGATATCTTCTTCTTTTGTCATAATGTCCCTTCGATTACTGTTCCGAGAAACGTATCCCCTTTATCAAAGAAGGTGGTATTAATATCTTTCTTGAGGTATGATGAACGGAACCCTTCCATGCCCGTGATGTCAGAGAAAGTAAATTATTTATACAATCTGTTGATTTCTGGTACGAAGGAGAAGGAGAGGTAGGGATAAACCCATGAAACTCAGCAGAGAATTTACTGAAAAATTCTCAGAAATATTTTTAGATGACACCGTCGCTGAGCTTTTCAATCCGAAACAGATCAGCCGGTGACCCCCTCTCTTTATTTTTTTATCACCCAAGGTTTCTTTGTAGGGAATAAAATTTTTAATCAATGGTCTCATTCTAGAGTCGTATGAAGATTCTGGCGGTGGCTGACATCCATGGGGCGCAATATCGCTTGAACCTGGTGCTTCAGAACATCACCACCTATGCCCCTGATCTCGTAGTCATCTGCGGGGACATCACCCAGTTTGGACCAGGGAAGCTTGCAATGAATTTGTTAAACCAGATCCCAATTCAGACACTGGCGGTCCCTGGGAACATCGATTCCTTTGACGTGGACCAAGGCATCAACGCAAGTCATGCGACAAATCTTGACAGAAAGCGAAGGACAATCGAAGGGATTCCTTTCATTGGAATCGGACGGGAGATCGATTCCAAGCTCCCTGACCTCCCAATCGAGGAGGACGCAACACAGAAACCATTGAAAAAAATATTGAACACATCCAGCGTTCTGGTGACCCATTATCCCCCGTACAAACTCCAAGACAAAATCTTCATCGGAACGCATGGGGGCAGCAAGGAGCTGCGCAGCCTCATTGACACCTTCAAGCCTCGACTGGTCCTCTGTGGACATATCCATGAGGATCCAGGGACGATGACCTCAGGTGGTACGACCGTGGTGAACTGCAGCATGGGGAAACGAACCGAAGGAGCACTCATAGAACTCGGTAAAACCCTCAAGGTCTTCATCCTTGACTAATCTATCTTTTCGAAAGGTTTATCTTTTGTAAAAACAAACTATATATCGGAGGAGGGAATTCCTTTATGAAAGGTTGGTGCGACCTATTAAGGCTGATATTATCGGCGCGGGCCTTGGAGGCTTGAGCGCAGCAACCTCGATAAAAACCCATAACCCGGACATCGAGGTTGTTGTCCACGAAAAATATAAAGTGGTAGGATACAACCATGAGGGGCGACGATGCGGGGAGGCACATTCAGTCGAACGCGAATGGAGCCAATGGAAACCCACAGGAAAAAGCATTTTTAACACCATCCTCCAAGCACAGATCACGATAGGGAAACATCTCTATGTCGCCAGACGACCGCCTGGTGTTGCATTTATCCTCAACCGACAAGAATTCATCTGTCAACTCGCTCGTGAGGCAGAGAAACGAGGAGTGACCATTCAAACAAATGACAAAGTACAGACCGTCAAGAACCTTAATGGTGACGTGCTAGTGGACGCATCAGGGTGCCCAAGTGTAGTGAAGCGGGAGTTGAACCTCACAGGAGGATACATCGGGAAAACCTACCAGGAAACCATTGAAAACGCGAATTGTTTTTGTAGTGACACCATACAGCTTCACTTCTCCCCCCATGGCGGCTATTATTGGGTTTTCCCACGAGACCCTGAAAAAAAAGAGGTAAACATCGGAGTGGGAGTGTTCGGGGATTTTAACTATGACCTCCGAGAGATGCTTCGAGAATTTAAAAAAGAACACCAAATTACTGGAACAATCAACTATGTGACTGGAGGATTGATCCCACTTGGTTTGCAACGTCCGTTTATGTACAAGAACATCCTTTTTGTGGGGGATAGTGGGGTCGGAACTTTCCCATTCTCAGGTCAGGGCATCTACCGAGCACTGATGAGTGGTGAGATTGCAGGTCGATGCATCGCTCAGAACAACATAAAAAAATATCCATGGATAATCAGGAAAGAGTTCATGCAATGGGATATGCTTGGATTACTCTTCATCAAGATGAACCTGGTATTTCGAAAAATCAATCCTGAGTTGTTTTGCTATACATTGAATTTCTTTTTCCGAGGAGGAAAAGATTTCGAGATGCTCTCTCACTGATCAGGTATGCAGTTGGTTCACCAAGATTGTTTGTGTCGGGAAGGCAAGCTCGATTTTTTCTTTCTCAAACGCCTCTTTAATCGCATAATTGATGGTCTGCTGAGTGTCAAGGTATTTGACGTAATCTGGGCTGTTAAGGAGATAGACGATCTCGAAGTTGAGGCTGAATGTCCCCAGTTCCTTAAAATGAACACGTTGGAACTCGACATTATCGCAGGAATCAATGATGTTCTTGAGGAGAGCAGGGATTTTCTTTAGTTTCTCCATGGAGGTGCCATAGGTCACTCCCAATGAAAAGATGACTCGACGGTTCTCCATTTTCTTGAAATTACGAAGACTCCCCCCGGTGATTTCTTTATTTGAAATAACAAGCTCCTCTCCCTGGAGGAGTTTGAGGCGGGTGGATTTCATGCTGATGTTGGTGACGGTACCCTCGTAATTCCCAATGATGACGTAATCACCGATTTCAAACGGCCGGTCGAAGTAGATGGTAAAGGCACTGAATGCATCCCCAAGGATGCTTTGAAGCGCAAATGCGATCGCAATCCCGGTGACCCCCAATCCAACGACTGCGCCAGATAAGTCAATTTTACTGACGTAGAGGAGATAGAGGAACGCGAAGATATAAACGAACACGTGAAGGAGTTTTTTGAACACGAGCAGGATGTTGCTGCTTAACGCCTTTTTCCCGGTTTTTACCTTTCGTTCCGCATACCATGAGAGAACCACGTTGATGATCCGTGTGATGATGTAGGCGACCAGGAATACTTCAGCGACCAGGAAGATTTGAGTGACATAAAATTCAAATGGTTTCAGGATGCTGAGTTGGTCGATCGCATAGTAAAATCCGACAACAATGACGAAGAAGTAAATCGGTCGTTTCGTGTTTTTGATGATTTCATCATCAAGCGTGGTTTTTGTTTTTTTTGCCCATTTGCTGAAGTAATGCTCGAATATATGGTAGACGATCCATCCGATAAGTATCGCACCGATGAAAAGGATGACCGCTGCGAGACCTTCCCCGTAAAAAGAGTCGATGTTTATCCGATTGTCTCTGAGGAGTTGATTGATGATGTCACCAAGGTTGAGAAGGATGTTCATAAGATATCCCACCAGGCCGGGAATCTATTGAATATTTTTTAATGTTATTGTTTGTATTGTTCTGTGAGGTGTGCTGCTTTGGCGAACAAGAGGTTTTGAATCAGTAATGAGACGAATTTTTCCAAGGTGGTCGTCCGGTCGGAGTTGAAGAAGCAGATGATGCTGGTGTTATCCGCCTGGTCGATGAACATGCGGGTGTGTGCCCCTGGGATATCACCGCTATGCCCGATAAAGGCGGTTCTTCGAAGTGGCTTTTCGATGATCATCCATCCGAGTCCATAGCGGAAATTTCTAAACAGGTTCCCAGGTGGTTGGATCGTGTGCATGAGGGTGACAGTCTCATTTTGTAAAATCCGGGTCCCATTGTAGATTCCATTGTTCATATGAGCGATGAGAAACGAAGAGAGGTCGTCAACGGTGGTCATCAATCCTCCAATCGGATAGTGGAGGAGTTGGTAATGGGGGAGTTTTACAAACGAGCCGTTTTCAAACAGATAAGGATAGGCGACGTCATCGATGGGGAGATCCGGGAGGCGAAAACTGGTGTGTGTCATCCCAAGAGGGTTAAAGATATGATCATCGCAGTACTCATGGAAGGGTTGCCCAGAAAGAAGTTGAACTAGATAGGCAACGATATCGAAGTTGATGTTGGCATATTGCATGTGTGTTCCTGGGGAATGAGTGGCATCCCATACCTCTGGAGCATAATACGCGCCACCCGGTAGGAGGTATTCCTCAAGCCAGGGAGTGGGATACCAGGGGATGGGGGGTGGGCTGGAGAAGTTGAACCAATGATAAGGGAGGGGGTCGACAGAGAGGCTGGAAGAATGGGAAAGGATCATGCGGATCGTGATAGGATCATCTGGATAGGATGGATTTCTGAGGGGAAACGGAAGATAGAGGTTGACATCGTCATCGAGCTGGAAGAGTCCTTGGTCATAGAGTTGCATGAGGGCGGTGCCGGTGATGGTCTTGGTAATCGAGGCGACGATGTAGATGGTCTGGGTGGTCGCTGGTTTCTGTTCTTCCAGGTCCGCATAGCCGTACGCATTCTTCCAAAGCACGGTTGTATTATGGATGAGGCAGGCGGACATCCCTGGGTAGTGACCGATCTTTAAGAGGATGGTGATGAGACCATCAAAGGATGCATCAGTCGGAACGGGATGATCCTGCGGTTCTTGTGATTTGATCTTTTGTTGAAAGGAGAGAGCTGTGGGTAACGAGGTGGAAAGTAGGAGGAGACCAAGGAAGAAACACAGTAATTTTGTTTTCATATTGATATTCTAGATATTATTAATGATAGAATAAATATATTATGTTTTCCTGACAAAAAGATGAAGAGGGAGGAATGGGCCAGGCCGGAATTGAACCGGCGACCTCCGCGTTGTAAGCGCGACGTTATAACCACTAAACCACTGGCCCCTATCTGTTATTCAGACCTTGCGCTTGGATGTGTGAACCCTGCGTTTGGGTAACAGGACATCGATTCCTGTCTTAAATGTTTTTCAGGCCTAATGTTCATTGCTATGGTTCTGTTGACACCCTGAGGAATACCTGAAATCAAAACCTTAATGAAACAATCATAGAAATCGATATTTTAATAAACAAATAACCTTGATGTCTACAAGAATGAATTACCATGTGTACCTTGATATCGTTCATCCTGGATGCTTACCAAACCTGGTCAGTTGTTCTAGGATCTATCAATTTTTAACGACAAACGGTCATACACTCACATCTGATCCCCTCTCCGCAGATTTTATTATCATCAGCACGTGCGGGTTTAGTAACCTCAGCCAAGAGAATTCTCTTACCATGTTCAAACATCATCAAGCTGAGAAGAAAGAGACAACACGTATCATCATCTACGGATGCTTAGTACATATCAACCCGGGCAGTATTCCTACTTCAGATGCTATCCTTGTTGGTTTACACGATACCAATACTCTTGATACTTTGTTCTACAGAACTGTTCATTTCCAAGATGTAGCACCCTTCTGTCTGAATGAACTCAAAGAACGCTTCACCGTTGACAGCAGGCCTCTGCTCTGGCGTGTTGTCCCCTTTCTTTTAACCAATATCCTTACACTCTTCTCATCACAGATAAAAAAACGCCGGGATTCCATTATAACAGCGGTTGCGAGGAAACAACGTGACTTCGTTCAGATCAGTCAGGGTTGTATCGGAAAATGTAGTTACTGCGTTATCAAGAAAGCACGGGGAAGCCTCTGCTCAAGACCTCTCGAGGACATCCTACATGATATAACCTGCATAGCAAGCCCTGACCATAGCCTGTTCCTTGTTGCTGATGACTGCGGCAGCTATGGCCTGGATATTGGAACAAATCTTTTCGAGCTTCTGTATACAATAAAACAGCGACACCCAAACCTTCCTCTCGATATCAACTACCTTAACCCACAGTGGCTTATCGCATCTCCGGAGGAATATATCCGCTTATTCTCCAATTTAGATATAAAAAGCGTTATTATCCCGATGCAGAGTGGTTCTCAACAAGTCATCGAGCGTATGAATCGCTCGTACGATGTACAAAAGACAGTATCGGTTATCAACCGTATAAGACAAGTATCCCCAAATACCGTCCTCTATGGACATTTCATCATTGGATTTCCGGGGGAAACATTTCGAGATTACCTTAAAAGTCTTTTCACTGTGAGGTATTTTGATTATCCAGTAGCTTTCTTGTATTCAGACACAAAAGGAGCAGAGAGCGTGAATTTACCTCATAAAATACCAACGTCGATAATATTCTTTCGATGGGTACTGTTTTTTGCTGTTATTAATGTGACGAATGCTTTACGAATCATTCAGCAGCACATTCTACACCAAAAAATTTTTAGTTCTGAAGAAGTCAGGTGAGTCTGATCTCTGATTAAACCAAATCTTCACTGTATCTACTGATATGAGACTATCGATGTTCTTGGCTCGAGCGAGACTCTCAAAAAAAGAGGGAAAAATTAAGGATTATTGTCAATTCCATTTAAAGGTTCTTAGAGGAACTTTCGAGCTTTGATATCCTGACGTGCGTTGTTTCCTGCCTCATCATACGCCACGACACTGATCGTGTGAGGAATAAAGGGCAGGCTGAACCGTGTCCATACAAAGGTATAAGGCGAGGATGTGATTTCGGCCTGCTCCTCTCCATCGATGAGGAACGAGATTCTGTCGATGCCAGATTCTGCATCTATGGCATTTGCCTCGATGGTGATTTTGCCAATAATCAGAGTGTTTTTCAAGAGCAGTCGTTGCTCTCCATCATTATCTTGAATGTAGAAATAGCCGGTCTTTGGTTTTTCAATAGTGACTGTTGGCGGTGTGCTGTCAGGCACAGAAGCAGTGGTGAAACTCCAGATAGGTCCTTCCGTGACTTGTCCATGGTTATCGTGGGCGACTATCTTCCAGTAATACTGTGTGTGGAACTGCATGATGCCGACATCATAGGTCATCTCGAAGATATTGGCCTTGAGGAGTGGTGGGGGGATTGTGGTTCCAAAATAGAGGTCAGAGTACACGTCTTCGCCAATATCCTGATCGTTATTTGTCCAGGAGATGTCTTTTGAGACGTCAATGTTGGTAGCACCATCGGCTGGTTTGGGGTTTGTGGGAACCGCGGGAGGATGCGGAGTGCCAAGCCAGACGCCGGCAGCATCATCGACGTAGTAGGCATCGAATGGGTTCCCGCTCGGTGGGTCGGAGAAGCCCTGATGAACATCGGAGTTAAAGACTGCAGTGATGACTTGTAGGTTCCCGAATTGGATAGTACCAAAATCATTTCCTTGGCCATCGGAATGGTTATGACCATCCCAGATTAACGAGCTGGTCCAGGTGCCGCCAGAGGTGATAGAGATATCCTGGTTGAAGGCGTAATCGAGAAGCGGGAAGGTATAGGGATGTCCAACCGTATCATTCCAGCCCATGGATGATTCGACTTCTGTGACGTACACATGGATGTGACCGTTATAAGAAGAACTTTCAGAGTTGAGAACATCGACATTGATGTCTATTTGGGCGTTACCCAGCCATGTTGCAGTCAGGTTGATATCAATGTTGGGGACGATACGTGCACCGCAGTCTGTGAGGTGTTGGCGGTAGTACTGTTCACCTTCCGCGAGGCCACCGACCTCAACTCGATAGCCTCCATCGAACCAGACGGTGGGGTATCCATAGAGGTTGTATTCTTCGATGCGATCAATCGCGGCGGTATCAACAAAATCGACGAGGGTGACATAGTAGAAGGGGAAGTCATTGCTGGTAAAAACTTTATGAAGGTTTTCTCTAGCGACATGACAGTTTGAACAGGGAAGTTCTGTTCCGAGTTCGGCAAACATGGTATGGGTAAATGCGTTGGTTCGCGCAATCGATGGTGATGTCGAGGCTGAGAGAGATGTGGTGAAGGCGGACGTTATGAGGATAGCGCTCAGGATAAGGATTACGTTGGTTTTTTTCATGTTAACATTCCACCAAATCTAATGATGATTTGAAAAAAGGAAAAGGAAAGAAAGAGAGAGGGAAAGGAGAAGCTCATGGTCTAGGATTGAAGCAAAGTCAGGATAATGAGCTGTTTGCCCTCGTAGTCAGTAGTGACTCCGTTGACCGTTACGGCAATGTCAATGGGACCCAGTCCTAGGAATGGCTTGCAGGAAACCGTGGATTCCTCTCCAGCTGGAATACTGATTGTCTCCACATAGGAAACGTTAATGTGATGGAGTGCACCACCGGTTATTGTAATTGAGACGTCAACGTCTGTTGCTTCTGTGGTACCAAGGTTTTTTATATGAGCTTTCACGCCGAAACCTCCGGTGATAGAGTCAAGGACAGCGCCCTTCTCAGCTTCGATCTTTAAGAGAAAGGTATCTCCGGTCCAATTGTTGAGATCACCGGTGCTTCCAACAGCGACAAAGCCGCCATCCCGCGCCTGTATCCCCCAGTTTGTCTCATCAGACAACCCGTTTGATATGTCGAGAGTTTTGACCCATTGGGTGGCGCCCTGGTTGTCGAGCTTCAAAAGGTACACGTCAGGAATATAACTAATCGTGTCACTGATGAAACCGGTGATAAAGTATCCGCCGTCCGTCGTTGTGGTGACGCTGGTGCCGTGCACGGTGCCGTTCACAGATATCTGTTGATCCTGGGTAAGAGTTCCTTGGGCATCGAGGTGGAGCAACCAAAGACGTTCTGTCCAGTTTGCATCGAACAGGTTTCCTAGGACGATGTAGCCGTTGGATTCCGTTTTGATACAAACGCCATTCTCGGTGAGGTCAGCGTTTCCAAAGGTTTTTTGCCAGCTTAGTTCTCCAGCTTCATTTGTTTTTACGACCCAAACATCTCCCATACCGTCGATAGCATCTGTAGAGCCTACAATGATGTATCCGCCGTCGTCTGCTTTCATGAAGCTTTTGGGTTCATCAAAAGTAGCCCCGCCGATGGTTTTGTTCCATTGTTCTGTTCCATCTGCCGCGAGTTTAATCAGCCAGAGGTCAACACTGCCTTGGCC
>Ga0316628_100005102_pt1 | contig 10442 bp, 9 predicted proteins | sample OWC_Aug_M2_C1_D5_FD_207648 | JGI IMG/M metagenome (GOLD analysis project Ga0316628, IMG submission 207648) | Wetland soil microbial communities from Old Woman Creek delta, Ohio, United States - OWC_Aug_M2_C1_D5_C | ecosystem: Environmental > Terrestrial > Soil > Wetlands | place: USA: Ohio... | reverse complement strand
GTTATTTTACAGCGGACCGTCGAACCACCTAGGCAGCGACCGGCCAGCCGGCCGCCGGGCCAAACCACTTGTCCCTGAGTGACGGGAGACTATAACCCGACCGCTTCGCGGAGCGCAAGAGAAAAAAGCGTCTCGCGACTAATTTATTCGAAGGTCAGGATGACGAACTCTTTCTTGCCGATCTTGAGGCGCGTCTCCCCGCCGGCGTCGATCTCCCGGGCCGGGTCCGCAGCCCTCTCCCCGTTGACCTCCAGCCCCCCCTGCTCGATGAGCCGGCGCGCCGCGGACTTCGATTTGAAGGAGCCGGACACGAGCGCGACCACCGTCGCCAGGTCCCTCTTCCCGCCCAGGACGCCGCCGTTCACGCGCCGCGCGTCCTCGGGGAATTCCTTGTTCGAGAACCGGCGGCGGAACCCGTCCTCGGCGGCCCGCGCGGCCGCGGCGCCGTGGAATCGCGCGACGATCTCGCGGGCCAGCGCGATCTTCGCCTCCATCGGGTGGCGCGACCCGTCCTCCAGGCCGCGCCGCAGGGCCGCGAGCTCCGCGAGGGAGATGTCGGAGAGAAGCTCGTAGTAGGTGACCATCAGCGCGTCCGAGATCGACATCAGCTTCCCGAAGATCGTCTCGGCCGGCTCCGTGATCCCCACGTAGTTCCCGAGGCTCTTGCTCATCTTGTTCACGCCGTCCAGGCCCACGAGGAGCGGCGTGGTCATCACGACCTGGGGCTCCTGCCCCCAGACGCGCTGAAGATCGCGTCCCACGAGAAGGTTGAATTTCTGGTCCGTGCCCCCGAGCTCGACGTCCGCGCGCAGCGCCACCGAGTCGTATCCCTGGAAGAGCGGGTAGAGGAACTCGTGGATCGAGATCGGGCGCTCGTCCTCGTAGCGGCGGCGGAAATCGTCGCGCTCGAGCATGCGGGCCACGGTCATCTGCGCGGCGATCCGGACCATCTCCTCGATCGGAAGGGGCGAGAGCCACTCGGAGTTGAACCGGACCTCGGTCTTCCCGGGGTCGAGTATCTTGAAGATCTGGTCCTTGTACGTCGTCGCGTTCCGCTCGACGTCCTCGCGCGTGAGGGCCTTGCGCGTCTCCGATTTTCCGGTCGGGTCGCCGATCATCCCCGTGAAGTCGCCGATGAGGAACACGACCCGGTGCCCGGCGTCCTGGAAATGCTTGAGCTTCTGGATGAGGACGGTGTGCCCGAGGTGCAGGTCGGGGGCGGTCGGGTCGAATCCCGCCTTGATCCGCAGCGGCCGCTTCTCCTTCGCCGAGGCGCGGAGCTTCCTGACGAGCTCCTCCTCGGAAATGACGTCGACGGCCCCGCGCTTGAGAGACGTCAGAACCTCTTCCATTCTTCCGCGCTCCTCATCTGGGTTTCGGTCATCGCGAACGGCTCCACCCCGCGGCACGCGCCCGAGACGGGGTCGACGTCGTAGAAGATCCCGGCGACTTCGGCTTCCCCGGACGCCACCTCGAACCGCGTCGGGACCTGAAGGAGGAACCGCCTCAGCACGTCCTTCGCTTCCATCCCGATGACGGACCGCACCGGACCGCACATCCCGGCGTCGGTGACGTACCCCGTTCCTCCCGGCAGGATCTGCGCATCGCCGGTCCGGACGTGCGTGTGCGTCCCGGCGATCGCCGAGACCCGCCCGTCGAGGTGGAACGCCATCGCCCGCTTCTCGGAGGTCGCCTCGGCGTGGAAGTCCACGACCACCGCGGCCGCGTTCCGGCGGATCTCCGGGAGGGTGTCGTCCATCCAGCGGAAGGGACAGTCGTACGCCCCCATGAACACCCTGCCGATGAGCGACACGACGGCGTAGGGCGCGCCGCTGCGGCCCTGGAAGACGCCCCAGCCGCGGCCGTCCGCCCCCGGCGGGTAGTTGGCCGGGCGCAGGATCCTCCCGTCGTCGCGGACGAGCGGGAGGCCCTCCCGCTTGTCCCAGATGTGGTTCCCGCCGGTCAGGACGTCGACGCCGGCCACGAAGAGCTCCCGCACGGCGGCCTCGGTGATCCCGGTGCCGCCCGCGGCGTTTTCGCAATTCGCGACCACGAGGTCCGTGTCCCGCCGGGACGAAAGGCCCGCGAGGAACTCGCGCACCGCCCTGCGGCCGGGGTTCCCGACCACGTCCCCCAGGAACAGGACCCACATCCCCGCGGTCTCCCGGTCCTACCGCGCGTATTCGACGGCCCGCGTCTCCCGGATCACGGTGACGCGGATCTGGCCTGGGTACGACAGCTCCGTCTCGACCTTCTTGGCGATGTCCCGCGCGAGCATCGTCGCCGCGTCGTCGGTGATCTTCATGTTGTCGACGATGATGCGCACCTCGCGGCCCGCCTGGATTGCGTACGATTTCTCGACGCCGGAGAACGATTTCGCGATCCGCTCCAGGTCCTCGAGCCGCTTGAGATAGTTCGCGAGCATCTCGCGCCGCGCCCCGGGCCGTGCCCCGGACAGCGCGTCCGCGGCCTGGACGAGGATCGGCAGGATGTCGTGGGGCGACTCGTCCTCGTGGTGCGCGGCGACGGCGTGGACGACGCGGCTCGCCTCGCCGTACTTCTTGCACAGGTCGGCGCCGATGAGCGCGTGCGGCCCCTCGACCTCGTGGTCCACCGCCTTTCCGATGTCGTGGAGCAGTCCCGCCCGCTTGGCCACCTTGGCATTGAGTCCGAGCTCGGACGCGATCATCCCGCACAGGAAGGCCACCTCGAGGGAATGGGTGTAGATGTTCTGCCCGTACGAGGTCCGGTATTTCAGCTTCCCGATCAGCTTGACGAGCTCGGGATGGATGCCGTGGAGCCCCAGGTCGAACAGGGCCTGCTCCCCCGCCTCGCGGACGACGTCGTCCACCTCCTTGGTCACCTTCTCGACCGTCTCCTCGATCCGCGCCGGGTGGATGCGGCCGTCCTGGACGAGGCGCGTCAGGGCGATCCGCGCGACCTCGCGGCGCACCGGGTTGAACCCCGACAGGATGACGGCTTCCGGCGTGTCGTCGATGATGATGTCGATGCCCGTCGCCGCCTCGAAGGCCCGGATGTTGCGCCCCTCGCGGCCGATGATCCGTCCCTTCATCTCCTCGGACGGGAGCGGGACCGACGTCACGACGCGCTCGGCAACGTAGTCCGCCGCGTATCGCTGGACGGCCAGGGAGATCATCTTGCGGGCCTTCTGGGCCGCCTCCTCCTTGAACTCCTCGTCCATGGCGCGGATCTTCCGTCCCGCCTCGAGCTTGGCGTCGTCGGCGACCATCTCCACGAGCTCGGCCCGGGCCTGCTCCGCGGTCACCCCCGCGATCCTCTCGAGGTTCTCGCGGGCCCCCCGGATGAGCGCGTCCAGGTCGGCCTGCGCCTTTTCGAGCTTCCGGGCGCTCTCCGCGAGCTCCTTCTCCTTCCGCCCGAACTCCTGCGCCCGGGCCTCCATCGCCTCGGTCTTCCGGTCGAGTGCGTCTTCCTTCTGGAGAAGCCTCTTCTCCAGAAGGCCGATCTCGTTCTTGCGGTCCCGCGTCTCCCGCTCGAAATCGAGCTTCACCTGGAGCTGGTAATCCTTCGCCTGGAGAGCCGCCTCCTTGAGGACGTTCTCGGCCTCCTTCTTCGCGTTCTGGAGAAGATCGTCCGCCTTCGCCGCGGACTCGCGCGCCTTGTCCTCGGCGGAACGCTTCCTGGACAGCAGGAACGACACCACTCCCGCAAGGACCACGACGAGGATGGTCAACATCGTCAAGAGAATCGTCTGGATATTCAAAGTGTTCCTCCTTGGTGCCTCATCTATTTCATGGGCCTTCCGCCGCGGCTCCGGTCGGCCGGATGACTCCGTCCTCGGTCACCACGGCGTCCACGGGGACGTCCCACGCGTCCACCGGGACCTCGGGCACGATCTGCCACGAAAACGCGAGTCCCACCGTCAGCGCCGAGCCGCCGAGCCCGGCGAGAAAGCGGTCGTAATACCCGTACCCCTGTCCGAGCCGCCTCCCGGCGGTGTCGAACGCCAGACCGGGGACCACGACGAGGTCGAATCCACCGCGCACGCCCTCGTCGCCGGGGACAGCCGCGGGCTCGCGGATGCCGAACCGCCCTGCGACCCATCCGTCGCCTTCGCGGTGGCGAAAGAAGGAGAGCTCGCCGTCCTCCATCACGCGCGGGTAATAAAGAAGGCTCCCCCCGGCGAGGCAGCGGCCCCGGATCCGGTCCGTGCCCACCTCGCCGCGCATGGCCGCGTAAAGAGCGACGCGCCGCCCCGGAATCGGGGGGAACGCCGAAAGGAAATGGTCCTGGGCCGCCCGGCTCCGCGTGGCCCGGTCCGTCGCGAGGTTTCCGCCCGGTCGCAAGCGGTTACGCTCGGTCAGACGAAGGCTGGCCTTCCGCTGCTTCACGAGCATGCGACAACCTTCCCGTGCGGGGATGACGATAAAGGAGGCGGGAGCGCGAATAAGGCGGGAGTCGGGGCGATGCGCCCGACGCCGCTCGAGGTGATTACGCCGGTATTGCGGTCAATCCCTATTCGCCCGAAAGAAGCATCAAAAAACGTTCCCGCCACCCAGATCTATGTCAACGGCGTCTGCCTGGTCTACCGAAACGAGAGGGCCCCTGCCTTGTACCGTGTCGGCGGTTGAGTCGAACCTGGCCTTCACCAGGTGGGCTCCCTGGTCGACGACTTAAGGCTTCCCCACCGAAGGGGCCTGCACACGGTCGTCAGGAAGGGCGCCCGTTCTCAGCGTGTTGGCTCAAACCCGCCCGCCGATCACGCGCACGACAGGGGCCGTTCTGCCCGCCGCGCTTCGCTATTTCAACGCGTTGTCGAGCGCCGCGAGGATGTCGCGGCTCTTCCGCTCGATCTGCTCCTTCTCGCTCTCCTTCTGGCCGCGCAACTCGAGGATTTCGTCGGCCAGTTTCATCGCCGCCAGCATCACGACGTGCAGGTAGTTCGACGTCCCGCCCGTCTTCTGGACCTCCCGGACCCGCTCGTTCAGGAGCTCTCCGAGGCGATCCATGTGCTCCGCCGACCGCTCGGTGACCACGGTCAGCGTGTACCCGGCGATGTTGACGTCGAACCTGTTTCCCATTCCTTTCACCTACATTATACAGCCCGTCGCTTATAACTCAATGCCTTCGAGCCGCGCGAGGATGGCGTCGACCCGGCTCTTGATCTCGTTCCGCTCCTTGGTCAGCTCGGCGGCCCTCCCCTCCAGCTCCTTCACCTCCGCGTTCCTGCGCGCGAGGAGCGAGGCCAAATCCTCCTTCTCCTTCTTGAGGGTGGTCACCATGCCGGCCAGCTCGTTGATCTTCCGCTCGATTGCGGTAAACGGCGCGTCCACCATGTCCGCGGCTCTCTCCTTTCGGCGGATATTGTCGAGTTTAACACGATATCCCGCCGGCCCGGGGGAATCAACGCCCAAGGGCGGGCGGCCCGTTCCGCCTACTCCTCCATCTGGAGGACGTTGTAGGCGATGGACGCGGAGTGGGAGCCGATCACCTTCCACGCCGACAGGATGTCGAGGTGGGCGGCGCTCGACTCGAGCGACTCGCGGGTCCCCTTCTGGAGCCTGAGGATGTGGGCGTGGCGCAGGTTGCGCTCCATCTGCCCGACGACCTTCTTCCTGGCGATCACGATCTCGGCCGCCTTCCTGTCGCGCGTCACGAACGCGGACACCGCCTCGCTGTACATCATCCGCACCTCGAGCAAGAGGGACTCCAGTTCCTTCGCCCCCTCCTCGGAGAAGCGCTGGTTCCGTTCCGCCATCCGGCGCACGTGATCCCCGAGCGTCTTGTCGATGAAGTCCCCGATGTTCTCGAGGTCGGTGACAATGGCGATGTAGGCGATCGTGCGTCGCGTCTGCTCCGAGTTGAAGGCCCCCTCACCGAGGGCCGAGAGGAACACCTTGATCTCCCGCGTCAGCCTGTCCACGTCGTCGTCCGCCTTCGCGATCCGGGCTGCAATCTCCTCGCCGCCCCCCCGGATGGCGGAGAGCGCCATCTCCTGCATTTCCTGGATCATGTCCGCGATCCGGATGATCTCGCGCGCCACCTGTCCAAGCGCCGCCCCCGCCACCGGGACATGGTCCCGGTCGAGATAGACCGGCTTCCACGCGGGGCTCCCGTCCTTCTTCTTCGGGAACATCCCGTCCAGCAGCGCCGCGACACGGGCCACGAGGGGGAAGAAGAGCAGCGAGAGGGTCAGGTTGAACAGCGTGTGCGCGTTGGCCACGATGCGCGACGGGGTCGGCGACACGGCCGACAGGAGCTCCTGGGCTCCCGCGAAGAACGGCAGGAAGATGAGCGCCCCGGCCGACTTCATCAGCACATGGCCCCACGCGACGCGCGTCCCCTCGGACGCGAGCCCCGACGCCGCCACGAAGGCCACCGACGATCCTCCGACGTTGGCGCCGAGGACGAACGGGAGCACGGCCGGCAGCGGCATCAATCCCTGCTGGGTGAACGCGATCAGGAGGATGAGGACCGCCGTCCCGCTCTGGAAGAGAGCGCTCAGGGCCACCCCCCAGAAGAAAGAGACGACGGGAGCGCCGGCGAGGTCGTGGATGAGGAGACGAAGGCTGGCGATGGTCGCAATCTCGGTCGCGGCTCCCGCGAGAAACCTGAGGGCGAGGAGGATGAGGCCGAACCCGACGATCCCCTGCCCCACGGCGCGGACGACGCCCTTCCCCCCCCAAAGGTACAGGGCGACCCCGACCGACAGGACGATCAACGCGTACTGGTGGATGCGGAACGACAGGACCTGGACGGTCAGCGTGCTCCCGAGGTCCGCGCCCAGCACCACGGCCAGCGACTGGGCGAGGGGAAGCGGGGATATCTCGGCGAACGAGATGAGGAGGGTCACGACCGCCCCCGAGCTCTGGACGAGGCCGGTCCCCAGAGCGCCGGCGCCGAAAGCCCGCAGCCGGCTGCCCGGCGCCGACCATAACCCTTTGAGGCGCGCCCCGAAGGCGAGCTCGAACCCCTGGCCCGTGAGGCGCACCCCGTACAGGAGGAGAAAGACCGCCCCGATGACCTGGAGGAAGAGCACGTCGATCATGGATGGATAGTACCAGAATCGCGCAAGGGATTCAGATCAGGGCCTCGGCGAACGACGCCGCGTCGAAGGGGCGGAGGTCGTCCGCCGACTCGCCGACGCCGATGAACCGGATCGGCGCGCCGATCTCCCGCGTCACCGAGAGGACGACGCCGCCCTTTGCGGTCCCGTCCAGCTTGGTGAGGACCAGCCCCGTCACCCCCGTGAACTCCTGGAACGTCTTCGCCTGGGCGATGGCGTTGCGGCCGTTCGTCGCGTCGAGAACGAGGAGGACTTCGTGGGGGGCCCCGGGGATCTCGCGCCCGATCACGCGGACGGTCTTGCGGACCTCCTCCATGAGGTGGGACTTCGTGTGGAGGCGCCCGGCCGTGTCGATGAGAACAACGTGGGACCCGCGGGTCTTCGCGGCGCGGATCGCGTCGAAGGCGACGGCCGACGGATCCGCCCCCTCCTTGTGCCGGACGATGTCGGCCCCGGCGCGGTCGGCCCATATCTTGAGCTGGTCGATCGCCGCGGCGCGGAACGTGTCCGCCGCGGCCAGGAGCACCGGGTGCCCTTCGGCCTTCAGGTGTTGGGCGATCTTCCCGATCGTCGTCGTCTTCCCGACGCCGTTGACCCCCACCACGAGCACGACGAACGGGTACGGGGGCACGACGGCGAGGGGCACCATCCGGGGCGCAAGCGTCTCCGCGACCATCCGTTTCAGCTCCGCCCGGAGCGCCTCCGCGTCAGGGAGCTCTCCGCGCCGCCACTTCTGCCGCAGGGCCTCCACGTATTCGCCCGCCAGCGCGGCGCCCGCGTCGGCCAGGACGAGCGCCTCCTCGAGATCCGCGAGCACGGACTCGTCCACGGGACCGACCCCGCGGGCGATCGCCGTCACGTTCATGGAGAGAAGCTCCCGCGTCTTCGAGAGACCGTCCTTGAGGCGGGAGAAGAAGGAGCCGCCGGCCATGGGGGAGGGCCGCGTCAGGCCTGGAACCGGACGGAGACGACCTTGGAGACCCCCGGCTTCTCCATCGTGATCCCGTAGATGGCGTCCGCCAGCTCCATCGTCCTCTTGTTGTGCGTGATGAGGAGGAACTGGTAGCGCGACGACATCTCGCGGACCAGCGAGTTGAAACGGTCGATGTTCGCCTCGTCGAGCGGCGCATCCGCTTCATCGAGGAGGCAGAAAGGCGACGGCTTGACGAGGAAGATGGAAAAGATGAGGCTGATCGCGGTCAGCGCCTTCTCGCCGCCGGAGAGGAGGTTGAGGGACTGCAGCTTCTTGCCCGGCGGGGAGGCGACGATCTCCACGCCGCTCTCGAGGAGGTTGTCCTCGTCGAGGAGCTTGAGGTGGGCCCGGCCCCCGAGGAACAGCTTGGGGAACACCTCCTGGAATTGCGCGTTGATGTTGTCGAACGCCTCGGAAAACCGCTCCCGCGTGGTCCGGTTGATCCGGTGGATCGCCTTGGCCAGGTCGTCGAGCGACTTCTCGAGGTCCTCCTTCTGGGAGGATAAAAAGCCGTGCCGGTCGGCGAGCTCCTTGTGCTCCTCGATCGCGGCGAGGTTCACTTCGCCGATCGCCGCCATCCGCGCCCGGACCTCCGTGGCCCGGGCCTCGCGCTCCGCGGCGCCGCCCCCGGCCCCCGCGTCCGGCGCGGGGAGGTCCGCGGGTCGGAGCTCGTACTTCTGGTAGATTCCCGCGTCGAGGTGGGCAAGGTCCATCTCGATCCGCTGGGCGTCGAGGCGCAGGTCGGAGAGGCGCCCCGCGGCCGCCGCCTCGCGCTGGCGCGCCGCCTTCAGCCTCGCGTCGATCGCGCCGAGACCGGCAGAGACGGACGCCGTCTCCCCGAGACGGAGGTCGATCTCCTCCTGCCTCCGCGCCAGCTCGGCGGCGGCGGCCTCGATGGCCTCGCGGCCCGAAGCGACCTCCCCGGCGAGCGCGGCGGCCTTTTCCTCGTGCGCGGCCTTCCGCCGGCGGCGGTCCTCGAGCATGGACCGCTTCCCGTCCAGCCCTTCCGATAGGCTCCCGACAAGCGACCGCTCGGATCGGTCCTTCTCCTCCATCCCCGTCCATTCGATCTCGGCCGCGTGGAATGTCTCGCGCGCGGATTCCATCGCTGCGCGTTTCTCCTCGAGCAGGGCGACGAGCGTCCGGACCCGCTCCTCCTCTTCCCCCCGGGCCTGCTCGGTCTCCCGGGCAGCGGTCTCGGTCGCGCCGAGCTCGGCGGTCATCCGCTCGCACTCGCCGCGGAGGTAGTCCCGCTCCCGGGCCAGGGACTCGATCGTCGCGCGCGCCTGGGACAGCGCGGCGTCGACGGCCGCGCGCCGCTGGGCGGCCCGCGAGAGGGAGGCGGACACCTCCTCCCGCCGGGAGAACATCTCGGCGCGACCGGCCTCGAGCGCGGCCCGGGTCCTGCGCCCTTCGTCCTCCTCGGCCGCGAGACGGGCCGCGGCGGCGGACAACGCCCCGATCTCCTTCTCCAGTTCCCGGATCTCCCGCTTGATCCCCAGGACGCGGGATTCGCCCTGGTCCTCGGCGCCGCCCACGAGCGTGCCGTCCGCGCTGACCACGTCGCCGTCGAGGGTGACATACGAATTCCAGACTCCGTTGCGGTTCCACAGGCGGACGGCGCAGTCGAGGTCCCGCACCAGGAGCGTTCCCCCGAGGAGACCCCGCACGGCCTCCCCGCACTCCGCCGGGGCCCGGACGACGTCGGTGAGCGGCGCGATCACTCCGTCCTCGCCGAGGTAGGCGGGGGCGTCGCCGCGGGTGCGCAGCATCACCGGCATGAACGCGCCGCGCCCTTCGCGCCTCGTCTTGAGGAACTGGATCGCCGAGAGCCCCTCCGTCTGGTCGCGGACGACGACCGACTGGATCCGCTCGCCGAGGATCGCCTCGACCGCCCGCTCGTAGCGCGGCTCGGTCTCGATGAGCTCGCCGATGACGCCATAGATCCCCCGCTCGCCGCCGCTCCCCTCGCGGTCCGGGACCGAGTAGTGATGAAGCACCGCCCGCACTCCCGCCGAGGTCCAGTCGCGCGCCTCGTAGACCTTCGAGAGGGCCGAGAGCCGCGACGTCGCAGCGCCGAGGCCCGCCTCGGCCTTCAGCCGCTCCGCCGCCAGCGTCTCGAGCCGCGACACGACCGCCGCGATGCCCGCGTCCGTCTCGTTCCACGCCTTCTCGGCCCGGCCGAGCTCCTCCCGCGCCGCCGTCTCGCCGGCGGCCGCGTCCCGGCATTCGGCCTCGCACATTCCGGCCGCCCCGGCGGCCTCGGCGATCCGCTCCTCGTGGCGGGACACGGAGCGCGCGTTGTCGTCGATCATCCGCTGGAGCGACTCGGCCCCCGACCGGGCGTTCGAATGGAGCGACACGCGCACCATGAGGTCGGACTTCGCCCGGTCGGCCAGCGCTTGGACGCGGGCGTGCTCCGCG
>Ga0316628_100005101_pt1 | contig 10443 bp, 10 predicted proteins | sample OWC_Aug_M2_C1_D5_FD_207648 | JGI IMG/M metagenome (GOLD analysis project Ga0316628, IMG submission 207648) | Wetland soil microbial communities from Old Woman Creek delta, Ohio, United States - OWC_Aug_M2_C1_D5_C | ecosystem: Environmental > Terrestrial > Soil > Wetlands | place: USA: Ohio... | reverse complement strand
GGTGACAAGAAAGCCGAGTCCCGGCGACTCTACTAGCATGGCGGCGGTGAGCGAGGAGATCCTGAGAAAAAGCTCCGAGGGGCGGGATCGTCTCGGCGACCGAGCGGGGGAGCCGCCGCCGGAGGTGTGGAGGGGGCTGTTCGCGGCGCTGGCGGTGGGCGATCCGGAGGCGCTCGAGGCCCTCTACCGGGTTGCCGCGCGGAGGATCTTCGGGCTGGCGCTCTGGCGGACCGACTCGGTGGAGGATGCGGGTGACGTGGTCCAGGAGGTCTTCCTCCGCCTCGCGCAGAAGCACCGCCGGCTGGGCCGGGTGCGGGACCCGAGGTCGTGGCTGCTCGGCCTCGCGCACCACGTCGCGGTGGATGTGGCGCGAGGGCGCACGCGCCGGGCGGCCGAGCCGCTCGACGATGTCCCGTTCCTGAGAGCGCCCGAGGAGGACGGCGCCCGCGCCATCGACGCCAAGCGCGCCTCCTCGCTGCTGGCGAAACTGCCGCCGACGCAGCGCGATGCGATTTACCTGCGCCACTTCGCGGAGTGCACGTTCGCCGTCATCGGCGACATCACGGGCGTGCCCACGTTCACGGCGGCCAGCCGCTACCGCCTGGGGATCGAAAGGTTGCGGCGCCTGTTGGAGGAGAAGCGATGAGAGACGACAAGGATAAGGTCGAGGAGTTCCTGTCAGGGCTCCGGCCGCCCGAACCGCCGCGCGCGCTGGAGGCGAGGGTGCTCAGGGGAGCCAGGGAAGCGCTCGCACGTGAGGCTGGGCGCGACCTCTGGACCCGGATGTGGGAGAGCCGCCCGCTCCGCCTCGCCTGGGGCATCTCCGTCTCGGTGCTGGTGATCTGCCATATCGGTATCACGGTCGTGCGCCCCGCCCCCAGCCCGGCCGGAGGGCAAACCGCCCGGGCCGCGCGTGAGGGAAACGGAGAGTTGGCGGCGATCGAACGCCTGCCCCGCCTGGACGAGAACGCGCAACCGCTTCTGGGCATGGGGGCGTATCGCCTGGCTGAACAGCCGGAGTCCAAGCCCGTTGCGCCCGCGACGGGCGCAGGAAAGGAGAGCGCGTCATGAGCACACAACCTCGTCGGCTCAGGTGGTTCCACGTAATGGCGGCAGGAGCGGTGATCCTGCTCCTGACAGGTCTTCTCGGGGTGAGGATCGCGGACTGGGCGCGGGCGTCCGGCCCCGCGGCGAACGTCGCGGCGCCCCCGCCTGCGACCGTGCCACGACCTCACCCGGTGGCGCTCGAAGCCCTCACCGTCCCGTGCTGGTGGTGCTCCGAGCGCAACGAGTGGCCTCTGCGCTTCAGGACCGACCTCGATCTGCTGGCCCCGCTCGGCACCGGGCCCGCAAACGCCGCCGTCTGGTTCAAAGACTTCGCGAAGCCGAACGGTTCGCGATTCGCGGACGTGGAGGCTGCGATGGCGCGCCGGGTGGATGGTCCCGGCGACCTCGGAAAGGTCTTGCCGGGAACCGATCCCCTGTTGCTCGAGGCTGAGCCGTGGTGCGACCAGGCCACGATGCGCTTCTACCCGGAGTTCTTCCCCATGAAGGGGTTCGAAACCCCGCTCCCGAACCTCGTCTTTCCCCTCACCCTCGCGAGGTCGTGGGTGGCTCGGGGGGTGGCCGCGAGCGATCCCACGAAAGCCATGGAGGACTTCCGCCGGGCGATCCGTCTCGGCCGGTTGATGCGCCAAGAGGACGCCACGGTGATCGGGGACATCGTCGGCCTCGCGTGCATCAACGCGGGTGCCCAGGCGATCTATGACCTGGCGGTGAAGCGGGGGGACGCGCAGCTGGCCCTGGTCGCGTCGATCGTCCTGGGCGAGCACACGGCGCAGCGGCTCATGACCGCCGAGCGGATCACGAAGACCGACCTTCAACCGTATGTCCGGAGGGATGCTGCCGGCGAGGTTACCCTGGACGTGCCGGACAAGAAGCTCGATGACATCGTGGAAGTGGCGAACACCGGTCCCGACCGCCGCTTCCGCATGGAGGCGATCCTTGAGCTGAACCTCCTCCGTTTTCTGGGTACACAGGCACAGCAGGAGAGGGCTTTCGCGGCGCTGAACCAGCTTGTGTCCTCAAACGACCGCATCCTGGCGGACGCGGCCGTCTGGGCCCGCGACACCAAGCCGACCAAGGAGTACCTGCAAAGCGCGCTCACGCTCCTACCTCCCCCGGCCCCGAAGTCGAAGAAGCACTGACGCCCGAACGTTCCGATCCAGGGGCCCTGCCCGGCGTAACTGCCGGACAGGGCTTTACTTCGAGTCGTGGATCGGCCCGGGGCTTGTCCTCGGAGGCGTCCGTTTGTTAACCTCGCTCCAGTTTCGGGGGGGGCACGCCAGTCAAACGGCTGCTCGGGTGAGGAGTCGCTGCGTGGGATACCACTGCGTGGTCTGCGTCAAGCAGGTGCCCGACACGAAGAGGCTGTCAGGGCAGGCCATGAAGGACGACGGCACGGTCAACCGCGCCGCGCTGCCCGCCATCTTCAACCCCGAAGACCTCAACGCCCTCGAGACGGCGCTCGCGATTCGCGACCGCTGGGGCGGAACGGTCACGGTGATCACCATGGGGCTGCCCAAGGCCGCCGACGTGCTGCGCGAGTCGCTGTTCCGCGGCGCCGACCGGGGAATCCTCATCACCGACCGCCGTGCGGCCGGGTCCGACACGCTGGCCACGAGCTACATCCTCTCCTGCGCCATCCGGCGCCTCGCGCCCGACCTCGTGCTGTGCGGGCGGCAGGCGATCGACGGGGACACCGCCCAGGTCGGACCGCAGATCGCGGAGAAGCTCGGGGTTACGCTGGTCACCTACCTGGACGAGCTCCTCGACCTGCGCGGCGCGACCTTGCGCGCCAAGCGCAACCTCGGCAACGGGTTCGAGATCGTCGAGGCGGAGCTGCCGGTGCTCCTCACCGTGGTGGACACCGCCAACACGCCGCGCCCGCCGGCGGCCAGGCGCGTGATGAAGTTCAAGAAGGCACGCTGCCGGAGCGAGGTCGAGCAGGTCGTCGCGCGCGAGCTTCCGACCGGCGGCGAGGACGAGAAAGCCACCGAGGTGGCACGGCGCTGCCTGGCGCTTGCCGAGCGGGGGCTGCTGATGGGGCAGTGGAACCTGGACGAGATCGGCGCCGATCTGACCTGGTGCGGGCTGAAGGGCAGCCCCACCAAGGTGCACCGCGTCCAGTCCATCGTGCTGGCGGGCGGCGCGTACCGGGAGTTCGAAGCGAGCGAGGACGGCGTGGCCCGCCTGGTCCGCGAGCTCATCGAGGACCACACCATTGGCTAGTCGGGGCATGCAGGGACGGCGATGATCGGTGTAAACCGCAAGGGCGAGGTGTGGGTTTTCGTGGAGCACGAGGGCGGAACGCTCTCTGACGTGCCGCTCGAGCTGCTCGGCAAGGGGCGCGAGCTGGCGGACACGCTGGGCGTGCCGCTCGCCGCGCTGCTGCTGACCGGCGGGGACGGCGACGAGATGGTCAGGCGCCTCGGCCAGTACGGCGCGGACAAGGTCTACCTCGTCGAGCACGACCTCCTGCGGCAGTACCAGACCGCGACGTTCGCCCGCGTGGTGTGCGAGCTGGTGCAGGCGCACGCACCGCAGGTCGTCCTCTACGGTGCGACGGCCATGGGCCGCGACCTCGCGCCGACCGTGGCCAGCGCCCTCAAGTGCGGGCTCACGGCCGACTGCACCGACCTGCAGATCGGCGACCACACGCCGCCGGGCGGCAAGGAGCTGCACCGCAACCTTCTGCTGCAGATCCGCCCGGCGTTCGGGGGCAGCATCATCGCGACCATCGTCAACTTCGACCGCTGGCCGCAGATGGCAACCGTCCGCGAGGGCGTGATGGTGATGCCCGAACCGGACGGGCGCGCTCGCGCCACGGTGGTCCGCCACCGCGCCTCCCTCAACGGTTTCGTGGCTCCGCTGCGCATCCTCGAGTCGCAGCGCCGGGAGAAGAAGGTCAACCTGAAGGCCGCACGCGTGATCGTGGCCGGCGGGGCGGGCGTCGGGAGGAGGGAGGACTTCCGGCTCATCTGGGAACTGGCGAACTGCCTGGGGGGAGCCGTGGGCGCCAGCCGGGCGGCGATCGACCTCGGCTTCGTGGACAAGGACCACCAGGTGGGTCAGACCGGCACCACGGTCCGGCCGGCGCTCTACGTCGCCTGCGGCATCTCCGGGGCGGTACAGCACCGCGCCGGCATGGAGGAGTCCGCCAAGATCCTGGCGATCAACATCGATCGCTCCGCCCCGATCTTCTCCGTGGCCCACTACGGCATCGTGGGTGACCTCAGGGTCGTGATCCCGAGGCTGATCCGCGCGATTCGGAGCGGGGCGCGGATCGAGGGGCTCGCGGAGCCCCTCGGGGGCCGCGCCGCCGCGTCGGGCGACGCGCGCGGCTGAGGGGGCGACGGTGGCCAACTACTTCCTCGACAACGAAGACGTGCAGTTCCTCTTCGAGCACTCCGACCTACGGAGGCTGGCGACGCTCTACGAGGAGGGGTTCCGCTTCTGCCGCGAGTTCGACTTCGCGCCGGAGGACGGCGAGGACGCGCTGGACAACTACCGCCGTCTGCTGACCTCCCTGGGAGAGCTGGCGGCGGAGGTGATCGCACCCACCGCGGCCGAGACCGACCGCGTGGGCAACGAGCTCAACGAGGACGGGAGCGTGAGCTACTCCCCGGGCATCGCGGAGGCGCTCAAGCGCCTGGGCCAGGCCGACCTGATGGGGTTCACGCTGCCGTACCGCTTTGGGGGTCTCAACTGCCCACAGCTCCTCTACACCATGTCCAACGAGATCGTCAGCCGGGCCGACGCCTCCCTCATGAACCTATACGGGCTGCAGGGGATCGCAGAGACGATCAACTCGTACGCCGATGAGGCGATCAAAGAGGCGGTGCTGCCGGAGATGGCCGCGGGGCGCAAGACGGGGGCGATGGTCCTCACCGAGCCGGACGCTGGCAGCGACCTCCAGGCGATCAAGGTGCGCGCCTACCAGGACGGTGTGGGAAGCTGGTTCGTGCAGGGGGTCAAGCGCTTCATCACCAACGGGTGCGGGGACGTCCTGCTGGTGCTGGCCCGCAGCGAACCAGGGATCACCGATGCGCGCGGCCTCTCACTCTTCCTGGTCGAGCGTGGGCCGCGCGTGAAAGTCCGCCGGCTGGAGGAGAAGCTGGGCATCCACGGCAGCCCGACCTGCGAGCTCTTCTTCGACGACGCCCCAGCCCGCCTGGTCGGCCAGCGGCAGCGTGGCCTGGTGACGTACGTCATGAGCCTGATGAACGGCGCGCGCATCGGGATCGCCGCGCAATCCCTGGGCATTGCCGAGGCCGCCTACCGGGTGGCCAGGGACTACGCCGCCAAGCGGAAGCAGTTCGGGCTGGAGATCGACAGGATCCCCGCGGTCCGCGAGCTGCTCGTGGACATGAGTGTGGATCTGCAGGCGGCGCGCGCCCTCACCTACTACGCCAGCTTCTCCGTTGACCTCGAGACCGGCACGGTGCGTGCGATCGAGGGCCACGTCGCCGGCGACGCGGAGGGCCGCCGTCTGCAGCAGGAGGCCCGCTGGCTCAAGCGCGTCAACGCCATGCTGACCCCGATGAGCAAGTACGTCGCCTCGGAGATGTCGATGCGGGTGGCCAACGGCGCGGTGGCGGTGCTGGGCGGCAGCGGGTACATGAAGGACTACTCCGTCGAGCGGCACCTGCGCGACAGCCGCATCACCACGATCTACGAGGGGACCAGCCAGTTGCAGGTCGTGGCGGCGATGGGGGGCGTCGTGGGTGGCACCGCCCGCACGCTGGTCGAGAGCGTGCTGGAGCGTGCCTGGCCGGAAACTGTCGCTCCCCTGGTGGCGCGGGTGCGCGAAGGTCTCGGGCTGCTCGACGAGGCGGTGGGGTTCGCCAAGGAGCACCAGGGCGCGGGGTACCTCGGGCTGTACAGCCGCAGGATCGTCGACATGGCGTGCACGCTGATCATCGCCGCTCTCCTGTGCGGCCAGGCCGCCGCGAACGAGCGCAAGCTCGCCACCGCCCGCCGCTGGCTCGCCGCAAAGCTCCCGGAGCTGCGCATGAACCGGGAGATGGTGTGCTCCGGCGACGAGCTGGTGATGACGGAGTTCGACGCGCTGGCAGGGGCCGCGCCGGTGTCCTGACGCGTCACGACCTAGTCAATCGCCCCCCGGGCTCTTCGGCCACGGCGGGTAGCTGGGGATGAGACGGAGGGGAACCACGGCGGTACGCTCCTCCGTGACGGCATCCAGCAGCACGCGCCCTGCCATGTCACGGGCCACCGGCAGCTCGATCAGGTAGAGCACCGTTGCGACGGCGTCCGCGAGGCGGCCGCGCTGCAGGTGGCCGGCGCGGACGCCGGGGCCGGAGAACAGCACGAAACCGTCGGGAGAGTCCGTAGGCGAGACGCGCCAGCGCCGCGGGGTCCCCCCGAGGTGGGCGAGGCGCTGCCAGGGAGACGGTGGGGCGAGCCCGTACGGCGAGACCACCACCAGCAGGGAGTCCTCGCCCATCTGCAGCCAGAGGGTGCGCAACTGCGCGTCCAGGAAGCGCGCGGTCTGGTGCAGCACCTCCTCCCCGGGGTCGCCTGGGTTCTCTGCCGTCCACAGCGGGCGCAGGTGGGCGGCCAGCTCGTAGTCGATGCCGAGCGCATCCACCGGCTGATCCGTGGCGTGCCCGACGGCAGCGCCCCCGAGAGCGGCGGTCACGGCGAAGGAGCGGCTCGCATCGTCGGCAAGTCCGGGCTGCGAGCGGAGCGCCGGTTGGAGCGCCTCCTGGAGGTCCCGGTCGAGGGTGGAGAACGGTGGCACCTCGGACGCCAGCGGCCGGGCGACGGTCCACGTCCCCCGCGCGTAGCGCGGCCATCCCGCGACACCCACCCTGCGGCCGGCGGCGAGGAGGATCTGCCAGAGCGTGCCGCGCTGCGGTGCGAGCCCGGCGGCGCGCTCCCAAGCGCGCCAGGGGAGCTGGTGGCCGCCCGGCCACGGCCCGGCCAGCAGCAGGGTGACCGGGCCGTCGGTCAGCCACGGCACGCGGTAGGAGTTCCGCCCCAGCACCCCGTGGACCGAGGGCGCGCACCCGGTGAGCAGCGTGGCAATGGTGGCGGACCTGGTGTACGGGGCGACGGTCCGGAGCTGACCCCACGCGCCGGTCTCCCAGCGCGAGCGGAGAAAAGGCATATCCCCCCTCGCCATCGCGGGGAGCAGCCACGGCAGATCGGTTCCCTCCCACGACACGAAGAGCAGGCGGTGGGCGGGCGCGAAGCGTACGGGCTCCGCGGTCGGCTCGGCCGAGCGGGAAACCGGGCGTGCGATCCAGATCCCCCACAGGAACACGACCAGGACGGTCGCGGTAGCCAGCGAGACCGCCAGGGGGTGGCGGCGCGCCCGGCGCTGGAGCGCTGGCACCAGCAGGGTGATCGCGAACAGGGTCGTAACCGTCCCCGCCACGCCCAGGGCGTGCCGGTTCTCCGGGAGCAGCAGGTCGCGGGTCTCCCCGCGGTTCCACCACGCGGCGCCCGCAGCGCCCACGCAGACCACGATCATCAGCCAGCGCCAGAGGCCGACGGAGAACCCGCGGGTGGAGGCCAGGTACGGCATGAACAGCCCCGCCGCCTCCACCATGAGGTACAGGACGCCCCCAATCCAGAGGGCGCCCCAGCTCGCCCAGGCGAGGAGCGCCACGAGCGCCTTGGCCGGCGTCAGCGAAACCTCGGGCCAGAGCAGGAGCTGCAGGGGGGCGAGCGCGGCGCCGGCGAAGGCGCCCGCCGCCAGGCTGTGGCCAAGGCGCCGGAGGTGACGCATAATGGCGCAGCATGATACCCCGTCGTGACCTGCCGGTGCGTGTGGCCGCTCGCGCCGAGCTCTCCCCCACCTGTTTTCGCCTCACACTCAGCACCCCCGAGGTGATCGACGCAGTTCCTGGGCAGTTCGGGATGCTCGCGTGCGGCGACACCTTCGATCCACTCCTGCGGCGGGCGTTCTCGCTCGCAGGTGTCGTGCGCCGTGTCGGCCGCACCGAGGTCGAGCTGCTGATCAAGGAGGTGGGGCGCGGTACGGCGCGGTTGAGACGCACGGTCGTCGGCGCCGAGCTGCGCCTGCTGGCCCCCCTGGGGAACGGGTTCACCCTGGAGGGTGGCGACCGCCCGCTCGCCCTGGTGGCAGGCGGGATCGGGCTGCCCCCGGTGCTCTTCGCCGCCGAGGTGCTGGCCGCGCGGGGTGCGGCATTCGACCTCTTCGTGGGCGCGGTCAGCGGCAAGGAGCTACTCGAGGTGGAGCGCTGCGGGCGGGCGGCCGCGGCCGTAGGCGGGGAGCTGGTGCTCGCCACCGACGACGCCAGCCGCGGGGAGGAAGGGTTCGTCACGGATGCGGTGGATCGCCGCCTCGCGGCCGGCCGGTCGTACGCCCGTGCACTGGTGTGTGGTCCCGACCCCATGCTGGCCGCAATGGCGAAGGTGGGGCGCCGGCGCGGCGTCGACGTAGAGCTCTCCCTCGAGGAGGCGATGGCGTGCGGGGTAGGGGTGTGCCTGGGGTGCGTGGTGGAGCTTTCGGACGGGCGCGTCGTCCCCTCGTGCAAGGAGGGCCCCGTCTTCAGCGCCGAGCGCCTGGCGGCCAGGTGGTGGTCGTGAGCGCCGGCACGGCCACCAGGGTGGGCGCCCTCACGCTCGCAAACCCGATCCTGGCCGCCTCCGGCACCTTCGGGTACGGCCTCGACCTCGTCGAGTTCTGCCCGCCCGAGAGGCTGGGAGCGGTGGTCACGAAGGGTCTCTCGCCCCGACCGCGACTCGGCAACCCGACCCCCCGCATCGTGGAGACCGCCGCCGGCATGATCAACGCCATCGGCCTGCAGAACATCGGCGTGGAGGCCTTCTGCCGCGACGCGCTACCGGTGCTGCGCGAGCGTGCAGCGCTCGTGGCGGTCAACGTCTTCGGCGAGCGGATGGAGGAGTACCTCGAAGTGATGGAAAGGTGCGAGCGGGAGGAGGGGGTCGCCGCCTACGAGCTCAACGTCTCCTGCCCCAACGTGACCGCCGGCGGGATGGAGTTCGGGCACGACCCAGTGCAGCTCGAGCGGCTCACCCGCATGTGCCGGGCCGCCACGCGCCGGGCGCTGTGGGTCAAGCTCTCCCCTAACGCACCCGACCTGGTGGCGACGGCGAGGGCCGCGGTGGCCGGTGGCGCCGACGCCCTCACCCTGATCAACACGGTGCGCGCCATGGCCATCGACCCCGTGGCCCGGCGTCCCGTCCTCGCCAGGGGTTGCGGCGGCCTGTCGGGCCCGGCGATCAAGCCGATCGCCCTCCGCATGGTGTGGGAGGTGCACAGGGCGCTTCCGGAGGTGCCGCTCGTCGGGATCGGCGGCGTCGAGACGGGGCGCGACGCGGTGGAGTTTCTGCTCGCCGGCGCCAGTGCGGTCCAAGTGGGGACCGCGATCTTTCGCGACCCGACCGCGCCGCTGCGCATCCTCTCGGAGCTCGAGCAGTTTTGCGTGGAGCACGGCGTCGCCGAGGCCTCCTCGCTGATCGGAGGGCTGCAATGGCCCTGACACGCATGCAGGCCGCGCAGCGGCTGGCGGTGGCGCTCGATACCTCGGACCGGGGGGAGATCGTGCGCCTCGCACGGATCCTGCACGGACGGGTCGGGGTGGTCAAGGTCGGGCTGGAGGCTTTCACCGCCCACGGCCCCGACCTCGTGCGGGAGGTCGCAGCCCTCGGCGTACCGGTCTTCCTGGACCTCAAGCTCCACGACATCCCGAACACAGTCGAGCGCGCCGCCCGGAACGCCGCGCGCCTCGGCGTCGCCATGCTCACCGTGCACACGTCCGGGGGTGAGGCGATGCTGCGGGCCGCGGTGGCGGGCGCCGCCGGCGCGGCGAGCCCGCCTGCCGTGCTCGGGGTCACGGTCCTCACGAGCCTGGACGACGCGGCACTCGATTCGCTCGGGATCCCGGGCGGCGCCGCCGGCCGGGTCTCGGCGTGGGCGGGGCTTGCGAAGGCGTGCGGCTGCAGCGGGGTCGTGTGCTCGCCCCGGGAGGCGGCCGGGTTGCGGGCCGCGTTCGGGACCGGATTCCTGCTGGTGACTCCCGGGGTGCGCCCTGCGGGGGAAGCTGCCGGAGACCAGCGCCGGGTGGCCACTCCGCGCGAGGCGATCGCCGACGGGGCCGACCTCCTCGTGATCGGGCGTCCGATCACGGCGGCGGCCGACCCGGCTGCGGCGGCCGACTTCATCCTCGACGAGCTTTGCCAGGCGTGATTGCGATGACCCAGGATCCAGCGTGCCCTAGGCCCCGTCCGCTGACCCCTGTCACATTTCCCTGCGACACCCACACCCACACGGCGCGGTGCGGCCACGCCGGCGGCTCCGACGAGGCGTTCATCGAGGCCGCGTTCGCGCGCGGCCTCGATGCGATCGCCGTAACCGACCACGCACCG
>Ga0316628_100005100_pt1 | contig 10444 bp, 20 predicted proteins | sample OWC_Aug_M2_C1_D5_FD_207648 | JGI IMG/M metagenome (GOLD analysis project Ga0316628, IMG submission 207648) | Wetland soil microbial communities from Old Woman Creek delta, Ohio, United States - OWC_Aug_M2_C1_D5_C | ecosystem: Environmental > Terrestrial > Soil > Wetlands | place: USA: Ohio... | reverse complement strand
CTGGGGACAATGTGAATATCGAGGTGCAGTTGATCACCCCGATAGCGATGGAGAAGGAGTTGCGGTTTGCGATTCGGGAGGGGGGGCGCACGGTGGGCGCCGGGGTCATCTCCGACATCCTCGAGTAAGTCGGCAGGAGATCGGCCCGCCCGCCGGAGGAGCCGGGCCAGGGAGAAGAAAGAAGGGAACTGGGAGAAATGGTGATCAATAGTCCAAAGATACGGATACGGCTGAAAGCATACGATTACCGGCTCCTCGATCAATCCACCAAGGAGATCGTGGATACGGCCAAGCGGACGGGAGCGCGGGTCGCGGGACCCATTCCCCTGCCCACGGCGATCAACAAGTACTGTGTCCTCCGGTCTCCCCACGTGGACAAGAAGTCCCGCGAGCAGTTCGAAATCCGGACCCACAAGCGGCTCCTGGATATTCTCGACCCCACCCAGCAGACGATCGACGCCTTGATGAAACTGGACTTAGCCGCCGGGGTGGACGTGGAAATAAAACTGTAAAGAAGCGATCAGCTTTCAGCGTTCAGCAATGAAACAAAAATCAATTTGTCTTGGCTGACAGCTGATAGCTGAAAGCTGATCGCTATTTCGAAGGGTTTCCGCCATGTTAAAAGGGATCATCGGTAAGAAGTTGGGCATGACTCAGATCTTCCATGAAGACGGCGGGGTGGTTCCGGTCACGGTCATCCAGGCCGGGCCCTGCAAAGTGGTTCAGATCAAGACCGCGGAAAAGGAAAAGTATGCCGCGGTCCAGTTGGGTTTCGAAGAACGGGAGGCCAAAAAGGTGAAGAAGCCCCTCCAGGGGCATTTCACCAAGGCCCAGGTCCCGGCTTTCCGCTACTTGCGGGAATTCCGGGTTGCGGACCCGGGGGCTTTTCAGGTGGGGCAGGAGATCACCGTGGAAGCTTTCCGGGCGGGAGACCGGGTGGATATCGCCGGCATCTCCAAGGGAAAGGGGTTCATGGGGGTGGTGAAACGCTGGCACTTTCGCGGGGGCGCCGCCACCCACGGGTCCATGTTCCACCGGGCCCCCGGTTCCATCGGCGCCAGCTCCTACCCTTCCCGCACCTGGCCGGGGCAGAAGATGGGGGGGCAAATGGGGAACCGGCAAGCCACCCTGCAGAATCTGGAAGTGGTCGATGTGCGGCCCCGGCAGAATCTCCTCCTGGTGAAAGGGGCGGTCCCCGGGGGTTCAAAGGGGCTGGTCATCATCCGGGAAGCAAAGAAGAAAAAAACCAAGGCGGCGAGTTGAACCCGGCAAGGGAGCGGGTATGGCAAAGATCGAGGTAATCGACATTCAGCGGCAAAAGGTGGCGGAGATGGAGGTGGATGATCGTCTCCTCACGGCCACGGACAAGTCCCACCTGATCTACGATGTCGTGCGCTGGCAGCTGGCCGGCAAACGGAGCGGGACGGCGGCCACGAAAGAGCGTTCGGGGGTCAGCGGCGGAGGTAAGAAGCCCTGGAAACAGAAAGGAACCGGAAGGGCCCGGGCAGGCCACTCGCGATCCCCTCTGTGGCGGGGGGGCGGGACGGTTTTCGGGCCCCGGCCGCGGGACTATTCCTACGCTCTGCCCCGGAAAGTGCGCGAGGCCGGGTTGATCTCGGCCCTCTCCTCCAAATACCAGGAGGAGAAGCTGGTGGTGCTGGACCGGTTCGGGCTGGAAGGAATCCGGACCCGGCGCTTCCAGGAAGCAATGAAGAAGCTGGGCATCTCCAGCGCTCTCATCGTCATCGATGAACCCGACGAGGCCCTGGAGAAATCGGCGCGCAATGTTCCCGGGGTTCAAGTCCTGCAGGTCCGGGGATTGAACGTCCACGACATCCTGCGCCACGAGCACCTGGTCTTTCTGCGCTCCAGTCTGGAGAGGGTGGAGAGGAACTTCAAATCATGAAAGAGCCCCATCAGATCGTCAAACGACCTCTGGTTACGGAGAAGAGCAGCCGCCAGAAAGAAGCAGGGAATCAGATTGCCTTCGTGGTGGACCCGCGGGCGAACAAAGTCCAGATCCGCCAGGCGGTGGAGAAACTGTTCAAGGTGAAGGTCAAAGCCGTCCGCACCATGAACCTGCTGGGGAAGCGCAAGCGGATGGGACGGTCCATCGGCTGGCAATCGGATTGGAAAAAGGCCATCGTGACCCTCCAGGAAGGGGAACGGATCGAGTTCTTCGAAGGGGCCTAATCGGAAACGGGAAGGTTTTTCATGGGACTGAAAACATACAAACCCACTTCGGCAGGAAGAAGGTTTCAGACCACCCTGGATTTTTCCGAGCTGACCCGGAAAGCGCCGGAAAAGAGTCTGCTCGTTCCCCGGAAGAGGACGGGGGGTCGGAACGTGTACGGTCGGATCACTACCCGGTACATCGGCGGAGGGCACAAGAGGATGTACCGGATCATCGATTTCAAGCGGGACAAGCGGGACATTCCCGCCCGGGTCGCCTCCCTGGAGTACGACCCCAACCGGTCGGCCAATATCGCCCTGCTCCACTATGCCGACGGGGAGAAGCGGTACATCCTGGCTCCGTTGGAACTCAAGGTGGGGGATGCGGTCATGAGCGGAGAGCGAGTGGATATCAAACCCGGAAACGCCCTGCCCTTGAAGAACATCCCCCTGGGCACAATGGTCCACAATGTGGAGATGAAGCCCGGCAAGGGAGGCCAGCTCATCCGTAGCGCCGGTTCGGCCGGGCAGCTGATGGCCAGGGAGGGAAATTATGCCACCCTCAAAATGCCCTCCGGCGAGGTGCGCCTCCTCCACGTGAGCTGCTTCGCCACCGTGGGGCAGGTGGGCAACCTGGACCATGAAAACGTCTCCATCGGCAAGGCCGGGAGAAACCGTTGGCTGGGAAAGAATCCCGGCGTGCGGGGCGTCGTCATGAACCCGGTGGACCACCCCCTGGGAGGAGGAGAAGGAAAGAGCTCGGGAGGCCGACACCCGGTGACGCCCTGGGGCGTTCCCACAAGAGGGTATAAAACCCGGCAGAACAAGGCGACCGATAAGTTTATCGTGAAGAGAAGAAAATAAAGCCGCAAGGCGCAAGTCGTAAGGCGTAAGGCGAAAATAGACAGAAAACGGGTCTGGATCGCTCTCGCGCCTTGCGCTCTCGCGACTTGCGGCAGTAGAAGGAGTCAACCGTGGCCAGATCCATTCGCAAGGGTCCTTACGTGGAACCCAACTTGATGCAGAAAGTTCAGCAGGCCATCGACACGAGCAGCCGGAAGGTGATCAAGACCTGGTCGCGGCGGTCCACGATCCTGCCGGACATGGTGGGCCTCACCTTTGCCGTCCACAACGGGAAAAAATTCATCCCCGTCTTCGTGACCGAGAACATGGTAGGGCACAAGCTGGGCGAATTTTCCCCCACCCGGGCGTTCTTCAGTCATTCGGGGGACCGCAAGACCAAGGTGAAGGCGACGACGGCCCCGGCCCCGGCGAAGCCGGCCGCTTAGAGGAGGCAGGATGGAAGCCCAAGCCATAGCCAGATACCTTCGAATTTCCCCGCGCAAGACCCGCCTGTGCGCGGACCTCGTCCGGGGGAAGCGGGTGGAGGATGCCATCCAGATCCTCACCCACACTCCCCGGGCCGGAGCCCGGCTGGTCTCCAAAGTGGTACAGTCGGCCCTGGCCAACGCCCGGCAGGATAAATCGATCGATGTAGACACGCTTTTCGTCAAGACCATTTTTGTCAATCAGGGCCCCACGTTAAAGCGCTGGCAGCCGAAACCCATGGGGCGGGCGGGAAGGATCCGCAAACGGACGTGCCATGTCACCGTGGTGTTGAGCGAGCCGTAATCCGGGCAATCATTCAAGGAAGGGAAGGGGGTACCACGTTGGGTCAGAAGGTCAATCCTATTGGACTGCGTCTGGGGATCATCAAGACCTGGGATTCTCGCTGGTATGCGGAGAAGCTGTACTCGCGATTCCTGCAGGAAGACATCGTCCTTCGCAGGTTCATGAAAAAGAGGCTGTACCACGCGGGGGTCTCCAAGATCGAGATCGATCGGACCGCCAATCGGGCCAAAATCACCATTCGTTCGGCCCGGCCCGGGATCATCATCGGGCAAAAAGGATCGGAGATCGAGAAACTGCAGAAAGAGCTCCAGAAGATGACCCAGCGGGAGATCTCCATCAATATCCAGGAAGTCCGGCGGGTGGAAACCGACGCCCAGCTGGTGGCGGAAAACGTGGCCCTGCAGCTGGAGCGGCGCGTGGCTTTTCGCCGAGCCATGAAGAAGGGGGTCACTTCCTGCCTGAAATTCGGCGCCCAGGGGATCAAGATTTCCTGTGCCGGAAGGCTGGGGGGAGCGGAGATCGCCCGCTCCGAGTGGTACCGCGAGGGCCGGGTCCCCCTCCATACCCTGCGGGCGGATATCGATTACGGGTTTGCCGAAGCCCGGACGACGTACGGGCAGATCGGAGTCAAAGTCTGGATTTACAAGGGCGAAATCCTTCCGGCGGTTCGCGGACGGAAGGAGAGCGCCGCATAGGGGGCCGGAGAAGATATGTTAGCACCCAAGAAAGTCAAGTTTCGCAAACAGCAGAAGGGCAAGCGGAGAGGGATCGCCTACCGGGGCAACAGCCTGAACTACGGGGACTTCGGGTTGCAGGCGGCCCAGTGCGGCTGGCTGACCACCCGGCAGATTGAAGCGGCCCGGGTCACCATGACGCGCTACATCAAACGGGGGGGAAAAATCTGGATCCGGATTTTTCCGGACAAGCCGATCTGCAAAAAGCCCGCCGAAACCCGGATGGGCAAAGGAAAGGGCGCCCCGGAAGATTGGGTGGCCGTGATCCAGCCCGGCCGGATCCTCTACGAAATGGAGGGGGTAACCTGGGAGACGGCCGTCGAAGCCTTTCGTCTGGCCGCCCACAAACTGCCCCTGAGGACCAAATTCATCGCACGGGAGGGCGCGGGTGAAAGCGCAGGAGCTTAAAGAAATGAGCGAAGCGGAGCTTCGCCAGAAGGAAAAAGAGGTTACCGAAGAACTGTTCAACTTGAAATTCCAGCATGCCACGGGGCGACTGGAAAACACCCAGCGTCTCCCCCAGGTGCGGAAGGACTTGGCCCGGGTGAAGACCGTTCTGCGGGAGAAGGAAATCGCGGCGGCAAAGTCCAAATGAGGGAAGAGGAATGAAGGGAAGAGGAATTCGGAAGGCGATGGTGGGAATGGTGGTCAGTGACCGCATGGATAAGACGCGGGTGGTGGTGGTCCAGCGTTTGGTCAAGCATCCCCTGTACCAGAAATATATTCGCCGACGGGCCCGTTACAAGGTGCACGACGAAGCGAATTCCTGCCACGCGGGAGACCGGGTGCTGATCGTCGAGACTCGGCCGATCAGCCGGGAGAAACGGTGGCGCGTGAAGGAGATTCTGGAGCGGGCCCAATAATAGCCCGGGGAGTCTGTCGGGGGAGAGGAATCGGAAAAGAATAGGCGGGTGTTGCCATGATTCAGATGCAGACCTCATTAGAAGCTGCTGACAATTCAGGGGCCAAGAGGCTTTCTTGCATAAAGGTCTTAGGGGGGACCCGGCGGAAGTATGCCAGCCTGGGGGATGTGATCATCGTTTCGGTGAAGGAAGCCATCCCCAACTCGAAGGTGAAGAAAGGCGACGTCATGCGGGCGGTCATCGTCCGCACGGTGAAAGAGGTCCGGCGCCCGGACGGCAGCTATATCAAGTTTGACGATAATTCAGCGGTTCTGATCAACCCTCAGAATGAACCGGTCGGAACCCGCATCTTCGGCCCGGTCGCACGGGAGTTACGGGCTAAGAAGTTCATGAAAATCATTTCCCTGGCTCCGGAAGTCCTGTAGCAGGGGCTGGGGAGGGTGAGGCGTTCGATGAAATACGAGGGGTTCCACATACGGAAAAACGACCTGGTGGAGGTCGTGGCGGGGAAAGAAAAGGGCAAGACGGGAAAGGTCCTCCAGGTGTTCCACAAGAAGGACCGGGTCCTGGTCGAAAAGGTGAACTTTATCAAACGTCATTCCCGGCCTTCGGCTCACACCCGGCAGGGGGGGATCATCCAGAAGGAGGCTCCCCTCCACGTCTCCAACGTCCTTTTGGTCTGCCCCAAATGCAACAAGGGGACGCGCATGGGCAGGAAAGTCCTGGAGGACGGCAAGAAGGCCCTGGTCTGCAAGGCCTGCGGCGAACAGATTGAGAGGAAATAGAGGGGAACGGCCATGACACGATTGAAGGAACGCTACCAGAAAGAAGTCGTCCCCCAACTGATGAAGAACTTCAGCTACCGGAACCCGATGCGGGTGCCGCGGCTAGAGAAGATCACCCTGAACATGGGGCTGGGGGAGGCAGTGCAGAACGTCAAGGTCCTCGACTCGGCGGTGGAGGAGCTTTCCCTGATCGCCGGACAGCGGGCGGTGATCACCAAGGCCAAGCGTTCGATCGCGGCCTTCAAGCTCCGAGAAGGGATGCCCATCGGAGTCACGGTGACCCTCCGGAGGAACCGGATGGAGGAGTTTTTCGACAAACTGGTTAACGTGGCCCTGCCACGGGTCAGGGACTTCCGGGGGGTGTCGGGCAAGGCCTTCGATGGACGGGGAAATTACTCCCTGGGGATCCGGGAACAGATCATTTTCCCGGAGGTCAACCTGGACAAGATCGACAAGGTGAAGGGCCTGAACATTTCCATCGTGACCACGGCCAAGACGGATGAGGAGGGGAAAGAGCTCCTCCGCCTCATGGGCATGCCCTTCCGGAATTAACCCAAAAGCTTAATTGGACACGGATCAACACGGATTAAGGATTTGTAGGATCATGAATTATTTTTTTTGCCGTATCCGTATTCATCCGTGTCCCGATCAAATTTGAAGAAAGGATGACAGGTGGCTCGGACTGCTCTGATCGTCAAGTCGAAGAGGAAGCCCAAATACGGGGTGCGTTCTTACCACCGCTGCCCGGTCTGCGGACGGCCGCGGGGGTATTACCGGAAGTTCGACCTTTGCCGAATCTGTTTCCGCCAATTCGCCTTGCGGGGGGAGATTCCCGGGGTCATCAAATCCAGTTGGTAAACGAGTTTTTTCCAGGGAGGAAACCATGGGGATGACGGATCCCTTGGCGGATATGCTCACCCGGGTGCGCAACGCCAACAAGGCCAAGCACGAGAAAGTGGATATTCCTGCTTCCAATCTCAAGAATAACGTGGCCCGCATTCTGAAGGACGAGGGCTATATAAAAAATTACAAATTAATAAAAGATGGTAAACAGGGAATCTTGAGAATTTACTTGAAGTTTGAAGGAGAGACCAAGAAGCAGGTCATTTCCGGGCTCAGGCTGCTGAGCAAGCCGGGGCGGCGCCGGTATGTGGGGGCCGACCATATCCCTTCCGTTCTCCGGGGTCTCGGCCTGACCATCCTTTCCACTTCGAAAGGGGTCTTGACCGATAAGGATGCCCGGAAGCTGAACGTCGGCGGCGAACTGCTCTGTTCGGTCTGGTAGGAGAAAGGTATGTCCAGAATCGGGAAAAAGGTGATCCCTCTTCCGCAGGGGGTCAAAGTGGCGGTTGAGGCCCCGGTGGTAAAAGTTTCGGGACCGAAAGGGAATCTGACTCAGACCATCAACCCGAAAGTTTCCCTGTCCGTGGAAAAGGACCAGATCATCGTCCACCCCCCGGAGGGAGAAAAGGACGGGGGGGCCTTACACGGTTTGATCCGCACCCTCATCGCCAACATGGTCAAAGGGGTGAGCCAGGGATTTGAACGGGTGCTGGAGATCAACGGGGTCGGCTACCGGGCCGAACTCCAGGGCAATGCGCTCAACTTCAGCCTGGGTTATTCCCATCCCATCCGGTTCCCCCTTCCGGAAGGGATTAAAGCCGAAGTGGAACGGCAGGTGCGCATTACTTTGAAAGGATCGGACCGGAACCTCCTGGGGATGACCGCGGCGAAGATCCGCAACCTGAGGCCGCCGGAGCCCTACGGCGGCAAAGGAATCAAGTACGCCGAGGAGGTCATCCACCGTAAGGCCGGCAAGACAGCGGTGGGAGGATAGAGGCAAGGACCCAAAAATTTATGGGACACGGATGAACGCGGAAAAATCAAAAAAAGAAAATAAAAAAATATTCTGAATCCGTGTGAATCCGTATTTATCCGGGTCCCATATAGAAAAAGGATGTAGCCGTGGAAAGAAAAGCGAAAGTGACGGCGAGGTTGCGCCGGAAAAGGCGCATGAGTTCGAAGGTGAAGGGGACGGCTGAACGGCCCCGGCTTAACATTTTCAAGAGTGCCCGCCATATCTACGCCCAGATTGTCGACGACGGACAGGGGAAGACCCTGCTCTCGGCCTCCACCCTGAGTGAGGAACTAAAGGGGCAGAATCTGGGGAAGGGCAAGATTGAGGCGGCCAAGAAGGTCGGGGCACTCATCGCCGAAAAGGCGCTGGCCGGCCGGATCCAAAAAGTCGTTTTCGACCGAAACGGGTTTCTCTACCACGGCAGGATTAAAGCCCTCGCAGATGCCGCCCGGGAGAAGGGGTTGGATTTCTAAAACGTAAGTGGGGAGTTGAGAGTCGGGAGTTGAAATGAAGTAGTTACAACTCTCAACTCCCGCCTCCCAACTTACGGTTTGCAAGAGGAGGTTTTTCATTGGCCCAAATCAATCCGGATGAGTTGGAACTGGTTGATCGCGTAGCCCACATCAACCGCGTCGCCAAGGTGGTCAAGGGCGGCCGCAGGTTCAGCTTCAGCGCCCTCGTGGTCGTGGGGAACGGCAAAGGAGTGGTGGGCTTCGGCCTGGGTAAAGCCAACGAAGTTCCCGAGGCCATCCGCAAGGGGATCGAGCAAGCCAAAAAGAGCCTGATCCAGGTCCCCCTCACCAAGGGGACAATCCCCTACGAGATCGTGGGACGCTTCGGGGCGGCCCGCATCCTCCTCAAACCCGCTTCTGCAGGAACCGGGGTGATCGCGGGGGGAGCGGTTCGGGCGGTCATCGAATCGGCGGGGATCGAAAACATCCTCACCAAGTGTCTGGGCTCGCGCAACCCCCACAACGTGATCAAAGCCACCATGGACGGCCTCAGGACGCTCAAGAACCCCGAAGAGGTAGCCACCAAGCGGGGCAAGGCCGTGGCGGAGATCGCCTAGACAGGGTTTTTGTTGCGAACAGATGAACACAGGGGGGCACAGCCGCAAGCAAAAATTTTATATTGGACACAGATGAACACAGATAGACACAGATTTTTTTTGGGAAAAAATCCAGAAAAAAGGCCGAATGGGACGCGGATGAACACGGATGAACACGGATAAGAGAGAAATTCAAATTTTAGGCACTTTAGGCATTTTTTGTGTTTATCTGTGTCCCATTAAAATGACGGGCAGGGAGCGATGGAAGGAAAGATGATCGAAGTCACCTTGGTTAGAAGCGGGGTCAACCGGCCGGAAACGCAGCAGAGGACCCTTCGCGGGCTGGGCTTGACCCGGATGCACCGGACCGTCCGGCTCCAGGACACCCCCGCCATCCGGGGAATGATCCGGAAAGTGAGCCACATGGTGAAAGTCGTCGAGAAATAGGGTGAAGGCGATGAAACTGAGCGAATTAAGGCCCCCCGAGGGGGCGCGGAAGAAGAGAAAGAGGATTGGCCGGGGAGAAGGATCAGGGCACGGCGGCACCTCCACCAAGGGGCACAAGGGATACAAGGCCCGGTCGGGGGGAAAACGCTCCCCCGGTTTCGAAGGCGGGCAGATGCCCCTCCAACGCCGACTCCCCAAACGGGGGTTCAAGAATCCCTCCCGCAAGGAGTGGAGTGTGGTCAACCTGCGGGACCTGTCCGCCTTTCCGGATGGAACCGTGGTGGACCTAGAGAGCATGAAGTCTTCGGGGCTGGTGAAGAAAACCGGATTCGGGGTGAAAATTTTAGGGGAAGGGGAAATCTCCCGCACCCTAACCGTTCGAGCCCAGGCCTTCAGTCTCTCCGCCAGGAAGAAGATTGAAGCGGCCGGGGGAAAAGCGGAGGTCATCTAAACCTTGTTCCAGGGATTCCAGAACATACCCAAGATCCCGGAGCTGAAGAGGCGGATTCTCATGTCCCTTCTGCTCCTGGCCGTCTATCGCATCGGCGTTCACGTCCCCACGCCGGGGATCGACGCTTCGGCTCTGGCGGCCTTTTTCGCCCAGGCCAAGGGAACGCTTTTCGGCTTCATTGACATGTTCTCCGGAGGAGCCTTTGAGCGCCTGTCCGTGTTCGCCCTGGGCATCATGCCCTATATCAGCTCTTCCATCATCCTCCAGCTGCTCACCGTAGTGGTTCCCCATCTGGAGCGGCTTTCCAAGGAAGGCGAGGCGGGGCGAAAGAAAATCACCCAGTATACCCGCTACGGGACCGTGATTCTAAGCCTCATCCAGGGGTTCGGAATCAGCGTGGGTCTGGAGCGGATGACCGGCCCGGCCGGGGAAGCGGTGGTCCTGGATCCCGGAT
>Ga0316628_100005099_pt1 | contig 10445 bp, 6 predicted proteins | sample OWC_Aug_M2_C1_D5_FD_207648 | JGI IMG/M metagenome (GOLD analysis project Ga0316628, IMG submission 207648) | Wetland soil microbial communities from Old Woman Creek delta, Ohio, United States - OWC_Aug_M2_C1_D5_C | ecosystem: Environmental > Terrestrial > Soil > Wetlands | place: USA: Ohio... | reverse complement strand
AGTTTTTGGGAATTGACTCAAGCGAAAAGGAGCATCATGGTTCAAGAACTGCGATCACCACGCTTCATCAGTGCATTGACCAAGAACACCGTGGCTTTGGTGTTGGCCGGCGGCCGCGGGAGCCGCTTGCAGAATCTGACGGACTGGAACGCCAAACCGGCGGTGCAGTTCGGCGGAAAGTTCCGCATCATCGACTTCCCCCTGTCCAACTGCATCAACTCCGGCATCCGCCGCATCGGTGTGATAACGCAATACAAGGCGCACACGATGATCGAGCATATCCAGAAGGGCTGGGGTTTCCTGCGCGGCGAATTCAACGAGTTTCTGGCCCTGCTGCCAGCGCAACAGCGTATCCAGGAAGAGTGGTATCGCGGCACGGCAGATGCGGTGTTCCAGAACATCGACATCCTGCGCGGCTACAATCCGGAGTACATCGTGATCCTCGCGGGCGACCACGTTTACAAGATGGACTATGGCGAAATGCTTGCCTATCACGTGAGCAGTGATGCCGACATGACGGTCGGGTGTATCGAAGTGCCGGTGGCGGATGCCTCCGCGTTCGGCGTGATGACGGTGGACGACAAGGACCGCATCATCAAGTTTTCGGAGAAACCGGCGGAGCCCGCCGAGATCCCGGGCAAGCCTGGCCGTGCCCTGGCCTCCATGGGTATCTACGTATTCAATGCGAAATTCCTGTATGAGCAGTTGATCCGCGACGCCGATACCAAGAAGTCCACGCACGACTTCGGTCACGACATCATTCCGTATCTGATCGACCGTTACCGCGTGTATGCCCATCGTTTCGAGAAGAGTTGCGTGGGTTCGGCGCCAGGCGTTGAACCCTATTGGCGCGATGTCGGGACAATCGATGCCTATTGGGAGGCCAATATGGAAATGGTCAGCGTCACGCCAGCGCTCGACCTGTATGACAAGAGATGGCCGATCTGGACCTATCAGGAGCAGCTGCCGCCGGCGAAGTTTGTATTCGATGATGACGACCGGCGCGGTATGGCGATCGATTCCATGGTTTCCGGCGGCTGCATCATCAGCGGCGCCAGGGTTCATCATTCCCTGTTGTTTTCCGACATCCGCGTGGGGTCACGAAGCGAGATCACCGATTCAGTCATTCTCTCTGGCGCGCGCATCGGCGAGGGCGTAAAGTTGAGGCGCGTGGTTCTCGACAATAACTGCGAGATCCCGGACGGAATGCAGATCGGCTTCAATCACGAAGAGGATTCGCACCGTTTTCACATATCCGCGGGGGGGATCACACTGGTCACACCAGACATGCTTGGGCAGTCGATCCACCACATACGGTAAGGGTTTCTTGAGGAGCGTTTTTGGGAACGCATCATGCCGAAAAGTAATCCACAAGCGACAACGAGCAGGAAACTGCGGCTCATCCTGTGCTGGCACATGCACCAGCCGGACTACCGCGAGTACCTGGACGGGAGCTACGTCCTGCCTTGGACGTACCTGCACGCCACGAAGGATTACACCGATATGGCGTTCCACCTGGAGCAGCATCCGCAAGCCAGGGCCGTAGTGAATTTCGTCCCCATCCTGATCGAGCAATTGCACGACTATGAACAGCAGTTCAAGAGCGGCCATATCAGGGATGAGCTGCTCAGGATGCTCAATTACGAACGGCTCGATGATCTGGATGACCAAGCGCGCCAGCACATCATGGACAGTTGTTTCAAGAGCGAGCATACGAAAATGCTGCGGCCGTACCGTGCATACCAGCATCTTTTCGACTTGCAGAAGATGGTGGAAGGGCATGGGCGCGAGAACGTGACCTATCTGTCCGGGCAATATCTGGCCGACTTGCTGGTGTGGTATCACCTGGTATGGATGGGTGAGAGCGTACGGCGCAACAGCGAGCTGGTCGCGCGATTGATGACCAAGGGCAGCCAGTTTACCTATGCCGAGCGCAAGGATCTGTTTGACCTTATCGGTGCGATCATCGCCGACATCGTGCCGCGCTATCGCAGGTTGGCCGAGCGCGGCCAGATCGAGATCTCGTCCACGCCGTACAACCACCCGATCGTGCCGTTGCTGCTGGATTTTGCTGCAGCGCGCGAAAGCGAGCCAAATGCCCCCCTGCCGCAGGCTTCGCACTACCCCGGCGGTTCGTCGCGGGCGCGCGCCCATTTGGCCAAAGCCATCGAAAGCCACAAGCAGACTTTCGGTTCACCCCCCAATGGCATGTGGCCGTCCGAAGGCGGTGTTTCGCGCGCCACGTTGAAGTTGCTTGCCGAGCACGGCTGCCAATGGACGGCCACGGGACAGGCCGTCCTGGCCAACAGCCTGATGCGCGAAATGCACGAAAATCCGTTGCCGGGCACTTCCGGCTATCTGTACAAGCCCTATCTGTTCAAGGGCGATGGCAATCCGATCTACTGCTTCTTTCGCGATGATCGCCTTTCGGACAAGATCGGCTTCGAATACGCGAAGTGGAAGGGTGATGACGCGGCCGCTGATTTTATCCATTATCTGGAGGAAGTCCTGCGCCATGCGCCGGGCGAGGATGATCCGGTTGTCACGGTGATCCTGGATGGCGAGAACGCATGGGAATATTATCCCTACAACGCCTATTATTTCCTTTCGGAGCTGTACTCCAAACTGGCGGCTCACCCCGACATTGTTACCTCCACTTTCCATGACTGTGTGCAGGGTTTGAGCGATCCGAATTCGAAGGTGACGGCGAGCAACTTGCAGGAATTGGTGGCAGGAAGCTGGGTGTATGGAACGTTCAGCACCTGGATCGGGTCGCCAGACAAGAACCGCGGCTGGGATCTGTTATGCGAGGCCAAGCGCAGCTACGACATTGTCATGGCGAGCGGACGCTTGACCGAGGAAGAGATGCGCCTGGCGACGGAGCAGCTTGCCGACTGCGAGGGATCCGACTGGTTCTGGTGGTTCGGCGATTACAACTCCGCGCTCAGCGTCGCATCATTCGACAATCTGTTCCGTCGCAACCTGTCCAATTTGTACCGCCTGCTCAAATTGCCTCCGCCCATCGAATTGCAGCATGTCATCAGTGTCGGCAGCGGAGAGCCTGCGATGGGCGGAACGATGCGACGATCCGACAACGCTTGAACCTTTAACGAGGGCGAAAAAAGATGGCCAAAGCGATTTCGCTGCTTCTCGGCGTCCATGCGCATCAGCCGGTGGGTAATTTTCCGTCTGTGCTAGATGACGCCCATGCGCGGTGTTACGGACCGTTCCTGCGAGTGCTGCATCGCTATCCTGCATTCAAGTTTGCCATCCACATCAGCGGCTGGCTGCTGGACTATCTGCTTGAGCGCTACCCGGACGACATGGCGTTATTGAAGGCGATGGTACAGCGCGGGCAAGCGGAACTGGTCGGTGCAGGTTATACCGAGCCGGTGCTGGCGGTGATACCGGAAGCGGATCGCCTGGGCCAGTTAAAGCGCATGTCGGACTGTCTGGAGCAGGCCTTTGGGCAGGTTCCGCAAGGTGCGTGGCTCACCGAGCGCGTATGGGAAGCGACCGTGGTCCCATCCCTGGCCGACTCCAGCCTTCGTTACTCCACGGTGGATGATTACCATTTTCTGTGTACCGGCAAGCAGGTAAGCGAACTGGATGGCTACTACACGACCGAAGAGAATGGCCGCCAGCTCGATCTGTTTCCGATCTCCGAGGCCCTACGCTATCGCTTGCCGTTCTCGCCGGCAGAGGAGGCAGTGCGTTATCTGGAGAGCATGGCGAGAGAGGAAGGGGCTCCGGCGGCGATCTATTTTGATGACATCGAGAAATTCGGAATCTGGCCGGAGACTTATGAGTGGGTGTATGAAAAGGGGTGGCTGACCCAGTTCATCGAGGGGGTGCTGGCTTCCGACATCATCAAGACCGAACGCTATTGCGACTACCATGCGCGGGCCAAGACGCGCGGCGTAGTGTATCTGCCGACCACCTCATACATCGAGATGAACGAGTGGACGCTGCCGGTGCCGGCCGCCCACTACTATGCCGATCTGGTGCAGGCGTCGAAGTCCTCCGGTGAGTTCGAGCGGAACAGACCGTTCCTGCGCGGCGGCATCTGGAAGAACTTTCTCATGCGCTACCCCGAATCAAACTGGATGCACAAGCGCATGCTGAGCCTGTCGCGGCGCTTCCATGCACTGCCCCAGAAGAAACAGACGGTGGAGATGCTGGATGCGCTGTACGAAGCGCAAGCCAATGATGCCTATTGGCACGGCCTGTTTGGCGGCTTGTACCTGCCACACCTGCGCCGCGCGGTCTACAACGCGATAGTCAGGCTGGAGGCATTGCTGGATGCGGCTTCGCCGCGACCACTCAGGCTGGCGGTCGACCTCGACTTGGACGGCGATGAGGAAATATTCCTGCACAACGGCGTATTGCAGGTCGTGCTGCGCCAGGATGGCAGTGCAGCTCTTTGCGAGTTTGACGCCTATCGCCTGAACCACAATTTTGCCGACACTTTATCCATGCCGCAGGAGCACTACCATCGCAAGGTGCACGCGCAACCGGCCACCCAGCATCAGATCGAAGGCATCGCCAATCCGCACGAGCGCGTCAGGAGCAAGCATGACATCAAGCAAGAGGACATGCAGATAGATGAGCAGCAAAAACTGATGTTCCTGGATCAGTGGCTTACCGAGGATGTAACAACCAAGCCAGCATTCGCGTTGGCGGCGAAACCGGAGAAGACGCACGGCGTTGCGTTCGAAGCGTCCCTGGGATCAGGCAATGTGCGCAAGTCGGTGGATTTGCAGGATGCCAGCTTGCATGTCGCTTACCGCTTCGATGGCGTCGGGGAGGGAACATTCCGGGCGGTAGTGAACCTTGCGATGCCGAGCTGCGACGGACCCGCCGGGCGTTTCCGCCTCGGCGACGAAATTGTGGGCGGCTTCGGGCAGGTGCTTCACCTGGCGGAGATGCAGCATATCTTGCTGGAAGATGAGGTGCTCCGCGGGAAACTCAGAGTCTCGGTGAACCGCCCGGTGTCGCTCCATTCTCAGCCCTGCTTCAGCGTGTCGCAATCCGAGGCCGGGTTCGAGAAGATCATGCAGGCGGTGGTCCTGACTTTTGACTGCGCCGTTACCGCCAAAACCGATACCGTGGAATTCCGCATCGACGTTGCATGAACGCAATTGAAATTCTTTTAGTTTCGGGGGCGTAAATGGATACTGTCAACAAACCTTTCATTGTGAAGCATCCGACGACGCTGAGAATCCGGCCGCTCGCCATGAACGCGAGCGGGCTGGAGGATGACTTCTGCCGCTACTTCAACCACACCCTCGGCTGGAACAGGTCGAGCGTGTCGTCGCACCACGTCTATTCTTCTTACGCCTTCGTGATGCGGGACCGGCTGGTTGAACGCTGGCGCCGGACGCGGCGCGCTTACGATGAGGCTGGCTGCAGACAGGCGTATTACTTGTCGATGGAGTTCCTGATGGGGCGCGCTCTGGGCAACGCACTCCTGAATCTGGATCTGGAGGCTGCGAGCGTTCACGCGATGCGCAATCTGGGCTTCGATCTGGAAGAGGTGCAGGAACTGGAGAGCGATGCCGGGCTGGGCAACGGAGGTCTTGGGCGCCTGGCGGCGTGCTTTCTGGATAGCTGCGCGACGCTGCAGCTGCCGGTGACCGGCTACGGCATCCGGTATGAATATGGCATGTTCCGCCAGAAGATCGAGCAGGGCGCGCAACGAGAAGAGCCGGATCACTGGCTGCGCAACGGCAATCCATGGGAAATCGAACGTCCCGAATACACGGTCAGGGTCAAGTTCGGCGGGCGCTCCGAATTCTTTACCGACGCCGCACGCAAACTGCATGTGCGCTGGGTCGATACGCAGGACGTGCTGGCCGTGCCCTATGATATGCCTATCCCAGGTTATCGCAACGGCACGGTGAACACACTGCGCTTGTGGAAATCTGCGGCAACCGAAGAGTTCAATTTGGATGAGTTCAATGCCGGGAGTTACCCCGAGGCGGTCGCGGCCAAGAATGAGGCGGAGCACATCACGATGGTGCTGTACCCGAACGATGCGAGCGAGAACGGCAAGGAACTGCGGCTGCGCCAGCAGTACTTCCTGGCATCGGCCAGCCTGCAGGACGTCTTGCGCCAATGGGTGCAGAAGTTCGGCGAAGATTTCTCCGGCTTTGCCGCGAAGAACTGCTTCCAGCTGAATGACACGCATCCGACCTGCGCGGTGCCCGAACTCATGCGCCTGCTTATGGACGAGCATAAGTTGGGGTGGGATGCGGCATGGGAGATCACCAGCAGCACCATGGCTTATACCAACCACACGCTGCTCCCGGAGGCGCTTGAGCGCTGGCCCGTGGGCATGTTCGGGCGCCTGATGCCGCGATTGCTCGACATCGTCTACGAGATCAACGCCCGCTTCACCGAGGAGGTGTCGCTGCGTTGGCCAGGCGACACGGCGCGGATGCGGCGCATGTCCATCATCGAGGAAGGTGGCACTCCGCAGATACGCATGGCCTATCTGGCGGTGGTGGCGTGCCACTCGGTCAATGGAGTCGCTGCGCTGCATTCGCAACTCCTGAAACAGCATCTATTCCACGATTTCTTTGAATTGTGGCCGGGTAAATTCAACAACAAGACCAACGGTGTCACGCCTCGTCGTTGGATCGCTTCGAGCAATCCCTTGCTGAGCGACCTGATCGACAAGAGCATCGGCGAAGGGTGGCACATCGATCTGTCCAGGCTGACGGGGTTGCAGGCATTTGTCGACGACAAGAAATTCATCTCCGAGTGGCAGAAGGTGAAACATGCAAACAAGACGCGTCTGGCCGAGATGGTGAAACGCGACTGCGGTGTGGAATTCGATCCGTCCTCGATGTTCGACGTGCAGGTGAAGCGCATCCACGAATACAAGCGCCAGCTTTTGAACGTGCTGCACGTTATTCATCTGTACGACCGCATCAAGCGCGGCGATTACGCCGATTGGACGCCGCGCAGCGTGTTGATCGGCGGCAAGGCCGCGCCGGGATATGCAATGGCGAAGCACATCATCCGGCTGGTCACGGCGGTAGCGGACGTCGTTAATCATGACCCCGCAACGAACGGCCTGCTACGCCTCGCATTTCTGCCGGATTACCGCGTCTCGGCGATGGAGCTGATCTGTCCGGCGGCCGACTTGTCCGAGCAGATATCCACGGCGGGCAAGGAGGCTTCAGGCACGGGCAACATGAAATTCATGATGAACGGAGCCATAACCGTCGGTACGCTGGACGGCGCCAACATCGAGATTCGCGAAGAAGTGGGGCCGGATAATTTCTTTCTGTTTGGGCTGACTGCCGAGCAGGTGGAAGCCGCGCGCGAGCATTACGATCCGGCCGCCATCGTCGCTGGTGATGAGGATCTTTCTCGGGTGATGCATCTGCTGGAAAGCGGGCATTTCAACCTGTTCGCACCAGGGTTATTCGACTCAATCGTTCACGCCATCCTCAGTCCGAGAGATCCTTGGCTGACCGCAGCAGATTTCCGCAGTTACGTGGATGCGCAGCGACGGATTGCGGCTGCGTTCCGCGATCAGGGGGAATGGACGCGCATGAGCATCCTGAATACCGCGGCCAGCGGCAAATTCTCCAGCGACCGCACGATACAGGACTATAACCACGACATCTGGCGCCTTTCGCCAGTACCGGCACATCCGGAGTGAGGGGACGGGCGGGTCTTACCGCCCCGTTTGATGTATCATTCCATCCGCGATATTCGTTTTCCAAAGCCTGCTTAAATTCAAAGGAAGTGTAAGTATGTCAAATGTAGAGACCCTTAGCGGGTTGCAGCGCCGTCTGAGCGCATCGATCCCCCAACAACAATTGCGCGGCGAAATCGAAGCACGGCTGAAGCGCATCGGGCGTACAGCCAAGGTGCACGGTTTCCGCCCGGGCAAGGCTCCTCTCAAAGTGCTGGAGCAGCAATATGGCGCGTCGGTCCAGCAGGAAGTGCTCGGCGAGAGCTTGCAGCGTTCCTTTGCGGAGGCGGCTGTCAGCAACAAACTGCAGGTGGCGGGTTATCCGCATTTCGAGATCAAGACCACAGACCTGGACGCACCTCAGATCGAATACAGCGCGACTTTCGAGGTGTATCCTGAAGTCGTAATCGGAGACATTTCCGGCGAATCCGTGAATCGCGTCTCCTTTACACTGTCTGATGCGGATGTGGAAGAGACGATCAAGACGCTGCAGAAACAACGTGCCGAGTTCAAGAAGGCCGACCGGGCAGCGAAGAACGAAGATCAGGTCCGCATCGATTTCACCGGCAAACTGAACGGCGTGGTGTTCGAGGGCGGCGAAGCCAAGGATTTCGCGGTGGTATTGGGCGCTGGACGCATGTTGCCCGATTTCGAAAAGGCCATTGTGGGCATGAAAGCCGGCGAAACCAAGTCCTTTGACATGACCTTCCCCGAGGATTATCACGGCAAGGAGGTGGCGGGCAAGCAGGTCACCTTCACCATCACGGTGCATGCTGTAGAAGAAGCGCATTTGCCTGAAGTGAATGCGGAGTTCGCCAAGTCTTTGGGGCAGGCTGATGGGGATGTGGCAAAGCTGGAGCAGGAAATTCGCAACAATGTCGCGCGCGAAGCGCAGCGTCGCGCGAAGGTGCGCAACAAGGACAGCGCAATGGAAGTGTTGCTCAAGGTCTCTCAGCTGGAAGTGCCCAAGGCTCTCCTGGAAAGCGAGGCGCAGAACTTGCAGCATCAGACACTGCACGACATGGAATCGCGCGGCATGAGGATTCCGAAAGGCGTGCAATTGCCGGCCGAGATGTTCCTGGAGCGCGCCACCAAGCGCGTGAAACTGGGGTTGATTCTGGCCGAGCTGGTGAAGAAACATGACCTGAACGCCAAGCCGGAGCAAGTGAAGGCACTGGTACAGGAATACGCGGAAAGCTATGAGCATCCGGAAGAGGTGGTGCGCTGGTACAACGCCGATCCTTCGCGCCTTCGTGACGTCGAAAATCTGGTGCTTGAGGACAATGTGGTGGCCTGGGTGATGGCGGGTGCCAAGGTGAACGACCAGGCAGTCACGCTGAACGAACTGATGGGGAGTAACTGACCATGCTGCACGGCGCCGCTTCGCAGGTGATGGAACCGCAAGACATTGGCATGATCCCGATGGTCGTCGAGACCAGCGGCCGCGGCGAACGCGCCTATGACATTTACTCGCGCCTGCTCAAGGAGCGAGTGGTGTTTCTCGTCGGCGAGGTCAACGACCATACCGCCAATCTGATCGTAGCGCAGATGCTGTTTCTGGAATCCGAGAATCCGGACAAGGACATCCATTTCTACATCAATTCTCCGGGTGGCTCGATCTCTGCGGGTATGGCGATCTACGACACCATGCAGTTCATCAAGCCGCAGGTTTCTACCTTGTGCATAGGCATGGCGGCGTCGATGGGCGCGTTCCTGCTGCAGGCGGGTGAGAAGGGTAAGCGCTTTGCGCTGCCCAATTCCACGGTGATGATCCACCAGCCTTTGGGCGGCTTCCGTGGACAGGCGTCGGACATCGAGATTCACGCCAAGTACATCCTGAGTTTGCGCGAACGCCTTTATAAGTTGATGGCGCAGCACACGGGGCGTACAGTGGAAGAAATCGCGCGTGACAGCGAGCGGGATAATTTCCTTTCCGCCCAGGAGGCCATGGAATATGGCCTGGTGGATCAGGTGCTGGGTAAACGGGTTTAAGTGATTATTGTCGGCTGCCGATCGTTTCGGAGCGGAGGTACAAATGACATCGGATAAAAGTAAAGGCGACAAGCTGTTGTACTGCTCGTTCTGCGGCAAGAGCCAGCACGAAGTGCGCAAACTCATCGCGGGCCCGTCGGTGTTCGTGTGCGATGAATGCATTGCCTTGTGCAACGACATCATCCGCGAGGAAACGCAAAGCGCCATTGGTGGCGACAGGACGGACAAGAACGAACTGCCGACGCCGCACGAAATCTGCGAACGTTTGGACGAATACGTTATCGGCCAGCGTCAGGCCAAGAAGATCCTGTCCGTTGCGGTTTACAACCACTACAAGCGGCTCAAGAACACGGACAAGGATGGCGTGGAACTGGCCAAAAGCAACATCCTGCTGGTAGGGCCGACCGGCTCGGGAAAGACGTTGCTGGCGCAGACCTTGGCGCGTTTGCTCAATGTTCCGTTTGTAATGGCTGATGCCACCACTCTGACCGAGGCGGGTTATGTCGGTGAGGATGTCGAGAACATCATCCAGAAGTTGCTGCAGTCCTGTGACTACGATGTGGAACGGGCTCAGCGCGGCATTGTCTATATTGATGAGATTGACAAGATCTCGCGCAAGTCGGACAACCCGTCCATTACCCGCGACGTGTCGGGCGAGGGCGTACAGCAAGCCCTGCTCAAGATAATCGAAGGTACCAAGGCGTCAATCCCGCCCCAAGGCGGGCGCAAGCACCCCAACACC